>SXGU01159242.1_pt1 | contig 12659 bp, 14 predicted proteins | sample 3174531 | NCBI WGS metagenome assembly SXGU01 (sample SAMN11356863, study PRJNA531348) | freshwater metagenome | isolation source: freshwater sample F1-140 | place: China: Fuxian Lake, Yuxi | collected 2017-12-25 | reverse complement strand
TTTCGTGCTGGAAACCGCGGCGATTCGGGCCACGCGCTTGTTACGCCGGCGAGACAGCGGCGATCCCTGCCTCCTTCCAGCAGCGCCGGCGCCCGCAGGACAAAAATCTCCCGTCCGTTCAGACGCCATTGATTCACGATCCGCTGCCTCTTCCACTGCTCCATCCGTCGCCACTTCCGCTTCGTCGGGCCGTACTGATCCAGCCGCCTCCCAGCCGCAATCCAGGCCCGCCCCACTGTCACAACCGAAACTAGGGGAACGGCCGGTGCCACGGCGGTCGCCCGACCAGCTTACACCCAAGGGAGCAGCCGCTACCCCAATCGCAGCCACTTCCCAACCGGTGGCCGGACAAGCCACGCTGAATTGGGAAGCCATCCAGAACGAGATCGCCGCTTCGTTTCCCAACATCGCCCCGTTCCTGGAAGCAGGCAGATTTCTTGGCATAGAGGACGGTCTTGTGACGATCGGATTTGCTAAACATGCGACTCTGGCTCGTACTAGACTGGAAAAAGAAGAGCATCTCCTGGCGCTGGCGACGCTATGCCAGGAACAGTCCGGTACTCCCGTGCGGATTCGCATCGTTGAGCTCGCCGAGTTGGACCCTCCGGGACCGACGATGGCGCAAGTGCGGGCAGCCAAAGAACAGGACCAGCGGCTTGTGCTGTTTGAACAGGCACGGGCCAATCCTACAGTGAAACAGGCGATCGAGATCTTCGGCGCAGAACTGACCGAGGTCCGACGAGTAGCCCAGAAGGAGACCACCGAATGAAAAGTCCTTTCGGCAATATGAACAACATCCTCAAGCAAGCCCAGGCCATGCAGGAACAAATGGCGAAACTCCAAGAGCAGGCGGCGTCGAAGACCGCCAGCGGGACAGCCGGCGGTGGAATCGTCACCGTGACTGCAAACGGCGCCATGCAGATTGTCAGCGTGGCGATCGACCCCGAGATCGTCAAGAGCGGCGATGTGGATATGCTGCAAGATCTCGTCGTGGCAGCGACCAATGAGGCGCTGCGAAAAGCCAAAGAACTGATGGAGAGTGAGATGAAGGCCTTAACCGGCGGGATGAAAATCCCAGGCCTGTTTTAACGATGGCCGTCGACCAACAGGGGTTGCTGGCCAGGCTGATCAAGGAACTCGTTCGTCTCCCTGGGGTCGGTCAAAAGAGTGCGCAACGGTTGGCCTTTTACCTCATGAAGGCCGAGCGGGACGATGCCTTGCGTTTGGCCGATGCGATTCGGGCGGTGAAAGACGGGCTGGCGTTCTGCCGTCAATGCCGCAACATTGCCGAGGGAGACCTGTGCGAATTCTGTCTGGACCCTAAGCGGGACCGCACGAAGATCCTCGTCGTTGAAGAACCGAGCACGCTCTATGCGATCGAGCGGGCCGGCGTCCATCGGGGACTGTACCATGTCTTGTTAGGGGCACTCTCCCCACTCGATGGCATCGGTCCTGGGGATATCCGGGCGGAAGAACTAGCCGACCGTATCAAACTGGGCGGTGTGGAAGAAGTCATTCTCGCGACGAACCCGACCATCGAGGGGGAAGCCACCGCGATCTATCTCACCAGGCTCCTCAAGCCGTTCGGAGTGCGGGTCTCTCGCATCGCCTACGGGATCCCTGTTGGAATGGACATTGAGTATGCGGATGAGGTGACGTTGCTGAAATCCATTGAGGGACGGCGAGATCTGTAAACCCATTGCTGTTGCCCCGTTGACCCCTTCTCAATCGGCCTGCTATAGTTTCGCCGTGCTATCCACTCTCAAGAGTTGAGGAGGGATATGAAGGTCCGTTCTACCGCTAAACGCGTTCCCTCGGCAAAAAAATCGACAACAGCAGTCTCTACACCCCCGGCTCGCAAGAATAAGAAGAAATCAGGCGCGGCATCGGCCAAGTATCCTGATATTCGCCGTAGCCTCGAGCGCCAACGCGCGGCAATCCTCGAAGAGGTTGAGGAAGTGCTGACGAACCGGCCAGACCTCGAAGCGTTTCCCGATGTCAGCGATCAAGCATCGGCCGAAATCGACCAGAATTTTTCGATGCGGATTCGTGATCGCGAGCGGAAGTTGCTCAAGAAGATCGAGGAGGCCTTGGATCGAATGAGCGGCGGCACCTATGGGATTTGCGAACGCTGCGACGAAGACATTCCTTACAAGCGCCTCAAGGCCCGTCCGGTCACAACCCTCTGTATCGAGTGTAAGACCCTCCAAGAGCAGGAAGAACGGGCCAGCCGGTAGCCACTTCACTTCCTCCCTCATCGAGCTAAGAAGCAGCAGCTCAATACCGGACTAGAGATACAGGAGTTATCGTTTCAAAGCTTTGATTCGTTCGTGCACGTGGGCAGCTCGGACTTCTTCTTCGGGAATCCCTTCGACCAGGGCAAGGAATGTTTCATATTCCGCCAATGCGCGCTTGGGGTTGGTCCGTTCGGAGGCCTCCGCAAGGTTATACCGGGCCACAGCATAATTGGGGCGCAGGGTCACGGCCCGCTCAAACAAGCCTAACGCCGCAGCACTTTCGCCAAGTTTGACATGGACCGTGCCGAGGTTGTTCAAGACTTCCGGGATGTTGGGTCTGATCGCGAGCGATTGCAACATCTCTGTTTTCGCCTTGTCAAATTGACCTTTAGCCGCCGAAGCCAGACCGAGCTTATGATGCGCTTCGGCAAGCCACACCTTGTTCGTAAACCCGCCGGCAATGGCTTTGTGATACGCATCCCCTGCGATGTCATAATTCTTGTCGCCACAGTAGGCCAGCTGCGCGGTTTGTCCACGGGCGAATTGCTGGAGTGAGAGAAACAGCTCCTTGTCCTCGCTGCCCTGGCTTTCGATGGTGAGACCGCCTCTCCCCCCTTTGGGGTTCCTGAGCCGATCGAGAAACTCCCGGCGATAGGGAGAGAACAGCCGCACATAGGGATCGATGGTAAATGACGCCTGAAGAAGGATCGGGTGATCCCGTAAACCGGTAACCAGGTATTGTGTGGTACTCTTCTCATCTCCCGTTTCGAAGATGCTGCTAGCCTCCATGTTTGCTTTCATCTCCAGTTGCGACACGTTCAAATAGAACTCCAGCGAAGGCTTCAGCCGTAACAGTGTGTCTCGAAGCACAGGGTAGGGGTCAAGATTCAGTCCCTTAGGAAAGGTGAAGAGGGCTCCGACGAGGAGCCCGTTCTCATCGACAAAATACGACTCCTCTCCCTTCGACGCACTTCTTGCCTGCGGAATCATGATCTCTTGTCCACTGCCCCACGCATTTGATTTGGGAGCCATCGAAGCGTGCTTCTTCAAGAACTCCGGTTTGCGTTCGCAGAGTGCCGTCGATTTGAGAAGGACCAGATCAGTCGCAGAAGGGGGAAGGGGGGGACGCACGGATGCCGTCTGGCTACACCCAACCATAACGAGGACAACCAAAAGAACACTCGCCATGCCTATAAACCGACCGGAGATATCCATAGGAACTTCTCAAGGGAAAAGATGGCTCTGTCTAGACGATACACGATTTAGGGACGCTTGGCGAAGAGTAAAAACAAGGGCCTGCTCCTCAGAGAGAAGCAGGCCCATCGTAAGACAACCTGTCAATACCAACTAGTGGCGTTGTGCGTCCAACATACTATCTTCAGCTGTGTAACCGAAGAGATCGGGGATACTGCCGCCAAGAGTATAGACCGGACGATTGACCCCATAATCGAAGGCATGGCCCAATGGGTGTGAAATGAATCCAATCCAACGAAGCGGATGGTCATTGATGGCCGATCCGGCAGTTGGATTTGAATAGACCAACGCGGTGCTATCCAGAATGTTGTACATGCTTGTGGGAGGCCTGTATTCCTTGTCACCCGCGCTCTGTTGACCGGTGGTTGCACAACCAGTTGCCACCATCGTCGCCATCGCAATACCGACAGCCCACGACATCGCTCTCATGGTATTACCTCGCTTGGTTTGGTCCACATCCAGACCACCGATTCAGTCTTGTAAAATGATAGGCGACGTGTAGCCGACACCCCCCGTTCTGTCCAGAATTCACGGAGATTCGAGATTCCTGTGGAAATTGCTGCGTTGGAGGACAGGGAATGTGGCACCGGCAGGGAACACATGGTGGGCGATACAGGTATCGAACCTGTGGCCTCTTCCGTGTGAAGGAAGCGCTCTACCACTGAGCTAATCGCCCATCGCGTGGAGTCTAGCATGGGCTTTCGGCGTGGTTCAATGCGAACCTTGTGCTGATGCTCCGTCACCAACCTGAATCTGTATGCCAGCTGCCTTGACTTCACTAAAACACGGTTTCTAAAATGAGCTCCTTTCCCTGGCAAGGATGGTCGATCGTATGAGAGATGACATCGTCATCGTGGGTGGTGGTCTGGCTGGATCGGAAGCGGCCTGGCAGGCGGCAAACCGTGGCGCCAGAGTCACGCTCTACGAAATGCGCCCGAAGGAAATGACGAAGGCGCACAAGACCGGCGGCTTGGCTGAACTCGTCTGCTCAAATTCGTTGGGGTCGATCGATCTACACAACGCGCCCGGCGTGCTCAAGGAAGAAATGCGCCGGCTGGGCTCCCTGATTATCGCCTCAGCCGAACAATCCAAAGTCCCGGCCGGATCGGCACTGGCGGTCGATCGCGATCAATTCTCTTCGACCATTACCCGGACGTTGGAAAGCCATCCGAATATCAGAATTCTTCACGAGGAGATCGCCGACATCCCCACCGACTGTGTCTGCATCGTAGCCACCGGTCCGTTGACGTCCGACCCACTGTCCCAGGCCATTCGCGCCGTGACCCAATCGCAGCATCTCTATTTCTTCGATGCCATCTCGCCGATCATCGACGCAGACTCGATCGACATGGATATCGTCTTCCGTGCCTCCCGCTACGACAAAGGCACGGACGATTATCTTAACTGTCCCATGACGGAAGAACAGTACAACACCTTTTACGACGCCCTCTTCGCAGCCGAAAAGGTGCAGCCGAAAGACTTCGAGAAAACACCCTATTTTGAGGCCTGCATTCCGATCGAGGTCATGGCGGAACGCGGCCGTCACACCATGCAGTTCGGGCCGCTCAAACCGGTCGGCTTGACAGATCCTCGAACCGGCCTGCGGCCCGCGGCCGTCGTGCAACTGCGAACCGAGAATGTGCATCGTACCTGTTACAACCTGGTCGGATTTCAGACCAAGCTCACGTATCCGGAACAAAAACGCGTGTTCCGCCTGATTCCAGGCTTGGAACGTGCGGAGTTTCTGCGTTATGGAAGCTTGCATCGCAACACCTTTATTAACTCACCCCAGTTGCTCACAGCCACACTGCAATTCAAAGCCCGCAACACCTTGTTCTTCGCCGGGCAATTGGTCGGCGTGGAGGGCTATACCGAATCTGCTGCGATGGGCGGTCTGGCCGGCATCAATGCGGTGCGGGTATTGAACGGGGAACCGACGGTGACGCCTCCGCCGACGACGGCGCATGGCTGCCTGGTCGCTCATGTGGCGCTGTCCGATCCCCGCCACTTTCAGCCGATGAACACGAATTTTGGCCTGTTTCCTCCCCTGTCCAGCGCGCCGAGAGACAAAGAAATGAAACGGCGCTTGATCGCCCAACGAGCTCTTGAGGACTTTGCATCATGGAAGACGCAATCCGGGCTTTCATGAGCTTTCTTGACATCGAGCGAAATGCATCGAGTGAGACCATTCGCAATTACCGGTCGGATCTCCGGCAATTGACATCGTTTCTCGCTCAAACAAGCCGCGCATCCCATCCGATTCAAGTAGACCATGTTACGGCTGAAGATATCCGGGCGTACCTCCACCAGTTGGATCGAAAAGGTGAGAAAGCCTCATCCCTGGCGAGAAAGCTGGCTGCCGTGCGGAGTTTCTACCGCTTTCTTTTGCGTGAAGGATCGGCACAGAAGAATCCGGCGGATGATATCCGGAGCCCCAAGCTGCCCAAACCGCTTCCACGTGTCCTGGCCAAAGACGACGCCGGAGCCTTGATGGAATTTCCTGAGGGCCGGTCCACTCTCTCCTTGCGCGATCGCGCCCTGCTTGAAACATTGTATTCCACCGGCGCCCGTGTCAGTGAAGCGGTCGGGATCAACATCGGGGATCTCGATGAAGCTGAGGGGCTTGTCCGCTTGAGAGGCAAGGGACGAAAAGAACGAGTGATTCCGATCGGCGATGTCGCAACTCGAGCGATCCACGCATACCGTCAATCTCTGGAGTCTGAATCCCTCGAACGGCGCCTGCCCGCTCCTCTGTTCTTGAATCATCGTGGAGGCAGGCTTACCACACGGAGCGTAGCCCGAATCGTGGCTCGATATTCCAGTCGCCTTGCCGGTGGAGCCGTTAGTCCGCATGCCCTGCGTCATTCTTACGCAACCCACCTGCTCGATGAGGGCGCGGACCTCAGATCGATTCAAGAGATGCTCGGGCATGCGTCGCTCAGCACCACACAGAAATATACACATCTGGCCGGCGATCGCCTGGCTGCCGTGTACGACCATGCCCACCCGCGGGCACGTTCGATTACAACCGCTCTGCTGCGAAAGGATCAGAAGCCGTCATGATCATTCGATCCACCACTGTTCTGTGCGTCCGCCGGGCCGGACGAGTCGCCATGGGCTGCGACGGCCAAGTGACCGTCGGTACAACCGTGATGAAGCACAATGCCAAAAAGCTGCGACGCCTCCATCACGAGCAAGTCCTCGCCGGCTTTGCCGGGGCCACCGCGGATGCATTCACGCTCTTCGAAAAGTTCGAGGCCAAACTAGAAGAGCACCGAGGCAACCTGACGAGGGCGGCGGTCGAACTCGCCAAGGACTGGCGGACCGACCGCGTCTTGCGCCGGTTGGAAGCACTGCTGGCCGTGGCCGGCCGGGAACAGTCGTTCCTGATTTCCGGAACCGGCGATGTCGTAGAGCCGGAGGACGGCATCCTGGCAATCGGCTCCGGTGGGCCCTATGCCCTGGCTGCAGCCAGGGCGCTCCTGGGGCAGTCTCAACTGGACGCCACCGCCATCGTCACTGAAGCAATGAAGATCGCCGGCGCCATCGATATCTATACCAACCAGCAGATCACCGTCGAGGAACTCCAAGGGTAAACCCGCAATATGACGCACCTGGCAACCGACCCAGAACCGCAGAATCTCAATAGCCTGACACCCCGCCAGATCGTGGAGGAGCTCAATCGCTACGTGATCGGCCAAAAGAACGCGAAGCGGATGGTGGCGATTGCGCTCCGCAATCGTTGGCGTCGTCAACAGTTGTCTCCTGATTTACGCGACGAGGTGATGCCGAAGAACATCATCATGATCGGCCCGACCGGAGTGGGAAAAACGGAGATCGCCAGACGGCTGGCTAAGCTGGCTCAAGCCCCGTTCATCAAGGTCGAGGCTTCGAAATTCACCGAGGTCGGCTATGTCGGCCGGGATGTGGAATCCATCATTCGTGATCTGACCGAACTGGCCATCAACATGGTGAAAACCCACCGCCTTGAAGCGGTTCAACACAAGGCCGAGCAACATGGAGAAGAGCGCCTGCTCGATCTCCTCTTGCCGCCCCCTCCGCCTCGACCAGGATTTACGGAAGGCACCGGTGAGACCGCCACATCGACTCCCCATGATTCACACGAGACCACCAGATCGAAACTACGTCTCCAGCTTCGAGAAGGCAAACTCGACGAGCGGACAGTCGAGATGGAGACCCAGGAGCGACGCCTGCCGGTCGGTGTCATCTCCAATGCCGGCGGGCTTGACGAACTTGAAGGCAATTTGCGGGACATGTTGGGCGGGATGTTCCAGGGGAAGAAAAAGAAACGGCTGATGAAAGTGCCGGAGGCACTGAAGCACCTCACCCAGGAAGAAGCGCAGAAGCTCATCGACATGGACGACGCCGTGCGTGAGGCCATTGCTAAGGTCGAGCAAACCGGGATTGTGTTCCTTGACGAAATCGACAAAATCGCCGGACGGGAACGAACTGCGGGGCCCGATGTCTCGCGGGAAGGCGTACAGCGCGATTTGCTCCCGATTGTCGAAGGCTGCACAGTGACGACCAAACACGGGCCGGTTCTGACAGATCACATTCTTTTCATCGCCGCGGGAGCCTTTCACGTGGCCAAGCCGTCCGACCTGATTCCGGAGCTCCAAGGGCGCTTTCCAATACGAGTCGAACTGAGCCCCTTGTCGAAAGACGATTTTGTGCGTATTCTCACGGAACCGAAAGGGGCGCTGGTCCGACAATATCAAGCCCTGTTGGCGACGGAAGGTCTCGCCGTCGAGTTCACCAGGGACGGCCTGGAGGCGATCGCCGACATTGCGGTGCAGGTGAACGAACGAACGGAAAATATCGGCGCGCGCCGCCTCTTTACCATTATGGAGCGGCTGCTGGAACAAATTTCATTCGCAGGGGCAGAGTGGCCGGACAAAGCCGTGAGCATCACGGCTGAATATGTCCGTGACCGGCTCAAAGACGTGGTAAAGGATCAGGATCTGAGCCGGTATATTCTTTAGGCGAGATGCGACTCTCGTCTTTCGTTCATTGCTTGCTGGTGGAGTAGTCCATGAACAGACTCATCAAAAAAGCCAACGTCCTGATCGAATCCTTACCCTACATTCGGACATTCCGCGGAAAGACCGTCGTGGTGAAATACGGCGGCCATGCGATGACGGAGGCCTCCTTAAAAGAACGGTTCGCGCAGAATGTCGTGCTGTTGAAATACGTCGGGATCAATCCGGTCATCATCCACGGCGGAGGCCCTCAGATCGACAAGATGCTGGATCGGCTCGGGATCGAAGCAAAGTTCCGCCACGGCGTCCGCGTCACCGATGAAGCGACCATGGAAATCGTCGAAATGGTCTTGGCCGGGCAAATCAACATGGAGATCACCGATCTCATCAACCGGCACGGCGGCAGCGCGGTCGGCTTGAGCGGGAAAGACGGAGGACTGATTTTAAGCAAGCCGCTGACGGCTAAGGCATGGGCGGAAAGTCTGGAGCGCGACTTGGACGACGAGGACGACGACGGGGATTTCGGGCTCGTCGGCGATATTGAACGGGTCGATCCGAGCCTGCTGCATAAACTTCAAGGCGATCACTATATCCCCATCATCGCTCCGATCGGAACCGATCGCGAGGGAAATACTTACAACATCAATGCCGATCTGGTCGCAGGCGCGATCGCAGGCGCCCTGCGAGCGGAAAAGCTCGTCATGATGACGGACATCAAGGGCATTCGCGATGCCAAAGGCCACCACCTCTCGACCGTCTCGCGTAAAGACGTCCAGCGCATGGTGAAGAAGGGGACGATCACGGAAGGCATGTTGCCGAAAGTACATGCCTGCCTGGATGCAATCGACGCCGGTGTTGGAAAAGCGCACATCATCGACGGCCGGATCCCCCATGCGATTCTGCTGGAAATCTTCACGCGCAAAGGCATCGGGACCGAGATCGTCGCCTAATCAGACCGTGATGCGTCGCTTGTGAAACGCAATGCCGATCGTTTTCAAAAATATTTCACGTTTCGGCTCAACGCCGGGGAGAAATCCGATCGGTAATGCCACAAACATCCATCCACAACTCGACACGACGTGTAATCGCCTCCGTATTTGATTGCCTCGATTACAAAAGCTTGGAGCCTGTCTACTGTTACGAAGGGGGCGATGAGTTTTGGCGGGCGAAGCGAAAGCCCTGCGAGCGACTGGGCATCAACCTCTCCCAGACGCTGCTGAAAAAGTTGCCGCGTGGCGGGCGCAGTCTGTACGTAGGAGCCGGTGTCGCAGAGCTGCCGGTGCTGTTGGCTGAAGCCATTGAGCTCCAGCGCCAGGTTGAACCGTATAACCTCCGCCGATCCGAAGTCACAGTGCTCAACCGAGCTTGCCGGGAAACGCCGGTGAGGTTTCATGCGAGAACCGCCGCAGAGGCGAACGGGACGTTCGACCATCTCTGGATCGTGAGCGTCCTCAACGACCCGGAACGGTTTCCCGATCTCTCACCCTTATCCTATGGAAATGCGAACCCGGTATCCTTCGATCCCGTGCGATTTCAAAAGGAGCGGCGGATCGTACAAACCATCGTCGATCGGTGCATGCCCAAGCTGTCGCTGCCTGGGATTGTGACAACCTCAACGGAAGAGGTCGTGTGGATCGCGGACTGGTGCCACCGGCACAAAATTCCTTATCGCGTGGAGCAGAAACAGTATCCGACGGCGCTCGTCGGTGACCCGATCTGTTTTATCAAGGTGGGTAAGGAGTGGGGGCTAAAATCTTGAGATCGGTCAAATCTGAAAGCCGGTCTTCTGTTTAGCCGAACCGCCCATATACAGCCCGGCGTACTTCACGTAGTTCTCGGCAGATTTTTTAATCCAGGCCAATTCTTCGTCTGTCACGGACCGTCGGACTCGTGCGGGGGAGCCCAGGATCAGGCTCTTCGGCGGGACCACGGTGCCTTCCACAACCAGCGCCCCGGCTCCTACTACCGAATCCTCTCCAATGACCGCCCCGTCCATGATGATGGCGCCCATCCCGACTAACACGCGATCTTTGATGGTACAGCCGTGCAGGACGACATGGTGTCCGACTGTGACCTCGTTCCCGATCAGGAGAGGATGGGTATCGTGGGTAACGTGCAACATGCAGAGGTCTTGGATATTGGTCCGATTGCCGATCCGGATATAGTTCACATCCCCACGAATCACAGCATGGAACCAGACACTGCACTCCTCACCCATGACTACGTCGCCGATGACCACCCCTGTGTCCTCGATAAAACAGGAGGAAGGAATCGTCGGCTTGATGCCTTGAAAGGCGCGAATCATAGAGGCACTCTAGGGGAACGGCTTCCAGAATATCAAGACTGCTTTCTTGACCATTCATTGACAGGCTTTTCAAGCCTCCCGTAGACTGCTTGAATGTCTACGCCTCTGATCCAACTCGGCCGAAAAAACACCACCAAGAAAGCGGCGCTTGCCAGGAAAACCGCAGCTGCTAAAACAACGACCATTGGCTTCGTCAATCTGGGGTGCTCGAAAAACCAGGTAGACTCGGAGCTGATGCTCGGCACACTCGTACAGGACGGCTTCGCGTTAACCGACAATCCCAAGAAAGCCGAAGTCGTCATCATCAATACCTGCGGCTTCATTGAAGAAGCGAAACAGGAATCCATCAACACGATTCTCGAACATGGCCAGCTCAAAAAGAACGGAGCCTGCCGCGTCCTCATTGCCGCCGGCTGCCTGGCGCAACGCTATCAGGGCGATCTGCTGAAAGAACTGCCGGAACTGGACGGCGTGGTGGGCACTGGCGAATTCGGGAACATCGCCACCATCTGCCGAGATCTCCTGGCTCCCAAACAACGGCAGCAACGGCTCTGGATCAGCGAACCTCCCTATCTCTACGACGCGGATGCCCCGCGCCTGCGGCTCGGAAAGGCGCACAGCGCCTATGTGAAAATCGCCGAAGGCTGCAACCGCAACTGCGCCTTCTGTGCCATTCCCATCATGCGAGGCAAGCAACGCAGCCGCCCGGTGGAATCGATCGTGGCCGAAGCCGAGCGCCTCGCCGCGGAAGGCGTGAAAGAAATCAATCTCATCTCCCAAGATACGATCAACTACGGCGTAGATCTGGGGATTCGAGGCGGATTGACGACGTTGCTGCGCGCGCTTGTGAAGGTGAAGGACATTCGTTGGATCAGGCCCTTTTATCTCTACCCACAGCAGGTCACGGATGAACTCCTGGATCTCTATGCCGGCGAGGAGAAAATTACCAAATACATCGACATGCCGCTCCAGCACATCAACGACCGGATGTTGAAGCGCATGCATCGATTAGGGAATCGCGCCGCTATCGACAAGCTGGTGGACCGCATTCGCACCTGCATTCCCGGCGCCACCTTTCGCACCGCCTTTATCGTGGGGTTCCCCGGTGAAACAGAGACGGCCTACCAGGAGCTGAAGACCTATGTGACGGAGCGGGAATTCGATCGAGTGGCCGTCTTCCTCTATTCCGACGAAGAGGACACGACGGCAGTTGCGCTCGATGAGAAAATTGACCGGGCCGTCATGGACGAACGGCGGAATGAACTCCTGGCGATACAGGAAGGCATCGCCGCCGCACAGGGGCAGGCTCGCATAGGCACAGTCCTAGACGTCCTGGTCGAAGGCCCATCGGAGGAAACGCCTCTGCTGCTGGAAGGCCGCCATGAAGGGCTGGCGCCTGAGATCGACGGCGTCGTCTATATCAATGACGGCACGGCAAACCCGGGTGATCTCGTCAAGGTTGAGATCACCGAAGCCGCCACCTACGACCTCGTCGGACACATCGTCACGTAATCCTACAGCTCCTGGACGCTTCCCCTTCTGCTACACTTGGCGCATCCGTATCGAGGAGATATCGCCCATGACCTCACAGAGAAAAGAATCGGTCGTGCTCCTGATCCACTGCAAAGATCGAAAAGGCATCGTCGCTCGCGTCTCTGGATTCATCCATGATTTCGGAGGCAACATTCTCGACTCCGACCATCACACAGACGAAGAGACGAACGATTTTCTCATGCGGATGGAGTGCTCGACGGAGGGGTTGCAGATTCCGCCCGATCAGATTTCCGAGGCGTTTGCTCCCATCGCCAACGTGTTCGAGATGCGCTACGAAGTCCATCAGACCAGCCGGCGCGCCCGTGTCGG
>SXGU01315050.1_pt1 | contig 12660 bp, 9 predicted proteins | sample 3174531 | NCBI WGS metagenome assembly SXGU01 (sample SAMN11356863, study PRJNA531348) | freshwater metagenome | isolation source: freshwater sample F1-140 | place: China: Fuxian Lake, Yuxi | collected 2017-12-25 | reverse complement strand
GGGGATCCTCGCCGAATTGATCGAGGAAACCGCCAAAAATCAGTTTGCGAAAGATTCCGACCAATATCGTTCACCGACGAAAGAAGAACAAAAGGCTTGGAGCAAAATCGTCGAGGACGTTTTGAAAAATGATTTGGAAAAGGCGGAAAAATCTCTGAAAAAATTGAGCGCATCTTATCAAATCGTTTTGTTTACCGACGTTTCAACCAATCGCGAATACATAGTTTTGCACGAACCGAAAATCAAATCCGGTTGGGGAATTTACGTTTTCGATCTCAAATCAAAAAATCCGCTGATCGTTGAAATCACGCATCCGGTGGCTGACGCGCGAACGGAAATCGAAGGAATTGATGCTTTTTTGCAAACTCGTGCCAACGCGTTTCTGATGGCTGGTTCGCATCGTCGCGCCAACAAAAAGGAAACTTTATGCAGCCAGCCTGGTTCCGCAAATAACAGCGATGCGGAGACGACCGATTATCCCGAATCTGATGTCGCGCACAACACAGCGACCGTTTTTCAGACGACGCACGAAACTTTAATCAATTTACAGCCGAAAAACGTCGCCGTGCAGCTTCACGGAATGATCGAACGCGCTGTCTGCCCGAATGTTTTTATCAGTTCCGGCACGAAAACCGTGACTTCAAATTCTTCCAAACTGTTGAGCTGTCTGACCAAACAAAAAGTCGAAGCCGGAATTTTTGAAGGCGCGGCGGGAAGTTGTCCGCTCGGCGCACAGACAAATGTTCAGGGACGTTTTTCAAACGGCGAAAAACGCGATCCATGCAACTCTTCAGTGAAAACCGCTCCTGAACCCGGACTTTTTATTCATGTTGAACAGGAACCTCTCGTTCGGCGCGATTCGAGATCATGGCAGCCTTTGATAAACGCTTTAAAATGCGCTTTTCCCGAATAAATCAATCGAATTTCAATGCGTAAATTTTATCAAATTTCTGTAGTTTTATGGCTCGCTCTTTTCGCCTGCCTCGCGGTCGCGAGCGGTCAAATCGCCCCGAACGAGCTGAAAAATTTTGCGGAAAGTAAAAAAATTCAAGCGGCGCTCGAATACATCAAATCAATCGAATCACAGACGATTGATGAACAAGTCGCGATCACCGAAATCCCGGCTCCGACTTTTAAGGAACAGACGCGCGCGGCGTATTTCAAAAATCGTTTTACCGAATTGGGCTTACAAAACGTGCGAATTGATGCGGTCGGCAACGTCATCGGCGAACGTCCGGGAAATGACGGCGGTAAAGTTCCGACGCTGGTTTTAGCCGCGCATCTCGATACGGTTTTTGACGAAAACGCGGACGTGAAAGTGCGCCGAAACGGAACCGTTTATAAAGGTTTGGGAATTTCCGACGACGGACGCGGGCTAACTTTGCTGCTGGCGATTGCCAAAACATTAAACGCGCAGCAAATAAAAACCGTCGGAAATTTAATTTTCGTGGCGAATGTCGGCGAAGAAGGTTTAGGCGATTTAAAGGGCACGCGTCATCTTTTTAATCAGGAATTAAAGGGAAAAATCACGCATTTTATTTCGATTGACGGCGGCGGTTTAGGAATTACGACCGGCGCGGTCGGCAGCTTTCGGTATCGCGTCACATACACGGGCGCGGGCGGGCATTCTTACAGCGCGTTCGGTTTGCCGAATCCGATTCACGCGCTCGGCAGGCTGATTGAAAAAGTTTCGCGTTTTCAAGTTGTCGCCAAACCGAAAACGACTTTTAACGTCGGGCGTGTCGAAGGCGGAACGAGCGTCAATTCAATCGCCCGGACTGCCAGCTTGGAAATGGATATGCGTTCGGAAAGCGCGACGGAACTGGAAAAAATCAATCAGGAATTCAAACGCGCCGCGCAAGCTGCGCTCGAAGAAGAAAATTCGCGCTGGACGAGCGAGCGAAAATTGACGGTTGAAGTCAAAGAAATCGGCAATCGTCCGACCGGAACGCAATCGGAAAATGCCGAAATCGTGCGAACGGCAGCAGCCGCTAATCAATTTTTTAATCTGAAAAACGATTTCAACGCTTCGAGCACCGATTCAAACGTCCCGATTAGCTTGGGCATTCCCGCGCTGACGATTGACGGCGGCGGCAGCGAACGCGGCACGCATTCGCTCGACGAACAATGGGATTCAACGGGCAGCGACATTGGCAGTCGCCGCGCTTTGCTGATTGTGCTGGCGCTTCTCGGCGTTAAATAACGCCGGATAACTTTGTTAATTTATATGAATTTTTTTTCAGGAAAACATTTTGTAAAAACGCTCTTTTGCGGTTTGATCGTCGCGCTTTTTTCGTTCGTTGCCGAAGCGCGTTTCCAGCTTGCCGAAATCAAAAAAACCGTTGCCAAAACCGAGATGCGTTTAGCGGGCGCGCAGAGTTTTTCGGCAGTAAACGCTCAATCTGGAACAATCGAATGGCGTGTTGATCGTTTGGAAACAGATGAAACGAGCAGCGAAACCGTTTTAATCAAAGATGTCGCGACGGCGACCGGCACAAAAGTTACTTTTAATTTACCCAAAATTTCCGGCAAAGAAACCGTGTATCAAATCAACGCGCGCGGCAAGAATTTCGAGCTGACACAAAACGTGCAGGTTTTCGAGCCGGAAACCGCTTCGTCATTTATCTTTAAAAGCGCGGGCAATCCTGATGTGCAGTGTTACATCGTCGTTCCGAAAACGCTTTCGCCGAAAACGCGAATTATTGTGGTGATGAGCGGCTTAAACCGCAACTCGGACGAATATATCAGCTCGTGGACGGATTGGGCTGCGCGGCATGATTACATCGCGGTCAGCCCGACGTTCGACGAAAAAAATTGGGGCGGTTCGCGCGGCTACAATCTCGGCAACGTGTTTACCGAAGATGAAGGAAAAGGCGAGATGAACGCGCGCTCGAAATGGTCGTTTACGGTGGTCGAAGGAATTCATCAAAAACTGCGCGCCGATTTCGGCATCGCTGCCGCACGGTTCGATATTTTCGGTCATTCAGCGGGCGCGCAGTTCGTTCATCGTTTGATGCTTTTTAAGCCAGAAGCCAAAGTTCGTTTCGCCATCGCCGCCAACGCCGGCTGGTTTACTCTGCCTGATTTGAACGCGGCTTTTTCGTATGGACTCAAGCATCCGCAGCTCTCATTCACCAAAAAAAATCTGCTCGATTGGACGCGGCGCCCGGTTATTCTGATGCGCGGAACGGCAGACACTTCGCGCGCGGGCGCGTTGCGCAAAACGCCCGAAGCCGACGCGCAGGGACAAAACAGGTTCGAACGCGCCGCTTTTATGTTCAATCGCATCAAAGCGGTTAATTCAAAAACACAATGGCGTTTGATTGATGTGCCGAAAGTCGGGCACGATCAAAAATTGATGGCGCTAGCAGCACAAGACTTTTTGGTGAAAGCTGACCGCAAAAAATAACCTCGTCCAATAAACGGGCTTTTGGGGATTCATGTTTTACTCTTGATAAAAATTTGATTACTGCATCAAATTACCGTTTGGTCGGCACATAACCGCTGTTTTAAGAAAAATTGATTGGCTCGGCACAGTCCGGTTTAGAAATCTCAGGATTGAATGACCGGCTTTTTTCACTTTTATCAGTGGATTATTTGTATTTCGAGCCTGCCAGACAAAAAAAGCTCATTCGCCCAATAGGAATTATCAACTTTCGATTTTTCCAACGAATCAAGCTGTTCAACAAAGCGAGTTTGACGGTAAATTTTATTTCGTCATTTTCAACCGAAAAATTTTATCGTTCACGCCGATTTTACGTGCTTTTAATTCTTTTGATTTTTCATTTTAGATTCTCCGCGCATTTTTAATTGTTTAGTCAAAAAAGCGATTATTTCATTGGAAAGCGCAGTCGCCGGCAGCGGAACTCGGTTAGTTTGGACAATTACCGTATACCCGTTTTCCCAGAGCATCTGCACGTCCGTGCGTCCGCCGCCGCTGTGCCCGCGCACGATGGTATCATTGATGATTCTTTCTCTGATGCCGTAGCCCCAGCGCGAATCGCCTTTGTCGCTGTCGCTGATTTTCCCCGTCGCGATTTGTTCGGTCGTTGCCCTGCCGAGCAGTTTTCCCGTGCGGTAAGCGCGGGCGAATTTGAATAAATCGAGTGCGGTCGCCGAGCCGTCGCCGAAGCCGGTCGCATGCGATTTGAGAATTTTTCGATTCGGCGTGAATGCTTCTATTCCGAGCGGATCAGCGGGCGATTGTGTGTATAAAATCGCCGCGCCTTTGGCAATCTCGTCCGGCTGATTAGTGTCGGTATCGCGCATCTTGAGCGGCTTGAATATATTTTCGCGCACGTATTCGAGATATGTTTTCTCGGAAACGCGCTCGATGATCGCGCCGAGCAAACTGTATCCGGCATTGCTGTAACGCCAGCGCGCGCCCGGCTTAAAATATAGCTTTTCGTTTTCGTAAACTGAAATCTCTTCGGTCGAGCGGCGAAACGTGCGGTTTTCATCATAGCCCGGCGATCCGAAGAATGTTCCCATTCCGGCGGTATGCGTCAAAAGCTGATGAACCGTAATCTTTCTCGCCATTTCCTGATTCGGAAAGTCGGGCAGCAGTTTCGCCACCGTGTCTTCGTAAGACATTTTGCCCGCTTTGACAAGCTGCGCGACGGCGACAGCGGTAAACATTTTGCCTGTCGAAGCGAGATGAAATTTGGTTTCCATCGAATTCGGAATTTTATTTTCGACATCCGCCAAGCCGTGTGCCGTTTGCAGCAGAATGCGGTCATCTTTGGCGAGCAAAACTACGCCGGAAAAATCTTTCGCAGCGGCGCGCCGCTCAATTTCTTTTTTGACGGCGGCGATCATTTCCGCGTCGGAAAGCGATTGATTGATTTCACTTAATTTCGGAATCGCCGGGTTCTCGGTTCGATCAACTCCGAGTCCGGCGAGTTTTTCCTTTTCAAAATTGTCCGTGCCGACCGTGATGCGGATGTAATGCTCGCCGCGTTTACTTTTAGCGAGAATCGCCATCGGAAATTCTCCGGCAGGCGGCGTAACCTGCACGATTTCCAGACCGCCGCTCTGCTCATAAACTTTGCGAAACATCTGCGCCGCATCCGGCTGATTACGAAGCGCGTTAGCCGAAAAACGCGTTTCGACAAATCGTTTAATCTCGTCTTCTTTTCCCGCTTCGATGGTTTGAAACCACTCGCGCATTATTCTGCCAAGCGTCGTGTCGGGAAGTTCGGCGGATCGCGATTGCCCGGAAACGACGAATGTTATCCCGAAGAATAAGAAAGTGGTAAAGGTGAATTTAAATAAAAGTTTTAGAAACATTGAAATTTCTCCGACGATTTATTGAATAAACACCGCGAAACTCAAAAATGTAACAAAAAACATTGTTTGCCTGAAATTACGCTTCGGCTTTTTTAAAACATTCTTCGCCGCCCTTGTATGCCAGACAAAGGACGGTGTCGCCGTCTTCGTCATCCCTTATTTCATACGGATATTCTTTGATCGCGAGTTTAGCGTTTTTCTCGCTGTTGGTGTGCGGGTTGCAGCTGTCTTTGTAGCTGACGAAATTTTCCTTGTCCGCCATTTTCAGATTATTACCCGTCGCCGTAAACTTTCCGGTTTCGTAACCGAAAACGATGGTCGAACAGCTGTATGAACCGGCTTTGACCATTCCGGCTTTGACGAAAGTGCCGTTCGATTTGAATTCAAAACTGAAACCGTCGCCGCCCGCCGCGTCGGAGATTCCCGTTCGGCGATCAAGAAATCCCAACGCCGAAGTGCTGCCCTTATACCACTTTCCGACGAGTTCGTTCGGAACAGAGTCGTTTTGCGACTGCGCGAACGTGCAACTTGTCAGTATCAAACCCGAAATCGCTAATATAAATGCTTTCATTTTTCCTGTTCTCCGCTATGTTAATTTCGCCTCCTCAAAAATTCCGGCGTGTTATTCAACGCGCGGTAAAAACGGAGAAAATATCAAAAATTAAAGAATTAAATTGTTAAAGCTGCTTGCTGAAAACTTTGAGCGCGAGCTTCGGTTTGAGATTGGTAATATTTATAAACGTAAATAACCGACGCGAGCCGCTTGAGCGCATTCCGTTTTTTGTCCGCGTTAGCTATCCTCAACAAATTTTCCGGCTACAAATCTTTTACAAATCGAGTTCCAATCATCATCTCACCCCGCCGCGTTCGACCACAGACCGTAAACCGCAACAACGGGTTTTTGATTTCGCATTTGTAAATTGCAACGTCGCTGTTATTTCCTTTGCATTTTTTTTTCTGCATGCTTTTTTCGGCTTCTGATTAAAGGCGGTTGTCTCATCGCTCCGCGCACTTGTTTTCATCGCTCCGCCGCGCTTTTTTGCGCGAAAATCGGGAAACTGCCGAACAAAATGGTCGTCTAATAGTATTAAACCTGTGAACTTCTCTTAGTTGATGATTGCCGCATATTTGTTTTTCTTTCCATAAAAAACTGGCTGTTTCCGTAACGAAACGAATCGGAAAAAGTATCGGCAAAGCGGAAATTTGTCGTAAATTTCGCCGAAATGAATTGTGAGCAAAAACAAAAATTCGTATGATAAAGTGAAATTTCCGTATCGCTTTTTCACTCGAAAATTTTATGTCAGAAAACGTTACCGAATTGCTTTTTCAGCTTTCGGCGGGAAAAAAAGAAGTCGTCAACGACATTTTTCCTTTGATTTACAAAGAGCTGAAAAAAATCGCGGCTAATTATCTGAGCCGCGAACGGGCGAATCATACTTTGCAGCCGACCGCGCTCGTTCACGACGCATATCTCAAACTGGTTGACCAAAATCGCCTCAACTGGCAAAACCGCGCGCATTTCGTCGGCATCGCGGCGACGATTATGCGCCAGCTTTTGATTGACCACGCCCGCCGACATAAAGCCGAAAAACGCGGCGGAAATCAGGAAAACGCTTCGCTCGAAGATGAAATCATCATCGTCGCCGGTGAGCAGTCAACGGAAATCGTCCGGCTCGATCAGGCGCTCAAAGATTTGGCGGAAATTGACGAATTCAAAAGCCGTCTGGTCGAGCTTCGCTATTTCGGCGGTTTGTCGGTCGAAGAAACGGCGGAAGTTCTCGGCGTGTCGCCGATCACGGTCAAACGTCACTGGCGAATGGCGAAAGCGTGGCTCATCAACGCGCTGAAAAGTTAAACGCCGAATGACTTTTCAACCGCAAAATCGGCGGACAAACGCCGACTTTTTCTGATTTCAGCCGCATTTGCAGGCACAAGCAGCGATTAATTTTTTAAAGGTTTTGCATAACTCAGATGAATCCTCAAAACTTTCACAATTTTGAAAAAATTTTTCAAGCCGCGCTCGACTTGTCCGGCGCAGAACGCGCGGCGTTTCTCGACAAGGAATGCGCGAACGACGCGGAATTGCGCCGCGAAATCGTAGATTTTATCGCCGGTTACGAAGCCGAAGAAACGTTTCTCGAATCGCCGGTTTGGACGGACAGCCGTTTTTTGCAGTCGGCAGTCAAACGAGAAATCGTGTCGTCGCTCGATGAAACGATTGCCGACGCGCGCGAGCCTGATTTTATCAACCGCAAAATCGGCGTTTATCGTCTGGTCAAACAACTCGGCAAAGGCGGAATGGGCGAAGTTTTCCTGGCGACGCGCGCCGACGGCGAATTCGAGCAAAACGTCGCTATCAAGCTCATCAAACGCGGAATGGACACGGATTTTATCGTCAAACGATTTCGTCACGAACGCCAAATCGTCGCGACTTTGAATCATCCGAACATTGCGCGCCTGCTCGACGGCGGCACGACCGGCGACGGACTTCCATTTTTCGTGATGGAATACGTTGCGGGCGCGCCGTTTTTCCAATACAGCGATTCTCACAATCTCAATCTGCGCGAAAAGCTCGAACTTTTTCTGCGAATCTGCCACGCGATTGCTTACGCGCACAGCCGGAAAATCGTTCACCGAGACATCAAGCCGTCGAACGTTTTAGTTAACGAAAACGGCGAACCGAAACTGCTCGATTTCGGCATCGCCAAAGTCTTAAATCCCGATTTGATGCACGAATCGGTGATGCCGACGGCGACGCAGATGCGCTTGATGACGCCCGAATACGCATCGCCGGAACAAGTGCGCGGCGACGAAATCACCGAAGCGAGCGACCAGTATTCTTTGGGCGTTTTGCTTTACGAATTGATAACCGGCGAGCGTCCGTACAAATTTTCGTCGCGCGCGCCTCACGAAATCGCGCGCGTCATTTGCGAGGAAATCCCAAGCGAACCGTCGAGCGGAAATTTCGGAAAAACGCTGATCGGAGAATTGTCTTTCGATTCAGATTCTTGCGAAAAGCTTGACCGCACCGTTCTCAAATCTCTGGAAAAAAATCCGGCGGACAGATACGCTTCGGTCAAAGATTTCGCCGCCGACATCGAGCGATTTCTGCGCGGCGAATTAATTGACGCCGCCGGAAACGATCAAAAAATTTCGCAACCACCGGCGGTTATTTCACGTTCTTCAAAACCGCAAACGAATCAGAAATCAATCGCCGTTTTGCCGCTGAAAAACCTCAACGCATTATCGGGCGAATCGGGCGAAAGCGGCGATTATTTAAACGTCGGGCTAGCGGACGCGCTTGTAACGAGGCTTTCAAACGTAAGCGAATTCGTCGTTCGACCAACGAGTTCGGTTTTGCGTTACGCCGCGCCGGATACGGATTCGTTCGCCGCCGGGCGAGAATTAAAAGTCCGATTCGTTCTCGACGGCAATATTTTGCGAACCGACGAACGAATTCGCGTTTCAATTCAGCTTTTGAATGTCGCCGAGCAAGCGACCGTTTGGGCAGAACGTTTCGACGAACGTTTAACCGATGTTTTGACGCTCGAAGATTCGATTGCGGCGCGCGTCGCCGAATTGCTCGTGCCGCATCTTTCGATTGATGAAGCGCAAATTCTGGCGCACCGGCAGACCGAAAACCGCGCCGCTTACGAAGCGTTTATGCGCGGTCGCGTTTTCTGGAACACTTTTACCGGCGACGGAATGCGCCGCGCCGTCGAATTTTACGAAGCGGCGATTCGCCTCGATCCGAATTACGCGCAAGCGTACGCCGCGATTGCCGATTATTACGTCTGGCTCGGAATGATGTGTGTAATGCCGACCGACGAATTTTACCCGCTGGCAAAAAAAGCGGCGATGCGCGCCGTCGAACTCGACCCGCGTTCGTCGGAAGCTTATGCCGCGCTCGGTTTAATGGAGATTTACGGCGCTTTTAACTGGACGGAAAGCGAAAAAAATCTGCGGCGCGCCGTCGAGCTAAATCCGAACAACGCGGTCGCGCACAATTGGTTTTTTCATCCGCTGCACTCGCGCGGCGAAACGGTCGAAAGCGAAAATCATATTCGGCGTGCGCTCGAACTCGACCCGACCGCATTTCAAAATCAAAATTCCTACGCGTGGTCGCTTTATCTGAATCGGCGTTACGGCGAAGCGATGATTCAAGCCGACGAATTGGTCGAACAATTTCCGCAGGCGGCATACGCCTATTTTGCGAAAAGCTCGTTTCTGCGCGTTCAAGGCGCAACGGCGGAAGCACTGAACTTCGCTCGCCGCGCCGCCGCTTTGTCCGACGACGGATTGTTTAGTTATTTTGGTCTCGGCGCGGCGCACGCCGCCGCCGGCAACCGCGCCGAAGCCGAACGAATTCTCGCCAATCCGCCTGCCGGTTACTCGTCGCATTACCACGCCGCGCAAATTTATTGCGCCTTAAAAGACAGGGAAAACGCCTTCGCGCTGCTGGAAAAAGCCGTCGCCGGTAAAGAAGGTCCGCTCATCTGGCTCGGCATCGAACCGGGTTTCGATTTTCTGCGCGACGACCGGCGTTATTTCGCGCTGCTCGAACGAATGAAGCATCCGCTCGCTGAAAAAGCGGAAGCGAAATTGATTCAACCGATAACTACAGATTACTCCGAATTGCCGACGCAAATTATCACCGATGAACTGATAAAAAATAAATCGGCGAAAGCCGGCGGCGCGATAATTTTTATCAAAATTTTACTGGCGGTAATTTTACTGATCGCGCTCGGCTGGGCGGCATATTATTTCTTTTCGCATCTGACTTTCACGCCTTAAAATTCGCGAACCGCTCACCGCAAAAATTAAATTTTTACGAATTGCGCGCGCCCGATTTGTAAACCGCGAGCGCGAGTGAAAACAATCCGATTGCCGCCGTCGCCGCGAAAACGAGCGCGCCCTGCGGCAATTCGACGAGCGCGCCGAGTCCCGCCATAAAAAGCAAGAGCACGATGCCGACCAGAAACGGCGCGACGCGCAGCCAGCCGCGCCACACGCCCGCGCGCCAGACAAAAACGCCGACAACGAGCATAAACAGATGGCTGAACGGAAAACCCGCGTCGCAGATTTTGAAAACGAGCGAAACCGGCGGTTTGTCGTAGCCCGCGCCGCACATCACCTGAACGGTGAATAGCAAAGCCAGAATTAATCCGAGCATCTGCAACGCGAAAACGATGCGGCTGCCCAAATTGTCGCCCGTCACGCGCAAACGCCGCATTCCGACGGCGAGCGCGATCCAGCCGCCGATGTAAAACAGCTCGACAAAACCGATCCAAAAATTGTCCGTATTTTGCGGCAGGACATTCACCATCCGCAAAATCGTCTCGAGTAAAAGCATCGGCGCGCCGATCATCGCCGCTGCGCCGAGCAGCCGATTAACGGATACGGTTTGCGCGTCCGTTGCGGCGATTAAATTCATTCCATTGACTGACATATTTTTTCCTCCTTAGTTTTTATTCGGCGCGGTTGAAACAGGTTTCCTTTGACGAACCGGCGTTCATACAAAACAAACGCTGCCCGGTCGAATTGGTTTTGAAGGAAATCGGGAAGTTTTCGGTCACGGCGGGCGCTTGTTTAGTGTAATTTCCGCCTTTGTCGCACGAAAAATCTCTGGTCGAAGTTCCCGGCGCCCACTTGATCGTCATTTGATTGCCGCTGATGCTGGCGCGTCCCGTCTGTTTGAGAAAAGTCTGCTGGCTGCATCCGCCCATCATTACGTTCATAATGCCGGTGTAAGTGACCGCGCCGTTTGACGCGAATTCATAAGTCGTGCGCGTACCGCTGCCGCCCAAATACGCGCCGGTCGCCGAATTCCAAGTTCCGCTGCCGGAATTCTGCCAGAACCATTTGCCGACAACGCCCGACAAATCGCCGATTGCATCCGCGTCAGCCATCGTGTATGAACCGTTGCCGCTGCCGTTTACGTTTTCGTTAACCGCTGCGTTCTCGTCCGCGTTCGCCGCATCGTAAATGCTGACCAGCAGCTGCGCTTGTTCGTCGTCAATTCCTTTTCGCAAATCGGGAACGAAGCTGGCGTTGAATTTTCGCCGCAATTCCTGTTGCTCGCTCCGGCTTTTCGTTTTGATTTGCGAAAAAAGATTGATCATATCGTCGTTGCCTTTTTTCGAGTTCGCCGGATCGTTGCGAAATTCCTCTACTTTCATCGTCTGAAAACGCTCGCGCTGCTCGGCGGTAAATTCCGCTCCGAACGCCCATTCGTAAAATTTGACGACTTTGTCAACGTCCGTCTGCCTGAGCGTTTTGCCGCCCGCCGTCACTAAAATTCCGACTGCCGATTGCGCCGCGACGTTCAACGCGCTGCCGATTGCGCCGACTGTTAAGACCACCATCAATAAATATTTTATTATGTTCATCATTGCTTTATTCTCCATTTATAAAACCCTTAAATTTGCGCCGTTTTTCGGCTTCAAACTAATAGCGAAACCGCAACGCGAAAAAGTATCAGCGGGCGAAAATAAATTCGTGACAATGAGCTGCTCTCAAAAACGAGACCGCGCCAAAGTTGTGATGGTCAGATTTTTTGAGACAAAAAACTGTCTCCTTTTTTCCCCTTTTTTTATTTTGTAATTCTTGTTCAAATTACATCGGACTTTGATAGCCTAAACTTGAATGTAATCTCGTCCGATTATAATAAGCTTCGGTATGACTGAAGATTTCGAGTCGAGTTTGTTGACAGCCTTCAAAAACTGCATCTTTTATCAATTCGCCTTAACTCTCGAAAAGAAACCGATCGCGTTGGGCGTTGTCGTAACAATTTCATTTGCCGCTCATACTTTGGCGAAAACCTTTTTTTCCTCAGTAACTGGCGAAAGTTTTTTGAAGCATCCTGGCTCACTGCGATCAGTATGAATAATCGCTTCAGCTTGCTCCTTTTCCGATGTCCGGAAATTGTTACTTCGGCGTCGGTCGTTTTCGGCTTGAACGCTTTCGGTTGAATCGCTAATCGTCCAACGACCGTCGCGCTGCTCGATGTGCGAGACGGCAAGACTCGCCGCTTCCGCCCGCCGGAATCCGCAACCGATTAGCACGACTGGCACGGCACGGTCGCGCATATCTTTTTGTGGTTGCGTATCGGGAGCGTTGAGCCGCATTTTTGGCTTCTTTTTTCGTCAATTGATTTTCTGTTCGTCTGCCGCAAAACGGAACGCCATTGACGGCACGGGTGCCTTTGGCAATTTTGAATCGAGCAAATTGTTGGCTTCAGCTTCCGAAGCGAGTTTTCTAAAAGCGGAAAGTTTTTGGTTGATTGTGGATGACGAGAGTTTTTAACCACGAAGAGATTTTACATAATTATTAGTGAGAGCTCGATTTAATTACGGTCTTCGGCGGCGTGCC
>SXGU01093661.1_pt1 | contig 12667 bp, 15 predicted proteins | sample 3174531 | NCBI WGS metagenome assembly SXGU01 (sample SAMN11356863, study PRJNA531348) | freshwater metagenome | isolation source: freshwater sample F1-140 | place: China: Fuxian Lake, Yuxi | collected 2017-12-25 | reverse complement strand
GCGGTGACCCAGCCGCGGCCCTTGTCGCGCAGGAACGGCGGCACGCGGTTCTCCACGCTGGCGGTGCACAGCACACGCGTGTCGCCGAATTCCACCAGCACCGAACCCTCGGCATGGCGGGTGAATCCGCGCGTAAGGCGCACCTCGCGCAACTGGCCTGACTTCCTGCCGCTGGGTCGCATGTCCTATTCCTTCTTGCCGGCGTCGGGAGGGCCAAGCGTGGCCTTGATCTGGGCGATCTGGCTCTCGATCTCAGCATCCGTGACGCGTAGGAAATCGGTAGCCGAAGCGGTGAAGTTGGGTCCCGCGGGCGGCGCCGTCTCCATCGGCACCGTCGGCGGCTCGTCGAATGCGGCAGGGTGGTTGTCGAGCCGGTGCATCGCCAGCACCGACACGTTGTCGCAGGTCTTGTCGGCACGCGCTTCGGCCATTTCGATCAACCCGGGCAGCGCCTCTGCGGGCGGCTTGCCGACCAGCCCCATCAGGATCTCGCGTTGGGTGAGCGGCCCCCAGAAACCATCCGAACACAGCAGCAGCTCGTCCTTCTCCAGCGTGACGTTCTCCACTAGATCCATGCGCGGCGAATCCGGCAACCCCGTCTTCTGCCCCTGGTGCCCGCCCATGCCGTCCGCGAGCACCAGCACCATCGCCTCGCCGGCCGACCACTGGCCGAGCCGGTCCTGCTGGAAGCTGCGGGGGCCGATCCGGCTGTCCTGGAAAAGGGTGTGCTTCATCGTCGCGCGAGCCTGAATATAGCGCTCTTCAACTGCTCCAGCATGAGGGAATCGCCACGGATTCCAGGCAGCTTCTCCCCGGACAGGGCCTTTTGCAGCGCGAGCACGCTCTGCGGGTGCTCCAGGTGGTCCGGGCGCAGGCACCCGTCGAGGGTGTCGAGCAGCTCCGCGGAATAGCGCCCGGCCCAGCCCTTGCGCGCCGGGATGATGCGGTCCTTCTCCAGCCGCTCGGCCGCCGTCGGGGGCGGCACGCCCGAGAGGCAGGCGTACAGACTCGCGCCCACCAAATAGAAGTCGCTTCAGGGCCCGAGCTTCTCGCGCTCGCCGGGGTGCTCGGGCGAGGCGAAGCCTAGGGTATACATCGGCGGTAGATTTTCGTTCTCGGCCTGCAGCGTCTGGCGCGCGGCGCCGAAGTCGATCAGGAGCGGGGCGCGGTCGTTGCGGATGTAGATGTTGCCCGGCTTGATGTCCAGGTGGAGCAATCGCCCGGTGTACACCTCGCGCAGGCCGTTCATCAGCTCGATGATGGGTGCTGCGGATCCATTCCTCCTTCAGCGCCCCGCTGCGCTTCTTGATGTGCTCCCGCAGACTGCGGCCGCGCTCGTAGCGCATCACCATGTAGACGGTGCCGTTGGCGCGGAAGAAATTGAGCACCCGCACCACGTTCGGATGCGCGAGACCGGCCAGCGCCATGCCTTCCTCGAAGAAGCACTTCAGCCCGTAGCGGAAGGCGGGCAGCGTTTCCTCGGGCACCACGGGCGGGGGGGGCTGGAGTCGGTGCGCAGCGCGAATCTCGCCGGCAGGTATTCCTTGAGCACCACCGGCGCCTCGTTCTCGTCGTGCGCGAGGTAGACGAACGAAAAGCCACCCGAGACGAGCACTCTCAGGATGCGGTGGTTTTCCAGCTGGAAGCCTTCCGGGAGCGGCTGGTTGGCTTGCGAGGACATCTCCCCGTATGATGACTGCTGCCTGCGAATTCCCCACAGGCAAACCTCACAGCGCGAACCGGATTCCTCCTCTCCAGCCATGATCCGCAGCATGACCGGTTACGCCGCCGCCAGCGCGCAAACGCCGCGCGGCGCGCTGGCGCTCGAGATGCGCACGGTCAACTCGCGCTTCCTCGACCTGCAGTTCCGCGTCGCCGAGGAACTGCGCGCGAGCGAACCGCTGCTGCGCGAGCTGATCACGGCACGCATCTCACGCGGCAAGGTGGATTGCCGCCTCGCGCTGGGCGGCGGCGGCGCGGGTACGGCGCCGCGCCCGCTCAACGCCCAGGCGCTCGCCGAACTCAGGCGCCTCGCTGAAGAGGCGGGGCGCGCGTTCCCGGAAGCCGCGCCGCTGCGCCTCGCGGACGTGCTGCGCTGGCCCGGGGTGCTCGCCGACGCGCCGGTGAACGAGGATGCGATCCGCGCCGCGGTCGAGACACTAGCGCGGCACGCGCTGGAGGAGTTGTGCGCGGCGCGCGAGCGCGAGGGCGCCAAGCTGGCGGCCATCATTCTGGAGCGCGTGGCACAGATGCGCGAACGCGTGGCGCAGGCAGCGCCGCTGGTGCCCGAGGCGATCGCGGCCTGGAAGGCCCGGGTCGCCGAGCGCCTGCGCGAGGCGCAGGTGGCGGTGGACGAGGAGCGCATCCGCGCCGAGCTCGCGGTGCAGGCGGCGCGCAGCGACGTGGACGAGGAATTGACGCGGCTCGGTGCGCACCTGTCGGAAGTGGAGCGGGTGCTGGCGAAAGGCGGCGCCGCCGGAAAGCGGCTCGATTTCCTCGCCCAGGAACTCAATCGCGAGGCGAACACCCTCGCCTCCAAGGCTCAGGGCCTCGCGCTCGCCGACTGCGCCCTGGAATTGAAGCTCCTGATCGAGCAGGTGCGCGAGCAGGTGCAGAATATTGAGTGAGAACGCCATGAAGGGACTTCTGTTCATCATCGCCGCGCCCTCCGGAGCCGGGAAAAGTTCGCTCATCGAGGCGCTGCTCAAGGACGACCCGAAGCTGACGCTGTCCATTTCCTGCACCACGCGGGCGCCGCGCCCGGGCGAGGCGGACGGCCGCGAGTACCACTTCGTGGACGAGAAGACCTTTCTCGCCATGCTGGAACGGGGCGAGTTCCTGGAATGCGCTGAGGTGCACGGCAACCGCTACGGCACCTCCCAGGCGGTGATCCAGGAGATCCTCGAGGCCGGCCGCGACCTGCTGCTGGAGATCGACTGGCAGGGCGCGCAGCAGGTGCGCCGCCTGGTCCCGGGCACCATCGGCATCTTCATCCACCCGCCGTCAGTCCAGGAACTGGAGCGGCGCATGCGCCATCGAGGCAAGGACCCCGAGGCCGCCATCCAGCGCCGCCTGGCCAACGCGCGGGAGGAAATAGAGCATGCCTGCGAGTTTGAATACGCTATAATTAACAAAGACTTCGATGTGGCCCTGAAAGACCTGCAGGCCATCATCCGCGCCGAGCGGCTTCGGAATGCAAGATCCAGCAACTGACCAGCACCTGATCGGAAAACTGCCATGGCCCGCATCACCGTTGAAGATTGCCTGAAGAGAATCCCGAACCGCTTCCAGCTCACGCTGGCGGCGACCTACCGCGCCCGCCAGTTGAGCCAGGGCGCCACCGCGCTGGTCGAGCACGACAAGGACAAGCACACCGTGATCGCGCTGCGCGAGATCGCCAGCGGCAAGATCGGCGTTGAGGTCCTCAAGCGCAACGCCAGTTCGACGCCACTTCCCACGCTCTAGGGAATGCCCTGGCGCAGGGGGGCGCCAGCTAAACTACCTCCCCCCATGTCCGCCGTCTCCGCCCCCGTCCTGGATGCCAGCCGCTTCGCATATCTGAAGCCGAGGGACGTGGCACGCGTCGCCGAGGCCTATCGCTTCTCGGACGCGGCCCACGCCGGCCAGACCCGGCAGTCAGGTGAGCCCTACATTTCGCACCCGCTGGCAGTGGCCGAGATCCTGGCCGGCTGGCACCTGGACGGTCAGGCGCTGCAGGCGGCGCTCCTGCACGACGTGATGGAGGATACCTCGGTCACCAAGGACGAGATCTCCGACACCTTCGGCAAACCGGTGGCCGAGTTGGTGGACGGCCTCTCGAAGCTGGACAAGATCGAGTTCCAGTCGGCCGAGGATGCGCAGGCCGAGAACTTCCGGAAAATGCTGCTCGCCATGGCGCGCGACGTGCGCGTCATCCTGATCAAGCTCGCGGATCGCCTCCACAACATGCGTACGCTCGATGCGGTGCCACCGGCCAAGCGCCGGCGCGTGGCGCGCGAGACCATGGAAATCTACGCCCCGATCGCGAACCGGCTGGGCCTGAACGAGCTGTTTCACGAGCTGCAGGAACTCGCCTTCTCGCACATGTTCCCGCTGCGCTACCGGGTGCTGGTCAAGGCCACGCGCAACGCGCGCGGCAACCGGCACGAGCTGGTCGGCAAGATCGAGGCGGCGGTAAAAGCGAAGCTGGCCGAGGCCAGAATCGAGGCCGCGGTGTCCGGGCGCGAGAAGCACATCTCTTCCATCTACCGCAAGATGATCGAGAAGCACCTGTCGTTCTCCGAGGTGCACGACATCTACGGACTGCGCGTGGTGGTGAAGGACGTCCCCACCTGCTACCTGACGATTGGCGCCCTGCACGGCCTGTACAAGCCGGTGCCGGGCAAGTTCAAGGACTACATCGCGATCCCGAAGGCGAACGGCTACCAGTCCATCCACACCGCGCTCATCGGCCCCTACGGCGTGCCGCTGGAGGTGCAGGTGCGCACCGAGTCCATGCACCGCCTGGCCGAAGCCGGCGTCGCCTCGCACTGGATGTACAAGGACGATGCGGCGTCGCTCAACGAGCTGCAGAAGAAGACCCACCAGTGGCTGCAGTCGCTGCTGGAGATCCAGAGCCAGTCGGGCGATTCGCAGGAGTTCCTCGAGCACGTCAAGGTCAATCTGTTTCCCGACGAAGTCTACGTCTTCACGCCCAAGGGCCGGATCATGTCCCTGCCCAGGGGCGCCACCGCGGTGGACCTCGCCTACGCGGTGCACACCGACGTCGGCAACCGCTGCGTCGCGGCTAAGGTGAACGGCGAGCTGGTGCCGCTGCGGACCGAGTTGCGCAACGGCGACCGCGTCGAGGCGATCACCACCGGCTACGCCAAGCCCAACCCGGCCTGGCTGCAGTACGTGCGCACCGCCAAGGCGCGCTCCAACATCCGCCACTTCCTGAAGACCATGCAGTACGAGGAGTCCGCGGCGCTGGGCGAGCGGCTGCTGGAGCAGGCGCTAAAGGGCTACGGGGTGACGCTGGCGGACATCGGGGAGGCGAACTGGGAGCGGGTGATCCGCGAGACCGTCGGCCTCACTAAGGTGGAACTGCTGGCCGACATGGGCCTGGGCAAGCAGCTGCCCGCGGTGGTCGCGCGCCGCCTGGTGCTGCGCGCCGAGGGCGAGGCCAAGCCCCACGCCAAGGCGGCGAGCGTGGTGATCCGCGGCACCGAGGGCATGGCGGTGCAGCTCGCCAGTTGCTGTCGCCCGATCCCGGGCGACGCCATCGTGGGTTCCATCAAGAAGGGCCAGGGCCTGGTAGTGCACACCGCCGAATGCCGCCACATCGCGCGCTCGCGGCGCGCCCAGCCCGAGGCCTGGATCGACGTCGAGTGGGACCGGCAGCCGACGCGCCTGTTCCAGACCTCGATCAAGGTGATGGTGGCCAACGAGCGCGGCGTGCTCGCCAAGGTGGCCTCGGCGATCGCCGAGGCCGGCTCCAACATCGACTCCATCAGCATGGAGGAAGACCGCTCGGTGTACACCACGATGCTGTTCGTGGTGGAGGTCGCCAACCGCGCGCATCTGGCGCGCGTCATGCGCTCCATCCGCCGCCTGTCAGAAGCGAAGAAGCTGCTGCGGGTGCGGGAATAGCGCTACCAGCCCGACAGCACCAGCTTCCCGATCATTCCCTTCGATTCCAGCCTGGCGTGCGCCGCGCGCAGGTTGGCGGCGGTGATGGGCGAGAGCTTTTCGGTGAGGGTGGACTTCACCTCGCCAGCGTCGATCCAGCCGGCCACGCGCGCGAGCAGGCGGTGCTGCTCGATCATGTCCGCAGTCTGGAAGCTCGAGCGCACGAACATCCCCTCCCAGGCGAATCGCAGCGCCTTGCGCTGCAGGGCCATGATGTCGGCGGGCTTCTCGTTGCGCACGATCGTGCACACGCTGCCCTGGGGCTTCACCACGTCGGTAAGCTGGGTCCAGTACAGGTCGATGTCCGAGCAGATGAGGACGTAGTCCACTTCGCCCACGCCGATCGCCTTCAGCCCGTCCTTGAGCGGCTGGTGGTGGTTGATGACGTGCCGGGCGCCGTGGTCCCGGCACCACTTGATGCTTTCGGGTCGCGACGCGGTGGCGATCACCTCCAGCCCCAGCTTGCGGCCGATCTGGATCGCCATCGAGCCCACGCCGCCCGCGCCGGCGATCACCAGCAGCGTGGCGCCTTTGCTTTTCCCGTCGGGATCCACACCCATGCGGTCCACGATGCCCTCGTAGGCCGTGATCGTGGTGAGCGGCATTGCCGCGGCCTGCGCGAAATCCAGCGTCGCGGGCTTCTTCGCCACGATGCGCTCGTCGACCAGGTGCAGCTCGGCGTTGCTGCCCGGGCGCTGGTTCGAGCCCGCGTAGTACACCGCGTCGCCCGGCTTGAAGAGCGTCACCTGGTCACCCACGGCCTGGACCACGCCGGCGGCGTCCCAGCCCAGGATCCGGGGGCCGGGCTTCGCGCCCGCGGCGCCCGGGTGAATGAGCATTCGCGTCTTGGTATCCACCGGATTCACGGAGATCGCCTCGATGCGCACCAGGATGTCGTGGCCCTGCGGCGCGGCGGAATCGGGCACCTCCGCGTCCACGAGCGAGCGCGGATCGGAGACAGGAAGGGGTTCGTTCGCTAGGATGGCTTTCATGGCATCGAGTTCTACCACAGGGGCGCTGGATCGCGATGCGCTTGTTAGGATGGACTGCGCCGACCCGCTTGCGGGGAAGCGCGAGGCGTTCGCGTTGCTGGCGAACATCATCTACCTGGACAGGAATTCCCTTGGGGCGCTTCCCAAGCGGGTCGTGGCGCGCATGCGCCGCGCCGTGGAGGAGGAAAGGAGGCAACGGCCTGATCCGCTCATGGAACGACGCTGGCTGGTATCCGGCGCCGCAACGCGCTGGGGCGGCGATCGCGCAGCTGGTCGGGGCGAAACCGGACGAAGTGATCGTGTGCGACTCGACCTCGGTGAACCTCTTCAAGACGCTGGTCGCGGCGCTGCGCCTGCGGCCGGCCCAGAAGATCGTCGTCTCCGAAAAAGGGAATTCCCCCACGGACCTCTACGTCAACGAGGGCGTGGCGGAGTTGATGGGCGTCGAGTTGCGCCGCGTCGAGCCGCAGGAGATCGAATCAGCGATCCGGGCGGCCGGAGCCGGACTCGCGGTTGTCCAGCTCACCCACGTCAACTACCGCAGCGGCCTCGTCTACGGCAGGGCGCGCATCACCCCAACTGAGCCTGATCGCGCTGGAGGAAGCGCTGGAGGTGTTCGAGGACGTGGACATGCAGGCGCTGCGCGCCAAGGGCAGCGCGCTGGGCGATTGTTTCATCCGGCTGGTGGACCAGGAACTCGCCGGCCACGACTTCGGCCTCGCCAGCCCGCGGGAGGCGGCGCGGCGCGGCAGCCAGGTCTCTCTCACGCACCCGGAGGGCTACGCCGTCATGCAGGCGCTCATCGCGCGCGGCGTCAGCGGCGATTTCCGCGCCCCGAACGTGCTGCGCTTCGGCTTCGCGCCCTCCCTATATGTGCGCTACGTGGACGTGTGGGACGCGGTGGCGAGGCTGAAGGACATCCTGTCCTCCCGCGCCGGGGACCGGCCCGGGTTCAGGGAACGCAAGGCCGTAACCTGAAAACAAAAGGTACTGTCGCAATAGTGTAAAGACGGCGCTGAATTGACCAGGTGCGCCGATTTCGTTCTGACCACGTTGCGCCCAATGAACGCTCTGGTCAGGGGATGAACGGCACTACCCCGCAAGAGGTTAATTTTAGGGCGGGCGATATCACCTTATGTGTCGTCTACACCCCGGCAGGTCCCCTAGAAGTTGACAGTGAGATCGTTTGAGCTCGAAATCGGCAGCACCGACTGAACTGCGGATTCGTTATTCAGGTCATGTAGTTACGTGAGATTGACCAGAGAACGTTGGCAGAGGGCTGCGTTGAAATTCCGAAAACAGGGGTATGGTCACTCTGCCATGTCACCAACATCTGTACATCACGTATTGCTTGCAATCGACTCCTTAACCGGGAGAGGGGCCGAGAGGGTTGCGGTCAATCTTGGTGAGGCGCTGTTGCAGCTCGGCCATCACGTCAGCATCGTGATTTACGAAGATATCGTCGAGCTTGAGGTCGATTCTCGTATTTGCATCCATCGTCTCAATCCGGCACCACGTCGCAGTCCTCGATTTCTTAGCCGTTTGACCGACAATCAAAACGTTGGTCTGTTCAAGGCATTATTAAAGCGCATCGAAGCTGAGCAAGGTCGTGTGAATTTGATTCTCTCAGCCTTGCCTCGTATCGACCGCATCCTCTCACGCATCAAAGACAGCCGGATCCATCACGTCATCCACAACCCATTGTCTTGGCAAAATGGCATCCGCAATAATAGCTGGCGCAAAAAAATTTCACGCATCTGGCATGCCAAGCGAATCTACGACGGCCGACAAATCATCGCCGTCTCGGTTGGTGTGGGGGACGATCTTGTTGAGTTCGTCAAGGTGCGCCCCGCCAAGATACGCACGATAAACAACCCCTTCCATTTTGATCGGCTTGCAGCTTTGGCGGTCAAGCCCTTTACGCTGCCTGCGGGTGTATTAGCTAAAGATTACCTGCTACACATAGGCGCTTTCACGCTTAAGCAAAAGCGTCAAGATGTACTCATAGAAGCCTTTGCCAGATCCGGCCTGCAATCCAAATTAGTCTTACTCGGAAAGGGAAAAGACGAAGAAAAAATACGTGCACTTACCAAGTCACATGGCGTGGCTGACCGCGTCATCCTCGCTGGCTTTCAAGAAAATCCCTTCCCCTGGATTCGGCACGCACGCCTGCTCGTACTGTCGTCTGATTACGAAGGCTTTGGCAATGTACTGATCGAAGCCATGGCGCTCGGCACCCCTGCAGTGTCCACGGATTGCCCAACCGGCCCCCGTGAAATCTTCTCAGGCAGCATGCGTGACTGCTTAGTCCCCATTGGAGACGTGCAGGCACTCGCAGCGAAAATGAGCGACTTCAACGAACAGCCACCACACATTGATACCGAAAGCCTAAAGCGCTTTGAGGCAAGCATCGTGGCGAACGAATACCTCAAGCTTATTACTTGAGCGCCGAATGAAAATTTTCACCGTTGCTGCTACCTGGGTCTATCCCTTGGCCGAACTGCAGCCGCTTCAGGAAATTGAGTGCTGCAGGTCCTGAGCGTCCTGCAGCAGTTACTCCGACGCCACCACCATCACCACGACCAGCGCATCGGGCGAGGCAAGTGCAGCCTCGACGCAGGCGTATGGCGGCTTGTTGTTCGGGTCCACCCGGGCGTTCCACACCGTGTTCGTCGGCTCGCGGTTGCGGTTTATAGGTATTTCAAACCACCTTTTCCCCGATCCGCTAGGGCAGCGGCGTCCCGAGAAGCGGTGAATCGCGCGGTGTTTGGTGACAGTCCCCCGCTCTCGATGACCATTCGCCCCCTGATTCGATCCGAATCGCCTCGTTTTGACGCGATTTGACCGCTACGCGCGAGCGCCGGCCACGCAGGATCGTTAGCCTTGTTGCAGATCCTATCGGCTTGAGGATCAGGCGGCTTCGAACAGATCGAGCCGACGTTCCGGAGAGCGCGGGGTACCCCCCTCCACTTATCCAATGTTTTACACCTTTCCCGTAAATTCTCTAGATACCGGAGCCAAACAGTGTTCCATGTGTTGACGCCGACCGAAAATTGACCAGTTTAGAGGGGTAGTGCCGATCATCGACTGACCAGAGCGTTCATTGGGCGTACCCTGGTCAGATCCAAACCGGCGCACCTGGTCAATTCTGCGCTGGCGTCAACAACCTGGCGAAGAAGGTCCATTTGTCGCCTTCGCCGTGCCTCGCCCGCGTGCGCAGGCTGGAACAGAGCGGCCTGATCAGCCGCTACGTCACCCTCCTCGACCCGATGGCGCTGGGGCTGACGGTGTCGGTGTTCATCCAGGTGCGGCTCGAGAAGCAGGTGGAGGCCGCGCTGGAGACTTTCGAGCGGGCCATCGCCGAGCGGCCCGAAGTGATGGAGTGCTACCTGATGACGGGCGCCTCGGACTACCTGATTCGCGTCGTGGTGCGCGACGTGCGGGCGCTCGAGCGGTTCATCGTGGATTTCCTGTCGCGCGTGCCCGGCGTCGGCAACATCCAGTCGTCGTTCGCGCTCAAGCAGGTCAAGTACAAGACCGCCCTGCCCCTGCCGCAAGCCGCGCTGGTCGGAGCGGCTTCATCAGCCGGTTCCCGGGCTCACCGATCACGCCGAGGCGAAAGGTGAGCACGCGGGCAAAAGAAGGCTAGGAAATTCCTTCTGGCCCGTTCGGTTTCGTGCCGCCCGCCGTGGCAAACCCGAGCGAGTAGGCGACGATCGCCTCGGCGAGCGCCTGCCCGGCGTCGAGGAGCGGGACGGGGCTGCGCGCCCCCCCGGCAGCGAGAGGCAGCTCGGTACAGGCCATGAGGATCAGGTCCGCGCCGCGGTCCGCCAGCGCCGCCGCGGCGCCTTCGAAGGGCGCGCGTGCGCCCGTGATGTCACCGGCCTTCACGCGCTCGATCGCCCGGTCCACGAACCGGGCCTGTTCGTCTTCGGTGGGCGCGATCCACTCGAACCCGCGCTGGGCGAGGCGCGTGCCGTAGAAGGCGGCGGCGAGCGTGCCGCGCGTGGCGAGGATGCCGATGCGCATGGGCGGTAGCGGACGCCTGGCGATGGCCTCCACCGCGGCGTCCGCGATGTGCAGCAGCGGGATCCCCACCGCATCCGCCAGTTCCTCCGCCCAGTAGTGCGCGGTGTTGCACGCCACGGCGAAGGCCTCGCAGCCGGCGGCCTCGAGGGCGCGGGCACCTGCGGTCATCGCGGCAACGGGCGAGGGACCTGTTCCCAGGACCGCCGCCACGCGGTCGGGCACCTGGGGCAGGTTCCAGACCACGATCGGCAGGTGCTCCGAGTCGGCTGCGGCAGGCGTGGCGGCGAGGATCTTCGCCTGCAGGTCGATGGCCGCGGCGGGCCCCATGCCGCCGAGGATTCCAATCCGCCGGGGCACGTTGCGGGAGGTTTTCATGCCGTCATCGTAATCGCAGGGCAACTTGGAGGAAAACGGCGCATCGGAGGGCCGCGCTCCGCCCTCACGAGGTGGGTGCCGCAGGCCGTGCCCGCCACGCTTTCGCTCGTTCCGGCCTGAGCAGCCCTATTCCTGCTGCAAAATAGCGGCGACGGGACAAGGGAGGCAGGCATGGCCGTGTTACGCATCGCCAGGATGGGCAACCCGGTGCTCTCGCAGGTTGCGGCGCCGGTCGCGGACCCGGGCACGCCGGAAATCCGCCGCCTCGCCGCGGACATGATCGAGACGCTCGAGGACATCGGCGCAAGCGGCCTCGCCGCGCCGCAGGTGTTCGACAGCAGGCGCGTGGTGGTCTACCGCATGATTGCCGCGCGCATTCCCAAAGGCTCGGGAATCGAGCCGCGGCCCTGGACGGTGATGGTTAACCCGGTGATCACCCCCACGACCGCGGACAAGACGCCGGTATGGGAGCGCTGCCTGTCGATTCCGGGACTGCACGGCAAGGTGCCGCGCCATCCGCGCATCGCCATCAGCTACCAGACGCTCGAGGGCGGGACCGTGTCTCACGACGCACACAGTTCGTGGGCGGCGCTGCTGCAGCACGAATGCGACCACCTCGACGGCATCGTCTATCCGATGCGCATGACGGACCTGGGGTTGCTCGCCTACAACGAGGAGCCCGGGCAGCTCGCGCGCGAGGTCGCCGCCGACCCGAACGTCATCGATCCCCTGTTCGTCGACCTGGTGGCGCGCTGGCCGGGACGCGCCCGCTGGTTTGGGTAGCAGGCCCTACGGGAAAGCCCGTCTGAGCGGCTACTTCGCGCGACAGGCCGGCGCGCTGCGTTCTATGCAACAATGAAACACGTAGATTTTGAACATCGCCAATTTGAGGAGACTTTCATGAACGGATCGAAAATCCTGAGGCGCGCTCTTGCCTCGGTCATGCTTGTGTCAGCGATGTCTGCGGCGCCAGGGATCGCGCTCGCGCAGAAGCGCGGCGGCACCCTTGTGCAGCTCACGCAGCCGGAACCGCCGACGCTCGCCTCGTACCTGAGCACCTCAGGCCCGATCGGGCAGGTGACCGCGAAGATCTACGACGGCCTGTTCGAGTACGGCTTCGACATGAAGCCGCAGCCCTCGCTGGCGGAGTCCTGGATCGTCGCGCCGGACGGCAAGACGATCACCTTCAAGCTGCGCCAGGGCGTCAAGTTTCATGACGGCAAGCCCTTCAGCAGCGCCGACGTGCAGTTCACCATCATGGAAGTGCTGAAGAAGGTGCATCCCCGCGGCATCAACACCTTCAAGGAGGTGACCGCGGTCGATACACCCGATGCGCAGACCGCGATCTTCCGCCTGGCGAACGCCGCGCCCTACATGCTGGCGGCGCTTTCCGGCTACGAGTCGCCGATCGTCCCCAAGCACGTCTATGGCACCGGTGACATCCGCAACCATGAAAGCGCCAACAAGCCGGTGGGCACCTGGCCGTTCAAGTTCGTCGAATGGCGGCGCGGCGAGCTCGTGCGCCTGGACCGCAATCCGGACTACTGGCGCTCCGGCCAGCCGTATCTCGATCGCATCGTCGTGCGCTTCGTACCGGATTC
>SXGU01280525.1_pt1 | contig 12670 bp, 16 predicted proteins | sample 3174531 | NCBI WGS metagenome assembly SXGU01 (sample SAMN11356863, study PRJNA531348) | freshwater metagenome | isolation source: freshwater sample F1-140 | place: China: Fuxian Lake, Yuxi | collected 2017-12-25 | reverse complement strand
CGGCTGGGCTCCGCCCGCGGTGTCGATGATGGCGAGGCGGTTGTGACCGAGTGCCGCCCGCCGGTCCCGGTAGTAGCCGTTGCCGTCGGGGCCGCGGTGGCCGAGCCGGCCCATCATCCGGCGCAGGAGGTCCAGGTCCGGCGGCGCGCCGGTCGACACGATGCCGCAGATGCCGCACATCAGGCGTGGCCCCGCCGCTCGACGAGGTCGGCCACGGAGTCCGGGTCGCCCAGGACGTCGGCCGTGATGTCGTCGTCGGTCAGCACGATGCCGAGGGCGTCCTCGAGCAGGATGGCGGTCTTGACCGCCTCCAGGTCCGGGTCGGCGCCCGGGTCGCGCAGCTCCTCGGCCTCGCGGAGGACCTGCGCGACCAGGCCGGGCTCCAGGTCACCGCTCACGAGGCGCCCCCGTCCGACCGGGTCGCCAGCGCGACGGCGGTGGCGTACTCGTCGCAGTGCGACAGGGAGACCTTGACCGAGCGCACGCCGGCCCCCTCGGCAGCCAGCCGCAGCGCACCGGACAGGGTCACCGACGGGGTGCCGTCAGGGCCGTTCACGATCTCGATCGACCGCCACGGCAACGGTCCCTCCCAGGACACCGGCAGCGCCTTCGAGACCGCCTCCTTGGCCGCCATCCTGGCGGCGAAGTGCCGGCTGGGCTCGGCCATCCGGGTGCAGTAGTCGACCTCCAGCGGGGTGAACCAGCGGTCGAGGAACGCCGCGCCGCGCGCCTCCACCAGCGCCGCGATCCGGGCCACGGACACGATGTCGGTCCCGATGTCGGTCTCGGTGGCGCCCACGGGCTAGCGCTCCCCGCCGGGCGCGGTCGAGGCGGCTCGGGCGACGGCTCGGAGCCAGGCCGCGGCCGCGACCTCGGCACCGGCGTCGTTGAGGTGCCCGAGGTCGGACGCGTAGCCGTCGTGGAGGGCGAAGTAGTCCGCTCCGCCGTGCCGGCCGGTCACCCGGCTGCCGTCGGGCCTGGTCGACTCGGCCGCGGCGAGGTCGAAGACGTGCCCCCCGGCGTACGCGTCGCGGATCAGGGCGTTCAGCCGCTCGCGGGCGGCGTTCTCGTCGGGACCGTAGCGGTCGTTGCCGGTGAGCCTCGCCCTGAGCCTCGACAGACCGCCGCGCTCCGTCGTGAGCGGCACGGTCACGTGCACGAAGGTGACCTCGGGGTAGTCCCGCTCCAGGGCCGCCAGGGTGGCCCGGTAGGTGCCGAACAGCGCCTCGACGTCGGTCCGGGCGGTGACGTCGATGTAGCAGAGCTTCATCATCGCCACGTCGACCCGGTCGCCGAGGCCGCCGCGCACCCTGGCGTCGAAGTCCTCGATCTTCAGCAGCGGCTGCTCGTTCGCGCCGATGAGGGCGTCCTCGACGACCGGCACCGGTTCGCCCCGCTCCGCCAGGCGGCGTACGCCGTCGAGCACGTTCTGGCCCACGGACTGGTGGCCGAAGAACACCCGGGGCTCCGGCCGGTGCCCGCTCATGTCCTCAGCCAACGCCGTGCCCCACCGGGTCGGGCGCCGACGCGAGCTCGCGCAGGCTGGCCTTGGCCGTCTTGCCGTTGGCCGTGAGGGGCAGCGCGTCCAGGATCACGACCGTGCTCGGCACCATGTGCTTCGGCAGCTGGGCGCGCATGAAGGACCGGATCTCCTCGGGGCCCACGTCCGCCCCGGGCGCCAGGGTGACGAACAGGGCGACCGCCTCACCCGCCTCCTCGTCGGGGACGCCGACCGCGGCGGCCGACACCAGGCCGTCGAGCCGCAGCGCGCAGGCCTCGACCTCCTGGCTCGAGACCCGGTGGCCCCACGTCTTGATGAAGTCGGCGACCCGGTCGACGATGAAGATGAAGCCCTCGTCGTCGACCACCGCCACGTCGCCGGTCCGCAACCCGTCGGGGGTGAACTTGGCGGCGGTCGCCTCCGGGGCGTCGAGATAGCCCGGGCTGATGTTGTCGCCGCGCGCGTCGATCTCGCCGCGCTCGCCCGGCGCCACCCGTCGGCCCTGCTCGTCGAGGACCCTCAGCTCCACACCGGGGATGCCACGCCCGATCGAGCCGAGCTTGTCGCCCAGCCGCTCGGGTGGCAGGTAGGACAGCCTGGCGGTCGCCTCGGTCGCGCCGTACATCACGAACAGCTCCGCCTGCGGCTGGGCGGCCCGCAGCTCCTCGATGAGCACCGGCGAGAGCTTGCCCCCCGCCTGCTGGACGAGCCGGAGCGACGGCAACCTGCGCGAGGCGAAGCTGCTGGCCCGCAGCAGGAGCTGGAACGACGACGGGACACCCGCGAGCACGGTGCACCCTTCCTTGTCCAGCAGCTCGATGGCGGTCTCGGGGTAGACGAAGGAGTGGCAGAGCACGACCCGGGCCCCGGCGCGCAGGTGCGTGTGCAGGATCGACGCGCCGTAGCAGTAGGAGAACGGGAGGATGACCAAGGCCCGGTCGTCGCGGCGCAGGCCGAGGTAGTCGACGATCGAGTCCGTGTTCGCCCGGATGTTGCGGTGCGTCACCCGCACGGCCCGCGGGGTCGCCGTCGTACCGGACGTGAACATCAGCACAGCGTCCCCGTCGGGATCCGTGGTGCTGTCCGGCCAGAACGGGTCACGTGGGGCGGTCAGTGCCTCGTCGGTCAGGACCGGGACCTCGGCCCCGAACGCCGAGTCGAACCTGCGCAGCGTGCGCCGGTCGGCGAGCACGACGTCGAGCCGCACCAGCCGCGCGTTGCGGCTCACGTCGACGGGGGTGAGCTTGTCGGAGAACGGGACGGCGACCAGGTCGAGCTTGATGGCCGCGAGGTAGGCGGCCACCCAGAACAGGGAGTTGGAGCCGAGCACGCCCACCCGAGCTCCCGCTGGCAGCCCGAGTGCCGCCAGCTCGGCCGCGAGCACCCCGGACGCGGCGCGCAGCTCGCCGTAGGTGTGGTGCCGGCCGCCGTCGACGAGGGCGACGTCGCCCTCGGATCCCTGCTCGAGCAGGTAGTCGGCGGCGTTGGCGCCGGCGTTCACCCCGGGAGCCGTTCCCCGGTCTCTGCCGGAGTGGCCGGGGCGTGGCCCTGCTTGTGCAGCACGAACCGGGTCAGGTTGCCGACGGTGTCGAGGTTGCTGGGCACGGTGTCCTCGTCGGCGACCTCGATCTCGAACTGGGACTCCAGGAACTCGATCAGCTCCATCAGGCCGGTGGAGTCGATGATGCCGCCCTCGACCAGCGAGTCGTCCTCCTGCGGCGCCCGGGACTCGTCCCCGAAGAGGTAGTTGGTGACCACGAAGTCGACCAGCTGCCGCCTGACCTGTGTTTCCACGCCATCTCCCGTGATTCGTCGTGACCACCGGTCACGACGAGCTCTCCAGGGCAGCCCGCTGCCACCCCCCTGTGACGACTCTAGGCGGCTACCTGCACGGGTGTGCGGCGAATCGGTCGGGTCGTGGACGACAATGACGGGGGCTCGCCGAGAAATCATCTGACTGGTGAGCCCCGAAGGGGGAGACATGCCGGCCACCTGCGTCTGCGAGGGCGCGAGCCTGCGTGACGCGATCAGCGAGGACATCGACCGGTACGTCGCCGCCGCCGAGCGCGACGGGCTGTCGCGCGTCCTGGCCCGGCTGCGGGTGCCCCTGTCGCTGAAGGTCGCCGCGGTGGCGAACTACCGGCTCAGCCATCTCCTCCTGACCCGGGTGCGGCCGCGTCTCGTCGGCAGGGTGCTGGGCGGCGTGTCCTTCATCGGCCAGCGGCTGTTCAGCATGGTCACGGGCGTCGAGATCGACCCGCACGCCCACATCGGACCCGGCCTGATGATCCCCCACGACGGCCACATCGTGATCGGTCCGGCCCGCATCGGCCGCAACTGCACCATCTCCCACAGCGTGACGCTCGGCCAGGGGCTGCAGGGCGACGGCCCCGCCCACGACGACACCCCGATCCTGGGCGACCGGGTGTGGGTCGGCCCGGGTGCGGTCATCGCGGGACCGATCCACGTCGGCTCGGACGCGTCCGTCGGCGCCAACAGCGTGCTGCTGCGCGACGTGCCGCCCCGGGGCGTCGTGCTCGGCGTGCCCGCCCGGCTCCTGTCCCGCAAGGGCAGCTTCACCCAGATCTACTACCGCGGCATGGCCGACGACCCCGATCGGCGCGTGGCCCTGGCCCTGGAAGAGCAGGCCCCCGGCACCGACCCGGGCGCCTAGCCCGGCAGGCTCTCAGCGTGCTCGACCTCGAGCTCGACGACGGCGTCGCCGCTGCCCCGCCGTACGAGCAGATCCGCTCGCAGATCGCCGGGCACGTCGACTCCGGTGCCCTGCAGCCCGGCGACCGGTTGCCGACCGTACGCCGCCTGGCCGAGGACCTGGCGGTGGCGCCGGGCACGGTGGCACGCGCCTATCGCGAGCTCGAGCAGTCCGGCGTGATCGAGACCCGGGGCCGGAACGGCAGCTTCGTCACGGGCGACGAGGTCGTCAGCAGGGCCAAGGCGGCCGCGGTCGCCTACCTGGCCGAGACCAAGGCCCTGGGACTCACCGCGGCCGACGCCCTGGAGCTGGTGCGGAACCTCGGCGAGCGGCCACCGCACTCCTGACCCCGAGGCCTGCCGTGGTCAGGCTGGCGTGCGCCACACCGACACGTGGCTCTCGCTGTCGTTCGTGAACGGGCTCCCGACCCAGTCGGCGGACCGGCTCTCGAGCTCCATGCCCGCGAGCTGCGCCATCAGGTCGCACTCCGCGGGCCAGATGTAGCGGAAGTTGCTCGCGCCGTACTCCACGGAGCCGTCCGCATGCCGGGTGTAGTGGTGGGACGTCCCCTGCTGGGTGGTCATGTCGTAGGTGTCGAAGCCCACGTGGCGCTCGCCGACGTGGAACGGCACGGCCTCCTGCCCTGGGGGGAACCGCCGGATCGCGGGGACCCCGAGCTCGACCACGAAGCGGCCGCCGGGCACGAGGTGGCGTGCGGCGTTCGCGAAGCAGGCGACCTGCTCCGCCTGCGTCCGGAGGTTGCCGATGCTGTTCCAGACGACGTACACGAGCGAGAACTCGCCCGGAGCGCGGCTGGTGGCCATGTCGCCGACGACCACCGGGATGTCCGCGCGCTTCTTGTGCAGCTCGTCCACCATGGGCTGCGAGAGCTCGATGCCGGTCACGGGCACCCCGCGGTCGGTCAGCGGGATGGCGACCCGGCCGGTGCCGATGGCGAGCTCCAGCGCCGGTCCGTCGCCGGCCAAGCCGGCGAGGAGGTCGACGGCCGGGTCGAGGACGTCCGGCGCGAACATGAACGCCGAGCTCTCGTCGTAGTGCGCCGCCGTCTCGGCGTCCCAGTAGTCGCTGCTCGGCACCGGACCAGCGTGACCTCCCGGCCACTGCCGGTGCCAGCGGTTTAGCTCCCTGCGGCCTACGCGGCCCACTCGATCTCGGGGAGGTCGCGGTAGATCTCGACCACCAGCGGGAGGTCGTCGGTGCGTCCGGTGAGTGCTCGGGTGCCGGTGTGGTCGACCAGGTAGTGGCCGCCGTAGGGGTCGCGCCACAGGTAGATCCCGGGGAAGGGTTGCTTGACGTCCCAGCCGCCGTGGGTCTTGATCCGGTGATGGCCCCGCGTCATCGGCCCGTAGTTCCCCAGCCCTGACTGGCCCGGTGGACCCTCGGGGTCCCAGGCGCTGGTGTGGTCGAGGTCCATGCCTCGCGACAGGCTGGACCCGTGGGGGAAGGTGTCGGCCGGCGTCATCAGATGCACGGCCTGTCGATGTCGGTCCGGGATCTCGTAGGCATCCACCGGTGCCAGCCCGGCCAGGTCCAGGACCGGGGTGATCTTGAACCGGCACTGGGGGCCCAGGACGTCACGGACCCAGTCCTCGGTCACCGGGCCGTGGCCCTCCACCCGGGCGATCCCGGTTGCGTCCGGGCCGGCGTAGTAGTGGACGTAGAGGTTCACCACCGGCGCACGGTCGGCCAGCGTGCTGGGGTCCCGGTCGGCGCCCGGGGTGAGCAGCATCAACACGGCCTGGACGGCGCGTTGGTCGTCGTTCAGGTCGGGGAAGTCCTCGGCGATCGCGGCGCTGTAGGTGTCCACGGTGGCGGCGATCTGCTCGATCACCGGGACCGGCCCACGGATGAGGTACGACGCCATCCCGTGCGCCTCGCCGCGGAGCTTCTTGGCGAACGTCGCCCTCGCGGCGCGTTCCTCCTGCTCCCGCGCCACCGCAGGGTTGGCCTTGACGATCGCGGCTTCGACCAGTGCCTCGAACCGGGTCCACGGGACCCGCCCGTCAGCCGACTCCGCGACCGCGACGTCGACATAGGCCGCCTCCTGCGCCGGCAGCCCCCGGGTCTGCTTGACCACGAACCGGGCATACGACGCCTTGACCTCACCGGCCAGCACCCGCGCCCACAACCGCGGCGCCCGGTACGCCAGGTCCAACGCGTCGGCCATCAGCTGACCCGCCGCGAACGTCGTCAACCCCATCCGCGCACCCAACGCCGCAGCCGCGAACTCGGTCACCTCCGGAGTCCCCTCACCGCCGTAAGCCCTGGCCCGCTCCCGCCCCGGACGGTCAGCCGCGTCCGGGTCCAGCCGGCCCGGGGAGTGCAGGATCGCCCACCGGTAGGCACCCCTGAGCTGGTCGGCCTGAGCGGCCCGCTCCCGCGCAGCAGCGTCACCGGCAAAGGCAAGGACATCGTCCTCACCCATCCCCTCCAACACCGCCGATCCGACCATGACTCAAGCCAACCAGGAGGCACCGACACTCGGCCTCCGGCGACAGCGGCTTGTCCACAGGCCTACGGACGGCTGACGCGATCAACTCGATCCCGCCTCGGTGCCAGACCGGTCGACTTCGGGCAGGCGGACGTCAGCTGGGTGGTCATGGCGGAACCGGGCGGCAACGAATTCTGTGTTCTCGGCACGCCGTAGGGCGATCCCGTCGGCGGGCTACGTCGCCGGTCAGGCCTTCTCGCAGGCGATCTTGTCTCCGTCGCGGTCCAGGTCCGCGTTGTGGTCGACCGCGGTGTTGTAGATCTTGTTCGACCGCTTGAACGTGGTCACCTTCGTGCCGGAGGTCTTGTCGACCGCGCTCTTGCGGCCCACGCCGTGCGGGAAGCTCTTGTTGAAGTTGGTGCAGTTGTCGTGGATACCCGTCGTGTGCGCGTCGGCCGGCGCGGCGAGCACGGCGGCCACGACCACGCCGCAACAGGCGGCGGACAACGATCGCGCGAGGCGTGAGGTCATGCGCGGGACCCTGTCATGACGGCGGTCCCCGGCGACATGGCCCGATCGGGCGGTTCGGGGCATCCAGACGGGCGGAGTGACCTACAGTCCACCGCGGACGTCGGCGCAGGATGCCTCGGCGCCACCAGTGAAAGGTCCACAGTGCAACCCCTTCTCAAGCACGCCGCCCGAGCGTCCGTGGTGAGCCTCGTCCTGGCCTCCACGACCTTGCTGGGCGCCCCGGCGCACGCCCTTCCCGTCTACACCACCGGCGACATGGACGCGAACTCCAACGCCAGCGAGGGCTCGCCCACGGCCTGCACCGTCGTGCAGAACCCGTCGCCGATCGTCTCCAACGTCCCGGTCGTCGAGAACGGCCCGGCGACGACCGTCTCCGCGAGCAACTCCGGCACCGTCACCAACGACGGCGACGGCACGGACACGATCTCGTTCGCCACCCAGGTCAGCGTCACGGGCAAGATGACCGCCGCGGGTGGCAACCCGGACACGATGGACATCTCCTCCACCGGCAGTGTCCAGGCGACGGCGTCCAAGCCGGTCTCCGCCTGCGAGCTCGGCGGCTACAGCTACGGCGACCTCGACTTCGGGTTCACCTTGACCCAGCCCGGCTTCATGGACATCACGCTGGACGCGACAAAGAACACCTACAGCGAGTTCTACCTCTTCGACGACGTCGGCAACGCCTATGTCGAGCTGTACGGCTACCGGCTCCAGTTCAGCGGGACCCAGCGTGTCTACCTCCCGGCCGGTGTCTACGAGGGCTACCTCGAGTCCGACGCGGTCCTCTCCGAGGTCACGTCCACGCTCGCTGCCACCCAGATCGCCACGACGATCCACGCCGACTTCGACCTGGTGGGCGCCCAGACGGCGGCACCGGTCGGCAAGGCGGGCAAGTACGTCGCCCTGCCCGGGGCCCGCGCGTGCGCCACCGACTCGCTGGACGCCACCGTCACGCCCAAGAAGAAGCGGGCCGAGAAGATCAAGCTGGTGAAGTTCTTCGTCAACGACAAGCTGGCCGCGAAGACCAAGACGCCCACCAAGGGCGCCGTGGTCAAGGTCCCGGTCGCGGACAAGGTGCAGGCCGACCTCAAGGCGGTCGTCACCCTGGTCAAGAAGAAGAACGGCAAGCCGGGCAAGACCTACGAGGTCGAGGCGAGCTACGAGGCCTGCTCGTAGTGCGTTGACGCACCACGGATGACGCGGAGGGGCCCGGCACCTGGTGCCGGGCCCCTTCTGCGTGGCTGGATAAGGTCACCCTAAGTCCACCCAGACCGAACGGGATCCTTCATGCACGCACGCGTCCGCGGCACGACCTGGCTGACCCCGTCCCTGGTCCGCGTCGTCCTCGCCGACGGCGACCTCGGCTTGTTCGCGATGCCCGGAGCGCCGGAGCCGCACACCGACACCTACGTCAACGTGGCCATCCCGCCCGCCGGTGCGCCGTACGCCGAGGAGTCCGGGGTGTTCGACCCGGCAGAGGTCCGAGCCGCCGGGCACCCGGCCGACGTGCAGCCGGCCCGCCGCCGCTACACGGTCCGGGCCTGGGACGAGGCGACCAGGCAGCTGACCCTCGACTTCGTGGTGCACGGGGACGACGGGGTGGCCGGCCCGTGGGCGAAGGGAGCGAGGCCCGGCGACGTCCTGGTCTTCGAGGGGCCGGGCAGCGGCTACCGGCCGGACCCGGCCGCCGACTGGCACCTGATGGTCGGCGACGAGTCCGCCCTGCCGGCGATCGCAGCGTCTCTGGAGGCGGTCCCCGCCGGGGCGCCGGTGGTGGTCCGCCTGCTGTGCGACGGCCCCGAGCACGAGATCGAGCTGAGCACGGACGGGACGCTCGAGCTGGAGTGGCTGCACCGCACGGGGGACGAGCAGGACGGCGACCTCCTCGTCGACGCGGTCCGCCTGCTCGAGTTCCCCCGCGGGCGCGTGCACGCGTTCGTCCACGGGGAGGCCGACGAGGTCCGGGCCCTGCGCCGCCACCTCCTCGCCGAGCGCGGGCTGTCCCGCGGTGACATGTCCTGCTCGCCCTACTGGCGCCGGACGATGACCGACGAGGCCTGGCGGCGGGTCAAACGAGACTTCGTGGCCCAGATGGAGGCCGACGTCGCCTGATCGGGTACCGCGGGTGTTCCGGTCGAGTTGCAGGGCCGGTGCCGTGCTCGCCTCTAGAGTCGAGGACGGGGCGCTCGAGCAACCCCCAGTGCAGAGGAGCGAGATGGCGGACGGCACCGCGGCGGCGGAGTTCGCGGTGACTCTTCCCTTCGGACCGGACGCCGCGCGGGTCGCCAGGACGATGGTGAGCCAGCTGCTCATCGAGCACGAGTGCGACGGCCAGCTGGTCGAGGACGGTCGACTGGTCGCCCACGAGCTCGTGATGAACGGCGTCAGGCACGGCGCGCCCGACGAGCGCACGGAGATCGCGGTCTCGTGCCGGCTGCTGGACGGCCACGTGGTGATCGCCGTGCAGGACCAGGGGCGGGCCGGCACGGTCGCCGTGCGGGCGGCCTCCGGTCACAGCGTCGACGGGCGGGGCCTGGCGATCGTCGAGGCGCTCAGCGAGAGGTGGACCGTCGACCGCAGCGGCGGGACGAGGGTCGAGGCCTGGCTCGCCCGCTGACGACGCCGGTCAGGCGAGGTCGTAGGACAGGCCGCAGATCGTCAGCACCCGGGCCGCGATGGTGCCGTCCCCGGCGATGAACGTGAGGGCGGCGCCCTGCTTGGCAGCGGTGTCCTGGGCGTTGGCCAGCACGCCGACCGCCGACGAGGGGAGCAGGTCGACGTCGGTGAGGTCGATCGCCAGGTCGCGGGTCAGCCCGTCGGTGACCTCCTTGAGGAGCATCCGCACCTGCACGGTCGTGCCCTCGTCGAGGTCACCGTGCAGCACGAGCCGGTCCGACTCGTCACTGATCTCGTAGCTGAATGCGCGCTCCTCCACACCGGGAGACTAACCCGGCGGCGGCGGATTCCTGCCGCTGCCCAGGGTGAGCACCGCGATGTCGTCGCGCGGGTCGCCGTCCTGGAAGTCCAGGGCGGCCTCGACCACGTCGGCGGTGACCGCGCTCGGGTCGTGGTCGCTGGCCGCCACGAGCGGCAGCAGCCGCTCCAGCCCGAACAGGGTCCGGTCTCGCCGGGCCTCGATGACGCCGTCGGTGTAGAGGACCAGCAGGTCGTCGCCGAGCCGGTGCCGGAAGGTGCTGAAGATCGGCGCGTCGATGACACCGACCAGCGACCCGTGCGTGCCCAGCTCGGCGACCGAGCCGTCGGGGCGACGCACCAGCGGCAGTGGGTGGCCGCCGACGCTGCCGGTGAGCGACCACCCCGCACCGTCGTCGACGAGCCGGACCACCACCACGGTGCAGAACCGGTCCGTGTCGTGGTCGAGGACGGCACGGTTGAGCTCCACCAGCAGGTCCGCGGGGTCCCGGAACTGCATCGCGAGGGCGCGAACGGTGTGCCGGACGAACGCCGTCACGGTGGCCGCGGCGACGCCCTTGCCGGTCACGTCGCCGATCACCGCCAGCCACTCGTGCTCGGCGACCTGGAACACGTCGTAGAAGTCGCCGCCCACCTCGCGTCCGTCGCCGGCCGGGCGGTACGCCGCCGCGATGGACAGCCCCTCGACGGCCGGCGGAGTCGGGGGGATGAGCGTGCGCTGGAGGGTCTCGGCGAGCTCGGCGGCGTCCCGACGGGCGGCCTCGATGGTGCGCATGGACTCGAGGAGGTCGGTCTCGTAGCGCCGCCGGTCGCGAGCCTCCAGGACCACGACCCGGGTGCGGGTCTGGTCCGGCTCCGGGCCCGGAGTCACGTTGGCGCTGACCAGGACCGGCACCCGCTCGCCGTCGGCCTGGACGACGTCGAGGGCGACCTCGCGCACGAACCCGTTGAGCGCCAGCATCGGGTAGACGTGGGTGTCGAGGTAGATGCGGCCGCCGGCCGACACCAGCTCGGCGAGGGACAGCCGGCCCTCGACCTCGTCACGGCTCCGCCCGAGGAGCCGCAGCAGCTCTGCGTTGGCCTCCACCACCCGTCCGGAGGCGTCGAGGACGGCGTAGCCGCAAGGAGCGTTCTCGAAGAGGTCGGATCGCGGGCCGCTCACCTGGCGAGGAACTCGCGGATCGCCTTCAGCGTCTCCGTCGGTGCGCTGAGGTGCGGGACGTGGCCGTGACCCTCGATGACCACCATCTGGCTGCCGGCGATCTGGTCGTGGACGAACTGACCGGCGCTGACGGGCGCGATCGCGTCGTGACGGGTCTGCAGCACCAGGGTCGGCACGGTGACCTTGCGCAGGTCGTCGCGGTTGTCCCCCAGGAAGGTCACGCCGGCGAAGTGCCGGGCGATCTCCGGGCGGTTGCGGCAGAACGTCGCCTCGAGCTCCGCCGCCAGCTCGGGCCGGTCGGGGTTGGCCATGACCAGGCCGGCCAGCGGGCTCTGCCAGCCGAGGTGGTTGCTGTCCATGGTCTCGAGGAGGTCCTCGATGTCGCTGGGGCTGAAGCCGCCGACGTAGTCGCCGTCGTCCAGGTAGCGCGCGGACGGTCCGACGAGCACGAGTGCGGAGAACAGCTCCGGGGCGGCGAGGTGGGCCAGGACCGCGATCATCGCGGAGACCGAGTGGCCGACCAGGACGACGTCCTCGAGCCCGAGCTCGCGGCACAGCGCGACCAGGTCCTCGGCGTGCGCCTCCAGCCGGGAGTAGCGGTCGGGGTCGTAGGAGTCCAGGTCCGACCCCCCCGAGCCGACCAGGTCGAGCTGCACGACCCGGTGGTCGACCGCCAGCTCCGGTGCCACGTGGTGCCACATCGACTGGTCGCAGCCGAACCCGTGCACGAGCAGGATCGGGCGCGCGCCGGCCGGGCCACTCGCGTGGGCGTTGAGCCGCACCGCAGCATCCATGGCGGGATCGTAACCGTGACGTGGCAGGCTCGCTGGGTGAAGACCTTCCGATGCCGGGTGTGCGACAACCCCCTGCACTTCGAGAACTCCGTCTGCGTGTCGTGCGGGACGGCCCTGGGCTTCTCGCGCGCCGAGCGGGCGATCGTCCCCGTCGACGACCAGGGGAGGTACGTCGACGCGGGGGGTCTGGTCTGGCACGTCTGCCGCAACCTCGCGCTGTCCGGGTGCACCTGGCTCGCCCCGCTCGAGGGCGGCCAGTGCTTCGCGTGCGACCTGACCCGGACCCGGCCGAGCGACGAGGACCTGGTGGGGCTGGAGAACTACCCGGCGGCCGAGCGGGCCAAGCGACACCTGGTGTTCGAGCTCGACACCCTCGGCTTCCGGGTCGTGGGCAAGGACCCGGAGACCGGCGGTGACCCGGAGCAGGGGCTGGCCTTCGACCTGCTGTCGTCGGTAGCGGAGAACGTGGTGATCGGGCACGAGGACGGCGTCATCACGATCGACCTCGCCGAGAGCGACGACGCCCACCGCGAGAAGGTCCGCACCCAGCTCGCCGAGCCCTACCGGACCATGCTCGGCCACT
>SXGU01312537.1_pt1 | contig 12672 bp, 10 predicted proteins | sample 3174531 | NCBI WGS metagenome assembly SXGU01 (sample SAMN11356863, study PRJNA531348) | freshwater metagenome | isolation source: freshwater sample F1-140 | place: China: Fuxian Lake, Yuxi | collected 2017-12-25 | reverse complement strand
GGCGATGGCGCGGCCGATGCCGCGCGCGGCTCCCGTGACGACACAGCTCGAGGTGGTGGCCATGCCGCGAGTGAACCAGGCGATGGCCCGTTCGGGCCATGGCGGCCGGCCGCCCGAGACGGTGGACTGACACGTCCACGTCCAGATCCCGGGAGGTCCCATGCCCCAGCGTCACAGCCGTCTCGTCACCGTCCTGCTCGCCGCCGCCCTCCTGGCCGGCGCGGCGAATCTCGGGGCGTACGCCGCGACCGGCGGTCCGCTGCTGCTCGGCAAGAGCAACTCGTCCGACAAGACCACCAAGCTCAAGACGACCGGCAAGGGTCCGGCGCTGAAGCTCAAGAGCAAGCCGGGCAAGGCGCCGTTCACCGTCTCCAACGACACCAGGATCAAGAAGCTCAACGCCGACCTCCTCGACGGGCTGGACGGCTCCGCGCTGCAGACCAAGGCCTACCGCTACAACCTGACGGGCACCTCCACGGGAACCACGATGCGCTTCGCCCTGCCGGGGCTGCCCGCGGGCCAGTACGTGGTGAACTACGCGGTCAACGCCCAGCTCAGCGGCGCTGCCAGCTTCTTCGGCTGCGTGCTGGACAGCGGGGCGGCCTTCGAGAGCGGCCAGGTCGCAGCGCTCGGCGCGACGGCGGGCGGCGACGCCTGGTACGTCAACGGCGGCGGGCCGCTCGACACCAGGGCGCGCGCCTACACGCTGACCTGCCAGTCGAGCGGCGGCGTCACGTTCACGATCCCGACACCGTTCGCACAGGCCCAGATCGTCCTGACCCGCGTGGACGAGACGGTGACCACGGCGTCGACCGGGGTGCACGTGCCGACGATGAAGCCGGGGCTGGCCCGCTGAGCGACACGCGCGGTTCGAACAGATGTTTGAACAAGGGGCCGGGTTCGTTCTAGCCTGGCCCCCATGGCGAACACGCGCACGACCCGCGGCAAGGTCTCCGAGCTCCCCGACGGACCGCCCGACGCGACGGGGCTGACCCCTCGCCAGCAGCGGATCCTGTCGCACATCAAGGACGCCATGGAACGGGTCGGCTACCCGCCGAGCATGCGCGAGATCGGCGAGGCCGTCGGGCTCACCAGCTCCTCCAGCGTCGCCCATCAGCTCAAGGTGCTCGAGGAGAAGGGGTTCGTGCGCCGCGACCCCAACCGTCCGCGCGCGCTCGAGGTGTTCCTGCCCGAGGTCATGGCCGCGCGTCGGTCGATCTCCGCGGCCGAGGAGTCGTCGGTCGACGAGACCGGCATCGGCGACACGATGCCTCCGGCCACCTACGTGCCGATGCTCGGCCGGATCGCGGCCGGTGGCCCGATCCTCGCCGAGGAGAACCTCACCGAGGTCTTCCCGCTGCCTCGCGACCTGGTCGGCGGCGGCGAGCTGTTCATGCTCGAGGTCAGCGGTGAGTCGATGATCGACGCCGCCATCTGCGACGGCGACTCCGTCGTCGTACGCCGGGAGCAGACGGCGTCCAACGGCGAGATCGTGGCCGCGATGATCGACGGCGAGGCGACGGTCAAGACCTTCCAGCGCAAGGACGGCCAGGTCTGGCTGCTCCCCCACAACGACGCGTTCGAGCCGATCGACGGCACCCACGCGACGATCCTGGGCAAGGTCACCGCGGTCCTGCGCCGGGTCTGACCCCTCCCGCTCGCTGCACCTGTCGCTGCACCTGTCGCTGCACCTCGGCGACAGGGGCGTCTACGTCGCCGCCGCGGGGTAAGGTCGGCGCGTCGCGCCGACGGTCACGGGGACCCGTTCGCACGGCGTTCCCTTTCCCTCTCTGAATCGGAGAACTCATGCCTCACTCCGCTCTCTCCCGGGCGGCGGCCACGATGGTCACCCTGGTGGCGCTCGTCGGCGCGACCCTGGCAGCGCCCACCGCGGTGGCCGCCGACGGCGCCGACCGCAAGGCCCTCACGGACTCCAGCTCCAAGAAGGCCGCCCAAGCGCTCGACCGGGCGCAGGCCGCGCTCGCCGGCAAGGGCGGGGACGCCACGCTGGCGCTCCGCGACCTGTGGCTGCAGCGCGACAACCTGTCCGCCGCCGACCGTGCCGCCTACGCCAGGCTCGCGGACCGCCCGGTGAAGCCCAGCTTCGTGGAGAGCGGCAACGTCCGGGTCCACTACAACGCGGCCGAGCTGACCGGGTCCTTCAACCAGAACGACGTGCTCGCCTCGGCGTCCCTGGTGGCGCAGACCTACGCCGCGGCCGGCTACCGCCTTCCCAAGCCCGACTTCGGCAAGGGCGGCACCGACCAGACCGACATCTACGTCGACCAGCTCCAGAGCGGTCTCTACGGCTACTGCACCGTGGACAACGACGTGCAGCAGCCCGGCCCGGGCCGTTTCGACGTCCCGGCGTTCTGCGTGGTCGACAACGACTACGCGGGCTTCCCGACCAACCCGCCGCTGGAGAACCTCCAGGTGACGATGGCGCACGAGTACTTCCACGCCACCCAGTTCGCCTACGACGCGGCCGACGACGGCTGGGCCATGGAGGCCACCGCGGCCTGGGTCGAGGACGAGGTCTACGACAACGTGGACGACAACGTCCAGTACCTCTTCGACAGCCCCATCACCGACCGCAAGCGGTCGATGGACAAGTTCGGCGGCCTGTTCCACTACGGCGTCTGGATCTGGTTCCGCTACCTCACCGAGAAGTTCCCGGGCGAGACCGGCAGCCTGCCGACGATCGTCCGCCAGTTCTGGGAGGCGGCCGACAGCTCCAAGGGCGCCAAGAAGGACAAGTACTTCACCCAGGGGATGGCGCAGGTCCTGAGGAAGAAGCCCTACAAGACGTCGGTCGACAAGGAGTTCGCACTGTTCTCCGCCGCCAACCAGCGGGCGCCGTTCTTCTACCAGGAGGGCACGACCAACACCGCCGCCGCCTACCCCGCGGCGAAGATCAACGGCACCAAGAAGCTCAAGAAGGGTCAGGCGAAGGCGTTCAACGCCAAGCTCAACCACCTGTCCGCCGCCGCCTACCGGTTCGTCCCGAAGGGCAAGGCCAAGAAGATCAAGTTCGCGATCTCCGGCGCCCCGAAGGTCCAGGGCACCCGCGCCGTCGTCACGACCTACCTGGTCAGCGGCAAGATCAAGACCAAGTACGTCGCGATCAACGCCAAGGGCAAGGGCGCGTTCCAGGGCGCGTTCAAGGCCGGCAAGGTCGCGGCCGTGGACGTGACGCTGGTCAACGCCAGCACCCGCTTCGCGAAGTGCTACGTCAACAACACGGTCTACTCGTGCTCGGGCAAGCCGGTCGACCAGAACAAGCGGATCTCCGTCGTCGGCAAGGCGGTCTGACCGTCCGCTGACACACCCGCACCAACCCAGCACCGCCCCGGTGGGACCAGCTCCCACCGGGGCGGTGCCGCGTCCCGGCCGGCCGCGGCGACGTACGCCGGGTGAACATTCGGTGACTCCTGGCTCCGGCGGCGTCACGCCCCCGCCCTCGTGTCGTTGAATGCTCTGTGACCTCGACCCAGACGACCCCTGCCCCGCCAGTCCCGCGCCGGGCGGTCCTGGCCAGCGGCGCGGTCGGCGCCGGAGCGCTCGCCGTGGCCGACGGCCCCGACGCGGTCGCCGGCGGGACCGAGCGGCGCTCTCCCTACTTCCAGCACGGTGTGGCCTCCGGTGACCCGCTGCCGACGGCGGTCCTGATCTGGACCCGGGTCACCCCCACCGAGCGGGCCGTCCCCGGCTCGGGGCAGGGCCCGAAGGTCACGGTGCGGTGGGAGGTCGCGAAGGACCGGCGGTTCCGGAAGGTCGTCCGCCGGGGCAAGGTCGAGACCGGTCCCAGCCGCGACCACACCGTCAAGGTCGACGTGAAGGACCTGAAGCCCGAGACCTGGTACTACTACCGGTTCCGGTTCCGCGACGGCAAGAGCACCGTGGGCCGGACCCGCACCGCCCCCGACCCGAAGTCGACGCCCGACCACCTCCGCTTCGGCGTCGTGTCGTGCGCCAACCTGCAGGCCGGCTGGTTCACGGCCTACCGGGCGTTGGCCAGGCGCACCGACCTGCACGCGGTCCTGCACCTCGGGGACTACCTCTACGAGTACGGCCCCGGCCAGTACGGCTACGGGTTCGACGACGTCGACATCCGGCCGCACGAGCCGGCGCACGAGATGGTCGCACTGGCCGACTACCGGCAGCGGCACGCGCAGTACAAGCGCGACCCCGACCTGCAGTCCTTGCACGCGGCGTACCCCTGGATCATCACCTGGGACGACCACGAGGTCACCAACGACCAGTGGGCCGCGGGCGCCGAGAACCACACCCCCGGCACGGAGGGCGACTACGCCGCGCGCCGGGCCCGCGCCCACCGCGCGTACGACGAGTGGATGCCGGTCCGGATGGACGGCACGGCGCGGCTGCGCGACGGTGCCCGGCTCTACCGCCGGCTGCGGTTCGGGAGGCTGGCCGAGATCAGCATGCTCGACCTGCGCACCTACCGCAGCGAGCAGGTGCAGACCCTGGCGCCGACGCCCGTGCCCGCGCTCGAGGCCGAGGTCAGCGACCCGTCGCGGACGATCACCGGCAAGGAGCAGCTTCAGTGGCTGAAGGACTCCCTCGACCGGATCGGCCCGCAGTGGAAGGTGGTCGGCAACCCGGTGATGATCGCGCCGGTCACCTTCGCGGCCGTCCCCGACGACCTGCTCGGGCCGATCAACGACGTCACCGGGCTGCTCCCGGACGACGGCCTGCCCTACAACGTCGACCAGTGGGACGGCTACACCGCCGACCGGCGTGAGGTGTTCAAGCTCATCCGCAACCACCAGGTCGCCGACGCCCTGTTCGTGACCGGCGACATCCACTCCGCGTGGGCGTGCGAGCTCCCCTACGACCCGGCGACCTACCCGCTCGGTGACTCGGCGGGCGTCGAGTTCGTGTGCTCGTCGGTGACGTCCAACAACCTCAAGGACATCACCGGCACGCCGCCGCGGACGACCAGCCTCGCGGTGGAGGCGGCCATCCTCGCCAACAACCGGCACATCAAGTACCTCAACTTCGACGACCACGGGTTCTCGGTCCTCGACATCACCAGCCAGCGCGCCCAGATGGACTGGTTCGTCATCGGCGACCGCGCCGACCCGAACACGCCCGTGACGTGGACCCGGTCGATGGCGACCAAGGCCGGCACCGGCCGGCTGCACGAGGTCGAGGGACCGGTGGGCCGATGAGCGCGCCGAGCGAGCAGACCCCGTTCGCCGAGGGGCTCGCCGCCATCACCGCGGGACGCCGGACGGTGCTGGCCGCCGGTGGCGCCGGCGTGCTGCTGTCGACCGCCGCGCCGGCGTACGCCGGGAGCAAGCCGCGCCCCAGGCCCAAGCGGCGTGGGCGACGCGCCTACGTCCTGGTCGTCGACGGCTGCCGTCCCGACGAGATCGACGAGGGCCTGACCCCCAACCTGATGGCGCTGCGCGACGGCGGCCTGCGGTACCCGCGGGCCTCGTCGATGCCGGTGATGGAGACCATCCCCAACCACGTGATGATGATGACCGGCGTGCGTCCGGACCGGTCCGGGGTGCCGGCCAACGCCATCTACGACCGGACGCTCGGCGAGGTGCGCGACATGGACCGGCCGAGCGACATCAAGGTCCGCACGGTGATCGAGCGGCTCAACAAGGCGGGCTACCGGACCGGCACGGTGCTCAGCAAGGAGTACCTCTACGGCGTCTTCGGCGAGCGCGCCACCGCGCGCTGGGAGCCGCAGCCGATCGTCCCGGTGTCGGGGCACGCTCCCGACGCGTTCACCATGCGGGCGGCACTGGCGATGCTGGAGGAGGTCGACCCGCACCTGATGTTCGTCAACCTCGGCGACATCGACCGGGTCGGCCACACCGACCTCACCGGCCCGCTCGGGCTCAAGGCCCTGCGCCGCGCGGCGCTCGCGGCCACCGACGCGCAGGTCGGCCAGTTCGTCGACGCACTGAAGTCCTCGGGTCGGTGGGAGCGGTCGATCGTGATCGTCCTGGCCGACCACTCGATGGACTGGTCGCTCCCGCAGAACGTGGTCTCGCTGTCGGCGGCGCTGGAGGCCGACCCGCTGCTGGCCGGCAAGGTGCAGATCGCCGACAACGGCGGTGCCGACCTCCTCTACTGGACGGGACCGGAGTCGGAGAAGGCCTCCGCCGTGGCCCGGATGCGCGCGGTCGCCACGACCGTGCCGGGGGTGCTCGCCACCCACGAGCAGACCAACCCGTGGCTGCGGGTGGGACCTGAGGCCGGTGACGTCGTGGTCTTCTGCCGGGCCGGCTGGCGGTTCAGCGACCCCGACCCGGTCACGGCCAACCCGATCCCCGGCAACCACGGGCACCCCGCGACCCGGAACATCCCGTTCTTCATCGGCGGCGGCTCCAAGGTCGTCCCCCGTGGCAAGGCCTCGCCCCGGCACGCCCGCACCGTCGACGTCGCGCCCACCGTGGCGGCGTACTTCGGCCTGAAGCGGGGACCCAAGGGCGGGTACGACGGCCACGACCGGTTGCGCTAGCCGCTCCCGGCGGCGAGTCGCGTGAGGGCCTTCCGGACGATGTCCGGGTCGGTGGTCGTCCACATCGGCGGCAGGCTGGCGCTGAGGAACCGCCCGTAGCGCGCGGTCACCAGGCGCGGGTCGAGGACCGCGACGACACCCTTGTCCTCCGTCGTCCGGATCAGCCGGCCCGACCCCTGGGCCAGCAGTAGCGCGGCGTGGGTCGCGGCGACCTGCATGAAGCCGTTGCCGCCCGCCTTGTCGGCGGCCCGCTGCCGGGCGCTCATCAGGGGGTCGTCGGGCCGCGGGAACGGGATCCTGTCGATCAGCACCAGCTGGCAGGTGTCGCCGGGCACGTCGAGCCCCTGCCACAGCGACAGGGTGCCGAACAGGCAGGTGTAGGGGTCCTCGACGAACTGCTTGGCCAGCTCGGGCAGCTGCGCGTCTCCCTGCGCCAGCGTGGTCAGGTGCGGCAGCCGCACCCGGACCTCCTCGGCCGCGGTCTCGGCCGCGCGCCGGCTGGAGAAGAGCCCCAGGGTGCGGCCGCCGGCGGCGTCGACCAGCTCGACGATCTCGTCGAGCTGGGCCTTGCCGAGCCCGTCGCGACCCGGCGGAGGCAGGTGCTTGGCGACGTAGAGGATCGCCTGCCGGCCGTAGTCGAAGGGGCTCCCGACGTCGAGGCCGCGCCAGGGCAGGACGTCGTCGGTGCGTGCGACGGTCGGCCCGTCGAGCACCAGCTCGGTCGCCTTGAGCCCGAAGCTCGTGGCCACGGTGCTGAAGTCGCCGCCCAGCCGCAGCGTCGCGCTGGTGAACACCACGACCTTGTGGGTGAGCAGCTTGTCGCGCATCGGGCCCCACACCTGGAGCGGCGCGACGCACAGCCGCGGCGGGATCCGGCTCTGCCCACCACTGGCCCCCTCGGCCAGCCACAGCACGTCGGCCTCGCTGAACCTTGCCATCCGGTCGGCGGTCGCGAACAGCTCCTGCACCGAGCCCTTGGCCTGGGTCATCCCGGCGTCGGCCTCCGCGGACGAGTCGGACTTGGGGTAGGCCGAGAGGCAGGACCGGGCCGCGTCGCGCACCAGCACCAGCGCGTCGCGCAGCGCCTCGGGCGGCTGGTCGATCCGGCCGGGGTCCATCTCCCCCATCGCGACCCGCAGCGCGTCGCCCGCGTCGCCCAGGTCCATCGCCTGGTCTCCCTCGACATGGCGCTGCGACCGCTTCGCGGCCCGGTCGACATCGGCCGGCAGCAGCTCGTCGGTGGCCGCCTGGGTGATCCGCGACGTGAGCTCGTGGGCCTCGTCGATCACCACCGCGTCGTACTCCGGGATCATCGGCACGCCCTCGATCGCGTCGATCGCGAGCAGCGAGTGGTTGGTGACGATGAGGTGCGAGCGCTGTGCCTTCTCCCGCGCCAGCTCGGCGAAGCACTCGGCCCCGAACGGGCACTTGGCCGCGCCCAGGCACTCGCGGTGGCTGACCGACACCTGGCGCCACTCGCGGTCGGTGTGCCGCGGGGCGTTGTCCCGCTCACCGCTCCCCTTGCTCTCGACCTCCTCCTCGGCCCAGGCGCGCAGCTCGAGGACCTTGGTCGCCATCGAGCCGACCGGCGCCTCGATCAGCACCCCCTGGTCGTCGGGCACCCCCTCGCGGATCCGGTGCAGGCAGGCGTAGTTGGACCGGCCCTTGAGCACGGCGTACGACGCGTCGACGCCGGGCAGGTCGCCGACCGCCTCCACGAGGCGCGGGAGGTCGCGCTCCACGAGCTGGTGCTGGAGCGCCAGGGTCGCGGTGGCGACGACCACCCGGCTGTCGTGGAGCAGGCTCGGGACCAGGTAGGCCAGGGACTTGCCGGTGCCGGTGCCGGCCTGGACGAGCAGGTGGTCGCCGCCGGCCAGCGACTCGCCAACGGCCTCCGCCATCCGCACCTGGCCGTCGCGGCGCTCCCCACCCAGCGCCTCGACCGCGGCCGCGAGCACGCCGGCCACCGGCGTGGCGACGGGGGTCTCGGTGGGCGGCGCGGTCACCCGCAAACCCTAGTTGCCGCGACCGACCGTCCCGGCGCTCTCTCCACCGACGGGGAGCTCGAGCTCCACCGACAGGCCGCCCGACTCGAGAGGAGTCAACGTCAGCCGTCCCCCGTGGTGGTCGGCGACGGCCTGCACGATGGACAGGCCGAGCCCGACCCCGCGGTCCGACGACGTCCGGTCGGTGACGCCACGGCGGAACGGCAGGGTGAGACCGGCGGCCACCTCGGGGCTGATCAGCGGGCCGGAGCTCTCCACCACGAGCCGGGCCGCGGCCCGGTCCGCGGTCAGCCGTACGTCGACACGTCCGCCGGGCACGTTGTGCTCGACGGCGTTCTGCACGAGGTTGCTGACCGCGCGCTCGAGCAGCTGCGCGTCCCCGAGAACGGTCACCGGCACGAGCTCGACGTGCCAGGCGAGGTCGTCGGTCCGCGCCGCGGCCGCCACCTCCGACACCACCAGGTCCAGCTCCACGAGCGCGTGCTGCGCCGGCTGGGCACCGGACTGCACCCGAGCCAGCGTGAGCAGCGCGTCGATGGTCCGGGCCGCCCGGCGGTTCTGGTCCAGGGCCACCTCCGCGGCCTCCCGGAGCTCGGTAGCACCCGCGTCCGGGTCGGACAGGGCGACGTCGAGCGCCACCTGCTGGTTGGCCAGCGGGGTCCGCAGCTCGTGCGACATCGTCGCGACCAGCCGGCGCTCACCGGCGAACGCCTCGTGGATCCGGTCGAGCAGGGAGTCGAAGGTGTCGGCGAGCTCGCGCAGCTCGTCGCGCGGGCCGCCGAGCGACACCCGCTCGTCGAGTGAGTCCGCGGAGATCGCCCGGGCCCGGCTGGTGATGGTGTGCACGGGGGCCAGCACCCGTCCGGCGAACAGCCAGCCCACGCCGACCGACACGGCCGCGGTGAGCAGGAGACCGGCCCCCGACCACCACAGCAACCGGTCGAGGGTGTCGTCGACGGCGTCCGTGCGGGCGTTGACCAGCACCCGGTACAGACCTTCCTCCCCGTCGGCGCGGGCTCGGAGGTCGGGTGAGGCGAGCTCCGCACGTGGGGCGTCAGCCGGGACCCCGCCGTCGGGAAGACGGGTCTCCCCCATCACGAACATCGTCTTCGGCGGGTGGCTGACCAGCGTGTAGACCACCCCGAGCAACGCGGCGGCCGACAGGACCGAGATGAGCGAGTAGACCAGTGTCAGCCTCCAGCGGACGCTCAGGCCGCGCCTCACGTCGAGGGCCTCTCGGTCCTCAGCCGGTAGCCCGCCCCGCGCAACGTCTCGATCACCTGGGGCTCCCCGAGCTTGCGCCGGAGCCCGACCATGGTCACCCGCACCGCGTTGGAGAACGCGTCCGCGTGCTCGTCCCACACCCGTTCCAGCAGGTCCTCGGCGGAGACGACGGCCCCGCCGGCCCGGGCGAGCTCCGCGAGCACGCCGTACTCCTTCAGCGTGAGCCGCACCGGCCGGCCGGCCCGGGTCACCCACCGCCGGGCGGTGTCGATCTCGACGTCACCCACCCGGAGCAGCGGAGGTACGCCGGGTGTGGTGCGCCGGGCCAGCGCGTCGACCCGCGCCAGCAGCTCGGCGAACGCGAACGGCTTGGGCAGGTAGTCGTCCGCGCCGAGCGCGAACCCGTCCACCTTCTCCGCCACCGTGCCGGCCGCCGTCAGCATCAGGATCCGGGCCGGGAGCCGCTCACGCACCAGCGTCCGGCAGACGTCGTCGCCGTGCACGACCGGGAGGTCACGGTCGAGGAGCACGACGTCGTAGTGGTTGACGGTCGCCTGGTCCAGGGCCGCCGCGCCATCGGTGACGAGGTCCACGGCGTACCCGGAGCGACGCAGCCCACGGACGAGCGCGTCGCCCATGATCTCCTCGTCCTCGACGACCAGCACCCGCATGCAGGCACGCTCGCACGCGAGAGGTTCAGCCCGGATAAGGAAATCCGGAGAACCTGCTGAGTTCGCCAACGCTGAGCGAGCGCGTCGTCCGGTGCAGTGGGCCCATGACCACGATCCGACGACTGCTCGTCACCCTCACCCTCGCCCTGATCCTGGGGCTCTCTGCCGCCTGCGGCAACGACTCCGACGGGGACGGCGGCGCCGCGCTGCCCGACGCCGCCGGGGCCTCCTCCTCCGACGATGCTCCCGACGACGAGGCGGACCTCGACCCCGAGGACGCGATGCTGAAGTTCGCGCAGTGCATGCGCGAGCACGGCGTCGACATGCCGGACCCGGAGCCCGGCGGGGGGATCCACATCAACGGCGAGGGGATCCCCGAGGAGCAGGTGGACGCCGCCCACGAGGCCTGCCAGAAGTGGATGGACATGGCGATGCCGGAGGACGGCGGACGCGAGCTCACCGAGGAGGAGAAGCAGTCGTTCCTCGACATGGCGGCCTGCATGCGCGACCGGGGCTACGACTTCCCCGACCCGGAGTTCGACGGCGGCCGGGTCACCCAGAGGATCGAGAAGGGCGCAGACGGCGGACCCGGCCCCGAGGACCCCGGGTTCGAGGAGGACCGCAAGGCGTGCGAGGCGGAGGCGGGGATCGAGCCGCCCGAGGACGCCGAGGGCGGCTCCCTCGACGAGCAGGAGGGCTGAGATGCGGCGCCTGTGGTCCCGGCTGGCCGTCGTGGCCGCGGGAGTCATCACCGGAGGACTGGCCGGGTGCACGGTGCCCGGTGCCGACGGGGCCGGGTCGGACGACGAGGACCCGATGACCGCTCCGAGCACCGCCACGGTGCAGCGCACCGACCTGACCGAGACGCTCACCGAGAGCGGCCAGCTGGAGTACGGCGACCCCCTGGACGTCGGCACGCTGCTGACCGGAACGGTCACCTGGACGCCGCCGGTCGGCCACGTCGTGGCCGAGGGCGAGCGGCTCTACCGGCTCGACTCCGACCCTGTGCTGCGGCTCGACGGCACGGTGCCGGCCTGGCGCGACCTCGGTCCGGACGTCACCAACGGCACGGACGTGCGGCAGCTGGAGGAGGCGCTCTCCGACCTGGGCTACGCCGACGACCTCGACGTGGAGGTCGACAACGACTGGACCTGGGTGACCACCATCGCGGTCGAGCGCTGGCAGGAGGACCACGGTCTCGAGGAGGACGGGGAGCTGCCGCTCGGCCGGGTCGTCTTCACCGACGGCGACGTCCGGGTGGCCTCGGTGCCGGTCGCGGAGGGCACCGCGGTGCAGCCGGGGACGGTCGTGCTCCAGGTGAGCGCGACCGAGCGGACGGTCACGGTCTCCGTCGACCCGACCCAGCAGCGGCTGGCGCCGGTGAACGAGGCCGTGGACCTGGAGTTCCCCGACGGCACGTCCGTCACGGGACGGATCCGCGAGGTCGAGCACGTGGAGGGTGATGAGACGACCGAGGAGTCGCTCACCGTGACCATCGCGGTCGCCGGGACCGAGGCGGACCGCAAGGCCGTCGACCGGCAGCTGGACGGGACGTCGGTGCAGGTGGGCTTCGCGCACACCGTCGCCGAGGACGTGCTGGCCGTGCCGGTGACGGCCCTGGTGGCGCTGGTCGACGGCGGGTACGGCGTCGAGAAGGTCGGCGCCGACGGCAGCCGGTCCTACGTCGCGGTCACCACCGGGTCGTTCTCCGACACCCTCGTGGAGGTCGAGGCCGCCGGTCTCGCCGAGGGCGACGAGGTCGTGGTGACGCCATGACCCGGCTGGAGCTGCAGGGCGTGACCCGGACCTACGGGACCGGGACCGCGGCGCTCACCGTGCTGCACGGTGTCGACCTCACCATCGAGCAGGGCGACTACGTCGCGGTGGTCGGACCGTCGGGCTCCGGCAAGTCGACGCGGCTCAACAGCATGGGCGCCCTGGACCGGCCGACCAGCGGCCGGGTGCTCCTGGACGGGGACGACCTGACGTCGTACTCCGACGCCCGGCTCTCCCGGATGCGCGGCGCCCACCTGGGGTTCGTCTTCCAGCAGTTCTTCCTCCTGGAGCGGCGCTCCGCGCTGGAGAACGTCAGCGACGGGCTGCTCTACCAAGGTGTCCGGCGCCCCGAGCGGCGGCGACGGGCGGCCGACGCGCTGCGTCGCGTGGGTCTGGGACACCGACTGGACCACACGCCCGGCGAGCTGTCGGGCGGCGAGTGCCAGCGGGTCGCCGTCGCGCGGGCCCTCGTGCACCGGCCGGGCGTGCTGCT
>SXGU01079539.1_pt1 | contig 12673 bp, 7 predicted proteins | sample 3174531 | NCBI WGS metagenome assembly SXGU01 (sample SAMN11356863, study PRJNA531348) | freshwater metagenome | isolation source: freshwater sample F1-140 | place: China: Fuxian Lake, Yuxi | collected 2017-12-25 | reverse complement strand
TGATTGTCACTTCGTGGGCAGGCCGTTCAGAGTATTTCAACTCTGGATTCTCCTCCGCGAAAATCTTTTCCAATTCCAGCGCTATCTCGTCGTCGGGGCTTGCGCCCATCACAATCTTTCCAGAAGGCACGAGCAACATCTCCATGCCACTTGCTTTGTCCTTCACTCGCCACGGCAACTTTGTTTCGGTGATGCGCTTGAGAAAATCCGCATCGGTGACAACCTTGGGATCAGGATTCTTTTCGAGGACTTCAGCCCAAGAAAGTGACGATGCAGGTTCTTCAAGTGCTGGCTTTGGAGTGGTAGCCGATTGACTTGATTGCGAAGGCGGACTCGATTGAGTCTGCGCTTGCTTGTCTTCGCAGCCAAATGCCGCCACCATCACCACCCCAACCAACATCAGCAGGATATTGCGTCCGGAATTGATCATCGTGGGTGGAGTATATCCGTTGCAATCGCCCCAGCGAAGCCGAGGTCTCACACCATCGCAGAAAGCACTTCGAGCGCGCGGCGAGCGGCGGCGAGATCCGCTTGCGCTTGCGAAAGCATGCGCCTGGTTTCCTCGATGACTTCTGGCTTCGCTTTGGCGAGATAGCCGGCATTGGACAATTTGCCTTCAAATCCAGCAGATTTTCGCTCGCGGTCAACAATGATTTCTTCCAGTCGCTTGCGCTCTGCGCCGACATCAACGGCATCGACAAGCGCGGAAAGTAAAAGTTCGCAACCTTGAAATGGAAATGGCACAGCATCGGCCGGACGAGTTGCGCCATCCGAACAATCAGCACGGTCGAGACCCGCAAGCGTCTCGACGGTTCCACTTCCCTGCGCAACAATGTCCATAATCTCTTTCGGCGCGTGCAGCACGATGCGCCTTCGATCGTGCACTTGTCTTTCACCACGCACATTGCGAATTGCCATCACCAGAGTTTGCACGCGCTGGAAAGATTCGATCGCCTGCGCATCATTGAGCGCGTGGTCAGGCGCGGGCCAACGAGCGACCGCGAGCAAATCGGACGCTGGCAAATCAAGTCCACGAATTGGCGCAGTCGAGACACTTCGCACGGCGGTCCAAAGAACTTCGGTCACGAATGGCATCACAGGATGCATCACGCGCAAGATGCCGTCCATCATTGCCCGCAGAACCGCTTGCTGAACTGGATCGTTTTTTACGGTCGGCTTGATCGCTTCGAGATACCAATCGCAGAAATCGCGCCATACAAAGTCATAGAGCGCGTCTGCGATTGGATTGAATTGATATTCGGCCAACGCGTTCTCGATCGTCGAGACCATTCTGCAAAAACGAGCGACAATCCAGCGGTCTGGCAGTGAAACGGGGATGACCGGCGTTTCTGAAGTTGAGGCAGTCCCCAACTGCGAAAGCGCAAACCGCGATGCGTTCCATAACTTTGTCGCGAAGTTTCGTCCCAGATCGAAACGACTGGATGTATTTCGCGCCAGCGGAACTGCATCCGTCGCAGATACGAGACCAGCGGAAACTCCATACGCAGTGACCATCTGCTTTGCCGGATCGGTTGGACAGAACTGAGTCGGCGCGGCAACGATGTGCCCCGATTCGGTGGTGATTGTCTTGGGCTGAAATGCTTGCTGAGTGAATGGACAGAGCACATCGACAGGCAGTCGAACATCCTGAGTCGCGGTGGACATTTGCGTCAATACAAATCGCATCGCATCCGCGCCGTGCGTGGCGATGATGTCGCGAGGATCGACACCATTGGCAAGCGACTTGGACATCTTCTGCCCGAAGCCATCTTGAACTATGCAGTGAATGAAGACACTGCGAAATGGCAATCGACCATTCATAAAGTAACGGTTGAACATCACCATACGACTGACCCATAGCGTGATGATTTCGCGCGCGGTCGAAAGCACGGCACTTGGATTGAATGTGTCCAACATCCCCTCCATGCCGAATCGATTTGGGTTTGGCCAGCCCAGCGTGCTCATTGGCCAAAGCGCGCTGGAAAACCAGGTATCAAGAACATCAGGATCTTGCGTGAATCCCGCAGCATTCAAGGCCGGAATGAGCGTCGCATCGAGCGACTCCGGCGGACAGACGAAGACTTCGATCCGCCCATCTGGAAGCGTGCGACGAATCTCTGCCGCGCCGCGATCAGTCCACGCAGTTGCGCTTGGGACTTTCGCCGCATCGAACGAACACGACCATACTGGGATGCGATGCCCCCACCACAATTGACGAGAGATGCACCAATCTCGAATTCCCTCGTGCCAATGTTGAAATGTTTTTGCATATCGAGCTGGAAAGAATTTCAGACCGCCATCGTCTGCGCGAACTGCGCCAGGCACTGCATCAATCGATCCTTCGTATTGCTGAGGGTCCATTGCACGCAGCGCGCTCGCGCTCATTCGTGGATCGGTGACTCGGACATACCACTGATCTGAAAGGTATGGCTCGACCGCAACATGACTGCGCGAAGCGTGACCAACGCTGTGTCGATATGGCTTCACTGCTTCGAGGAGTCCGTTGGCTTTGAACCAAGCGACCACAGCTTTGCGCGCGTCCTCGCGTGAAAGTCCCACGAACTGCTTTGCGGTCGCGCTGACATCACTCCAGCCGTGACGATCACTGATCGAACCATCGGGCGCCATAATGTTGATGACTTGCAGTTCGTGGCGGCGACCGAGTTCCCAGTCGTTGGCATCATGCGCTGGTGTGATTTTCAAAAATCCGCTGGCAAACTGCGCCTTTGCGTCTTGCGGATCACCACCGAGAGAAACGGGCATCACAACATAATCGTCCTCGACGATTGGAATGACTCGATCGACGATCGGCAATCGAACGCGCTTGCCGCGAAGTGCTGCGGCGCGAGGATCACGCGGATTGATTCCGATTCCGCTGTCGCCAAGCATCGTCTCTGGGCGAGTTGTTGCGACGGTGATGTGACCAGAACCATCTTCGAGTGGATATCGCAAGTACCAAAAGAATCCATCGACTTCTTCCATTTCAACTTCGTCATCGGAGAGCGCGGTTTGGGAAGCAGGATCCCAATTCACCAATCGTTTTCCGCGCTCGATCAGACCATCTGCGAAGAGTCGAAAGAATGCCTCGCGCACCGCTGCGGTGCACACGGGATCCATCGTGAATCGCGTTCGAGCCTCGTCGCACGAAGCGCCCATTTCTCGAAGTTGCGCAAGAATGACAGATTCATATTCGTCCTTCCACTCTTGGACTTTCGCCACGAATTCCTCGCGCGTGAAATCCGTGCGGCGTCTTCCTTGCATCAGCAATCGCTTTTCGACAACTGTTTGCGTTGCGATTCCAGCGTGATCCGTGCCTGGCATCCACATTGCATTCATCCCGCGCATTCGAGCGACACGGACCAGAACATCTTGAAGCGTGTTGTTGAGCGCGTGTCCAAGATGAAGCGCCGCAGTCACATTTGGCGGCGGAATGAACACTGAATACGGCGAGCCGGAATCTGTCGCCTGCGCATGAAAACAACCCGCTTGCGACCAGCGGGCGAGAATGGATTTTTCGTGCTCGATCGGCGAGTACGATTTCGCAAGCGTGATTTCACTCATATCAAACCAAGTCTACCGATCGACCCGTCTATGGTCGACGATGGATGTCTCTGCTCTCTTGATGGCGATGCTCTTGGGCATTTGCGCTGGTTGTGATCAATCGAAAAACGCCGCCCCGATCGATCCCAATAACCCCGCCGCAATGCGGACCGCGATGGATGCTGTCGAAACTTCGCTGCGATCTGCACGCTTTGATGAAGCTCTGCGCATTGCGCGCCGATTGACCGAAGTCGCGCCAAAGAATGGCGATGCGTTTGAATTGCTCGGTCGTGCGGCGATTGCCGCAGGACTTGCCTCTGCAAATCCTGCCACGCAACAGGCAATGCGCGTCGCGGCGGCAGTTGCATATTCGCGCGCAGTCGAATTGAGTCCGCCGAGCGCAGGCTTACTCAATGCCGCCGGAGTTGCGGCGCAAAGTTCTGGCGATCCAACATCTGCAATCGAATTTTTCGCGCGTGCGGCGAAACTTGATCCATCCAATCCGCAGCATCCACTCTTTGCGGGGCTTGCACTCTTGCAGACGGGTCGCACCGAAGAAGCGCGAATTGCGCTGGATATAGCGCGAACGATGGATCCGAAATCTCCGTGGCCCGTGAGTGCGCTTTCAGGAATCGCGCTGACTTCTGGCGACGCGCAAACGGCGCTTGTGTTGGCTCGCGAAGCGCGCGTGCTTGATCCGCGCAATGACGAGCTGCGCGTTCCAGAGGCGAAGGCCCTTCGAAAATTGGCGCGGCATCAAGAAGTGCTGACACTTCTTCTGGCGCTTCCTGCACAAGCGCGAATGACCGAGGCAATCACCTGGGAGATTTCGTCCGCGCACGAATCACTTGGCGATCGCCCCGCTGCCGCGCAAGCCTGGGCAAAGTGGGCTGAAATATCTGGAAGCGCGGAAGCTGCAGCTGATGCGGCGCGCAGATGGACCGAAGCAGGCGATCCAATTCAAGCGGCGACTTGGCGGCAAGTCGCCCGACAGCGTGGATGGCGTGGCGAGTGAAATTTTCCGTCGGTTGCGCCTCTTCTTGCCAAGAAAGTGAAGCTTGGGGGAAAAGAGGTTCTCCACGAACTTCACAGAGCCGAACAAGTTCCGCAGTCCATTATGCTCACGCCAACTGTGATTGAAATCATCACACGAAATCTGCGCGAGTGATTCACCGGACAACGAAACCGAAGGGAGCATCCCAATCCCAAGATTTTCGAGGTTCTCCGATGTCATTGACCCCGGCAATTCGGATGAACATTTCACTCGAAGGCTTGCAGTTCGGCAACGCCTTCAATCGATTCAAGACGCTCAACAAAGAATTATCCCCCTGCTTTTTTGCCAAATCTGATTTTTTCAGCAGAAGAATTTTTGTGGGATTTTTCTTCGCCATCCTCAAGACAGTCAAGTGACGGTTGTTCTCGGTGACCCAGTGAGCCACACCATCAAGGTCGACATATTGAAAGACATGAATCGGCAAATCGTCGGGATGCATCGCCCCACTTTGAAGATCAGCCACATCTTGGGAAAGAGTTTTTCCACGCTTCACTTCCTTGCCAGCGACATCGACCATCTCTGTTGTCGCACTCTTACCGCTATCACCAAAGAGATCAGTCACTGCTGACTGACCAAATTCGATCTTCGATGGATCAGGCGTGGACGAAAAAGTTTCGCTGACACTTCCAAACGAAGTAAGTGGCTCGTGAAAATTTATCTTGCCCAGTTCATAGCGCAGCATTCGGTTGTATTCATCTGAGGAGTTATCTCCGAATGCATTTTTCTGCTGGGCCAGAAATTGCGCAGAGAAACTGACCGATGATTTCGCCGGCAAGACTTTTCCACTGCGAACGACTGGATAGTTCGGCGTGATTTGAACCATTTGCGGCGGCAAAATGGCGCTGGATGATGGAGTGACCGATGCACACGCGGTAAGCCAGATGAGTAATAAAAATCTAAACATTGCTGCCTTTTTGTTATGTCGTCAACCATCGACCGCCATCGAGTCGAAGAATCTCACCTGTCATGAATGACGCTTCGATTGCCAGCCAAGCGGCGCACTGAGCGGCTTCAATCGCAGTTCCCGAACGCTTGAGTGGAGTGCGGGCGATGTATCGCGCCTGAAAATCTGGATCCGCGCCGACAGGCCATTCAACAACTCCCGGCGCGATGCCATTCACTCGTATAGAAGGGGCAAGCTCTACCGCGAGCGCTTCGACAAGCGCGATCAGCGCGCCCTTTGACGCGAAATATGCGGCGTGATTTGTATAGATCCGACCTTGTGCGTGCATATCAGTGAAACAAACAACAGACCCGCCTGCAGGCAAGATGCTCCGCGAAAGTTGCGCTCGCAGCGCTTGAGTCAACAAGAGCGGCGCAAGTGCGTTGGTGCGATAGTGTGAGAGCGCGTACTCCGCATCGATTTCACCAATCGCACGCGCGTCATATCGACTCGCACAATGAACGATGACATCGAGCGTTTCGCTGGCAAATGTTGCAGCCAATGCGGCAACTGCGGTTGGATCATCCAAGTTCGCCGCACGAAGTTCGATCTTTGCATCGAGGTGGCCCGCATTATGGGCGGACTTGCGGACCATATCGCACGACGCTTGCGCGATCGCATCAATTTTTCTGACAGCAAGCACAACGTCGTGACCTCGACGAGCAAATTCATTTGCAGTGGCACGACCGACGCGCACGGCAGCGCCGGTGACGAGCGTCCGTGGACGGCGCGGGGAATTTTGTTGGACATTCATGGGCGCTCCTGAATTGGCGGATCTTCGCCTGACTCTCCAAACTGTGATTCGACATCGCTTGCAGTCGGCGTTGGCGCTCTGCGACCAGCCTCCGTCCATCCTTGCGTTGCAACTGGTTTCTTCGCCTTCTTCTGCGTTTCCAATGGCCTCCCAGAAAGACGCCGAAAGAGCGAGGAGTTGATGCAAACAAGAATCATCAGCAAGATCAAGCCAACAAGGCCGACCAAGATGAGGATGACCAGCAAGGTTGGCTGGGTGACAGCGTTCATACGATGAGTATTACCATCGCAGAGCAACCATGGAAGTCGATTCGCAATCAAATCTCATCAGGCCCAATTTGAAAAGGTGGATCAAGAGATTCAAAGTCATTGCATCTATTGGCGGCGTGATCGTTGCGTTATTGATTGTTCTTGCGCTCAATCCGCGCATCATCGGCTCGATCGTCGCGGAACGAATGGGAGACACTGCCGGAGGAACCGTCACCTTCGATTCGTTTGAGTGGACAGGGTGGAGTTCCGCCGAAATCAAGGGAGCGCATTTGATTGCGCCAGACTGGATCGGAGCTGGAAGCGAAGTCTTGATCATCGATCGTCTTCGAATCGAATTGGAAATGTTTTCGCTGTTGTGGGGACCGACCACGATTCGAAACTTACAGATCGATGGAGTGCAAGTGAATGTGGTCGAAGATCCAAGACGGGGCAGCATCTATAACTTTCAAAGCCTGCGAAGAGGTGTCACGATTGCTCCAAAGGAAAACCCAGCGCTGATCGAGCGCGCGGCGCTGAATGATGTCCGCATTTCGTTTCAGCGAATGAAGGCGAACAGCACAACTGAATTGTTCAAATTGCTCGTGAAGGCGGATCTAGGTCCTTCGCCCATTGATCCATTTCAGTCTGTGGTTGACATTCGACAAATCGACGGAGCGATCAATTTGAGTGGTTGGTGGAATCAGCGAACGCTTGCGTTTGATTTTTCCGCAGAAGGTTTGCGGGTGAACGAAAATCTCGCGCTCGTTATGCCTCGAACCCTCCGCACTCTTGTTGAAAACGCCGATGCCGCAGGAACCGTCACATCCGCGACCCTTCGCGCCGAACCAGGGAAGCCACTGCACGGCAAGCTGGAAATCGCTGATTTTCAGGCTACTTTGCCAATTGACATCTTTGACAGTTGGGTTCGATACGAGAACGGGAAGATTTCGAAGGCGCTTGGTTTTCCACAGGTCAAATTGCGAACTGGAACGATTGAACTGACAGGAACATTATTGGAGTTTCGAGATCTGAACTTTGAACTCGTCAATACTTCCCGCGATGCGCGGGTGACATCACTGCCTGTTCGAGCATCACTCAATTTAGATTTTGACGCAATACTGACCAAAGAATTCGATTGGGAAGATCGTGCGAAGTGGGCGCAACAAATCCGCGACTTCGCACCATTTGATTTGAAAGTCTTCGTGCCTGATTTCTCACTTGGCTTGAATAAAGAAAATGCGGCGATCGAGGTTCCCCGTTCTGTTGCGGACATCTTCGACACTTTCGGCGCAAGAGAAGTCAAGTCTTCCGCAAATCTAACTGCGACGCGTGCCTCTCCCACGATGTCTGCGCAAGGGACATTGACCGCGCAGCCTGTTGTCGTACTTGGACAACTCGACATCAGCGACGGAAGTGGCGCCTTTGAAGATTTCAAATATCCCCTTCGCAAGATTCAATCGGTTATCCGCTTTTCTGGGCAAGATGCGCATATCGTAGATCTGCATGGAGATGGCCCAGGCGGGCAGAATGTCGTGCTGACTGGCGATGTCACCAAGATGGGGCCGACGGCGGGTGTCAATCTGACGATCACGGCGGAATCCTTGCCGATTGATTCCACTTTTTTCAGCAGTTTTCCCAAGCAAGAAGGTGATTTGCTTGCAAGCCTCTTCTGGACCAAAGGCTTTGAATCTCTGCAAGACGCAGGCGTGCTCTTCGATCAAGCGCAAGTCATCGATGCCGCATCGGAACTCTCTGTCATAGAAAATCGATTGGCTTTATTGACAACGACGAACGATCAAGGGACTTCGAAAGAAATATCCCAATTGGCAATCCGCGCGGGCCAACTGCGACGAATCATCGACCACGGATCGTTCACGCCTGGCGGCAGACTTGCGCTGACACTCAAAATCGCTCGTCCAGAAAATTCCACCGCAGATGCAGTTGTCACGGGAACGATCAAGATTCTCAATGCGGACATTCTTGCCTCGGTTTTTCCATATCCCATCCGAGCAAAGAGCGGTGAAATCGTTCTGCTTGAAGACCGAATTGACTTTGGCGACGGGATTCCATTCGAGACATTCGATGGTGCCAAGGGAATGTTCAAGGGTCGAGTTGAAATTGACAATTCGAAGGGGTTGAGAACTTTGAATCCAAAATTGGAGTTCTCCCTGAAGGATGATGTGCTGAGCCAATTATTTTTTATGGCCATACCCCCAGAAGCCAAAGAAAGTGTTGCTGGATGGCCAGGGAAAGGTCTTTCAAAGGGTGGAACGATTCTCGCGCAACTCGATCCCCTTGGCAAAATCTCTCTGGAAGGAATGATCAAGCTTTCCAAGAGCGGCGCGCTCGATGTTGCATGCGACATCACATATCAAAATGGTTCGATTCAGCCTGATATTTCAGCCGAAAAATTTATCGGTAGTGAAGGACTTTTTTGGCCTGTTGGGTTTGCGCTGGATGATTGTTCTGGAAAATTTCGAGTGGCGGATGCAACTGTTGTCGTGCAATCTTTCACTGGATTTCGCCGTGATGGACGACTCGATGCGAGTGGCATGTTTTCTATGGATGGGAAGTCGACCAATGTTGCGATCCAATTGGACAACATTCAGCTCGCAGAATATGCGATCAACTTGATCCCTTTCGACGATCACGCTCAGGCGGTAGCGCTTTGGAATCGGTATAAACCGATGGGGCAATTCGATGCGAATATTTCTCTGAAGACTCCCAATGATGATGGTCAAATTGTGACATCACTCACGGTCACGCCGAGATCATTTGGAATCACTCTGCCCGGTGGGCCTCTGCAAGCAATCTTCGATTCGGGAACGCTCACGGTTGTAGATCAGCGCATTCGGTGCGAAGCGCTTTCGGGAACGATCGGTGCGGTCGGTGGAATGTCCAGCCATATCTGCCTCGATGGAAGCTATGGAACAAGCAGCGGCGGCTTGGATCTCAGTGGGTCCATTGAGAATGGGTTGATTCACGGACCACTCATCGGTGAGATTGTTCAACACATCGACGCTGGAGGTTTGACTTCGTTCCTGAAAGAGTTCAAGCCAGAGGGTCTCTATGACGCGCAGATCTCATACTCCGCTCCAGTTGGTTCGACTGTTGCATCCTTCGAACTCGATGCGTGGATTCAACAATTTTCCCTTGGAAGTGGCGTAAAACGGCTCGCGCTTGGATTTGATGTCCCCGCGCACATCAACGCCCGCGGAGATTCGCTGAAAGTCTTTCCGTTTCGTGCTGTATTTCCTGGTGGGTTCATAGAAGCATCCGGATGGCTTGCCGCCAATGACGCAGGCACGATTGATGATGGGGAGTTTGGTTTGAATCTGAATGCGATAGGCACTGGTGAAAGTGTGATCTGCGCCCTCCCTGCGGCTGCACGAGATCCTTTGAGCACGATCGGGTTTCAATGCCACGACATTATGAGCGCAAATATGCAGATGCGCCTCACTCGACCAAAGGACATCGCCCATCTTGACATTGGCACCAATGTTCAAATCTCTGGAGCTTCGATTCAGGTTGGATCGTATCTATCCAATTTTTCGGCGGATCTCATGATGCATATTGCCACCGATGCACAGGCGACTTCTTTCGACTCCAATGTCACGAATGGAAATTTCACAATTGCAAGTCGTAAAGTTCGTGATGTATCGGCAACTCTCCTCAAACCTGCAGAGAGCTCCAATTTTTTCGTCAATTCATTTCGTGGAATACTTGGCAATGGAATTGTCACTGCGAATGCGAAGGTTGAGACCATCGAGCCTTTCCATTATGAAACAGACATCTTGCTTGCAAGCGTTCCCTTGCATTCGCTGAAAATTCCAGGCGAAGGAGTTGGAGCATCGACACCAAAAGTTGCGATAAAACAAGACAAAATTGACCCAGGTTTGGTTGATGCTCGCATCAATATCGCTGGGACTTCCGCGGGAATCTCCACACGCCAAGGACGAGGCAGCGCGACAATCCGACAAGCTGAACTTGCGAAGCTGCCCATCGGAGTTGCATTGCTGCAGATCACTCAGTTGAGTTTGAGCCTCGACCCAGTCGTTCAACAAGGCAATTTTGATTTCACGATCGATCAAGATCGTATTCAATTCGAAACATTTGATTTGACTTGCAAGGATTTGTTGCTGACTGGAGAAGGATGGTTGAATACAGAATCAAATGAGATCGCCCTTCGACTTCGCAACCGAGGAACAATGCCGATCATCAGTGACATTCTCGGTGGAGTGACCAATCAACTTTTCCAAATTGATGTCCGCGGAACCATCACCGACCCAATCGGATCGCTCGCCCCACTGCCAGGCCTGACTGCGCCACCTGAATTGCCGCCCAGCGCGCCGATTGCGAGCAATCACCCGTGAACGAGCAACAAAAACGAATCGAACCAAACATTCGCTCCGCCATTGAAGCAATCATCGATCTTGTTGCGCCAGCCAACAAGGTTGATGTGCAGAAGTCGGATGCGAACGATCATCAAAGACGCCTACTCGTCGCGGAGATGGTGGCAACATCGCTTCGCCTTCTCGATGACAAGTTGACCGTTGGCGAACTGCGTCTCGTCCGTCAAGCACTTCGCGAAATGCGGGCTGGATTCACGATGTTTGATCGATATCGAACTCTCCGCAAGATCGCAATCTTTGGAAGCGCTCGGACTCCTCGCGATCATCCAGATTATGTCGCCGCATTTCAGTTTTCCAGATTGCTTGCAACACGCGGATGGATGGCGATCACGGGTGCCGGTCCTGGAATTATGCAGGCTGGAATTGAAGGACCAACTCCAGAACAATCTTTCGGACTTTCGATTCGACTTCCGTTCGAGGACAAACCAAATCCTGTCATTGCCAACGATCCAAAACTGCTGAAGTTCCGCTATTACTTCACGCGCAAATTAGCCTTTATGGGAAATGCAGATGCAGTCGCTGCGTTCCCTGGAGGGTTTGGAACGCAAGACGAACTCTTCGAAGCATTGACTCTCATTCAGTGTGGTCGAAATGCCATCGTTCCAATCGTGCTTGTTGAAGGCGATTCTCCTGATGGTGCTCCACTTGGGTATTGGAAAAAATGGGAACGCTTCGTTCGAGATTCGATGCGGGATGCGGGTTGGATCAGTCCAGAAGATGAAGACTTGTATTGCATCGCGAAATCTCCATTGGCCGCAGCGGACATCGTGACTACTTTTTATCGCCGCTATCAATCGAGCCGCTATGTCGATGATTTGTTGGTGATTCGTCTCGATACCCCACTTCCATCCAACGCCTGCGCAAAATTCGACCTCGAATTCCCAGAACTCTTGGCTTCTGGCGGATTTTCGCAAGGAAATCACCTTGATGGCGACGATGCGCCCGATGGCACTGCTCGCTTGTGGTTTCGCCATAATCGCAAGTATTTCGGCCTTGTTCGACGATTGATTGATCGCATCAACTCTCTGCCGAGAGTTTCGAACATATGAATCGTGCCGTCACTATTTCTTCCAAATTGATCTTGATGGCTATGCCGGCCTTTGCGACATTGACCGTTGGTTGTGCGACAACAAATGCGCCCAACGATTCTTCCGCACAATCAACGATCCGATCGACCGCGCAACGACCTGAATGGGATTCGCCCTCGACTGGAAATGCCGCCGACGACGCGAAGTCATCGACTTCAAACTCGCCCATGAAGCACATCACGCTTCCTGTTGACGATGGAAGTAGCGATGGAATCGCCGTCATCCGCTGGCAGATCTTCGATAACCAATCAGTCATTTCAACATTCTTCAAGAAGCATCCCCCTTCTGGAATCTCCAGCGAAGTTCAGAAGCAACTTGCCCGCAATGGATTCATGGTTGCAGAAGTCCAACTCTCTGCGCTTCCTGAAGCGCTGAATGATCTTGGTGGGACTTATGCGAATATCCGCGCGTGGCTTGGAGAAGCGACGACATGGAGTCAACTCACCTCTTTTCAAATTCATGGTTCATATGCGGCAGTCATTGATGGCTCGACCCGTCGATTGAATGATGGTGTGATCCAACTGCTACTGCGTGGTTGGACGGTTCCGTTGGAATCCGGAGCTGTCACAGATATTGAAATACTGCCTGCATTTCTCGCGGGTGGCGAAGTTCCCGGAGCACGCACCACAGTTCG
>SXGU01014265.1_pt1 | contig 12673 bp, 14 predicted proteins | sample 3174531 | NCBI WGS metagenome assembly SXGU01 (sample SAMN11356863, study PRJNA531348) | freshwater metagenome | isolation source: freshwater sample F1-140 | place: China: Fuxian Lake, Yuxi | collected 2017-12-25 | reverse complement strand
CCGATCACCACCGTGTGTGAGATGAAATTGACCAGTGTGCCCATGCGTGCTAGGCCCAGCACCAGTTGATATAGGCCCACCATAAAGGTCAGCGTCAGCGTCAACTGGATGTATTCCACGCTGCCCGGTTCGGCCAGGTTGTGCAGTGCAGCGAACAGGGCGATGGAAATGGCTGTGGTCGGACCGGAGACGAGATGCCAGCTCGACCCGAACAGGGCTGCGATGATGGCCGGCACCATGGCGGCATACAGACCAAACTGCGGTGGCAGACCCGCAATGGTGGCAAAGGCTACCCCCTGCGGCAAGACGATCATCGCTCCGGTGAGCCCCGCCATCGTGTCGTCTTTGAGGGTGTCGCGGTTAACGCGTGGCCACCATAATTGCCAAGCCATGAACGGGCGCAGAAAGGTGGCAGGGTCAAAGCGGGAGTGGTTTGGCGACATGGTTTTTCTCACAGATCGTTCTGGCCTTTGCATTGTATTCGCACTGGAATAATCTACTGGCTGTTCGATTTCACTCATCCCCATGTACCAGTTCGGTCACCTTCTATAAATGGCGGGTCCGGTATGGGGGGGACACCATCTATGATGGTGCGCATGAAGGAGCAGGAAGCCGAGAACAGCTTGCTCAAGAAGATGCATGCAGCCCCTCTGGAAATGAGGGGTTCAGATCATGCGACCACGGCCAGTCGCTGTTTTGGGCTGTTCCTTAATGGTGTCGCAGAAGAGGCGGCTAGGGCCGCCTCGGTTAAGAATCGTTAGGCGTTTTTCCAGTTAGAGGGCATCGGGCACAGCAGATCATCCGCGGCATCTTCGCCCAGTCGATCGTAGATCGAGGCAAGCGCCTGGTTTTCAGTGGCAAACAGGTTCTGGCTGCCAATAAATTCGAGCAGTCCGGTGGCTCGCATGACATCCAGGATCTGTTTTTTCAAACCAGAGAAGATGATCTCGACACCCGTGTCGCGAAGTCGCTCGACCAAGTGGTGCACCACCTCCTCACCGGAGGCGTCGAGTTGGTTGATGGCATCGCCCACGATCAGTACATACTTGGCTTCTTTATGATCGGCCACTGCTTCCAGCACGGCGTCCTCAAAATGGGCGATGTTGGCAAAATAGAGCGAGCCGTCAAAGCGCATGGCGACGACATGCTTGCTGGTGGCCAGGTTCGGGTTCATCTTGATGTCGCGTAGGGTGCCATCGCCAAAACGGCCGAGGATGGCGACGCGGGGTTTCATGGTGCGATACAGGAAGAGCAGGATGGCAAGGATCGCGCCAATCATGATGCCTTTGTCCAGGTGTGGTGCGGCCACTAGGGTGACTACGAAGGTGGTCAGGGCAACGATGCCGTCGGTGCGGCTGGCCTGCCAGGTGTGTTTTAGCGCCTTGGGCGTAATCAGACTGGTGACCGCAAGTAGGATGATGATCGCCAGGGTTGCCTTAGGCAGATGGTAGAGATAAGGCGTCAACAACAACAGGGTGACCGCAACGAACAGGCCGTTAAATACCATGGCGAAGCCCGTCTTGGCGCCGGCCTGAAGGTTGATGGCCGAGCCCGTAAAGGATCCGCAGGCCGGGTAGGACTGGAAGAAGGAACCGCAGAGGTTGGCCAGGCCTTGGCCGATGAGTTCCTGGTTGGGGTCGAGGCGCTGTTTGGTCTGTGCGGCAAGGGCCTTGGCCATGGAGATCGATTCCATGAATGCGACCAAGGCGATGATAAAGGCGGCCGAGAGCAATGTGACGATGGTGTCTAGGGACAGAGGTGGGATGCGGAAAGAGGGTAGGCCAGCAGGGATCTTGCCAACCACGTCGCCGCCGCCGACCAATTTCAGTTCATTCTTTTCGATTTTTTTGATATGCCAGAGACGACCGTCAGTTTCAACATCGCCAGGAACTTTGCCTTGCAAGAAGAGTTGGGTGGCGGTGTCTTCGCTACCTTGGCTGCGTTCAAACTGGAGCTTGCGCATTGCGTGCATCCGTCCCTTGTTTTCTGCCTCTAAGGTCTGGAGGTCCATCTTCATCAGGTCAATGGTGTATTCCAGGTCGGTGACCGTGCGGATATCGCGTACTTTGCTGGCTTCACGCATTTGACTGGAAAGCTCGGTGGCCTGCACATTCATGGACTGGATGAGCCGGGCAGTGGTGATGTAATCACGTGCCGTTTGCTGTGTGGTTTGATCGGTAATCTGATCGGCGCTGTTATGGGTCTTGTGTTCGAATTCAGCGACGGCGCTAACGATGATGGTGACAACGACGGCAATCAGGACGGAGAGCTTGGAGAGGGCCGGGATCTTTTTTAGACTTAGCATCAACACCAGAGCGAACACCGACATGCCCAAGGTGGGCAAGTGGGTTTGCGGCAGATAGCCAAACATTTCCCAGATATCAAACAGGAAGGAGTCGCTGCGGCCCTTGGGGATGCCCAGCAGCATGTCTAATTGTGACAAGGCAATGATGATGGCCGCCGCGTTCATGAAGCCCAGAATGACTGGGTGCGACACAAAGTTCACGATGGTTCCGAGCTTGAATGCACCTAGTAAAAACTGGATTAGACCTACTAGGAAGGCCAGCACCAGCGCCAGACCAATAAACTCTTCCGAGAACGGTACGGCAAGTGGGGTGATGGCCGCTGCAGTCATCAACGATACGATGGCCACCGGTCCGGTAGAAAGCTGTCGTGACGATCCCCACAGTGCGCCGAGGACGGCGGGAACCAGCGCTACATACAGGCCGTAATAGATGGGCAAACCAGAGAGCTGCGCATACGCCATGGCCTTGGGTACCAAGACCAACGCGCCCGTAATGCCGGCAATCATGTCGCCACGCAACAGGGACGCACTGATCGGGAACCAAGCGAGGAAGGGGAACAGGCGGAGAAGCAGCGGATTCGTCATTCGGTGGGCCAATCAATAGAGGCCGATCTGGCGGCCGGATAATAATCAGCAACTCCATCGTTGCTCTGGCCAGTAATTGTACCAAGTAGATGCTTGCGTCCCGATAAGTTGTATTTATTTCTGGCCCGGTGTTCCTGATGCATTGCATAATGCCGGGAGTTGTTCTTACTTGAGGTTTCCATGATCCGACGCAACCCCAATGGCGATGTGCCTGTTGTTCATGAGACGGCGTTTGTTGATCCCACTGCTATTCTGTGCGGTAAGGTGATCGTTGAAGAAAATGTGTTCATTGGCCCCTATGCGGTGATTCGCGCCGACGAGGTGAATGAGGTTGGTGGCATGGATGCGATCACTATAGGCGCCAACTCAAACATTCAAGATGGCGTGGTGATTCACTGTAAGGCTGGCAGTTCGGTCATCATCGGCGAGGGCTCTTCGATCGCCCATCGGTCTATCATCCACGGTCCCTGCCAGGTCGGTGACCGGGTGTTTATCGGTTTTAATTCAGTGCTGTTCAATTGCACCGTCGGCGCAGGCTCAGTGGTGCGGCACAACTCGGTTATTGAGGGATGCCAGGTGCCGCCGGGGTTTCACATCCCTTCCACTACCAATGTGCGTTCCGATGCTGATTTGGCCAAGATCACGCCGGTGACGACAGATGAAACTAGCCTTTCGGAAAGCGTGGCCCAGGCTAATCTGGAGTTGGTGCGCGGTTACAAACGGATTCGCAACGAGTTCTGATCCGTAAGGCCCAAGCTTGATCGGCGTTGCAGTCCTCCAGTTTGTGCCATAGCGACCCCGATCGATGTTGAGCTTCTGTACCGCCACAGTTGGGTTGCCCGCTGAATCCGATCACCCTCTTGCAAGGCAGCCTTTCCGCCGTCAGTTGGTCACGCCAAACGCGGTTTAGCGCACTCTTTTGCGCTAAAATTAGTCACTTTTCTGATCTTAAGGAACATTTACTATGTTTGCTGCTGACCATCTGTTGCCGAATACCGATCCTGAAATTTGGGCCGCCATCAAGGGCGAGGAGCAGCGTCAGGAAGCTCACATCGAGCTGATTGCTTCGGAGAACTATACCAGCCCGGCGGTCATGCAGGCTCAGGGCTCGGTGCTGACCAACAAGTATGCTGAGGGCTATCCGGGCAAGCGGTATGATGGTGGTTGCGAACATGTCGATGTGGTCGAGCAACTGGCCATCGACCGTTTGAAAAAGTTGTATGGCGCTGAGGCAGCGAATGTTCAGCCCAACTCGGGTTCGCAGGCCAATCAGGCGGTGCTGATGGCATTCTGCAAGCCGGGTGACACCATTATGGGCATGTCGCTGGCGGAAGGCGGTCACCTCACGCATGGCATGGCGCTGAACATGTCGGGCAAGTGGTTCAATGTGGTGGCTTACGGTCTGAATGAAAAAGAAGAAATCGACTACGACAAAATGGAGGCCCTAGCACGCGAGCACAAACCAAAGCTCATCATCGCGGGGGCCTCTGCTTATGCCCTGCGCATAGACTTTGAACGCTTTTCCAAGGTTGCCAAAGAGATCGGCGCGATATTTATGGTCGATATGGCCCATTACGCGGGCCTGATCGCTGCAGGGGTCTATCCCAATCCGGTGCCGTATGCTGATGTGGTGACATCAACGACCCACAAGACCCTGCGCGGCCCGCGTGGTGGCATCATCTTGATGAAGGCTACGCACGAAAAGGCGATCAACTCCGCCATCTTTCCGGGCCTGCAAGGCGGCCCGCTGATGCATGTTATTGCCGGCAAGGCGACCGCGTTCAAAGAGGCCGCGTCCAAGGACTTCAAGCATTATCAGGAACAAGTGGTCGAAAATGCTCGCGTCATGGCCAAGGTGTTGATGGAGCGTGGCTTGCGTATTGTTTCCGGTCGGACCGACTCGCATGTGTTCCTGGTTGACTTGCAAGCCAAGGGATTGACTGGCAAGGATGCCGAGGCGGCGTTGGGTCAGGCGCATATCACGGTTAATAAAAACGCCATTCCCAATGACCCGCAAAAGCCGTTTGTCACCAGCGGTATCCGCATTGGTTCGCCGGCTATTACCACGCGCGGTTTTCGCGAGCTGGAGGCCGAGCGCCTGGCACATTTGGTCGCTGATGTGCTGGATGCCCCCCACGACGCCACAGTTATTGAGCGCGTCAAGGCCGAGGTCGCTGAACTGACCGCCAAGCTTCCGGTCTATGGGAAATAAGGGTAGAGCATCGGGTCCCGGGGGCCGAGAGCAAATGTCACCCTCTCGACGCTGCCTTCATAACGCGCCACTCACATTATGAAATGTCCTTTCTGCGGTCATGCCGAGACCCAGGTTGTAGAGACCCGGCTCTCGGAAGATGGCGGCAGCATTCGCCGCCGCCGTCGCTGCATGAATTGTGAGAAGCGTTTTACGACCTTTGAAAACGCGGAAGTGCGCATGCCGGCGTTGGTTAAACAATCGGGTGAGCGGCAGGAGTTTTCGCGTGATAAGTTGCGTGAGGGCTTCCGTCGCGCCTTGCACAAACGGCCGGTCTCGACCGAACAGGTGGATGCCGCGATTGAGCATATCGTGCAACGGCTACTGGCGCTGGGTGAACGCGAAGTCAGTTCTCGCCTTATTGGTGAATGGGTGATGACCGAACTCAAGCGCCTCGACAAAGTGGCGTACATCCGTTTTGCCTCGGTGTACCGTGCCTTCCAGGATCCGGACGATTTTCGTGACGCCTTGCGCGAAGTCGATGATATTCAGCGCTGACGACCACCTGTACATGGCCCGCGCGCTTCAGTTGGCTGAGCGCGGGCTATTCACCGCTACGCCCAACCCCCGCGTCGGTTGCGTCATCGTCCGTGACGGTCGCATTGTCGGCGAAGGCTGGCACGAGCGCGCTGGTCAGCCTCATGCCGAAGTTCATGCCCTGCGCAACGCCGGAGCGTTGACCCGAGGTGCCACGGTCTATGTCACCCTGGAGCCGTGTAATCACCATGGCCGCACACCGCCCTGCGCAAACGCACTCGTCGACGCTGGTGTAGGCCGCGTGGTCGCGGCAATGCATGACCCCAATCCGCAGGTCACCGGGCGGGGTATTGAACTCCTGACGCTGGCGGGTATCCGTACTGAAGTGGGTTTGATGGAGACGCAGTCTACGGCACTGAATGTTGGTTTTGTTTCTCGTATGACCCGTGCCCGTCCATGGGTTCGACTGAAGACCGCCAGCAGTCTGGACGGTAAGACCGCGCTGGCCAACGGTGTCTCACAATGGATTACCGGCCCCGCTGCCCGCGCCGATGTGCAACGCCTGCGCGCCCGCGCATGCGCCGTACTCACCGGCATCGGTACCGTGTTGATCGATGACCCGCAGATGACCGTGCGGGATTTTGACATTGGCCGCCAGCCACTACGTATCGTGGTCGACAGTCGGTTGCGCACCCCGCCGAGAGCGAAAATCCTGCAGGACGATGGTGCCTGGATTGTCTGTTCTCAGGCCGATCGTATCCGCTGTGATGCCTTGCTGGAGGCCGGTGCTCTCGTCCTGGAACAACCCGGTAGCGACGGTCGTGTCGATCTTGCAGCACTGCTGACGGAGTTGGGCAGCCGGGGTATTAACGAAGTGCATGTTGAGGCCGGGGCGAAACTCAGCGGCGCCCTGCTGGCTGCTGGGCTGGTTGATGAATGGATAGCCTACCTTGCCCCCAAGGTCATGGGCGATCCGGCACGCGGCTTATTGGCTCTGCCTGAATATGCGGCGATGGCGCAATGTCATGATTTCCAGATTCAGGATGTACGGCAGTTGGGCGATGACCTGCGCATCACGCTACGGCCGGCAGAATCGTGAAGGGGTTCCAGGACCATTTCTCTGCGTTGGCATCTAGTTACGCGACTTTTCGTCCTGGTTATCCATCGGAGTTGTTTGTGTTTTTGGCGGGATTGTCTGAACGGCGCTCAGTCGCATGGGATTGTGCGACGGGGACGGGGCAGGCGGCACAGGGCTTGGCAGGTCATTTTGCGCAGGTAGTGGCGACGGATGCGAGTGCGAGGCAGATCGCTCAGGCCCTACCGCATCCACATATTAATTATCGGGTGGCGAGGGCTGAGGCTAGCGGTCTGGCCGATGCAAGCGTGGATCTTGTGACGGTGGCACAGGCAGCGCACTGGTTCGACTTGCCGGCTTTTTATGCAGAGGCGCGTCGTGTTTTGCGTCCCGGCGGAGTGCTGGCGCTGTGGGGGTATGAGCGGCTGATCGTTCCGGACGCGATTTCCGTTCCTTTTCAGCGGTTTTACGAGCAGACGCTGGCGGGTTTCTGGCCGCCGGAGCGTTATTTTGTCGAGACGGGTTATCGTAACTTGCCATTTCCACTTACGCAGCTGACCGCGCCGGAGATCGTGTTGCGGGTGGACTGGAATCTGGCCCAGTTGCTGGGTTATATCGGCACCTGGTCGGCAGTCAAACGCTATCGTGAGGCTCGCTGTGTTGATCCTTTACCCGCCTTGGCTGAACAATTGGGTGCTGTTTGGGGTTCTCCCGGAACCCCGAAACTCATAGAATGGCCGACCTTTTGGAAATTGGGTCGCGTTTAGCGGCAGATTTATGTTTACCGGAATCATTCAGGCTGTTGGCCACATTGTCAGTGTTACGCCTCTGACTGGCTCAGATGCGCGCGTGGTAATTGATGCGGGCGTGTTGGACTTGTCCGATGTGGCGCTAGGAGATTCGATTGCGGCTAATGGTGTGTGCTTGACCGTAGTGGCATTGGATACGATGCAAACCCCGTCGCGTTACAGCGTCGATGTATCCGGTGAGACTTTTGCCTGCACCACCGGTTTTTCCGCTGGTAGTCGGGTTAATTTAGAAAAGGCGCTGCGGTTGTCCGATCGACTGGGTGGGCATCTGGTATCTGGCCATGTTGATGGCGTGGGTGAGGTGCTGGCACTGGAACGCATTGGCGAGAGTCACTGTTTTGATCTTCGCGCGCCCGAGTCGCTGGCGCGTTATCTGGCGGCTAAAGGCTCTATCGCGGTCAATGGCGTGTCCTTGACGGTTAACAGGGTCAACGGTTGTGATTTCTCTATTAACCTGATCCCACATACCTTGGAACACACGACGCTGGGCGATCTAAAACCAGGTGGTCGCGTCAATTTGGAGGCGGACATGCTGGCCCGCTACGCTGATCGCCTGATGGCATACATTGATAGGAAAGAATGAGATGACCTCAACCAAGACGATAGCAAGCACACTTGAGATCATTGCTGAGCTGAGGGCCGGCCGTATGGTCATTTTGGTCGACGAGGAGGACCGTGAGAACGAGGGTGACCTGGTGATGGCGGCTGAGTTTGCAACGCCTGAGGCGATCAACTTCATGGCCCGGTACGGTCGCGGCTTGGTGTGCCTGACCTTGACGGACGACCGTTGCCGTCAATTGGGCCTGAAGCAGATGGTGGCCGATAACCAGACGCCGTACAGCACCGCGTTTACTGTCTCGATTGAGGCGGCCGAGGGCGTCACCACTGGCATTTCGGCGGCGGACCGCGCCATCACTATCCTCGCAGCGGTGAAGAAGGATGCGCAAGCGACCGACATTGTTCAGCCAGGCCACATCTTTCCATTGCGCGCCCAACCGGGCGGCGTGCTGAAGCGTGCCGGTCATACTGAGGCAGGCTGCGATCTGGCCGCGATGGCGGGTTTGGTTCCCGCCTCTGTTATTTGCGAGATTCTGAAGGACGACGGCATGATGGCGCGTCTGCCGGACCTGCTGGTGTTTGCCGAGGAGCACGGCCTCAAGATCGGCACCATTGCTGACCTGATCCATTACCGCAGCGAGACTGAGGGGCTGGTCGAACGCAAGACCGAGAAGTTGGTGCAAACGCCATGGGGCCCGTTTCAGTTGATGGCCTATCACGACAGCACGGCTAATGAGACACACTTGGCACTGGTACGCGGTACGATTGCGGCGGACACTGAAACTTTAGTTCGGGTACACGAGCCGGTTTCGGTGCTTGATTTCATTGACGCCGGAACCGGCCATTCGTGGACTATGGACGCGGCGATGAAGGCGATGGCGAAGGCCGATCGTGGCGTCATGTTGCTGCTGCATCGCCCGGAAACTGGTGCGGATTTGCTGCATCGCTTAAACGCGGATACCTCAGTGGCGGGCAAGGTTGAATTGCGAAATTACGGTATTGGCGCGCAGATTTTGCGCGATCTTGGCGTGGGCAAGATGCGCTTGTTGGCACACCCGCGCCGGATGCCGTCGATGACCGGATTCGGGCTGGAAGTGGCTGGATTCATGGAACAAGGGAACTGAAAAGGGGAACTGGAATGGCTCAATACGACCGCGTCCAGGAACGCGAAATTACACTCGATGGCCAAGACTTGCACATTGGCATTGTTCGTGCCCGCTTTAACCACACGATCACCGAGGGGCTGCTGGCGGCCTGCGTCGACACCTTGGTCAAGCTTGGTGTGGCTGAGTCAGACATCCAGATTGTCAATGTGGCCGGTGCGCTAGAGATTCCGGTGGTGTTAATGCACATGGCGGACTCTGAAAAGTTTGACGCGCTGATCGCTATTGCCTGCGTGATTCGTGGCGAGACCTATCATTTTGAAGTGGTGTCGAACGAGTCAAACGCCGGTATCACCCGTGTCCAATTGGATACGGGTGTTCCCATTGGAAACGCGATCCTGACCCTGGAGAACGAGGATCAGGCCGTAGTGCGCATGGACGAAAAGGGTGTTGATGTCGCGCGGGTCGCGGTAGAGATGGCCCAGTTGATCAAGTTGCTATGACACCCACTGCTGAAACGCCGCAGCAGCCGACCGTTGCCAAGTCGGCTGGGAGTCGCCGCCTGTCGCGAGAGCTCGTCTTGCGTGCACTTTATCAGTGGCAGTTGAACGACAGTTCGTTGGCCGTGCTGGTGGGACAGGCCGAGGCAGCCGATATTCACGCCAAGGCCAATGTCGCTCATTTTGAGGCGCTCCTGGCCGGGGTGCTCAAGCATGCGGCGGCGTTGGATGAGGCCCTGGTCCCGATGCTTGATCGCGAGATTTCGGCCCTTTCGCCGATTGAACATGGTGTGTTGCTACTGGGGTGCTACGAATTGATCTACCAGCTGGATGTCCCGTATCGCGTGGTGCTCAATGAGGCTGTCGATCTGGCCAAGCGCTATGGTGGTACCGATGGTCACAAGTACATCAATGGTGTGCTCGACAAGCTGGCGCAAACGGTGCGCCAGACCGAGGTCGGAGCGGTACGGTCCGCTCGATAGGCGCGACGGCAGAGGCGGTGTCCTCCGAATTTGACTTAATCCGTCGCCATTTCACCCGTGCTACGCCGGGTGCGGTGCTGGGTGTGGGTGACGATGCGGCTCTTCTGGCGTTGACACCGGGTCGCCAGTTGGCCGTTTCTACCGACATGCTGGTCAGCGACCGACACTTTTTCTCGGATACCGATCCTGATGCGCTCGGCCACAAGGCCATGGCTGTTAACTTGTCTGACTTGGCGGCGATGGGTGCCCGGCCGCGCTGGGCCACTCTGGCGCTGGCCTTGCCGGAGGCCGATGAGGCTTGGTTGTCCGCCTTCGCGCGAGGTCTGTATGCGCTGGCTGACGCGCACGGCGTGGAGTTGGTTGGTGGTGACACGACGCGTGGGCCACGTAACATTAGCATTACAGTGCTGGGCGAGGTGGGGGTCGGCCAGGCGCTGCGCCGCGATGCGGCTCGAGTGGGGGATGATGTTTGGGTCTCCGGTGCGCTGGGTGGGGCGGCCTTGGCCTTGCGGCACCTGCGCGGTGAACTGGATTTGGGTGCGGAAGCGGCCCATTGTCTGGAGCGCTTGCAGCGTCCTCAGCCACGCGTTGAATTGGGCTTGCGCTTGGGTGATTTGGCTCATGCGGCCATTGACCTTTCCGATGGCCTGCTCGCTGATCTGGGGCATATTCTGGAGCGTTCCGGCGTGGGTGCCGTGATTGACTGCGCTGCTATCCCTGTTGCGGGTGCATTTTCCAGCTTTCCACAGCATTTCGATGCGTGCGCGCTCGCGGGGGGCGACGATTACGAATTGTGTTTTACGGCGGCTTCGGAGTGCGCTGATGCGCTGCGGCAGGCGGCTTTGGAGTGTGGCGTTGCTGTGACCCGGATAGGCCAGATTACAGCGACGCCGGGTCTGCAGGATGCACACGGGCGTGTTTTTGAGCACACTAGAGGTTATGACCATTTCGCCTGATCGCCACTTTCTCCTCGCACATCCGGCGCATTTCATTGCACTGGGCTTTGGCGCGGGGCTCTCGCCTAAGGCACCGGGCACGGTGGGGACATTGGTGGCTTTCCCGTTTTACTTCCTGTTGGCTGATTCACCCGTCTTTTGGCTGTGGGCGGGTGTCTTTATGGTCGTTGGAGTCTGGGCCTGTGAGGTCGCCGGGCGGGCGCTGGGTGAGCATGATCATGGTGGCATCGTGTGGGACGAGGTGGCGGCTTTCCTGTGTGTATTACCGTTTGCGCCGGAGACCGGATGGGGTTACGCGTTGGCCTTTGCCTTGTTTCGCCTCTTTGATATCTGGAAGCCGTTCCCGATTGGCTGGTTCGACGCGCGCGTCAGGGGAGGCTTTGGCGTGATGCTCGATGATGTGCTGGCGGCCTTGTTTGCGATCGGGGTGCTGTTTGGGATGGCGGCATGGCTGTGAGCGAGGTCGAATTGGAGTCGCTGGCGGCGAAGGTGGGACAAGCGTTAGGGCACAAGGGTTGGATGTTGGCGACGGCGGAGTCTTGTACTGGGGGTTGGATTGCGCAGGTCTCGACGGCGATTTCAGGTAGTTCGGAGTGGTTCGAGCGGGGTTTTGTGACCTACAGCAATACGGCTAAGCAGGAGATGCTCGGTGTGCGGGCCGAGACTCTGATACAACACGGGGCGGTCAGCGAGGCCACAGTGCGTGAGATGGCGGCCGGGGCCTTGGCGGCGAGCCGAGCGCAGGTGGCGGTGGCGGTGTCCGGGATTGCCGGCCCGAGTGGTGGCAGCGCCGAGAAGCCAGTGGGTACGGTTTGGATTGCCTGGGCTGTAGTGGCGGGTGTTGGTACTGGCGTTGTCGCAACACGCTATCATTTCACGGGCGATCGTCAGGCGATTCGGGCGAAAATCGTGCAACAGGCCCTAGAGGGTATTCTGGAGCGGGTTATTTAGGGCGGTGAGATCACTTCTAGGCAGAATCGTGGCAGCGTAAAAATATTCGATATTGATAGGTGCAACAGGCTCATCGTATGAGCTTTTTGTCGTGCCATAATGCTCGCATCAGTTTCAAAAACCGTTTAAGAATTGGAGTCGGTCGTGGATGAGAACAAGGTCAAAGCATTGGCAGCTGCACTGTCTCAAATCGAGAAGCAGTTTGGTAAGGGATCCATCATGCGGATGGGTGATAATAATGTCATCGACGATATCCAAACCGTTTCGACGGGGTCTCTGGGGTTGGATGTCGCCTTGGGGATTGGCGGCCTGCCGCGCGGCAGGGTGGTGGAAATTTATGGTCCAGAATCATCTGGCAAGACAACGCTGACGCTGTCGGTGATCGCGCAGATGCAGAAATTAGGCGGCACGGCGGCCTTCATTGATGCTGAACACGCGCTTGACCCCGCCTATGCCATGAAGTTGGGCGTCAATGTGGGTGACCTGCTGATCTCGCAACCGGATACGGGGGAACAGGCGCTGGAGATTGCGGATATGTTGGTGCGCTCTGGTGGTGTCGATGTGATCGTCGTTGACTCGGTGGCTGCGCTGGTGCCAAAGGACCGTTGGAGAAGATTGGTT
>SXGU01201608.1_pt1 | contig 12675 bp, 16 predicted proteins | sample 3174531 | NCBI WGS metagenome assembly SXGU01 (sample SAMN11356863, study PRJNA531348) | freshwater metagenome | isolation source: freshwater sample F1-140 | place: China: Fuxian Lake, Yuxi | collected 2017-12-25 | reverse complement strand
CTTGGCGCGCCAGTCCCAGGGCATGTCGAATGTGCCGGACCACATGCCGAGCCGTCCACGTCGCGCCCGATCTTCATCGGCCACGTAGTCGAGGGAGTAATTCCGGTAGGCGACGGCCCAGCCATTGGCGACCATCCAGCGATTGAGGTCATCGCTGGCCTTGAAGCAAACCGCCACGACGCGTCCGTAGCGATCCTTATCGCGCGGCTGGCATCGGATCGCCGCGCGCCCGATCCGCTCGGCAAGGGCGAACGCCGACTGCTGGCCGCAGCGCCAGGGTGTTCGATCGGCCAGCAGGCAGTCCTGCCGGCTTTCCGGCGCATCGATGCCGTGCAGACGAATGCGTGTGCCGTGGAGTTCGATCGTGTCGCCATCGATGACGCTCGCGACCCCGGCGATCGCTTGCTGCGCCAGAGCTGGCGGTTGCAGGACAATGGTGATCGTGGCGACGACGAAGGCCGCGGCGCTCGGCAACAGATGACGACGGGGCTTCGTCCCATTCATCCGGACGCAACCAGATCCATCGCCGCCTGGAGATGCGGGTTCCCGGTCTTGGTGCGGCGAACATGCTCGACGAGCTGGCTCTCACTCCAATGCAGTTCCGCGGGCGTGATCGCGCCCCGGAAGAGTTCGTAGATCAGCCAAAGCCGGTAGGTGTTGACGATGTCGGTTTCGCAATAGCGCGCGACCTCATCGATCTTTCCAGCGGCCACCAGGGCATCCACCTTGCCGCCATCGATGCCGTCGGGCTTTCCGGCGAGACCGAGGATCCGGCTCAGCTCGTCAAGCTTCATCTTGCCGCTGGCCCCGAATGATCCGAGCACATCGCAAAGATCGATGGCGTCGTTGGAATAGCGATTGAAGTAGCCGCGCGCCTGCAGACCCGGCGCCGGAACGCGGTTGATCATGGCGCGGTAGCGCAGGACGGGCAGATCAAAGCCATTGCCGTTGAACGTGACGAGCTGTGGCCGGAGTTCGTCGATGCGCCCGACAAAACTTGCGATGAGTTCGGGTTCGGGCCGCTCCTCGATATGCGGAGCGCCGATTGCGGTCACCCGCCAACCCGGTTCTTCGCGTTTTGCCACAAGGGCCCCGATGCAGGCGATGCGATGGAGGGGGTGCTTGGGGAAGCCTGACCCCAGCTTTTCGCGCGTCGCCGCCTCATCCCCGGGGTCGATGCCGTACATCCGTGCTGCGGCCCCGAGATCGGGCACGGTTTCGAGGTCCCAGACGATCACGGATTGCTCTGCCATGCCGGCGTCCTCCCCCTCGGCGTTCCCTGTTGATCCTGCACGCTGGAAAGCGTATCAATTCGCTGATCCGCGAACAAGCGTATACAAGAATGTCAGAGGTAGACCAATGAGGCAGCTATGTCAGCTCAGGCGATGACGTTCGGCCAGGCGATCGCGAAAGCGCGTAAGGTCAAGGGACTGAGCCAGAAGGAGCTGGCGGCGCTGGTGGTCAAGGACGAGGATGGCGGGGCCATATCGCCGCAATACCTGAATGACATCGAGCATGACCGGCGCAGTCCGACGTCGGATCATCTAATCAAGCAGTTCGCCAAGGTCCTCGGGGAAGACGAAGGGTATCTTTTCGTCCTGGCGGGCAAGATCCCCGACGATCTTCGCAAGAAGGCGAAGAACCGGGACCAAATCGTCGCCGGCTTCGCCAATTTCCGGAAAACATTCACAAAATAGCGAAGGGGTCCGCGATGGTGAGGATGGTTCCGGACAACACCGGTCGCTTCGCCGAGCGCCCCCATTACGCGCCAGTGGACCTTGATCGCGAATGTGAGGGGATCGTCGCGGCCTTCTTGCGCAAGAAGCGCGGGGCGGTGAAATTCCCCATTCTCACCGAGGATCTGCAGGTCCTCATCGAGCAGGAAGACGCTTCCCTCGATACCTGTGTCGACCTCTCGGCCTACGGCGACGATGTCGAGGGTGTGACGGAGTTCTTTCCGAACCAGGGGCCAAAGGTCTCGATCTCCGACAAGCTGGCGAATAGTGAGTGGCGGGAAAACCGGCTGCGCACCACCCTTACGCACGAATTTGGCCACGTTCATTTTCATCGTCATCTCTGGGCGGAGAAGTTTCTGACCGGCAGGCTCTTTGACCGGAAAAGCCTGGAGAACAAGGCGATCTGCAAGCGCGACACGGTCCTGAATGCAAATCAGTACGATTGGATGGAATGGCAGGCGGGATATGTCAGCGGATCGGTTCTGATGCCGCTCACGCATGTTCGTCAGCTTGTGTCCGAATATTGTCAGTCGCTCGGGCTCCATGGGGCGGTCTATCAGGGATCGCAGCAGGGGCTGGCGCTCATCGCGCAAGTGGTCGAGCGATTCGCGGTTTCGGAGGAAGCGGCACGGATTCGGCTGTTGAAGCTGCACCTCTTGGCCGCGTCCAATACGCAAAAATCGCTGTTCGGCTAGACAGCCTCGCAAATTCGCGGATGTGCGTAGTTTTTTGATTGACTCCGCCCGGCTTCAATATACGCTAATCCGCAGATTACCGGAATAGGCCGGCAGGAACTGCGAGGATTAGCCCATGTCTTCAGGCAAGCGTGAACCTGGCACCCACCATGTGGTGCCGAACCCCCAGGGCGGCTGGGATGTCCGCCGCGGAGGCGCCGACCGTGCGGCCGGCCACTTCGAACATAAGCCGGCTGCCGTCGATCGCGGCCGGGAGATCAGCCGCAACGCTGGAACCGAGCTCAAAATCCACAATCGTGACGGTCGCATCGGTCAGAGCGACAGCCACGGTCGTGACCCCCGCAATATCAAGGGTTGAGGGGGAGATTTGTCATGGCCTCAGTGACGAGCTTCATTCGCAACATGCCCGCTTCGTCGCTGCGGGCCTATTTTGACCATACCGGGATCGAGCTTCCGACCCCCATCGACTGGGATGCCCCTGAAACAGAGATAATCCGGGTGACGCTTCGCCTGGTCGATCGGATGACCGACGAGGCACGCGCCCGGGTCGTCAATGACGGTGAGCGGGTCAGCGCCTTGGCCGATGCCGCTGGCCAGACGGCGCTTTACAGCGTGATCGAAGACCGCGCGGCTCTTGATTGTCTTGCCAACGGTTACGCTCGTGCGAACTGGATGTTCCTCAATGTGCCGATCCTGTTTCGGCGCGCCGAGGAGGTTCGCTACACCGATGAACGGCGGCGCGGTCGGAGCTGGGACGGCTTTGTTGCCCCTCCCAATCTCGATATTCGCCGCGACCCGGCGTCCCTTGATGCCTTCAGGGCGTCGCTGCGCCAGCACTTCGTATCGAATAACGTGCATGTGGACATCTTCGAACGGTGCCGGCCGAGTTTTGACGGCGAGGACAGCGATCTCGTGCAGATCGCGATCTATCGCGAAGGCCTGCCCGACGACTTCCTGGCGTTCGACGGCGGCGGGGCTCTCGTGCGCCGTGCCCGTCGTCCCGTGTACGAAGCAGCGTTGACCTATGAGCCAGAGACCGGCGTGATCGAGGTCGTCGCGAACGAACGCGAGAGCCGCGAAGAGATGGTGCGCATGATGGCGCGACATCTTCTCGGCGCCGAATTTCAGCAAGAGCGGCTCCCGTTCCGCGAATACGATTTGTCGAGATTGCTGAGCCCCCACGCCTTTCCGACCGACCCGGCCGACGGAATCGAAGCGGTCCGGGTCAACCAGCTGCGACTGAAGCCAATCGACAGCGACGCCGAGCGCGTGACCATGGAATGCATGCGTGGGTCCGACGGGACGATCTGGGACATGGCGCACAAGCGCTTTGGCGCCGCCGATCCGTTGCTCGGCGGATGGATTGCCACGCAGGCCAAGCTGACCATCCGCTTTCGTCCCAGTGGCGAGGCGCGGCGCGGACGCAATTTGCCGCTGACGGTCACCATGCCGCATGGCTGCAATCTCAAGGACCAGACCGAACGCGAACAACTGATCGGCGAGAAGTATCTCCGCCGCTGGGGCATTCTGCGCGATGCATGATCGCGCTCCACGCGCGACCGCGGCCATCCTGGAATTGCTGCTGAACGTCATCGAGACGCCAGAGGCCGTGATCACGGGATCGGCGCTCGCCGATAATTTCAGCGCGGCTTCATCGGCTCTGCTGGATGCGGGACTGCTCAAAGCCGGGGACCACGAGTTGGTCGCGGTCTCGGGCGCCGATCATGACGATGCGCCAGTCACGGTGTCGTGGTCGCCGGATGGCAGCCGGTTGGGCTATTTCAGCCCAACGGCGGGATGGGTCGCCGTGCCGGACGAGCGGATGCGACGGTTTCGCGTCGACTTCCCCGCCGTCATCGCCCGGCTCATGCTGCAAGCGCAGTGGTCTTCCCGCCATGGTCCGGTGGCACTCGTGCCGGACTTGCTGTGGGAAATTGGCGACGTTCGTCTTGGTCACCGCTCCCAGCTTGTCTCGATCTGGTTTGGCCGGCGGCTTTATGATCCCTCGGTGTGGCGGCAAGTCGCGATCGCCGCGAACTCTCGTCCGGCATCGCGCTTGCGCGTTCTGCTGACCAGCACGCCAACCCATCGCCTGCCCGAAGATCCGTTGCCCGGCCATTTGATCGTCGGTGTGCGCGATGTGATCGACTTCGGCACCGGGCTGTCCATTGATCCCGGCATTCTGGCGTCTCGGCTCGACGGCTCGCATCGGCCGAATGTCGGCGCGGCAATCGACCTCTCCCCGGATGGCAGGAAGCTGACCATCAACGGCACGATCGTCGTCGACTTCAAGTCCGACAAACAGATCAAGATGATCCGGAAGCTGGTGTCCGGCCACAGGGAGGGCAAGCGCTTCAGCGTCCAGGAGCTGCTGACCGCAGGAGGCTCCGGCTCGGATGGCCTGCGGCGCGCCTTCGGCGTCAAGAAATGGGCGGTGCTGCAGCCCTATCTCAAATCCCGGAACGGCCTCTGGGGGTTCGAACTCTAAGTCGGTTTTCTCCCTGTTTTTCTCCCTGCCAGGGCGTCGTTCTTCTCCCTGATCAGCAGCCATCCTCTCCGCAGGTTTTCGACCCAAACCCACGGAGGACTCGATGGCGATCAGACATCTCAACCAGATCGAGCTGGCGGCTCGCTGGAACATTTCGCACCGCACGTTGGAGCGGTGGCGCTGGACGGGCGAAGGCCCGCAATTCATCAAAATGGGCGGCCGGGTCATCTACCGGCTTGAAGACGTCGAGGCGTTCGAGGCGGAGCAGCTCCGCAAGAGCACCGCCGCTCCCCCGTCCATGGCGTCGGTGGGCGCGGCGCGATGAGCCTCCCCACTTCTCCCGATCTCGCCGGCTTGCGCCATATGCCCGCCCTTCCGGACGGCACCCTGGCGCTGCCGCAGGCGGATGCCGACGAGGCCGTGCGGTTGGCCAAGCTCCACGATCTGCCGACGCTGATCGATCGTGCGGCGGCCGTGCTCGCCAATGCCCGGGGTGCGGCCGAGATTCTGGAAGCGCGCGACCTGGCTGGCTTTGCCTTCGACATCGCCCGGAGCGCGGCACGCCTGACGAAGGCCAGGAAGGCCCATGACGAGCTGATTGCCGCCTCCCATCGTGCCCAGGCCCAGGCGCTGGAAATCGAAGCGCAGGCCAAGCGCCGGCTGGCCGACGAATACGACGCCGCACAAGAACGGGGTGAAGTCGCCCGGGGTTCGGTCCGGACGGACATCGTTCCAGACGAGAACGATGTTCGCCCGCCCACGGCAGCGGAACTTGGTCTCACCCGCAAGGGCATCCACGAGGCCCGGCTGGTTCGCGATGCCGAGCAGGTCGATCCCGGCATCGTCCGCCGCACGCTCGACGAGCAGCTCGACCGCGGCGAGGAGCCGACCAGGGCGGCGCTGCGCAAGATGGTGGTCGACGCCGCGATGCGCGGTCTGCGCGGCGGATCGAAGAAGCGCCCCCGCAATCCTCTCTACCAGCCCGATCCCGCCTTCGACGTCAGCGCCGGCATCGACGGCTGCTGCGTGCGCATCGCCGATTACCTCGATGCCCACGGACCCGCCTTCATTCTGTCGGGTTGCCTCGACGCCCCCATGCTCGAACGCAGCGTCGTCAAGATGACGCGCGGTCGGGACGCCCTCAACGCCATCCTGGAGGCCGCACATGCACAAGCGAAACCCTGATTTTACGCATCATGTCTGGGAGGCAGCCGACCAGATCGGCCGCAGCGCCCCGCGCATCGTCGACCACATCCTGCAGCTGGTATTCCCAAACACGACCGACGCCGCCCGGACGGAGGGTGCCTCCCGAGTGCTGCGCACCGGCTGCATCGCCGAGGTGAAGCGTGTGCTGCACGGCGTGCGCGACGGAGCCGGCCAGTCGGATTTTGGCGAGATCAGCGCATCCTTCCTGCCGCTGATCCGCCAGCTGCAGCGGCCGTCCTACTTCGTGCCCGAGCGCGACGAGGAAGTGCCGATCGAGGAGCTGATCGCGATGCCCGGCCAACTCGACGCCGCGCGTCACTTCATGCGCCGCAAGGGGATGGAATGCCTCGACGAGGCCGACCGGCTCGACCGCCTCTACGACGCGGTCATGCGCCGCGCCGATGCGCCGCCTTCCGTTCCATCGGCGTTACCGCACGTCGCGGCCAACGCTCGTCCTGGATCCCTGTCGCCGTGGGAGCACGCATGATGTCGAACAACAGCGCAAACCGTCCGCATCTCGCTGACATCGGCGCCATGCCGATCGGTGACATCGTCAAGCTGCCGCCCGCGCATCTGGCCCTGCTGCAGGAAGACGCCGGCGCCAATCTGGAGGCCGCCAAGCGGCTCAAGGACTGGATCGATGGCGCGATCGCCCATCGCTACGCCGAGCGCGCCATCGCCGAGCGCCGCGCCGAGCACAAGGACACCGGCACGATCCGCTTCCTCGATGACGGCGTCACGGTCATCGCCGACCTGCCCAAGAAGATCGACTGGGATCAGTCGAAGCTCGCCGCTCTGGTCGAGCGCATTCGCGCCGACGGCGCCGATGTCTCGGAATACGTCGACGTCACGCTCAAGGTCCCCGAGCGCAAATACACGGCGTGGCCCGAGACCATCCGAACAGTTTTCGCGTCGGCGCGCACCGTCAGGACCGGCAAGCCGACATTCCACCTCAGCCTCAAGGAGCACCCGTAATGGCCATCTCGCTTGCCTCCCTCAAATCGACGAGCGCGATGTCGCCGCCGCGGATTCTGACTTACGGCACCGCCGGTGTCGGCAAGACCACGTTCGCCACCAGCGCCGATCGCGCCGTTGTCGTCAAAACCGAAGACGGGCTCGGCAAGATCAGCGTGCCGCACTTCCCACTGGCCCGCAGTTTTGACGCGGTGATGGATTCGCTCGCCGCCCTTTACAGCGAGCCGCACGATTACAAGACCGTGGTGATCGACAGCGTCGACTGGCTCGAGCCGCTGGTCTGGGCGCGCGCCTGCAGGGACAACAAGTGGTCCTCGATCGAGGAGCCGGGCTACGGCAAGGGCTATGTCGCGGCTCTCGATCTGTGGCGGCAGTATCTCGATGGATTGAATGCGCTGCGTGATGAGCGCGGCATGACGGTGATCCAGATCGCCCACACCGACATCAAGCGCTTCGACAGCCCCGAGCACGAACCCTACGACCGCTACGTCATCAAGCTGCATGCCCGCGCCTCGGCGCTGCTGCAGGAGCATTCCGACGCGGTGCTGTTCGCCAACTACCGCATCAGCACGGTCAAGTCCGATGTCGGCTTCAACAAGAAGGTGACCCGCGCGCTCGGGAGCGGCGAACGGGTTCTCTACACCGCCGAGCGTCCCGCCTTCCTCGCCAAGAACCGTTACGGCCTGCCCGACGTGCTGCCCCTCGACTGGCAGGCCTTCGCCGCCGCCATGCCGCAACTCTAACCCCAGAAAAACAGGAGACATTCATGGCCAATCTCGGAACTACCTTCGACGCATCAGGCATCGAGCCCGCCAAGCCGTTCGAAGTGCTGCCGCCCGGCAGATACACCGCGCAGATCGTCGACAGCGATATGCGCATCACCAAGGATGGCATGGGCCAGCAGCTCTACGTCGAGATCGACGTGCTGGAGGGGCCGCATCAGGGCCGCAAGCTGTTCGACCGTCTCAACCTGGTCAACGTCAACCCGCAGACCGTCGAGATCGCCCAACGCACCCTGTCGGCGATCTGCCATGCGACCGGCCGCATGCAGGTGCAGGACAGCGAAGAGCTTCACCTGATCCCGTTCATCGCCGTGGTTCAGGTCAAGCCGCCCAAGAACGGCTACGGCGAGAGCAACAAGGTGCGTTACCTGCCGATCGAGCGCGCGGCCAAGCCTGCCGGAACCGTAGCTCCGCCAGCGCCGCCAGCTCCGGCTCCGGCACCTGCCGCGCCACAAGCCCGCCCCGCCGGGGCCGGGTTCACCTCGGCTCCCTGGAAACGTCAGGCGTGAAGCCTGCCCCCAGAAACGCCGCCGCCGGTGTTTCGACATCAGCAATGGAGTGCCGAGATGGATTTTAACCTCACCCTGCCGATAAGCCGCGCCGAGTTGCACGCGCGTATCGTCGAGATCGACAACGCCATGGCCGCCATTCGCGCCCAGATCGCGGCCTCCGATCTGCGACGCCAGGCCAGACACCAACCGCTCGATCCGCACTGGTTCCACCGGGCCAAGACCGCGTTGCGCCATCTGCAGCATGAGCGCGCCGAATTGCATCGCGCCATGACCCAGCTCCCGCATCCCAAGGATGCGCTGAAGGATCGCGTTATCGAGGTGCTGCGCGAACGCCATGACGCATCGAGCTGGTCGGGGATCATCGACGAGGCGCATCGCCGTTGTGGTGGGGAAGAGCTGTGATGGCGACGCTTCCCGATCCTCCGACCCCGACCTTGAGCGCCATCCATGCCGCCTACGAGGCCAGGCAGGGCGACGGCTTTCGCGAGCACCTGGGCGCTTCGCTGATCGGCAAGCCCTGCGAACGAGCGCTCTGGTACGACTTCCGCTGGACGACGCGCGCGCGGTTCCCCGGCCGCATTCTCCGCCTGTTCGAAACCGGCGAGATGGAAGAAGCCCGCCTGGTGCGCAACCTGCGCTCGACCGGCGCCACCGTGCTCGAGGTCGATCCCGAGAGCGGCCGGCAGTGGCGGGTCGCGGCGCATGACGGTCACTTCGGCGGCTCGCTCGACGGGGTTGCGGTCGGCATCCTCGAAGCGCCGAAGACCTGGCACGTGGTCGAGTTCAAGACGCACTCAGCCAAGAGCTTTCGCGATCTCGTGGCTAAGGGCGTGGCGGAATCAAAACCGCGGCACTGGGCGCAGATGCAGATCTATATGCATCTCACCGGCATCTGCCGGGCGATGTATGTGGCGGTGTGCAAGGACACCGACGCGCTGCACATCGAGCGCCTGATCGCCGATGCCGACGCCGGCGCGCGGCTGCTTGAGAAGGCGCGCCGGGTCATCACGGCCAAGCGTCCGCCGGCTCGCATCTCCGAGGATCCCGACTGGTGGGAATGCCGGTTCTGCGAGCATCACGGCGTCTGCCACGAGGCCGCCGCCGCCGAGATCACCTGCCGGTCGTGTCTGCATGCCACACCGGTCGAGGGCGGCTGGCACTGCGCGCGGTTCGATCACGCGCTCGATGGCGCAGCACAACGCGGCGCGTGCCCCAGGCACCTGTTCATTCCCGATCTCGTCCCGGGTGAGGTCACCGATGCCGGCGACGATCGCGTCGTCTACCGCATGGCCGACGGCACGATCTGGGTCAACGATGCGCGAGACGATGCGCGGGAGGCTGCGCCATGCTGACGCTTCGTCCGTATCAACATGCGGCCATCCAGTCGATCTACGACTACTACGCCCGCCATTCCGGCCACTGTTGTGTGGTGATCCCGACGGCTGGGGGCAAGTCGATCGTGCTGGCTGCCTTCATCCAGGGCGTGCTGCGGCAATGGCCGGATCAGCGCATCCTGGTGGTCACCCATGTGCGCGAGCTGATCGCGCAGAACCATGCCGAGATGATGGGCCTGTGGCCCGAGGCGCCGGCGGGGATATATTCGGCGGGCCTCGGCAAACGCGAAATCGATGCGCGCATTCTGTTCGCCGGCATCCAGTCGATCCATCGCCGCGCCTATGACGTGCAGCAATGCGATCTGGTGCTGATCGACGAGGCGCATCTCATCCCGCGCGCCTCCGACACCATGTACCGGCGCTTCCTCGACACGCTCGCGCGGATCAACCCGCAACTCAAGGTGATCGGCTTTACCGCCACACCCTACCGGCTCGACAGCGGCATGCTGCATACCGGCGACGAGCGGATGTTCACCGACATCGCCTACGAGGTCTCGATCCGGGACCTGATCGAGCAGCGCTATCTCTGCCCGCTGGTCAGCAAGGCGACCGAGCTCACGCTCGATGTCGGCGGGGTCGGCAGCCGCGGCGGCGAGTTCATCGCCGGGCAATTGCAGGCCGCCGTCGATCGCGAGTCGATCACTCGCGCCGCCATCGACGAGATCCTGGCCTATGGCGAGGGCCGACGGTCCTGGCTGGCGTTCTGCTCCGGCGTCGAGCACGCCACCCATGTCGCCGAGGGCCTGCGCGAGCGCGGAGTCTCCTGCGCCACGATCTTCGGCGACACGCCGGCCGCCGAGCGCGACCGCGTCATTGCCGCCTTCAAGGGAGGAGAAATCCGGGCGCTCGCCTCGATGGGCGTGCTGACCACCGGCTTCAATGCGCCGGCGGTCGATCTCATCGCCATGCTGCGGCCGACCAAATCCGTCGGGCTCTATGTGCAGATGGCCGGTCGCGGCACGCGTTTGGCGCCAGGCAAGGACAACTGTCTGGTGCTCGACTTTGCCGGCAATGTCGCCCGCCACGGGCCGGTCGACGCCGTGAAGCCCCGCGCGCCGGGTGAGGCCGAGGGCGTGGCGCCGACCAAGGTCTGTCCGCAATGCGAGAGCATCCTGGCAATGGCGGTGCGCGTCTGTCCCGATTGCGGGCATTGCTTCCCGCCGCCCGCGGTAAAGCTCGCCGCCACCGCCACCACGCTGGCGATCCTGTCGTCCAGCCGCCCGCAATGGGCCGCGGTGACGGCCGTGTCCTTCAGTCGCCATGAGAAGACCGGCAAGCCGCCGTCGCTGCGGGTGGAATATCGCTGCGGCATGAGCTTCCACAACGAGTGGATCTGCTTCGAGCATGCCGGTTACGCCCGCGAGAAAGCCGCTTCGTGGTGGCGCGCGCGCAGCACGGCGCCGGTGCCCGGCACGGTCGCGGCGGCGCTGGCCCAGGCCGATGCCCTGACAAAACCCACCGCCATCCAGGTGCGCCCAAGCGGGCGCTTCACCGAGATCGTCAATTACAGGTTTGCGCCATGCACCATCCCGGCCTCTGTGCCGTCTGTCACCGCGAGCCGCGTGGCTTCGGCTGGTTCGACGCGCGCCATCGCATCAGCGACGTCCGCCGCGACACAAGCTACCGGCAGCTTTGCTCGATGCCCTGCCAGGACCTCTGTCACCGGAGGCGCGGCATGATCGATCCCACACCCAACGAACGCGCCGCAATGACGCACGGCGGCGCCATGGCCGGCGAATATCTCGACAGCCTGGGCAAGAGCGATCTCGCGCTGTTCAGCAGCGAGGAATGGCTCACGCTGCTCGAGGTCATCGTCACCGGCTACTGCGATCATCTGCGCAATCTTGCGAGCCACGACCGCAACCGTCTCGACAGCCTGAGCGAACAGGTGCCGTTTTGATGCAAGCAACCAGCTTCATGAGCCAGTTCGGCGAGCGCCTGGTGGTGAACGGCTATCCCATCGTGCCGATCCAGCCCGGAACCAAGAAGCCCGGCTGTCATCGCGGCGGCGGCTGGCGTGATTATCCGGACTGGACCCGGCACGCCGCGCGCGCCACCACCGAACTCGAACTCAAGCAATGGCGCGATTGGCCCGACGCCGGCATCGGCATCGTGGGTGGCGCCGTCGCCGCGGTCGATATCGACATCACCGACGACGCCGATCTGGCGCATCGGATCGAGCGGCTGGCGCGCGATCGTCTTGGCGACACATCAGCCTTGCGCATCGGCCGCGCACCCAAGCGGCTGCTGGTCTACCGCACCGTGGAACCGTTCAAGGGCATCAAGCGGCATCCGCTGGAGATCCTGTGCCTCGGCCAGCAGTTCGTGGCCTACGCGGTGCATCCCACCACCAAGCGCCCCTACGAGTGGCCCGAGGACAGCCTTGCCGATCTCGATATCTCAAGCCTGCCGGCCATCGATGAGGCCAAGGCGCGGGCGTTCCTCGACGAAGCCGTGACTCTGCTGCCGCAGGCGCTGCGTCCGGCACCGCTTGCGGCGCGGCAATCCAAAAGCGCGCCGGGCGGGCATTCGCAACAGGGCACGCCGGAGGCCGTGCGCGCCGCACTCGCCCATATCCCCAATCCAGATCTCGACTACGACAGCTGGGTGCGCATCGGCATGGCGATCAAGGGCGCCATCGGTGAAGCCGGCGCTGAGTTGTTCGCCGCCTGGTCGGCACAGTCGGGCAAGAACGATCCCGCCGTCACCGCCAAAAACTGGACCGGCTTCCGGCCCACCAGCATCGGCGCCGGCACGATCTACCATCTCGCCCGCGAGCATGGCTGGAAGCCCGATGCCGCGATCAAACTCGACGGCGCCGCGCCGCGCGATGCCGTGCATCCGGCGGCGGCGTTGATTGCCAAACTGAAGGCGGAGCCGGCCGCGG
>SXGU01561553.1_pt1 | contig 12677 bp, 7 predicted proteins | sample 3174531 | NCBI WGS metagenome assembly SXGU01 (sample SAMN11356863, study PRJNA531348) | freshwater metagenome | isolation source: freshwater sample F1-140 | place: China: Fuxian Lake, Yuxi | collected 2017-12-25 | reverse complement strand
TTTTTCGATCAACTGGTCGGCGAAGGCGGTGAAGGCCCCGCCGCCGATCATGATCCGGGCCTGGGGAAACTCGTTGCGGATCAGCCAGGGATAGGACAGGTTGGCGCGGATGTCGTTGTAATACCGATAGAGCTGTCTGAGGCCCTGGAACGAGGCGGCGATTTTTTTAACCGGGTTGCTCGAAAAATAAAAATTGAACGCGTGTTCCAGCGAGGCATCCCCTTCGTGCGGCGAAAAAATCTGGATGTCCCGCCAGGAAAAACAGACCAGGTCCGGCGCAAAGGCGGAAACCGTTTTGCGAAGGACGTTCGGCCGCTCCGCTTGCGGATGGACCGAGAGATCCAGGATGCGCTGCCGGACGTCTGGCTGCCGCCGGTGGATGAAATCCGCCAGGTAGGTGACCCCGATCGGGTAGACCTTCTTGCAGGGGAGAAAGACGTAGAGAATGGAATTCATCATCGTAAAGTTGAAAAGTCATAAAGTCGTAAAGTCGACAGTCGGGGACTTGAAGACTTTCGGACTTGATAGACTTTGCGACTACTTGATTGCCACGTGGATCGCCACGATCCCGCCGCTCAGGTTGTGATAGTCCACCTGCCGGAACCCGGCCTTGAGCAAGAGGGTTTTCAATCCTTCCTGATCGGGAAAGGCGCGGATGGAGGCGGGCAGATAGCGATAGACGCCGGTCCGGTCATGGGCCACGAGGGTGCCGACCTTGGGCAGGAGGCTGAAGGAGTACCAGTCGTAGAGGTTCAACAGCCAGGGCCGGACCGGGCGTGAAAACTCCAGACAGACAAACCGGCCGCCGGGCTTCAGGACCCGGCGGATCTCCGCGCAGGCTCCCAGGAGATCGCTCACGTTTCTGATGCAAAACCCCGTCGTGATCGCATCGAAACTGTTCTCGCGAAACCCCAACTGCTCGGCATTGGCGCGCAGGCAGGTGACGCGGTCGCTGAGCCCCCGGCCGGCGATCTTGCTCAGGCCTTCCCGGAGCATGGCCTGGTTCAGGTCCACCGCCGCGACCAGGCCTCCGTCGCCCATGCGCGGCTGGATCAAGAGAGCCAAATCACCCGTGCCGGCGCCGATGTCCATGGCGCGGCCGGCCTGGGTTGCCGGGACGAAGGCGGCGGCGCGGCGTTTCCAATGATGGTGCAGACCGAAGCTGAGGAGCGAATTGTTCAGGTCGTACCAGCGGGCGATGGCGGTGAACATCCGCTGGACCGCCTGCTCCTTGCCCTTGCCGGACCAGTCCGGGACGGTCCCGGCCGGCGGGGGCGGGCCCGGTGTGACTTGTGCCGGTTTTTCATCAAGTTGGATCATCGGAAGGACCTAGCACCCGCGCCGACGCTTTGTCAAGCCGAGCCGGTCTTGAGAGCCGCAGTCTGTAGAGGCGGACTGCGGCGCCGGATGTGCTGAATTCGTACGAAAGTCTTGTGTTTGAAAGGCCGTCCACGTAGGATCAATCTCCATGCCCAGGCATGTTCGTCCCATGGTCAGCTTTGCATAATGACCCCATGCGGATGCAACAGGATCTCCCCTCGCGGGACCGGCCTGTCTCGATATCATGAATAGTGACGAGCCGACGAATCCGGCCTCTGCGTCTGAGCGCCGCGGAATACCGCGGCGGCAGAAAGACCTGCGATTGGCGCGACGCGACCGGGAACTGGAGGTTGCGCGCCGCATTTCCCAAGCGCTCTCCGAGCACATTCACAGCGACGGGTTGATCGAACAGACGCTCCGCACGGCGCTGGAAGTCGTGGATGCGGAAGCCGGCTCCGTGCTTATCGCCGATCCACGCACCAAGCAGCTGACGTTTCGCCATGTGGTGGGCGAAAAGGCGGATCTGCTGCGCGGGATATCCATCCCCTGGGATAAGGGACTTGCGGGGGCGGTCTTCACGTCCGGGGCAGCGGAGATCATCGTCGAAGCCAAGAAAGATCGACGGTATTATCCGGATATCGATACCCTCACCGGCTTCGGGACCCGCGATATGATCGTCCTCCCTTTGAAACCGTGGGGGAGAAAGCCGATCGGGGTGCTCGAAGTCCTGAATAAGCGTCAGGGGACGTTGGGGGAAGAGGATCTCGATATTCTCTTCATTGTCTCCGCCTTGTCCGGAGCGGCGATCGAACAGGCACGGTTGATCGAAGAGGCGAAACTGGCCGAGCTGGTGCACCGGATGGGCGACATCGCCCACGATGTGAATAATCTGCTGATGCCGGTTTTTCGCAGCGTGTCGCACATGCGCCTGCACCTCGATCAACTGTTCTCGAGTCTGCCGGGCTCCATGAAGGCGCAGTGGCAGGAGAGACATTCCCGGTGCAAACGGGCGATCGACACGCTGCAGGACGCGGCGCAGCGCATCCAGAGCCGCACGAAGGAGGTAGCGGACTGCGTGCGGGGCCGGAGCGCGCCGCTTCAGCGTGTGACCTGTCGGTTGTCGGACGTGGTCGGCAATGTGGTGGAAACGCTGGGGTTGGTTGCCGAGCACAGCGGGGTCGCCCTCTGCATGGACGGACTCGACACGTTTCCGCCGATGTTGGCGGACGAACATTGTCTCTATAATGCGTTCTACAATCTGGTGAACAATGCCATTCCGGAAGTGCCGCCGGGAGGATCGATCACCATCCGTGGCCGATTAGATTCGGCGGCCGGAACGGTGTGCCTGTCCGTGATCGATACAGGCCGGGGCATGTCGCCGGAAGTGCGCGAGAGCCTGTTCTCCGGGCATGCCATCAGCCGTAAAGCCGGGGGGACCGGCTTGGGCACCAAGATCGTCAAGGACGCGGTGCATGCTCATGGCGGTCGGATCACCGTCGAAAGCCAGGAAGGCATCGGCACGACATTCCTGATCCACCTGCCCCTTCAGCCCCCGAACACGATTCCTCACTGAGGTCCACTCTTTCCGGCGGTATGGGAGGGAGGCGAGGAGCGCAGGCTCTCGGCGGCTAGCCGATAGGGTCTGTGTCCAGGAGGTCGCGCACCTTCTGAGCCAACCGATGAGGGTCGAACGGTTTCTGAAGAAAATCCTGCCCCAGGTCCGCCACCCCGTGGTGGAACACCGCATCGTCGGCATACCCCGAAATATAGAGCACGCGCATGTCAGGGCGGACGGAGGTCAAGCGATCGGCCAGCGCACGCCCGCTCATCTGGGGCATGACGACATCCGTGATGAGCAGGTGGATGGGACTCGCATGGTGTTTGCCGATGACCCACGCCTCGATGCCGTGCCGCGCTTCTAGCACGGTGTAGCCGGATAGCTGCAGCATTTCCCTGATCAGCAGCCGGATCCCCGGGTCGTCTTCGACCAGAAGAATGGTTTCCGTGCCGCGCCGGGGAGGCGCGGACGGTGCGGCCGCGTCCGCCGCGCGGGGGGCGGTGTCGGCCTGGGGAAAATAGATCGTGAACGTGGACCCGAGCCCCCGCTTGCTCTGCACGGCAACGAACCCGCCGAGCTCTTTGACGATGCCGGAGACGGTCGACAGGCCCAATCCCGTCCCTTTCCCGGGTCCCTTGGTCGTATAGAACGGCTCGAAGATGCGGGACTGGGTCTCCGCATCCATGCCGCATCCGGTGTCGGTGACGGTCAGGAGGACGTACGACCCGGGCGGGATCGCTTGTCCGTGGATGTGGGTGGCCGCGATCTCGGCGCGCGTGGTTTTCATGGAAAGCGTCCCGCCCTGGGGCATGGCGTCGCGGGCGTCCACCACCAGGTTCATGACGACCTGCTCCATTTGCGAGGGATCGGCTTTCACGTGGACCGGTTCCGGATACAGGACGGTATCGAGGTGAACGTCCTCGCCGATCAGACGCTGGAGCATGGTGTCCATGGCGGCGACGATGCGGTTGAGGTCCAGCACCTGCGGCCGCTTTTCGTGTCGGCGGCTGAAGGACAGGAGTTGCTGGGTCAGCGCCCCGGCGCGATCGGCCGCTTTCTTGACCTCGTCGAGATGCTTGTAGAGAGGGTCGGCGCGGTTCAAGAGGTTCAGCGCGATATCGCTCCAGCCGACGATGACCGTGAGCAGGTTGTTGAAATCGTGCGCGATGCCGCTGGTCAGCCGCCCGACGACGTCCATCTTCTTGAGCTGGTGCAGCTCCTGCTCCTGCGATTTCTGTTCGGTGATGTCGTGGAACGTGATGAGGGCGGCGTCTTCCCCCTGGAACGGCAGATGCTTGAGCGAGAGCTCGACCCAGAGAAGCTGGCCGCCCTCGGTCTTGGCGCAGACCTCGAACCGGATGCGGACCGGTTCTTTGAGAAAGGTCTCCAGGAGCGTCGCGCGGTCGGCCGGGTGGACGAAAAAGTCCTGCAGCGCATGATGCCGCAGTTGCAGGGGGGACAACCCCAGCATGAGTCCGAGCAATTCGTTCGCAGAGAGGATGCGGCCGTCGCGTCGGCGAACGATGGCGACAGGCAGCGGGATGGCGTCCGGCGTCACCCGGCCGGCGGCGTCGGCCTCGCTCGCCTCAGGTTCTATCCGCACGCCCTGCGTGAGAGGTTCCGGAAGGTCTGGCCGCTCAGATGATGGCATGGGCGTCTTCTCGCTCCGAGTCCGGAATGAAACCGCTATAAGCGCGAAGGCGGAATCCTCCCTGGGAGTGCCAAGTGCCCGAGGCGGCTCAACAAATTATGAAGTTATAAAGCAAGGGCCATGCCGTCCTCTGCGTGCAAGATCGGCAGAACCAGCGGCGTGTGGCGGTCGAAGCGAATGGAAACAGGGGCGGAGAGGCAAGCATCTCGTGATTCAGGAGGGCTCGCGGCCTGCGTCCGGTCACGTTTCCGGAATAGTGGCCGGTCCCGGCGCAGGAGTGAATGGGGAAAACGCCGCGGCGCTGTCGTTCATGATGCGAGCGAAAGGCTCGATGAGCGCTGGGTCGAAGCGAGTGCCAGCCTGAGCCAGGAGCCGCTTGAGGGCTTCATCGACCGAGCCCGCGGCTTGGGGGGAAGGGCCGGTCATCATCTGGTCGAATCCCTGGGCAATGGACACGATCCGCGCCTGGAGAGGGGTGCCCTCGCCTTGCAGGCCTTCGGGGTAGCCGGACCCGTCGAACCGTTCGTGGTGATAGGCAACGATCTGGCTCACTTCTGCCGGCAGGTCGAACGGAAGGAGCATCCGTACGCCCATGTCGGTGTGGCGATCATTGTCCTCGGGCAGGCCTTCCTCCGTCAGGCCGCTTTTGCCACGCATCGGTCCCACGATTCCGATCATGCCGATGTCGTGGAGCCAGGCGCCGAGCGTCAACGACATGCGTTCGGTTGCGCTCAGGGACAGGTGATCGCCCAATCGGGTCGCATAGAAACTCACGCGATGGGAATGATTCAACAACTCCCGGTTGGTCACCTCCAGCACGTCGGACAGGAACCCGACGACCTGTGAGTGCCGTCCGAATCGCGCATCGCCGGGCTGCACCGCTCCGGCCTCGGAGTACCGGGGCCCCAGTTGTCCCCATGCGGCGGCGAGGTCCGGCGGGGCTTCCCTCAGGCCCGATGGCTGTCGCAGGTAGCGTCGCAGGCAGTCGAGCCGGTGTTTTTTTGCGAGGGTCTGCTTGATGAGCGTGATGAGTTCCGTGACGTTGAACGGCTTCAGAAGGTACCCTGCGGCCCCGTACCGAAGCCCGTCCATCGCCGACTTCAGGCTGCCATAGCCTGTAATGATGATCACCTCGACGGCATCGTGTTCGAGTTTGATCTCCTGTAATAATTCCACGCCGGGCCGGTCAGGCAGTTTTTGATCCAACGTGACCAGATCGATGTGCCGCTCGTTGAGCAATCGTAAAGCGGCTTGAGCGCTCTCGGCGGTAAGGAGATGAAAGAAGGGACGAAGAATCATCTTGAGGGCATTCCGAGGCCCTGGCTCATCGTCCACAATGAGGATAGTGGGCTTGTCGGTTTCTGGCGTCATCATCGGCTCCCTACCCTCTGCCTCTCAACCGCCGGACAAGTATCACGCTTTCTCAGCTTGAGCAAAGATGGTGCCTTTTCAGTGTCAACCCCAAAATGCGTCCTCCAAGTTGGAAAATCAATCCAGGAGCCCTGTTTCACTAAGTCAGACGGTCAGCCAGCGAGACAACAAGGTCCCTCGGGATGTACAAATTTGCACACTGTTCAAATTTGTACATCCTAAAAGGTCATCGCGGCACGTTAGGAGCGCCAGGTGACACACGTACATCCTCCCGGCATATGCCCAACAGATCCATGCGGTATTTGAGCATCCTGCGACTGATCCCCAAGAGCGCGGCTGCGTGAACCTGCACGAACTCCGTTTGCTTGAGCGCGTCGAGGATGAGTTGCCGCTCGAACTCCATCACCGCCTTCTCCAGCGTCAGCTGGCCGGAGAGGGCCCCGGCTCGGAGCGGAGGAGCGTGGGTATCCATGCGAACGGTCGAAGGAAGATTGTCCGGAGTGATGGTCGTCCCGCGGCACCAGACGCTCGCTTGCTCGATCACGTTCTGAAGTTCCCGGATATTGCCCGGCCAATGATATTTCGTCAGGATCTCGACCGCCTCTTGGGATAATTCTTGCGGCGGCCGCTGCTCTTCATTGAGCCGTTTGGCGAGAAAATGCTTGGCGAGCAGCGGAATGTCTTCCCGTCGTTCGCGCAGGGGGGGAAGATGGATCGAGACCACGTTGATCCGGTAGTACATGTCTTCCCGAAACTCCCCGCGCTGGAGGAGGTCCGCCAGGTTCTTGTTGGTCGCCGCAATAATGCGCACGTCCACTTTGACCGACTGCGTGCCTCCGACCCGCGTGAATTCGCGTTCCTGCAGCACGCGGAGCAGTTTGGCCTGAACGGACGGGCTGATCTCGGTGATCTCGTCCAGGAAGAGCGTGCCCCCGTGCGCGAGCTCGAAGTGACCGACTCGGCGCATCCGCGCGTCGGTGAACGATCCCTTCTCATGCCCGAACAACTCGCTCTCGATCAGCGTATCAGGCAGGGCCGCGCAGTTGATCGCAATAAAGGGGCGGTCCTTCCGCGAACTGTTGTAATGCAGGGCGCGCGCGACGAGTTCCTTTCCCGTTCCGCTCTCGCCGGTGATCAAAACGGTCGTCCGCGTGTCCGCGAGCTGCTCGATCTTGGCATAGATGTCCTGCATGGGAGGGCTTTTCCCGATGAGGTTGTGAAACGAGTACCGGCTGACCACCTGCGCTCGGAGAGACTGCACCTCCCGCTCGAGGGCCTGCGTGGCCAACGTCTTGGCGACGATGAGGCGAAGTTCCTCGACGTCGAACGGTTTCGTGATGTAGTCCGCCGCGCCCATTTTCATGGCGCCCACCGCGGTCTTCACCGTTTTGGTTGCGGTCAGCATGATCACGGGAATGCCGGGGTCTTCGGCCCGAATCGTCTGCAGCAGGGCGAGGCCGTCTTCACCGGGCATGATGATGTCGAGAAGGACCAGGTGAGGGGGCTCGCGATGGATCAGGGCCAGTCCCTCGGCCCCGTTCGAGGCGGCGAGCACCTCGTAGGTGGGCTCCAGCACCACTTTCAGGGACGCGCGGATACCCGGCTCGTCATCGACCAAGAGGATCCGTTGTTTCATGTGCATGCCGTCCTTGTGCTGAGCCGCGGGAGACGGGGTCCACGGGCAGGGTGACGACGAAGGTGGTGCCGACCCCGACCGTGCTGCTGACCTCGATGGTGCCGTGATGTTCCTGGACGATCTCATGGACGATCGTTAACCCCAGTCCGGTGCCCGCGCGTTCCCCGCTTTCGTGTTTCGTGGTGTAAAACGGGTCGAAAATGTGGTCCACGCTGTCGGCCGGGATGCCCCCGCCGGTGTCCGTGATGTCGATCTGCACCCATGCGTCGCCGGTCGGCTTCGTGAGCCGGTGCGTCTTGACGGTCAGCCGGCCCCCCGTGGGCTCCATCGCATCCATGGCGTTGAGGAAGAGGTTCAGTAGGACCTGTTTGAGTTGCTGGCGGTCCACGAGGACCGGGGGAAGGTCCGCGGCCAGGTCTTTCTCGATGGCGATGCCCTTGCTGTCCGCTTTGACCTCGATGAAGTACAGGCACGAGCCGATGATATCGTTGAAGTCTTCCTCTGCGAACCGGGGCTCCATGTATCGCGCATAGTCCAGGATTTCCTGAATCAGCCGCTCGATCCGCTGCACATCCTCGGCGACGACCGCGCTGAACGTCCCCATGAATTCCTCGTCGTCTTTGCGCTCGGGCGCCAGCTGGATGAAGGTCTTGATGGAGGTCAACGGATTCCGAATCTCGTGGGCGAAGCCCCCTGCGATGATCTCCAGGGAGCGGAGGCGATCGGTGCGGCGCATCAGCGTCTGGGAACGTCTGAGGTCTTCATAGAGCATGGCGTTGTCGAGGGCGATGGCGGCATTTTGACCCAGCGTGGCCAGGAGACGCAAGTCCTCTCCGGCATACATGCGGCGGTCCGTGCGCGGGCCCAGGTTGCAGAAGCCGATCAGTCGGCCCTTGTTCACGAACGGGATGCACACGTCGGAGTCCAGGGCCGCCAGCACGTCCGCGAGGGGGCGGCTCGGGTCCTGGGCCGGGGCCTGTTCCAGCTCTTCCCGCACCAGGATCGTCTGGGCCTGCGCCAGGCGGGAGGGCACGCTGTCCCGGGCGTCCAACCGGACCACCGGCACGCCGTTCGAGCCCAGCCCGCGCGAGGCGGAGAGCAGATAGGTATCGTGCTCCTTGTCGAGCAGATAGAGGGAGGCCGACGTGATCCCGATGACGTCGGCCAGCGTGCGCACGATCGTGTCGGTCAACGATTTGAGGTCCAGGTTCGTCACCAGCGCGTTCGGGAATTCCGACAGCGTCTCGTACATCTGCCGCCGGTGCCGAAAGAGGGTGCGGTCGACGACAGCCTGCGCCTGGGTCCGCAACCGGTAGGCCGCCGAGATCGCCAGCACGAACAGCGCCAGCATGATCGTGGAAAATTGATAGTTGACCGCGCCGAAATAGGCCTGCTGGATGGCCAGGAGGATGCCGAAGGCGGGGGCCGCGATGAAGAACGTGAGCAGCAGGTAGGTGAGCCCCTTTTGCATGACCACGGTGAAGTCGAACAGTCGGTAACGGACCATGGTGTAGGCCACGATGGCCGTATACAGAGAAATGAGCACGGTTCCGTCGGGTGGAATCGGGATGCCGTACCACAGCGGAAAGTTGGTGGCGCCTCCCATGTAGCCGATCGCGGAACCGATCGCGAGGTAGAGGTACTGGTTGCGTCGAATGCCCTTGGCGGTCCGGTAGGAGTGAATGAAAAGGTACGTGGCATAGACGACATAGGTCGTGAACCACGCCAGGTAGAAGTGAAAAGCGATGCCGGGTTTGGGCCAGTGCCGGAATCCGGTTTCCGGCCGAAGGTCGGCCACGAAGTAAGGGGTCCAGTCCAGGACCAAAAAGACGCCGCCGAACACATAGCCGGCCTGGAGCAAGCGCCGATGCGTGTCGAGGCGGTCCAGCAGGGTCAGCGTATGGTACAGGTAAAAGACGGGGATCATGATGGCGCCCACCATCAGCAGTCGAACGAACAGGAAGGCCAGGTCCCGCGACACCGTGAGCTGCCAGGCGAAGTAGAAATAGCTCCACACGGAGAGGCTGAGACAATACAGCCCGTAGGCCAGATGCTTGGGGTTCCGCGGGTCCCGGGAATAGACGAACATCCCCAACGTGGTGGCGGCCACCGCGTTGAGAAGGGCGCTGAAGGCGTAAAAATTCATGCGTGAGTGACGGGCTCCCACTGATGGCGGTGGCTCGCCGGCTGCGCCGCCGCGACCGCGCCCGGCTTGGTCGCCACCGCGATCAACGCCTGGTTCCCGAACGTCGAGTAGATGCGCGGCTGTTGGGCGCCGCTGCAGATCAGCAGCGTGGCCAACTCCTGCCTGGTAAAGAAACGGAAAATCCCGTCGCTCTCGCCCTGCTTGATCTTGCTCGAGTTGTGCAGGAGCTTTCTCCCTTCTTCGACCTCCGCCTCCTGTTCGGTCAACTGGACGAAGTTCCGGTAAATCTGGGACAAGTCGGCCTGGGGCTTCAGATTCGAAATGACCAGTTTGCCGTTCGGAGACAGGACGCGCATCAATTCGCGAAGCGTGAACAGGGGGTCCTGGAGGTAGCCGATCACGAGATTGCTGACGACGCAGGTGAACTGGCCGTCGAGGAAGGGGAGGGGGAGATTCAGGTCGGATACCGCAAGGAAGGGGACGGTCGTGGGGGGCTGAGCCATCGCGCTCACCGGTGAGGCCATCGACTCGGCGGCGACTTTCGCAAAGTTCCGGCGCGCCTGGTTCAGGGCGTCAAAGACGAAATCCGTCCCCACATAGCCGGGCGCGAAGGGCGCGTTCGGAGCCTGGTGCCGTCGGCTGTATGCCTGGTTGACCATGAGGAACATGCCGAAATTGCCATTGCCGCAGCCTGCATCGAGTATCCGGTCATGGCCCGTTAACGTGCCCAGCAACCGATAGACATGATCCAGAAGTTGCCAGAAATCGGAGACATTTGCAATGTAATGAAAGTGCTGGAGGTAATCCCGCCAGAATTGCACGTTCTCGATCTTGGCCATCTGGTTCTGGGCGCGCGCCCGCTCCCGTTCCAGACGGCTCTGGAGGCCGATCTCCCGCTGTGACGGCTGCCGGACTTCCTGCGGGGCGGGGCTGTCCCTGAAATGTTCCGCACAGCAGGCGACCACCTGGCGAAAGACCGCCCGGGCCTTCCTCGGATTTTCGTTCAACCGGTGCAGCGCTTCGGGGATCACATACAAGTGCTTGCGGTCCGAACGCAGGGCGGCATGCACCGTTTTGACCGAGTCCAGGCTGACCCAGGCGTCATGTTCGGCACAGAAGGACACGACGGGAGTCGTGGTCTGCTCCGCGTCTCTGACGGTGGCCCGCAAATCGGCATAGCCGTTGCGGACGGCATCCGCCAGCCAGCCGTCGGCGTCGATGTTGAACCCCAGCATGTTGATCACGCCGCGCGTGATGCCGCGCACGTGGTCGCCGATGAGGTCTTCTTGATGGACGGCGAGCAGGGTGGCTTGCACGTCCACGACCCCGGTCAACAGCACCAGCAGCTTCACGCGGTGTGCCTGGCTGACCGCCTTCAGCGCGACGCGGCCGGCCAGACTCGTGGTGATGACGGCCACGGGGCCGGCGGGCCAGGTCTGTTCCGCGAAGGCCAGCAGGTCGAGGAGGTCGTGGGTCATGCTGCTCAGCGTCGAGTGCTGGATGTCGCCGTCGCTTTCCCCGACATGGTTCGAATGGTCGTACCGGAGGACACGGAATGCATTGGCGGCCAGGTAGTAGGCGAGAGCGATGTGCTCCTTTTTCGTTTCTCCGTAGCCCGGCGAGATAATGACCACCGGGGCGTCCGGAGAGAGCTCGTCCCGGCGGTGGTCGTGGTACAGCGCGAGCCGCTGACCCCGTCGATTGCGGCAATCCAGCGCGTCGCTGACCACCAGCCGGCTCTGGGCCTCCTGTTCCGCCGGTTCCGAGGAGGTCAGGAGCTGGGCGACCAGGCCGGCGATCCTGAGCCGGGCCGTGTCGTCCAGATACGGAAACCGCAGGCCCACGCGCGTGGGGCCAGGCCCGGTCCCTTGCCGTTGCCCTTCGCCGGCTCCCGGGTCCGGCAGCGTCCAGACGAGTTCCGCCGTCAAGGTGCATTCGGAATCCGGTTCGCCTGCGGGTGACACGGAGGAGTCGGACAATGGGGTCTGCGGCTCACGGTTGGTCGCTACCTGGGGCAGGCAGAGGCGGAGGCGCCAGAGTCCGGCCGATGAGTCCGGCGGGTGGTCCATGCGCAGGCTCATCCCTCCCAGGCTGACATCGACGGCCTGCGCCGCACGTTCCGCCGACGCGGAGGAAGACTGCTGCCGAAGATGCACCGCGATCGAGAAGGCGCCGCGGGAGGTCAGGCGGCGCTCCGGCGGCGCCTGCTCTTCCGCATCGGAGAGCGAGAGCGATGGCGAGGGGTGAATCGGCGAAAAGCCGGCCCCGGCGGCGGGAGCGTTCACTTCCAGCAGGAGGTCGCCGGTTTCCTGGGGAACCAACAGGCCCGTGAAGCTCAGGGTCACGGTGCGCTCGCGCGCCCCGTCCAGGAGCGACCCGAGGATGAGCTGCTCGGTAGCCTCCACAGGCGAGAACTTGATCGCCAGGCCAAGCGCAGGCGATCCGGCTTGGGCGAGTTCACGGATGCCCAAGACGGTGCCGTTGATCTCCAGCACGCTGACTTCACTGACCAGACCCAGTTGCAGCCGCTGGTTTTGGCTGATGGGGATTGAGGGAGGGAAGACCATGTAGAGTCCGCCGAGGCTGACGTTGAGCGCCGTCCCTTGCCACTGGTCTCCATTCGAGGCCAGTCGGACATCAGCTTGCAGGTCGATCCGCGGAGCGCTGCGCCGTTCCAGGTCGAGCATAGTCGTCCCTTCCTTTCTCCTGAACGAGGGTGGAGTGACTGCGCGCCGGCTGATATCTGATGGGCAGGAAGAAAGCAAGGGATATGCCAGTCGGGGAGGGGCAGACCGCCCCTCTGAGTCGCGACCCCTGTGTTATAATTCCGCCGCTGAGAGGTTCCAATGGCCGGTTCGATCGTCATCCGCGGCGCGCGGGAACATAATCTCAAGAATCTGGACGTCGAAATTCCACGCGACCAGCTGGTGGTGATTACCGGCTTGAGCGGGTCCGGCAAGTCTTCCCTCGCCTTCGGCACCCTCTACGCCGAGGC
>SXGU01263071.1_pt1 | contig 12677 bp, 10 predicted proteins | sample 3174531 | NCBI WGS metagenome assembly SXGU01 (sample SAMN11356863, study PRJNA531348) | freshwater metagenome | isolation source: freshwater sample F1-140 | place: China: Fuxian Lake, Yuxi | collected 2017-12-25 | reverse complement strand
CGCGCCTTCGATGATCTGCCACGAAAGTGGTGACCAGCCCCGGCCATGCGGAAGGTCACTTTCGTGCACCACTAGATTGTGGTCGAAGCGATCGAGGGTCTCCGGCGGCGTAACGTGGCTGCATGACAAATAGAAGCACAAATCCCCCGCTGGAACATTTTCGATTCGGTGAACCCAGGCAAGGTGATGACCATCTTCAATCCATTCCAGCACCAGCCCGGCCACCGCATCATTGATCCACGACAGTCGATCCGAGACGATGGAAATACGAAGTAGTTCCCCCCCCCGCGTTTGATCTGACCGCTTCGAAGCCCGACCGGGTAAGGGTCACGGCGGAAGCTCGATTACCGTCGCGAACTTCGGCATTTACGGTTAGCGGGCGGCGCATCTCCAACCGCTGCAGTCCGCGCCGGAGTAGAGCCGCACCCAAGCCTCGTCCACGGACGATCAAGTCGACTGAGTAGTCGAGCAGGGCGTGATCACCAGTGCAGTCAAAACGGACTTGACCAATGGGCAAGTCGCGGGCTTCGAGCACGAGCATCAAGCTGTCAGGGTCGGCTAAATGTTGGTCAAACCCGACTTGGTGTTCTTGCCATTAAACGGGCAAGGTCTGCAGGGACTGACTTCGCACCTGAGGGTCGTTCACCCAGGAGAAGTAGGAACCGACGTCTTGCCTGGTCGCTGGCCGCACTACCAAAGCGCCCTCCGGCGTCGGAATCATTACCTCGGCGATTCGCTCCGAGCCGAGGCCATCGACTAGAGGTTCCGGCGAAACCCTGTTCGGGGATTCCAGGGTATCTACGACTGTCTCGATAGCAGTGTGGAGTGTGGCCACGGTTACATCGGTCCAAAATCCCACGTAGTTGATGCGTTCCGCGGCAGCAAGGCTCTCGCAGCTCGGGATCTGATTCTCAGCTGAAGCGATCACGACACTGGGTAGATCAACGCAGAAGCGCTCCCAGGTGGTCGTGCCACCGGCCCCGATCGCGAAGTTTGCCTTTGCCATTAGTGGAGCCAGACTACTTGGCGCCAGGTGGGCACGCGTCCCGGGGCGAGATGCAATCTGGCGCGCGAGGACATTCTGATGGGGATTATTGCGCCCAATTGCCACGTCTATCTCGACATGGGCGAGATCCGGTGATTGGAACGCTTCCAGGGCCAGTCCTGTGAGGTTATCTGGGTCACTTCCACCGAATGAAATGAATGCCCTGAGGCTAGTTGAGTGTTGACGTTCGAGCGTTGATCGATAGCGATAGAACTCTGGGTGCAACAGCGCGTATCTAGGCCCGCACAGCAGTTGGGTCTCCGCAGAAACTAGACCAACGTAGCGCTGCTCTGCCAATAGGCTGAAGTTTTGGTCGAGTAGAACATCGCAATCATGTTGGCGATCGGCGAGGTCATCTATTACGAGGATGCTGTCCACATGCGGGCGTAGATACTGTTCCCACACTGCATCGAGAGCGTAGTGATCTACCACCAGCCAATTTATTCGTTCATTTTCAAGCGTGTCGATCGTCTCATTCGCATCGTCTAGGAGTGCGACAGATGACTCATCGCGTCCATCGTGGTGCGGGACGTGTTTGGGCGATCCCGGCAAGACGCGTTGCTCGAATCCTGCGCCGAGAACGGTGGAAAATAAATGTCCCCTCAATTCCCGGCTGACGAAGATGCACTCACCCCCCCGTTTGCGCAAAGATTGGGCGAGGGCAAGGCAACGCGTGATGTGACCGGAGGCGATAGCGTGGGATGCATCGACCCTGAAGACGACCTTCATTCGACGTGGCGTGCCAAGACGAAGGCCTCGGCGGCCTGCCGACCGATGGTTGCGCCTCGCCATCGAGCAAGATGCTCTACCGCCTCACGAGAGCGAGCGTGCGGCCACGGTCGCATCTCCTCCTCGTAGGCATCGAGGGCCTGGAGCTTCAGGTCGAGGGTGTCGGTGATGTCGGCGAACCAGTTCGGTGAGAAGGCTGGTGCAGACTGCGGTGATCGCCATTCAGTGCTTGAGGGAGTCTCGAAGGTGAGCACCGTAGCGATGTCTGATCCCGGCTGTGGTCGCACCGCAGTCATGACCGCCTCGTGCACCAGGCGGTGGTCGACGTTCAGGTCGTGCGCGAAGTGCGTATAAATAGTGGTCGGGTCGACCTCGCGGACGACCGCCTCCACCGCCCGGGCAATGCTGAGCATCGGGACGGTGTCGAGTCGGTTGTCTGGGAGGTCGCCGAACCGCACGTCACGGACGCCGAGGATAACGGCAGCAGAACGGGCAGCGTCCTGTCTTCGCGAAATGTCGGCGGGGTGGTCAGCGCCGGGGTCGCGTGAAGTGACTCCGTCCGCGAGGAAGGCGACGACCACGTTGTCTCCCGCGGCCGCATGCTTGGCGATCGTCCCGCCGCAGCCCAGCGCCTCATCGTCAGGGTGGGCCGCCACTACGAGCACCGTCACGTCTGGACTATATCGTGGGTGAGGATTGGCGACGATAAACAGCAGCGACAAGTAACCCGGTAAAGTCATTAAGGATTGAAGGTGGTTTTGACGTCTCGAGTCGCCTCGAAAGGGCCTTGGCTAACGACGATTGGTGAGGGAGGGTCGGGTGAGAATCACTCGCGTCGAGAAACTCGATAGTTTCTGGCCGCAGTTGCGGGTTTTATTGGACGATTGCTACCCCAAACCCCCAAGAGATGTGTGTGACCTCTTGTTCTCCCTATACCGAGAGGGTTTTCCAGCCTGGTTGGCGGAGGATGCAGGGATACTCGTGGGGTTTGTTTGCCTTGTTCCCAATAGCAAAGGTGGGACGCTCGAAACACTCGCAGTCCACCCGGTATTTCAAGGTACTGGAATGGGGAGCCACCTTGTTGAGGCATTGCTGGCGGAGACGACCGGTGTAGTGACCTTGACAACCAGGATCCCTCTTTACTTTGCTAAGTTTGGGTTCAGCGAGGTGTTGCAGCTTGCTGACGGCTCGATCTTCATGATTTGCAAGAGTTAGTGCTGAAATCCAGTTTCGGGCGTTAGGTGGATGTTCGCATGATTTCGAACTACAGGACAGAAGCCCCTTGGATCATCGCTGAAATGTCGGGCAATCACGATAATTCACTTGGGCATGCGATGGCGATAATCGATGCGGCGGCGGCGGCGGGTGTGCACGCTATCAAGTTCCAGACATACACAGCCGACACAATGACAATCGATATCAGACGTGACGAGTTCGTCATTAATAATCCGAAGAGCTTGTGGTTCGGTAGATCGCTATACGATTTGTATGAAGAGGCTGCCACCCCTTGGGAGTGGCATGCGGAACTCTTTTCGCACGCTCGGGCGAAAGGCCTAGTGCCCTTCAGCACGCCTTTTGATGAGACAGCAGTAGATTTCCTGGAGACTCTGGATGTGCCCGTCTACAAGATTGCATCCTTCGAGAATACGGATCATGCGCTCATTCGTAAAGTCGCTGGCACCGGCAAGCCAATGATTATCTCAACTGGCATGGCCTCGATTGACGAGTTAGCTGAGTCTGTTGCAGTTGCCCGCAATGGTGGTTGTTCTGACTTGACGCTCTTGAAGTGCACTAGCGCATACCCTGCCCCTGCTGATTCGGTCAACCTCTTAACCATCCCCGACATGCGTGAGCGTTTTCGCTGTGATGTTGGACTATCTGACCACACCCTCGGTATCGGTGTGGCTATTGCCGGTGTCGCCCTGGGCGCGACGGTCATAGAAAAGCATTTCACATTGAATCGTTCTCAAGGCGGAGTTGATAGCGCATTCTCGATGGAGCCGGCCGAAATGACGCAACTTGTGGCTGAGAGTCATCGAGCGTGGCTTGCGCTAGGAAAAGTGAGCTATGCGTTCTCGGATGCCGACGAGTCGTCGCTCACGTTTCGGCGGTCTCTTTACGTAGTGCAGGACATGAAGGCTGGGGATGAATTCACTTGTGAAAATTTGCGCGCGATTCGGCCAAGCCTAGGATTAGCTCCCAAACATATTGGCGAGGTCTTGGGCAGAATAGCAGGATGTGACATTGCTCGGGGAACACCATTGGTATGGAGTTTGTTAGTAGGGGTTCAAAGCAAGTAACCGGCCTCTGATTGCATGTGCACTATGCCGCGTAGGTGGCAATCTATGTGGTTACCCTGCACCAAGTTGCGCACGGACGCCCCCCGGTGATCGCCGGCGATCTTGCAGTATGGAACCGAGAATTCGATTGTGAAATTAGATGTTGAGACTGGCAAGAATCGCGCATAGTCGCACACTGTTATGCGCCAGTGTCAAAGTTACAATGTCAGATGATTCGAGAGCTCATGTCAGGACGACCAGCCTATGGCCAGCGACCATGGCATCAGAATCAATATGAAATTACGGAACCCTTAAGTACGTCAGAGTCTGCGACCTGACTCCAGGTGTCTGTTCACCTGGCGTTCTAAACGGGAGCAGATCAACTTAGGCGACAAATTTTGAACACGTTGCCTATCGCCAGATCTTAATGATTATTCGGTGCCAAATCTAACACGGTGATGTGGCTTCATCTGGGGAAGGATGCGAGGGAGAGAGGGAGACAGACGTGTCGACGAAGGCTATAGTTTTGCATGCGCTAACCTTCTGATCAGATTAATGATGTTAGTCATAGGCCGGAGAAGACCACTAGTGACGAAAGCGGATTCGTTCGAGTCACCGCCCACACCGCAGATTGTGATTCAGAGTTTGCGGTGGACCCATCTCTTGAAGTCGATTTACTGGCGTGTGCAGGCCCTAGATGTATTCTACGTAGGATTCGGTACTCGCTCTCGCCTGTTAATGAGTGCAGCCAAGAGGATGAACTTAAAGCCTAGCGTGCTTAGTCAACTTACCGAAGTGCGCTACAGGGAACTGTCTGACAGGTGGCCCGGAGTTGCTCTGGGCCAGAGTAGAGACATACTGAAAGTCGCTGAGCTAATGCAAAAGCTTTCTACAGTGGCTTGGCGTTCACAGATCCCGAATGATTTACTGGTCGCTGCGCTCATGAAAGAGTGTGCTGACCCATTTCCAATGCTTGTAATCCTAGATTTATGGGTGAATTCCTCAGGCACTCGCACAAAGAGAATTTATGTAGATGACTACCTTTCAGAGGCTCTACTAAAGTCTATGAATCCCAAAATTTCCGTGCGAGTAACAGGTGGTAGGTCGAGGAGACTAACCTGGCGTCTCCTCAAGCTTGCAAGTCCTATTTTGGTTTTAATTTCATCGATCGACAAAAAATTTACAGAGGTGAAATCAACCGGGCTCGGAGGAACCGAAAACAGCCTCCTGGTAGTCGCGAACCGCGGTCTTAGTTACGGCAAGTTATACGATTATGGATTCTTCCACGAAAATGATCCGGATAGTCCGTTGAACGCTTCGAATTGTTACACCCTGTTCGTCGCGGAATCCATGAATCAGTCACCAGTCGGTGCACTCAGTATTAGATGCCTTTACGGATCAAGGTTTCGCAGGTGGGTGAGGGGCCTAACGCTCTTTACACGAGCGGACGATCAATGTGGCGCAAATCTGGAGATGGAGATCTGCTGGAAGGCCGCTTTCTTATTGGCTCGAACTGAATCTGCAAGTATGCGACTTAAATCGTACTTCCCAAGCGTGAAGGCAGCTATGTACGTTTTCGAGTATCAAGTGCCACCAACGCTCACTTTGGGCCTGGCATTAGCCGGAATTCGCAGTTTTGCGGCGAGCGAGAGGCCCAACATGTGCTTCCACGAGAGCATGCCAGTTCTGTGTGACACGTATTTTACTGCTGCTGATTCTTTCGGTTTGTCAGTTCGCGAATTGCCCATGTCGTATGCTCGTGAAACTATAAGTGTAGGGCTTTGGCGCACTGATTTCTTTGACGCAGAAACCAATCCTCCCGATGCCCCAAAAGACTCATCTCGCGACATCAGCAATCGTCCCTTGGTTGTGGTTCTCCCTTTCGTGGTAATAGAGTCACAAGATGAGGGAGATTGCGAATCGTATCTGTCTGTTGAAGCGTTCCAGCATTTCATTCAAGGTGTTCTAGTCCTGGCTGAGTCTAGGCCCGCTTGTGACTTCCTAATTCGTGCGAAGACAATTGAGTGGATGAGTCATCCGAATCTTCAAGATTTAGTTGTCCGGGTCAGTACAACAAAGAATGTGAGCGTTAGCCAGGATTACGAAAGTGTTGGTGTCTCATATGCATTATGTCAACGAGCAGCGCTAGTGATTGCGAAGTACACATCTCTGGTGGATGAGTGTCTATCCATAAATGTTCCAGTCTTGATACATGATTACTCACACAACGGTTCCGGGCGACTTCGTAGAAGTAATATGTACCTGGACCGTGAGCTGTTTGTGCTATCTGATGTCGAATTCGCCAAGAAGGCTAATGACATCCTGAATGACAGAGGTCATGCATTTAGAGAGTGGTGGAGCCCGAAGCGTATTGAGTTGTATGGGGAATGGGCCGATGGTCAAGTCGCTATCAGGATCCGGAAGACCCTAATGGATTATCTTGTTGTATGAATTTGTGATTGTGACGAGACCTGTAACTGGACTTTTTGAGTTCCGAGTTGATGGCTGATAGTCATCTCGTACTGCGTTTTTTGCCTCAAAGGCAAAGCGTGGCCGGACGATCCGGAAGTAGGCCTAGGAGGAAAGTGTCATCACGGACTTCAGCTGCTGAAAGCTTGACTTGACTTTGAAGAAATCCTTCAACTTTAAAACCGGCTTTCATAAATGCCCTCAGCGAACCCAAATTACTTGCGTGGCATCCAGCCGTCACCTTGGCGCAATTAAATTCTTTAAAGGCCCAGCTAGACGCTAGTACTATGCTCTCAGTGGCGATTCCCTTTGACCAAAATTGTGTTTCTCCAATTAGGATACCGATGGACGCTGTGAGATGGAGAGGGTCACGAGGACCGACTTTTATGTTCCCGATGTGCTGTTCATTTTCTCTCGCAAAAATACCAAAGAGCATCTCCTCTCGATTCAACTGCGAGCTGGAAACGTACTCCCTGAGGTCTTCAATTTGTTTGGGATAAACTCGCAGTTCAAGATGCCGAACAATATCTGGATCCTGCATCCAAGACAGATAGGCGATCGAAACGTCATTAGCTTTTAGTGGACGCAGGAATATTTGGGTGCTGACTAACCCGGATTCCACAGACACACCTCTCACATGTTCGATTCTTCAGGGAACTAAGACGTCCTCATACATCCATGAAAATTCCTCTCTACTGTATCTCAAGCCTGTCTCATCATTAAGGATTTGTGAGCTGGGGCTGTCACAAATTCCAGGGGAGTACATGTAGGTGCCGAGAATGAGATAGGAGAGTCTGACCGGCGGTGTGAGCCTCAGAGGTAGGAGTCATCCGGATTTTGACGGCCCAGCGCGATCGCAGCCGGGCTCTGGCCACACACTAGTCGCTGCTCATTTAGAATTGTTGTCGCCTTAACGCTGGCTGTAACGCCCGCTGGTAACCTTAAGGCTCCGGGCTCGTGCGGCCATGGGCTGAAGTGAGTCAAGTTGGAAGGACTAGGCACCTGTAATGAGGGCACTGGTTACCGGAGGCTGCGGCTTCATCGGAAGTCACCTCGTGGAGCGCTTGGTTGCCGAGGGCCATAATGTGCGGGTGCTAGATGATCTCAGCACGGGCCGAGTGGCGAATATTGAGGCCCTTGTTGCCTCGGGCGCGGTCGAACTAATCCAAGGCCGAGTGCAGGATCCGCGAGCCGCCGCTGAAGCCGTAGACGGCCGGACCCACGTCTTCCATCTCGCAGCCCTGGCAGACATCGTGCCATCCATCGTGTCTCCAATGGCTTACTTCGATACCAACGTAAATGGCACCGCGGTGATACTGGAAGCGGCCAGGCTGGCGGGCGTAGATAAGTTCCTCTACGCGGCCTCTTCGTCCTGCTACGGGATCCCCGATGAATATCCGACCAAGGAGTCGGCTGAGATGCGCCCCCAGTATCCGTACGCATTCACCAAGTGGGCCGGCGAGGAGACGGTCAAGCATTGGGGGCAGGTGTATGGGCTGCCCCATGCAAGTCTGCGACTGTTTAATGTCTATGGGCCGCGGTCTCGCACGTCAGGTACCTACGGCGCCGTCTTCGGGGTGTTCCTGGCGCAGAAACTGGCTGGACAGCCAATGACCATCGTGGGTGATGGCACGCAGAGCCGCGATTTTACCTTCGTCACCGATGTGACGGCGGCTTTCGTCGCTGCTGCTCAGTCAGATCTCACCGCCGCCGTCATGAACGTCGGTTCCGGGGGCGCGTACCCGGTGAATCTGTTGGCTGAACTTCTGGGCGGCGCCACCGTTAACATCCCCAAGCGGCCGGGAGAGCCGGACGTGACTCTGGCCGACACCAGTCGCATCCACGCCGATCTCGGGTGGAAGCCTAAGGTCTCATTCGAGCAAGGCGTCGAGATTATGCTTGAGAACATCGACTATTGGCGTGATGCTCCGATTTGGGATCCGGAGACGATCGCCGATGCAACGGCTTTGTGGTTCGATAATCTCGGGCCCGGAAAGTAGAGGTCGGTTGTGTCAACAAGTGGGGTGATCGACTCCAGCGGCAAGGTGGTGAGCCTCGAGGCGATCGGGCCGATTCTGGACATAGAACGCGCCCAAGGCCGCACGGTGGCTATGTGCCATGGGGTTTTTGACCTCCTGCACCCCGGCCATTTCCGTCACCTGCGTAGCGCACGCAGTACCGCGGATGTCTTGGTCGTTACGGTTACTGGCGACAAGTTCGTAGGCAAGGGGCCCGGGCGTCCCGCCTTCTCACAGGACCTGCGCGCGGAAGCCCTCGCCTCCCTGGAGTCGGTCAACTTTGTCGTGATCATCGAGGACGCTACCGCAGCCCCGGCCATCACTGCAGTGCTACCGAATGTCTATGTCAAGGGCCAAGAATACGCAGAAGAAGCCGATGACCCCACGGGCAATATCCGACGCGAACGCGAACTGGTTGAGAGTAATGGCGGCCGAGTCTTTTTCACGGATGACATTGTCTTCAGTTCATCCAAATTGATCAATGCTTTCCTGCCCCAGCACTCTGAAGGAACGCAAAAGTGGCTCGCCGACCTTCGAGCCCAGTACGACGCGAGGGTGATTCTTGAGTGGCTCGACCGGCTGCAGGGTCTTCGCATCCTTCTTGTCGGTGAGACGATACTTGATGTTTATACAAGCTGCCAGGCCTTGGGCAAGGCCTCGAAGGAGCCCGTGCTCTGCCTGAACCGAGGCGACTCGGTCACCCAAGGTGGTGGTATCTTGGCGATCGCTGCGCACTGCGCGGGGCTGGGCGCGGCAGTTACTGTCGTGACTGGCGTCAACAGTCGTGACGCCGACTGCGAGCAACTGGCCGATCTTCGGGCCCTCGGGGTTAGCCTTCAACTTGTTTGGATAGACCCCAGCCCCACTGTTCGTAAAGAGCGTTTGGTCGACAGTAACACCCGGTCCCGAATCCTTGAAATCTACCAGATGGATGATAGGCCACTTGACGGACCGATAGAGGATGATTTCCTGGGCAGACTCTCGGCAGCCCTAGAGATGGCGGATGCTGCATTAATCGCCGATTACGGCCATGGGCTGATGACGGACCGGGCAATCGAAATGTTGTGTTCCAGCGGGGTGTTCGTTGCGGTCAACGCCCAGACCAATGCGGGTAACCACGGCTTCAATTCGATTAGCAAGTACTCCCGGGCGGACTTCGCAACGCTGAATGGCAGCGAGGCCCGCCTTGAGGTTCGCCGTCGCCACGCCAATTTTGATGATTACATGCCCGAGTTGCGAGATAGCCTCAAAGCACGATCACTGCTGGTAACCCAAGGCGGGGCGGGCATAGACCTCTATCTGGCGGATGGTCATGTCGAGCGCAGCCCTGCGCTAGCCCCATTTGTGCTGGATCGTGTCGGTGCTGGCGATGCAGTATTGGCTGCGACCGCACTGCTCAGTTGTATCGATGCTCCGCCACCGGTAGTCGCCTTCATCGGCAATCTGGTGGGCGCATGGGCGGTGTCATTCCTCGGAAATGAGCGGACGCTCCAACTTGGTGATCTGAAACGGCAGATAACCGCAACGCTTAAGTAGCACGAACGGATGTGGAGACTAGATGGTTTTGGACGGCCGCACGGTATTGGTGACGGGGGGCGCTGGGTACGTTGGCGCGCTGCTCTGCCCCAAGTTGATTGAGGCCAGCTATCGGGTTCGCGTCCTGGACACCTGCTGGTACGGGACCGAAGTCCTCGATTCGATCGCCGACGATCCGGGTTTCGAACTGGTCGTAGGTGACATTCGGAGTGCCGTAAGTGTTCGAGAGGCAGTAAAGGGCTGCACCGACGTGATTCATCTCGCCTGCATCTCGAACGATCCCAGTTACGACCTGGACCCGACTCTTGGTGAGAGCGTCAACTTCACCGCCTTCGAACCACTCGTGCGAGCCGCCAAGGATGCTGGTGTCCGGCGCTTCATCTACGCGTCATCCTCTTCCGTCTATGGCGTGAAGGAAGAGTTGAAGGTCACCGAGGATCTCCCACTAGAGCCGCTTAGTGATTACTCTAGGTTTAAAGCCGAGTGCGAACCGATCCTGCTCGACTACGCGAGTGACGATTTCACAGTGACGATCCTTCGGCCGGCGACAGTCTGCGGCTATTCTCCTCGTCAGCGACTCGATGTCGTGGTCAACATCCTAACGAACTTCGCGGTCAACCGAGGCGTAATCAAAGTGTTCGGCGGCGACCAGTACCGCCCCAACCTGCACATCCAAGACATGTGTCGCGCTTACTTGCACGTGCTGGCTGAGGCCCCCGACAAGGTGCAGCGGCAGATCTTCAATGTTGGCGGCGTCAACCACACCGTCCGCGAAATCGCCGAGATCGTGAAGGCGAACGTCGGCGGTGATCTGACCGTGCAGGTTGAGCCCACTGATGACAACCGGTCCTACCGGATCTCTTCCGGGCTTATTGCGGAGACCATCGGGTTCCGGCCGGAGCAGTCCGTGGGTGACGCGGTACAAGATCTCGTCGCAGCCTTCGATCAAGGCCTATTGCCCGACTCCATGACGGCCTCAAAGTATTTCAATATCCGGCGCATGAATGAGATTCTTAGCATGGCGAACGCCGATGGTGACGCCTAGGCGCATCGGCCTGGACCTTGACAACACGGTCATCGACTACGCCCCGGCGTACCATGCCGTCGCCAGGGAAATGGGGCTGCCGCCGGAACTAGTTGATCGCGAGGCAATTAGGGAATCGCTTCGGAAGTCTGACCAAGACGATGAGGAGTGGCAACGCTTCCAAGCCCTTCTGTATACCGATGGCCTTGCCTATGCGCAGCCCGCCCCGGGCCTGCTGGAGTTCCTGCAGTTGTGCGATTCGATTGACGTGAACGTCGTCGTCATCAGTCACAAGACCGAGGCAACCCCAACGCGAATCGGCTCCCGCGATCTGCGCGCTCCCGCAGCCGAGTGGCTGCAGACACATGGCATCGTGCCCGCGCATGTTTCACCTGATGGTGTCTTCTTCTGCGCCAACCGAGTCGAGAAAGTGCGAGCGATCGCCGCAACCAAATGCGATGTGTTCGTCGACGACCTCGACGAAGTTCTAAGTGACCCCGATATGCCGAGCAGCATCCTGCGCTTTCGGTATGTGACCGGTACCAACGCCATAGTCGATCTGCCTGAAAACATAGTTGATGCCGGCTTCTTCGCACTGACCAGATGGCTGTCAATGCTCGACACCTGAGATGATCAGTACCTTGAAGTGCGCTAGCCTTAAGAACTTACTCATGTATTCCTAGTCAGAGGCGGAAGGTTTCGATGTCTACCGATGAAGAGCAGCTCCCCAAAGGGGTCCGTTATTCCTATTTGCCCCAGCAGTTTGCCGACTGCGAGGAACTGTGGGATCAATTGAAAGATTTCGTCGCGTCGGGGGATTTCACTCTCGGCCGAGAACTTAGTATATTTGAGGACTTCTTCGCTAATTTGATTGGCGTGAAACATGCAATTGGCGTTAACAGTGGAACCGACGCAATAAAGCTTTCCCTGAAGGCACTAGGGGTTGGCCACGGGGATGAGGTGATCACCAATGCCAATACATTCGTGGCTACTGTTGGTGCAATCGCCGAGTTAGGAGCAACCCCTGTTTTCGTTGATTGCGACGAAACTTTTTGTCTGGATGTAACGCAGGTACGTGCAGCAGTTACCGGCAAAACGAAGGCGGTAGTACCGGTGCATTTCAGCGGATACATGACCGACATGTCTGCGCTGATGGTGCTGACCAATGAACTAGGTCTTCCCGTTGTCGAGGATGCTTGCCAAGCAATTCTGGGTTCGCGCGAGGGCCGCAATGCTGGCACATGGGGGGACACTGGTGCATTCTCCCTGCACCCGCTTAAGAACCTCAACGTTTGGTCTGACGGCGGTGTCATCACGACAAATAGTGACATTTTGGCTTGCAACTTACGGCTACTAAGGAATCATGGCCTGGTCGACCGAGACACCGTTGAACTATTGGGTTATAACTCGCGCTTAGACACCTTCCAGGCCGTGGTAGGTTCGTGGCTGCTGCCGCAAGCAAAGGATATCGCCAAGTTGAGGATCGAGAATGCCGCAATTTATGACGCAGGGCTCATTGATTTAACCCAGGTGCGAATTCCGCCTCGGCGGCCGAACGAGCAAGTGGTCTATCACCT
>SXGU01140175.1_pt1 | contig 12677 bp, 12 predicted proteins | sample 3174531 | NCBI WGS metagenome assembly SXGU01 (sample SAMN11356863, study PRJNA531348) | freshwater metagenome | isolation source: freshwater sample F1-140 | place: China: Fuxian Lake, Yuxi | collected 2017-12-25 | reverse complement strand
AACTTTATAGATGATTTTCCAAATGTAACAAAAGATGAGTTTAATATTTCAAGTATAAAAATTGGTTCTACAATAGATTCACAAGATGAAACTTTTTTTCCCAAAAAAGGTATTTTGTTTAATTTTTTTTATGAAACGGCAAATAAATTTATACTTAGTGAGAAGATAAGTTTTGTAAAAATTTTTGGGTTTTTTAAAACAAACTTTACAGCATTTTCAACTCATACAGTAACACCTAAATTTGCATTTGGTTATGCAGATGGAATTCTTCCTGAAACAGAAAAGTTTTCAATTGGAGGTTCAGAAAATTTATTTGGTGTAAAGGAAAATTATTTTCGTGGAAATCAATTACTGTTGTTAAATGTAGAATATAGATACAATATTCCAATTGATTTTATTTTCCCAATGTTTTTTAAGTGGAGATATGATGTTGGAAAAGTTTTTAATAAAAGCGAAGAAATAAAATTTGAAGATTTAAAAAATGGACTTGGAACAGAATTTTCTTTTAAAACTCCAATAGGAAAAGCATCTTTTTCAGTTGGAAAAGAATTTGAAATGTTTTCTAAACAAGTTAAGTTTAAAAATACTTTGTTTTATTTTTCCATTGGTCATAATTTTTAAAAGTTTTTTAGAATAAGTTGAGTTTTTAAAAAACTAAAATCTTCATATCTTTCACACTAATTTTTCTATTTTGCAATGTCTCAACTAACTGAAAGAGAAAAAAAAATTTTAAAATTTGTCATTCATGATTTTATAGAAACTGCACACCCAATTGGTTCAAAGTTTGTATCAAAACTTCATCGATTGGAAGAAAGTCCTGCAACTATAAGAAATACAATGGCGAATTTGGAATGTATTGGTTTAATTTCTCATCCACATACTTCTGCGGGAAGAATTCCAACAGACAAAGGATATCGTTATTATGTTGATTGTTTGATGGAATTAAAAAAATTTCCCAAAAATAAACAAGTTGAAATTGAACAACAATTATTAAGTTCACAAGATGCAGAAGAAATGCTTCGTGTATCTTCAAAAATTTTAGGGACAATTTCAAACCAATTGAGTATCGTATTGCTTCCAAAGTTTTCTAAAATAATTTTAGAAAGATTGGAACTTGTAAGTATTTCTTCTTCTAAACTTATGGTTGTTATTGCGCTACAATCTGGATTTATTAAAACAATTATGATTGAGATACGAAATGAAATTTCTCGTTCATATCTACACATATTAGAGTCATTTTTGAATGAACGATTAAGTGGTTTAACATTAGAAGAAATCCGTACTACATTTGCAGATAGAGTAATTGATATGCAAGATGAGGCAAGTGGATTGATAAGAATTTTTATCAATTCGGTTGATACAATGTTTGATGTGGTGAAAAAAGAAAAAATTTATCTAAATGGAACTTCAAGTATTGTATCACAACCAGAATTTTTTAATGGAAAAAATTTTAGAACGGTTGTTGATTTGTTAAATAATGAAGATATGTTTATTCATGTTTTAGAAATTGAAAATAAAAATGATAAATCAGTGAATGTTATAATTGGAGAAGAAAATAAAGATAAACGATTTTCTGAATTTAGTATTGTTACATCACAATATAAATCTGGAAAAGTAAACGGCACAATTGGTATTATTGGTCCAAAACGAATGAACTATTCTAAAGTAATTCCAATTGTTAAATATATTTCAAATATAGTTTCAAAAATTTTAAGTTAAAAAAATATGACGGAAGTAGAAAAAAAAATAGAGAATATACAAGTTGAAGAAAATAAGAATATGGAAAATAATCAATCAGAAGAAGAAAATTCGGAAAAAGAAGCTTTTGAACTTGAAACTCAAATTTCTGAATTGAAAAATCAAGTTGAAGATTTAAAAGATAAACTTTTGCGAAAAGCAGCAGAGTTTGAAAACCATAAAAAACGAAATGAAGAAGAAAAAATAAGAATCATACAATTACAATCAGCAAACATTTTTAAATCAATTTTATCTATTGTGGATGATATTGAAAATGCGTTATCATTCAACAATGTAGGAAGTTTAGAGACATTTAAAAAGGGAATTGAAATCACAGTAAATAAATTTGTAAAACTATTGGAAATATATGATGTGAGACAATTTAATTCTATTGGTGAAAAATATGATGTTAATTTTCATGATGTAATTTCAACAATAGAAGATGAAACAAAAGATGAACACACAGTTGTTATTGAAGTTCAAAAAGGATATAAATTTGGAGATGAAACGTTGCGTCATTCTAAAGTTATTGTTGTTGAAAATAAAAAATCAAAATGACAAATAGAGATTATTATGAAATATTAGGTGTCAGTAAAAATGCTTCTTTGGATGAAATCAAAAAAGCATATCGTCAATTGGCGATGAAATATCATCCCGATAGAAATCCTGATAACAAAGAATCTGAAGAAAAATTTAAAGAAGCGGCGGCGGCATATGAAGTTTTAAGCGATTCAGAAAAACGTTCTCGCTATGATAAATTTGGACATGCAGGAATGAAACAAGGTCAAGATTTTCATGATTTTAGAAATGTTGATGATATATTTTCTATGTTTGGAGATTTTTTTGGTGGAAAAGGTGGCAGTATATTTGACGATTTTTTCGGCTCATCAAATCAATCACGAAGAACTCATAAACAACAAGGAGAAGATGGTTCTGATATTCAAATTGCTTTACGTTTAACTCTACGAGAAGTTGTAGATGGAGTTGAAAAAAAAATAAAGATAAATAAGTTTATAATTTGTAATACTTGTAATGGTCGTGGAGCAAATAGCAGTTCAAATTTTGAAACTTGTTCTATGTGTTCAGGAACTGGAGAAGTTCGTCAAGTTAGTCGTTCAATGTTTGGACAATTTGTAAATATTCACGCTTGCAACAGATGTAATGGTGAAGGGAGAATTATAAAAAATCCTTGTTCAATGTGTAATGGAGATGGAAGAGTTAAAGGCGAAACTACTATTAAAGTTGAAATCCCAAAAGGAGTTGCAAAAGGAAACTATCTTCCAATTCGTGGACAAGGACATGCAGGAAGATTAGGAGGAAGAGGTGGAAACTTACTTATTTTAATAGATGAAATAGAAGATGAAATATTTGTAAGAAGTGGAGATGATGTTTTACTTGATGTCTTTATTTCATTTATGGATGCAGTTTTGGGAAGTGAAATTATTATTCCAACATTGACAGGAGATGTGAAAATAAAAATTGATAGTGGAACTGAACATGGAACAGTTATCAAAATAAAAAATAGAGGAATTCCGCATTTGAATGAAAATGGAATTGGAAATCAACTTGCGAGAATAAATATAATTGTTCCTAAAAAAGTAAATTCAAAAGAAAAGGAAGTACTTAGAACATTATTTGAGTCAGAAAATTTCTCAAATAAAAAATCCAAATCATCGCAAGGTTTTTACAAAAAAGTTAAAAACATATTTTCATAATGAAAATTTTTTGGGAAAAGTTCAAACACAATTTAAGATTCACTGAAAACGAAAAAAAAGTTATTATTTTTTTGATATCCACTTTTACAATTGGTGCTACTATAAAACTTTTTGGTATCAATTTTTCTCAAACGGAAAACGTGTTTGATTATTCTCAAGTGGAAAATGAATTTGAAAAATCAAGTATTTCAGAAACAATTTCTTTTGATAGTAATCAATTGAAAAATAAGGATACTGTTTCAAATGAGAAAAAAGTTACAAATAAACTAATTGATATAAATGTTGCAACTATTGATGAACTTACGCAACTTCCTTCAATTGGAATTTCAACTGCAAATAAAATTGTAGAATACAGAAATAAAAATGGAAAATTTAAATTAAAAGAAGATTTGAAAAAAATAAAAGGAATTGGTGAAAAAAAATTTGAAAAGTTGAAAAAATTAATTACAATCAAAACAAATTAGATAAAAAAATTGTAAATTTGAAACAAAAATTTTAAGCATATTATGGATGAGCAGCAAACAGTAAATATACAAGATTTACAAAATGAAATTTTAAAAATTCGCACGGATTATTCAATAGATAATTTAAGTGATATTGAAATTAAAAAAGCAATTTCAGAAGTTAAGCAACTTCAAATAAAAGTAAAAGAAATAAGTTCTGATGAAGAAAAAAATAGGTTATCTTCTGAAATAAATTCTTTATTAGATACATTTGGACAGAAACAAAATATTTTGTGGGAAAACAAAAGAAAAATTTCTGAATCAATAAAAGAAAATTTAAAGAAAGAAATATCAAAAGTTTTTGAAGAATATGAAACTCTTTCTAATGAAGGTGATTCTCAAACCCATCGTGAAGTAATTTTGAATGTTGAAAATAAACTAAAGAAATTAAAAGATAATTTTAAAGAAAATACTATGATGAAAGAAGATAGTGATGATGCGTGGTATTTTTATCAAGAAACTTGGGACAAAATAAATCAAATAAAAAAATATGAATCGCTTTCAAATCGGTCAAAATTTATTGAAGAAGCAAATAACATTAGAGAACTTTTAAAAAAAGAAGGATCAACAAATGCTCGCAATAAGTTGAAAGAAATTCAACTTATGAGGAAATCATATTTTTTGATTTATGATGATTTCAAAGAAGTTCAAAAAAAGTTTGATGAAATTTATTTTGAGATAAATGAATTTGCAAAAAAGAAATCAACTGAGTTTCAAGAAATGCTTAGTCGTAGTGTTACACATGGAAAAGAATTTCTTCAAAGAGCAAAACCACGTCTTGAAAAAATTCAAAGTAATATTGAAAAAAATGAAGAGCGTTTAAAAGAAGATATTTCTTTAGAGTTTAAAACAAAAGTAGAAAATTGGCTGAAAGAAGATACGGTTGAATTTGAAAAACTTAAAAAGAAAATTACCAAAGTTGAAAAAGAAATTGAAACAAATGAGAAAAGATTAGATAAAAATTTTGCTGAAAACAATGCAGAAGAAAAAACAGATACAGATATTAGTCAAAATTAGATTGAATTTATTTTAGTTTTTTATAAAAGTATTTTACGAGTTTGTAAAATACTTTTTTATTTTTTTGTTTGGAGGAGAGTGAGGAAATAGAAAACTATTTTAATTTTAATAAAAAACAAATTGGTTTTTATTTTAAAGGAAATTCAATTTTATTATTTTTTGTGTTGATAATTATTTTTTTATCAGAAATAATTTTGCCAATAATTTTTGTATTTATCTTTTCTTTTTTCAAAATAGAAATTATTTTTTCAACTTCATTTTTATTTGCAGATAAAATCATTCCTGTTCCCATATTCCAACTGCGATACATTTCTTTCAAATTTATATTTCCAATTTTTGCACAATAGTTCATAATTTCGGGAGCATCAATTGGGTTATCTATTATTGCTCCAAAGTCAGATGGCTTTAACATTCTTCCAAGTTTTTCTGGAATTCCACCACCAGTAATATGAGCAATTCCTGATATCTTTGCTTTTGGTGAATATAAAATTCCTCCGATAATTTTTACAATTGATTTACAAAAAATTTTTGATGGATGAAGTATAATTTCCCCAAGTTTTTTTCCATTCAATTTTTTTTGATGCCAATTTCCTCCAAATTTTTCAGAAAGAATTTTTCTCACCAAAGAAATTCCATTTGAACGAAACCCTGTTTCTTCAAGTCCAATCAATATATCTCCAACTTTAATATTTTTTCCGCTTATTAAATTTTTTTCTTCTGCAATCCACAAAATTCCCGAGCTCCAAGTGTAATTAAAGTTTCCAAATCCAGAAATTCTACTTCCAAGTTCAGCAAGTTCTCCATTTATTACTGCAACATTTGATTCTTTTGCAGCATTTACATATCCAGTTGCAAGTTGTTGAATGATTTCAATTCCATTATTTTTTTTTGAAAGTGAATTTATGTCCAAAACAGAACCAATTATAACCGGTTCTCCACCTCTTACAACAGCATCGTCACAAACCATTGCAAATAAATCAAATGCAATTGTAGTGTGGTTTCCAACTCTTTCAGCAATTTCTATTTTTGTTCCAACTCCATCAAATCCTAAACATGCGACAATATTTTTTTTCAATCCACCGATTTTTATTGCACGAAGTCCACTGAAATCATCAAATGGAGAAAAAATATTTCCAAATTTTTTTTCTCTATTTTGCCAAGTTTTTTTTGCTGCGTCGTATAAAATTTTTGAAGCAATATTTCCAATATCAAGATTAACCCCTGATGTGGAATATGAAATTTTAGTTTTTGATTTCTTCATACAAAATTCCGGTTTGAATTTTTTTGTTTAAAAAATATAAGTTATTGTTTTCGTCTTTTAAAAATTTTTGATTTGCAATAAGTTCTAATGTTTTAGGATAAATTTTCCAATCACAAGTTTGTTTAAGTTTTTCTTGATGTTCTTTGATGGATAAATTTTTTTCAACTTTTATTGCTTCTGAAACAATAAGGATTTTTCCTCCATCTACAATATGATTTACAATATGAGTTGTAGAATGTAGAAATTTTTCTCCACTTTGAATTGATTTTTGAATAGCATTTGCTCCAACAAATTTTCTTTTTCCATTTTCTTCAATTCTTAAATCTGCGGGATGAACATTTATTATTAAATATTTTTTTATAAGGATCTTACTTACAATACTCATATATCCACAAAGAACAATAATATCAATATGAAAACTAGAAATTAAATTAATTGTATTTTCATCGAATAAATTTCTTTTACTTAAATCGTTTTTATTTAATTTTTTTTGAAGATAAAAATTCTTTATATCGCAAATTATTATTGGTATTTTAAAAACATTTCCAATTTCATTTGCATTTGAATTTTCATTGTCAGAAAAAATTAGAACAACTTCATAATTGCATTTTGGAAATTGGTTTTGATACTCAATAATTTTTGTTGCATTTGTTCCATTTCCAGAAATAAAACATGCAACTTTCATTTTTCCAGCAAAACTTGTAAGTGGAAGTTTCATTTTAACCCGCAATGCCCAATATCATTTCTAAAATAAATTCCATCAAATGAAATTTTTTTGATTTCGTTGTATGCAGTTTGAATTGTTTCATTTAAATTATTTCCTAAACTCACCACATTCAAAACTCGTCCTCCGTTTGTGAAAAATTTTCCATTTTCAAATTTTGTTCCCGCATGAAAAACTGTTGTAGTTGTTGAATCAATTTTTTCAAGTCCAAAAATTTCTTTTCCGATTTCATATTTATTTGGATATCCATTTGAAGAAGCAACAACACAACATGCATATTTATTTGTGAATTTAAAATCTAATTCAGAAATTTTTTTTTTATAATTTGAATCTGAACAACTCATAAGTAATTCATACAAATCATTTTCAAGCAATTGCATAAGTGGTTGTGTTTCAGGATCTCCAAATCTGCAATTAAATTCCAAAACTTTAATTCCATTTTTTGTAAACATAAGTCCAGCAAATAAACATCCACAAAATTTTCTCCCTTCATTTTTTAATCCAGCAATTGTAGGGACTAAAATTGTATTGTAAACTTCATCCATTATTTTTTTTGAAACAAATGGAATTGGAGAATATGCTCCCATTCCTCCTGTATTTGGGCCATTATCTCCATCAAAAATTTTTTTATGATCTTGTACAGAAAGAAATGGTTTTATTGTGTTTCCATCACTTATTGCAAGAATTGAAATTTCTTTTCCACTCAAAAATTCTTCAACAATAATTTCATTTCCACTTTCACCAAGTGTTTTTTCAATGAGATAATTTTTTGCAGTTGTGATTGATTCAAATTGATTATTGCAAATAGCAACTCCTTTCCCTGCAGCAAGTCCATTTGCTTTTATTACAATTGGGTAATTACAGTTTTTCAAATAATTTTCTGCGTCTGAAAAGTTTTTGAAAATAAAAAATTCTGCTGTTGGAATTTTATTTTTTATCATAAAATTTTTTGCAAACGATTTACTTCCTTCAATCTCAGATGCAAGTTTTGTTGGTCCAAAAATAAAATGATTTTTTTTAGGAAGATTTTCTTCATAGAAAAAATCTACAATTCCATTTACAAGAAACTCTTCATTTCCTACAACAGTCAAAGTTATATTTTTGCTTTCAACAATTTCTTTGATTTTCTGAAAATCATTTTTTTCAATTGAAATATTTTCACCTAAAAGTTTTGTTCCACCATTTCCCGGAATAAAATAAATATTGTCAACAAATTTACTTTGTTTTAATTTCCACCCAAGTGAATGTTCTCTTCCGCCACTTCCAATAATTAAAACATTAGTTTTTTCTTTCATCATCTGCAAGTTTATTTTTTGCTTTTGTAGAAATTATTTCATTAACTGTTTTTATACTTAATTCATTGTCAAACATTCCAAACATTTTTTGAATTGCGAGTGCTACATTTTCAATTTCTATGATTGTCATAACTGGAGTTCCACTTGGCATTCTGAGTGTAGAAAAAATATCAACTCCACCAAATTTTTCTGAATATGGAGGAGATGCAATTACAGGAAATTTTGTATTTCCAGCAACAACTCCTGAAAGTCCATTACTTCTTCCTGCAACGGTTACATATACAATTGGTTCGATACTTTTATCGTATTCTTTGATAATTTCTATAAGTCGTTCAGGTTCTTTGTGAGCTGAACAAATGCGAAGTTCATTTGGAATTTCGCGTCTATTTAATTCGTCTTGAATTTTTTTACAATGTGCATCATCTGAAATACTTCCTGCAATTATTGGAACAAAATATCCGTTGATAATTTTATTTGATTTAAGATTTTTGTATAACCTTTCTGTTGGATTTTCGGTTGTTGGAATAAATTTTTTTCCAAGCAATTGTTCGTAAAGTTCAATGTAGCGAAGAGAAGTATTTATTCTCATTTCATCAGTTAAAATTGGAGGTTTATTTCCTTTTACATCGTATCCATTTTCAATTAATTGTTGTCGCAAAAATTCTTTGGATAATTCTTTTTGTGATTTATTGTCTCTATAAAACTTTTCATAAGTATTTTTATACCAATATCGTGATGAATCAGGAGTTAAAATTTCATCAATAACAATTAGATTTTTATTTTCATCAATTCCCCATTCAAATTTTGTATCTACAAGAATTAAATTTTGTTTTTCTGCAAATATTTTTCCAAATTTAAAAAGTTCAAAAGATATTTCTTTGATTTTTTTTAGTTGAGAAGTTGTTGCAAGTTTTTGTTTTATGATTTCATTTTCAGAAATATCTTCATCATGTTCAAAGTTTGATTTTGTAGTTGGAGTAAAAAAAAGTTCTTTCAGTTTTTCATTTCGTTTATTTTCTTTTAGATGTTTTGAAATTTGTATTCCACACTTAAAATCTTTTCCATCTTCAAAATAATCACGCGACATACTTCCAGTTATATAAGCACGAATGATCGCTTCAATTTTCAATGGATTTGCTTCATTCATCAAAAAAGCATTTGCATCGGGAGTTGAAATTAAAGCGTTTGGCACAATTGATTTTGTTGCGTTCAAAAAATAGGAAGCAATTTCATTTAATATTTGTCCTTTAAAAGGAATTGTTCCAAGAACATAATCAAAAGCTGAAATTCTATCAGTTGTTATCATCAACCGTTTATTTCCTAACGAATAATTTTCCCGAACCTTTCCTTTGTAATAATTATTTTTTGAAACAAGTTCAGGAATAAATGAGTTATTTAAAGTTTTATCTAATTGTTGTTCTATTATTTTTTCTAGATTTTTTTTGTCCATAGTTTTTATTTATTTTATTTTTCAAAAATGTGCAAAACACCGTTCTCCTGTAATTGCAAGTGAAATATTATTTTCATTTGCTGCTTTGATAATTTCAGCATCATTGATTGAACCTCCGGGAAAAATTATTGAAGTAATTCCTTCTTTTGCAGCAATATCAATTGAATCGCGATTTGGAAAAAACGCATCACTTGCCATCACAGAATGTTTGAGTGAATGATTTTTTTGTTTTGCTTTTAAAATTGCTTGTTCAACAGCACCAATTCGTTCTTGTTGTCCTGTTCCTATTGCAAGTGTTGTTCCATTTTTTACAAACACAATTGCATTTGAGCGAACATTTATACATATATGCCAAGCAATCAATAAATCTTCAATTTCATTTTGTGTTGGAATTTTTTTTACAGTAATGTTTCCAATTTGAGCATCTAAAATAAGATTTTCTTTTGAACGAATTGAAGTTAGAAATGGAGTTTCAATTGCAATTGAACCATCACACATAATTTTTGAGATGAATAAATCGTCTATATTATCTCCATCAAATTTTGGAATTTTTTCTAAGTTTGAAAATTCTATAATTCGCAAATCTTTATTTACGCCATATTTTTTTGCATCATTTAAAATTTGCAATGCTTCATCTGAAAATTTTGGAGCAGCAACAATTTCAAAAAAACTTTTCATTATTTCACGAGCGGTTTCAGAATCAATTTCTCTATTTGAAACAATCACTCCTCCAAAGGCAGAACGACTATCACAATCTCGTGCTTTACAAAATAGTTCTTTGAGTAAAATAAATTTGTCTTGTTGAACTGCAACTCCACTTGGATTTAAGTGTTTCATTATTGTAATTGCAGGAGTTGAAAAATATTTTAAAATTTGAAAAGCACGATTTATATCTTCTAAATTAGTAAGTGAAGGACCACCTTTCCCAATTTTAAAAAAATTCAAATTTCCAATTGATAAATTATTTTGTTCAATTGATTTGTAAAATGCACATAGTTGATTTGGATTTGTTCCATATCTAATTGGAAACTGATTCCCTTGATTATCTTTCCAATTTACAAGTGAAAATTTTTTTATTTCATTTCTAAAATTTATTTCAATTGTTTCAGGAAAATTTTTGTTATCATTTGCACTACGATACATTTTTTTTATACTTGAAATATCTGTTGGCATTATTTTTCTTTTATTTGATAAAGTAAATTATCATCTACATTGAAGAAAAGTGGAGCAATTAAAATTTTTGGATAACAGAATCTCAATCTTTCACATTCTCCAACTATAAAATTTATTTCGCTTCCAATTTCAAATCGTGGAGCATTTTCCCAAAAATGTTTTTCAGCGTCAAATTTATTCCATCCAGCATTTTTTATCAGTCCATCAATAAATTTTTTTTTACGAGAAATTAAATTTACCATTCCACAATGATTATGACAAACAAGAGCAAATGTTTTTATATTTCCAATTGCTATTGCATAAGAAATTTTAAATTCATTATTTCTAAAATTTGCACCACCACTTCGCAAAATATATGCGAAGTTATCTGGAATGTGTAAATATTTTCTATTGTCCATACACATTCCAACGAGAATTTCTGCTTTTTTACAATTTTCAAATGGATGAAAAAAATTATGATAGTCAAAAAGTTTTTCAATTGGAGAATTTTTGAATTGCGGAAAAATATCATCTTTGGATTTTACAGGAACTAATTTCATTTTATTTATTGATTAAGAATGGTTCAAAAGTTTTTGTTTCACGATTCATCATAATGCAAGATGTTGAAACTCTATATTGTAGATTTAACGTTTCAAAAAATTCTTCACACAAATTTTTTGGAGTAGAAGAAATTAAATTTATTTCTTTTGGAGCACCGTTAAAAGAAACGAGCGTATTTTCGTTTTCTCCACTATATGTTGAAATGAAATATGATTTTCCGTTTTCTAATTTAATATCAAAAAATTTTCTTTCTTCTTTTCCAGTTTCATTTCGTTTCAAAATATTTATTGCACATTGACTTTCGTTTATGCAAGCAGAAATTCTTGGAGTAAAATTTGGGATATCATTTTCGTAAGTCCAATTTTTAAGTCCATCAACTAAAATTTCTTTTGGAGTTGAATTATTTTTTTCACTTTCAATCAAAGATGAAGTTTGGTTTCCATTACTTACTATCAAATTTTTTTTCCAAGAAATTGCAGTGTAAATTAAAAGTTCCAAATTTCCAGATTTAATTTTTTCTTCATCAGTTGGAGTTACAAACATTTCTTTTTTATTTTCATCCACAACAAATTCCCTTGATTTACTTGCTTCAGAACGTGCTGTGATTGTATAAATTACAAATGGATTTTCTCCATTTGTTTTTCCAACTATAATAATTCTTCCAAAATATTTTTCAAACTTTTTTTTCACACTTTTATATTTTCGTTTGAGTTTTTAATGTGTAGATATTTTTTAAGTTTTGGATTTACAACTTTAGAAATAAATTCATCAACTTGATTGGATGCTCTTCCTATAAAAAGTTTTGGTGATTTTACAATTTCATTTAATTCTGTTTTTGAAATAGGAATTTCTGTATCATTTGCAATCAATTCAAATAAACGATTTTCTTTTCCTTCAAGTTTTATTTCTTTTGCAACAAGTTTTGAAAACATTTTTATTTTTTCATGAATTTTTTGACGACTTTTTCCTCGTTCTACACTTCGCATCAAAATTTCTTCAGTTGCAAGAAATGGAATTTCTTGTTGTAAAATTTTTTGATTTTGTTTTTCGTAAATCACAAGTCCATTTGTGATGTTAGAATATAAAATCAAAATTGCATCTGCAAGTAGAAATGATTCTGCAATATCAATTCTGCGAATTGCTGAATCATCCAAAGTTCTTTCAAACCATTGATTTGCAGCGGTTTGATAAGCGTTTGCTGGTTTAGTAAAAAGTTCTCTTGACAAACTTGTCATTCGTTCGCTTCTCATTGGATTTCTTTT
>SXGU01150108.1_pt1 | contig 12680 bp, 11 predicted proteins | sample 3174531 | NCBI WGS metagenome assembly SXGU01 (sample SAMN11356863, study PRJNA531348) | freshwater metagenome | isolation source: freshwater sample F1-140 | place: China: Fuxian Lake, Yuxi | collected 2017-12-25 | reverse complement strand
GGCGGTGGCGCCGCACCCGCACTACGACGCCCTGCACAAGACCCGAGACCTGGCGGTGGTGATGCTGGCGCGGCCGGTGACAGAGACCGCCGCGTGGTCGGGCGCGGTTCGCGCAGCGGTGGTCGGCGAAACCGTGCGGTTTTTGGGGTTTGGGCACGCCGATGCGCGTGGGCACGACGAGCCTGTGCGGCACGACGGCAAGGCCAAGGTGACGGCCATCGAGGGGCTGCGGCTCGAGCTGGCGGGCGCTGCGACGGCCAGCGTGCAAGCAACGGCTGCGGCGCCGGCTGGCGGGTGTGCGGCGGGGCAGGGTGGTCGCCAATGCGGGTGGTCGCTGTTGCTGGCCTTGGCACTGCTGGTCAGGCAGCGGCGCGGCCGGGCGGCGGCGGGCGCCTTGCAGGGACAGCGCCAGCGCCGACTGGGTCAGGGGCAGTAGCAGGGTCAGGGGCACGGGCAAGAACAGGGGCAGGTGGACTGAGCCAGGTCGGGTGACACTGCGCGCCGCCAAACGCTTGCCAATGCGGTCCCAGTAGACTAAGCTGGACTAAGTCCGGTCGACTCGACCGCACGGAGCTGCCGATGCGCCAGGTCAACGTCCACGAAGCAAAGACCCACCTGTCGCGCCTCATCGATGAGGCCGCCGCAGGCGAAGACATCGTCATCGCACGCGCCGGGACACCAGTTGCGCGACTGACGGTGCTGGCCGCGGCACCCCAGCGCCGGCCGGTCGGCCTGTTTGCCGGTCAAACGTTGCGCATCGCGGCTGATTTTGACGAGTTGCCGCGCGACATCGCTGAAGCATTCGGGGCGTAGCATGCACTTGCTGCTCGACACGCATGTCTTGCTGTGGACGCTGCTGGAACCCGCGCGGCTCCGGTCCGAAGTCATCGCCCTCATCGCATCGCCAAGCAACCAGGTCAGCGCCAGCGCTGCGAGCTTGTGGGAAATCGCCATCAAGCAGTCACTGGGCAAGCTTGAGCTGCCCGGCCATGCAGAGGTGTGGCTGCCCATGGCTTGCCAGCGGGTAGGGATTGCGCTTATGCCCATTTCGCCGGCGGACGCTCTCGCCGTGCGCAAACTGCCATGGCACCACCGCGACCCCTTTGACCGGTTGCTGGTCGCCCAGGTCAGCGCCGGCCTGACCTTGGTCACGCACGACGAAGCGCTGCGGCCCTACGGCGTCGCGACGGTGTGGACGTGAGTGAGGCGCTTGCGGCAAGCGATAGCGGGCGCAAGCTGCTGGTGTGAAGGGGACAATCAGACGTCGGCGCAACTGAGGACCGATTCGCCCTGCCGTCAAGATGGTTGAGCGATGCGTCGCGAGCAGGGCGCGAACGCGCGAACCACGCCGTAAGCAAGGCCAAGCGAGGCCTAGGCGCTCAGGCAATCCGAATTTCGGATCGGGGCTGTGAGACGCTGTACGCTGCCAACGCGCCCGATGGTGTGCCGGGAGGCAACGCGCTGCCGGTCTGCGCGCCGCCGACCAGCACATCGCGTGGGCCTACGGTCAATGGAGCGACGACCACTTCGCCGCCGGGTGGCTAAACTTGGCGGCCGACGACGGCGCGCTTTTTGATGCGCTGATGGAATACCTGACGCCAAACCCACACTCGACGTGAGAGCTTGCGCCGTTTTCGGACGCTTCGGCTGGCGGTGGTCTGCAGTGCAAGCGGACTCGGCAGGCGACGGTGCGACAACCGCTTGCCGGGGCAGTGCGCCGCAACGTCAAGGCGGCGCAATGTCGGTCGGCGTGGCCTATTTGAGCAAGGCTGGAATCGGCACTGTCTGCAAACCAACTGTCACCAACCAGTTTTCCTGAGAACCGAGCACAGCGCGCAAAATCTGTTCGCCGCCATCGACCACTGGAAAGCGCGGCCCTTTGCGAGCGCTTACCGTGCCCAATCCTCTGGCCACGATCCAACTTGGGGCCAGAAGCTTGCCATCGGTCTCTCGCCGGAGCCACTCGCGCACCTTTGCCAAGCCGCGGGCCGCGGCGTCACCCTCGATGACCGCAAGCAGCGCCGGCGCCCTGCCTGGCAGGTCGGCAGCGCGACCTGTTGCAGCGATTCAGGGTTGGCACGTGCAGGCTTGCGCAGCGGGCTATTCGCCTCGTCGTGGTGTTGCGGCCGGCGGGCGCCGGCTCGTCGAGCAGTTTGGCTGGGTGCTCACGCCGCAGGATGATACCCGGTGGGAACCCGGAACGAATTAAGGATCTTCGGTACTAGGTCGCCAATTGTCCACTCGCTAGGCGGCGGCATGCTCCCGTCCAGGCGCAAGCTGGCCTGCAGGGTCTTGCGGCCCACGCGCACTTCGATGCGGTAAAGGTCGCCTTTGAGGCGAGTTAGGGCTTGGAGTCGTGGGGGGCTGGCGGCTGTCATGGTGGCCTCAGGTTGTTAGGGCGGTGTGGCCGAACTTTTCTGTGGGATTTGAATGGTGTTGACCGAGGTTGGGCCGGTGCGCCGGCGCGAAACCGGGACTGTTGGGGTCTCCAACAGTCCCGGTTTCTGGGGTGGCCGATGGCAGTCTTGGGCCACATCAGGCGCAGCTCATTTCAGCCGCGAGCCTGGCCGTACACTTGTTCAAGGGATTTGCCTGCGTATTCGCCGTCCCTGAATTCCAGCGCCGCGTTGCCGCTGCCGGAGAACCTGCCGCCCACGGCTTGGTAAGCTGTCGTTAGCAGTCCGGTCGAGGTGTAAAGAGCGTCGCCCAGTTTGGCGACCATCTCGGCTGGTCCAGCGACGAGTTGGAAACCACGGCGATCGACGGAAACTAGCCGGACCTCTAGGTCGCCGGTGAAGGGAAACTGGCCAGTTGCGCGGCTCTTCATTGGACGATGCACCAGCACATCTCCGATCTTCGCCAAGCCCGCGTCCACAAGCGCGCCGGGCGTGAGGGAACTTGCCCGCACGACTGCCGCCTCATCCTCGTCGACCTCCTTGAGAGCCCGAGCGATCTCGGGTGCGGCAGCTCCCTCGGCAGAGGGTTGTTCAAGTACTTGCCTAATGATTCCAAACGTCGCTTTGTGGCGCCGGTAGAGGCTCAAGACGAGTTCGCGGTGTTCGGTAGGCGCCATTCTTAGAATCTCCATTGAGGGGTCCGCAATCAGGCTAATGTAGTTCTCGATAAGTGGGCGTGCGTCGGCTGTCAGTTGCGATTGCTTGAGCGCGGGTTCCAAGATGTCGGTCAGGAGATCGCTAAATTCAACGGGCGACCAAGCCGGTTCAAGCTGCAACGGCGTCGGCGATTTCGCTGGCGTGTCCGGGGCCAAGAACAGGCCCACGCCCCAAGATTCCGGGTTGGATGAGCCCAGGTCACGGCTCGCCTCGGCCTGGCCTTCGATAACCTCAAGCCGGTTCTTGAAGGGTTGCATAGCATCATTGACTACGAGATCTGCTGACCGCGGATTATCATGCAACCATTTGGAATACCGTCGTAATTGTCCGGCGTCGTACGGCGCTCCGACCTTGACCTCCACCACAACCACCAACGTCAATTGCGCGCCCTTCGCCAGTGCCGGATTCGCTCCAATTGCTGGATGGTCCCCTTGAACGCAGAGCAGAATGTCGAAGCGGCTCGCTTCGCCCGATGTGCCCCTCTTCTTTGCCGGATCCAGGCCGGCAGTGGCCGTATCTGACCCGTTGATCGCTGCCAAAACTCGTCTGCTCGTGACCTCGCTGAAGTCGGTCAAAGGGCCTGGCGCGGCTGCCGATTCGGTGATGCGCCAGCGGAGGAGATCGGACATAGAGGGTGGGGTGGACGTAGGCGCATCTGTCCGTCGCCAAATCGGCGCAGCGCGGAGTCGACCACTTTCGTCGCACGCGCGCATCAGCAGGCGCCGTACGGCGAAGTCGCCCAGGCCATGTGACCCATCGGGATCTAGCATCCATGACCAGAACGCCGAATGCCATCGCTCGGTCTCTGTCGTGCCGACGATGCGGAAGAAACTGGTGCGGTTCTGCAACGATTGCAGCGCTTGAAAGCTGGGGTCGGCCGCAAGCGCTAGTAGGCGCCGGGCGAAATCCCCGAGGTCTGGCGGGGGGCTCGGATCAGCATTCACTGGTTGCTCCTTGTTTGTACGGAAAGCCGCCCCAAGCCACTTTGTCGGTGTTCGGCACGTAGGCGACGCCAAAGACGGTGCCGTATGCGCCGGGGCCGTTCGACGAAGCGACGGCACCGGTGGCCACCGGATAGACCACGGTCAGGCGCTGCTTGCCGCCGACGAGCTCGGCCTTGGCGAAGCAGGGCAGTTTGCCCGTGAAACTGGCCGGCAAATCGCCGGTTACCCGCGCCGTGTGGCCCTTGAGCGACACCACGATGGCGACGTTTTGCAGCGCTGGCAGCGGGCCGTTGTAGATCCACTTGGGGTTGCCGCCGGCCTTGAGGTCGTCTTCCATCGAGTCGACGGGCGCCTGGTCGTCGGTTTGGCACGCGGGCAGGCAACAAATGAGGGCCAGGCCGGATGTCACTACGGTCGAGCTGAGGGTCCTGCGCATAGGGCCTCCGAGGCGGCCGTAGCATACGCCAAACGAGCTGCGCGCGCAGGCCAAAATCGGCACCCGCAGGTATCGCCGCCGCTGTCGCGGCCGGGGCTATGTCGGTAACTGCGGAGGAGTCAACACGGCGGTTTGCACGCCAGCCCTCCTTCTTGCTACGTGAACAGCCCGCACGTTGCGGGCAGACAGCCAACATCGAATACGCCCTTTTTGGCCATATTTGAGTTAATTGGGGATTTTCGATAGCGACCCCTGCTCCGGTTGCAGCGGCCGGGCCCGGGCGCGCAGCGCGTGCTGGGTGCATTCGCTTGGACCGGTCGGTAACACTCGGCCCGAGTCACAGAACCCATTAAATAACAAGAAGATTTAACAGGTTGGTCCGGCGACCATGACTGCCAATCTCGGCACGGACTGCGGCTGTCCTATGGGCCGGGCCGCGCAAATGGCATGTTCAGTGGTCAGCGCGCTCGCAGTTGGATAGCGTGGGACTGAGGTCACCGGCATCGCACTGAAGCATCCCGCCGGTCAGGTTGCGCACCTGACCAAAGCCGCTCTGCGACAGGATCCGCGCCGCCAGATAGCCTCGAAATCCGACCTTGCAGTACACGACGGTGTCGGCGGTCGGGTCGAGTTCGCCGATGCGACCACGCAGTTCATCGATGGGCAAGTGCACCGCGCCGAGTTGGTGTCCGCCGTCAAACTCACCCGCCGTGCGCACGTCGACCAGCTGCAACGGCCGATGGGCAGCAACTTCGGTTCGCAGGGCAGCGCAGGTCACGGTGCGCACCTCGTCGCGGGCAACGTTGCTGGCGGCGAACCCGGCCATGATGACCGGGTCGCGCGCCGACGAAAATTGGGGAGCGTAGGCCAGGTCGAGTTCCTCCAGGTCCTGCACGGTCATGCGCGCCTGCAGCGCAGTTGCCAGCACGTCGATCCGCTTGTCCACACCCGCTTCGCCGACAATCTGGCCGCCCAACAGTCGATGTGTAGTGCGTTCGGCGACAAGTTTGATGTGCAGGAGCGACGCCCCCGGATAGTAGCCCGCGTGGTCGAGCGAATGCGTCTGCGTGACCTGTACGTCCAAGCCCGCGGACCGGGCCTCGTGTTCCGACAGGCCGGTCTTGGCGGCCGTGATCCCCATAGTCTCGACAATCGCGGTGCCGAGCGCTCCCGCAAACCGCAGATCACCGCCGGCCGCATTGGCACCCGCGACGCGGCCTTGCTTGCCTGCCGGTCCGGCCAGCGGCAGCCGTACCTTGAGGCCCGTCACGCGGTTCACGACCTCAACCGCGTCGCCAGCCGCGTAGATGTCGGGGTCGCTGGTCCGCTGGTGGTCGTCGACGGCGATGCCGCCGGTGGCCCCGATTTCCAGACCGGCCTGCCGTGCCAGTCGCAGTTCGGGGCGCACGCCGATCGACATCACCACGACGCCAGCGGGCAGCACAGTCCCATCGTCCAACTGCGCTGCATGCACAATCCGCTCGCCATCGCGCAGGTCGGTAACAAAGCCGACAAGCCGGTGCCCGGTCATCACCTCAATGCCCTGACGCTGCAACTGCGCCTGCACAAACGCGGCCATGTCGGCGTCAAACGCCGGCAAGACTTGCGGCTGCAATTCCACCACGGTCACTTTGAGGCCGCGCCGGTGCAGCGCTTCGGCGGTTTCCAGGCCAATGAAGCCAGCGCCTGCCACAATGGCATGGGTTGGCGCCGCGTCGCGCAACCACGCCAGAATCGCGTCCGAATCCGGCACGGTTTTGACGGTAAACACGTTGCGGGCCGGCAATCCCGGCAGCTCCGGAACAACCGCCCCGGCACCAGGCGACAGGATGAGCTTGTCGTAGGGTTGCCGGAATTGCTCGCCGGTTTGGACGTTGCGAACTTGCACTTCGCGCTTCGCCCGGTCGATGCCGACGACCTCATGGAACACGTGCACTTTGACCGCAAAGCGCCGCCAGAAACTGTCGGGCGTTTGCAGCAACAGCGCCTCGCGCTCGGCAATGTCGCCGCCGACGTAGTACGGCAGGCCGCAGTTGGCGAACGACACGTGCGGACCGCGCTCGAACAGCGTGATCTCGGCGTGCTCGTTGGTGCGGCGGGCTTTGGCGGCCGCGCTGGCCCCGCCGGCGACCCCGCCGACGATGACGATGCGCAAGGGCTTGGCAATCATGTTGACCCCTACTTGGACGTGGGCTTGCGGCCGAAGGACCACCACGGCGCCGGCACGGTTGTTGGCGCGCTTGGGGGCACACTGGTTTGGTGGCCCTGACAGCGCTTGGCTTTGGGCACGTCGCTCAGCACCTGCTCGATGTGGGCTCCACAGCCGGCAAATGTTGGCTTTCCGCAAGTTGAACACGTTACGCGACGACACATCCCTGCAGTCTCCAGCGCCGCCAGGTTTTGCGACGCATGGAGCGTTTGAGCCAGTTCGGCCGCAAAAGGATTCACGGCCGTGCCAATCAGACTACTGTTCAGCATCAGTTGAGCGTTCTGAGCAGGTTTTGCCAGGGCCGCGACGCTTGCGCACGGGGACCCGATCGCCTTACTTTGCGGCCATGGCCACTGCCAAACGCTCCCCTGCCGACCAACTCGCGCTCGCCCAGCAGGGCGATGCCCGGGCGCTTGAGGCATTGCTCCGCGAGCACGCGCCGCGCATTGCCCGCTTTGCCGCACAAATGTGCCGCCACGCTGCCGACGCCGACGACGTTGTCCAGGAGACGCTGATTGCCGCCGCCCGGGCCTTGCCGTCCTTTCGCGGTCAAAGTGCGCTACCTACGTGGCTGTTTGCGATTGTGCGCAGCAATTGCCGCCGCCAACGACGGCGTGGCCAAGTCATGCTCGGATCGGCCGTCCGGGTGCAGCAAGCAGTCGCCGCACTGGAACCGCAACTGGTGGACCGCGCCGAACTTGCCGACGAGGTCTTGCGCGACAAGGAACTCGCGGCCAGCGTCGCCCAAGCCATGGCGCAACTGGCGCCGGCCTACCGCGAGGTGCTGGTCCTGCGCGACGTCGAGGGGCTGACTGCGCCCGAGGTCAGCGAACTGCTCGGGTTGCCGGTAGCCACCGTCAAGACTCGTTTGCACCGGGCACGTCTGCAAGTCCGCGACCGCCTGGCACCGCTCGTCGAGTCGGCCGCCGACGGTGCTACCGGCTGCGCCGACATTGCGCGCATCTACAGCCAGCACCTGGAAGGCGATCTCGCGCCGGAGACGTGCGCCCGCATGCAGCAGCATCTGCAAGGCTGCCCCGAATGCGCGCGGCGCTGCCATACCCTGCGATCGGCGCTTGCCTCCTGCGCAGCATTGAAGGGCCAACGCGTGCCCGTGCGCCTGCAAGCGATGATTCGACGCGCAGTGGAACAAGCCGGGCCACGCTGAACGCGCGAGGGGATAATCAACCTCGCACCCGCCAGCAGCGCTCGATGGCACCGACTTCTGCCGCGCGTCCGCCGGCAACCCGCTCGTGCAGCAACTCGACCTGCGCACCTGCAAAGTGCGCGCGCAGTTCAGCCTCGCCGACCGCAAACGGCGGGCCGTCCATGCGGGTCTGGTCGTATTGCAGGGTGATGACCACGCCGACCGCCGCCGGGGCGAGCAAGCCGCGCAAGTGGCGCACGTAGGCCGGACGCAGGTCGGGCGGCAGCGCGATGATGGCCGCGCGGTCGTAGAATGCGTCGATGCGCCCGACGTCCGCGGTCGTGACGGCAAAGAAGTCGCCAGCCAGCAGCACCACGCCGTCGGCTTCAAAGCGACGCAAAGCACCGACCGTGGACTCCACCGGCGTGAGCCCGCGCTCGGCGAAGAAGCCTCGCACCGCCGACTCGACCAGCTCGACGCCGACAACCTCGTGCCCAAGCGCAGCCAGGTAGGCGAGATCGGCGGCTTTGCCGCACAAAGGCACCAGCACGCGGCTTTTGGCCGGCAGTTCGCCCGCGTGGCGCGACAGCAGCGCGTTGGGCTGCCCTTCGTGAAAGGCGATGCGGCCGTCGCGCCAGCGCTCGTGCCAGAATGCGTGGTCCATCTGCGCCGTTCTCCTCCGCAGGCCTCTGCGCTACTGCGCCATGTCGGCGAGAATCTGCTTGGCTGTCAACGCCTTGGTGTAGATGCGCACGTCGTCCATGTAGCCGTTGAGCGGCGCATAGAAGCCGTCGTTGCCGAGGTACAGCACGCCCGGCCCGCCCACCGTCGCCGCGCCCAGGTTGTCCATGGTGACCAGATTGCCATTGATGTACAGCAGTTGCTGCGAGCCAGCGTGAACCGCGGCAAAGTGCAACCAAGCGCCCGTAGCCAGCACACCCGTGCCCGCCGGTGCATAGTGGTTGCCGTCGGCGACCGTGCCCATCACGCTCAGCAGGTTGGTCTGACCTGGCACGAAGAACTGCGCCGGCGCGCGCTGGCCTTGCGCACAGCAGTCGCCGCCGCCGAGATTGGACTTGTGGAACGGCGACATCCAGTTGCCGACGGGCGCAATGAGGTACAGCCAGTATTCGACCGTGTAGTCCTCGTTGTTGGCGCCCCAGGTAAAGGTCGGGCCGCCGGCGAACACCTTGGCCATGCCGCCGGCCACAAACGACAGCGCCTTGCCCTTCTTGCCGGCGACATAGACGGCGGTGTGGCTGCCGTCGTTGGCGTTGCCTGAGCTGTCGATGAGGGTGGTGCCGCTGCCTTCGTCGAAGCGATACCAGGCAATCAAGCCCGACTGCACGCACAAGCCGCCCTGACAGTCGCCGCCCGTGCAGGTGGCGCCGTCGGGCAGCGCGACTTGCTGACAGCCCTTGGCGGCGTCGCAGCTGTCCGCGGTGCACGAATTGCCGTCGCTGCAGCTGACCGCGGTGCCGCCACACTTGCCGTTGCCGCAGACGTCGTTGGAAGTGCACACGGTGTTGTCGTTGCACGGCGCGGCATTGGCGACTGTCTGGCAGCCCTTGGCCGCGTCGCAGTAGTCGGTCGTGCAGGGGTTGGCGTCGTCGCAGGTCAGGGGCTTGCCCTGGCAGCCGCCGTTGCTGCAGGTGTCGCCATCGGTGCAGGCTTGACCGTCGCTGCACGCCTGGCTGTTGTCGGCGAATTGACAGCCCTTCTGCGCGCTGCAGCTGTCGGTCGTACACGGGTTGTTGTCGCCGCAGGTGATGCTGGCGCCGGCTTTGCAGGCACCCAAAGCGCAGATGTCGCCCTGCGTACACACCGAGCCATCGTCGCATGGATTGGCGTTGGCGGCCGACTGACAGCCGCTCGTCGGGTCGCAGCTGTCGGTGGTGCAGGCGTTGCCGTCGCTGCATGCGGTAGACGCACCCGGCAGGCAGACCGCGTTTTTGCACGCATCGCCACTGGTGCAGACGTTGCCATCGCTGCAATCGAGGCTGTTGGCTGCAAAGGTGCAGCCAGTTTTGGGGTCGCAGCTATCGGTCGTGCACGGGTTGCCGTCGCTGCAGCTGACCGGCTTGGCCCCGGTACACACGCCGCCGCCGCAGCCATCGCCGCTGGTGCACGGGTTGCCGTCGTCGCAGTTGCCGGTCGATGGCACGAACGCGCAGCCCAGTAGGGGATCGCAGCTGTCGGTCGTGCACGGATTGTCGTCGCCGCAGGCCTTGGCGCTGCCGCCAGTGCAAACGCCGGCCTTGCACACGTCGGCCAGCGTGCACTGGTTGCCATCGTCGCAGCTGGCCGTGGTCAGCGTGAACTGGCAGCCGCTCGCCGGGTCGCAAGCGTCGGCGCTGCATGGATTGCCGTCGCTACAGGTCGCCGCTTTGCCGGCTTTGCACGCGCTATCGGCGCAGACGTCGCCCACGGTGCAGGCGCTGTTGTCGTCACAGGGCAGGGCATTGACCACGTTCTTGCAGCCAGCCTTTGGGTCGCAGGTCTCGGTGGTGCACGGGTTGTTGTCGTCGCAAGCTGCCGGCACGCCAGCCACGCACACGCCGGCCTTGCACACGTCGTTGCTGGTGCACGAGTTGTTGTCGTCGCACGGCTTGGTGGTGTCGACAAAGGCGCAGCCGCTTTGCTTGCTGCACGCGTCGTCGGTGCACGGATTGGCGTCGTTGCAGACCACCGGCTTGCCGGCCGTACATGCGCCGCCGGCGCAGGCGTCGCCCAGGGTGCAGGCGTCGCCGTCGTCGCACGGCAAGCTTGACGGGTTGTGCTGGCAGCCACCGATGGGCTTGCAGCTGTCGATGGTGCAGGCGATGGCGTCGTCGCAGTCGGTGGCCACGCCGGGCAGGCATGCGCCACCGCCGCACAGGTCTGCCAGCGTGCACGCATTGTTGTCGTCGCAAGGTGCGGAGTTGGCCGCGCTGCTGCAGCCGCCCTGCGGCGTGCACGCTTCGTCCGTACACGGATTGCCGTCGTTGCAGACCACGGTCGCTCCCGGCTTGCAAGCGCTGTCGGCGCACAGGTCGTTGGCGGTACACAGGTTGTTGTCGGTGCAAGGTAGGCTGTTGGCGCCGTGCTGGCAGCCGCTGGCCGGCAAGCAGGCGTCGGTCGTGCACGGATTGCCGTCGTCGCAGCTGGTCGGCGTGCCCGGCAGGCAAGCCCCGGCTTGGCACGCGTCGCCTTGCGTGCACAGGTTGCTATCGGTGCAACTCGCCGCGCCAGGCAGGTGGGCGCACACGCCGTCGGAGCCGCAGCTGTCGGCGGTGCAGGGGTTCTGGTCGTCGCACGACTTGGCGGCGCCCGTTGCGCATTGGCCGGCCTTGCAGGCGTCGCCGACCGTGCAGGCGTCGCCGTCGCTGCAAGGCTTGCCATCGGCGGCGGCGACGAGCTTGCACGCGCCGCTCTCGCATTTGTGGGCCATGCAGGCCGGTGCGGGCGAGTTGGCTGCGGCGCAATTGTCGTCGCTGATGCAGCCCGGCTTGCTGTCGGCGGCCGCGTCGCTGTCTGCTGGGGGAACGGCCGCATCGGCTGCACCAGTGTCCGGCACTGTAGCGGTGTCCGCAGTGCCCGCCGCCTCGACCGTCGTGCCGTCGGCGACCGTGCTGCCATCCACGCTGGTCGTGCCTGCAACCACGACCGCCTGGTCCTCGCCGCAGCCTAGCGCGCTCGTCGTTAGCGCAAGACGCGCCAGAGCGACCAGCCACGGCATCAGCGTGCTGCTACGCAGTGGCGAGGGTGCCGTTGTGGCGAGCGTTTGCATAGTCATGGAAAGTCCGGGCTAGCGCGAGCAGTGCGCGGCGCGGACCCCATGCTACTTGTGTGGCGGTGGGTCAACAAGCTGCGCGGGGCTGGACCACTAGGCCGGGGTGGCGCCGTCGTTCGCTGCGGGCAAGCCACGTGATTGGCAATGGACGAAGCCCCACCGCACGCCCACAAGCGCCGCCCGGGCGTGGCCTGACGCGACGGCCGGACTTGCGCCAAATCTATCGCAAATTCCGGCGGAGCCACCGTGAGACACTCCTTTGTTGTTCTCGCGCTAGCGCACCTTGGCTGCGGCAAGACGCCTGCAACGGGCGCCGCGGCCCACTCTACAGCCGACACCCAGGCCGGCGCGGACGCAGCCGCCCCAACCGACGCAGCCGCGACCGACGCAGCGGCCGACGCCGGCAACGGCATGCCCGCGCCCTACAACAGTTTCTACAGCGTCGAGTCCATCGCCGTGCAAGGCGACGAAATCGTGGTGTGCACCGAGGACCAACCCGACCACAAGTCGCCGTTCTACCGCAAAGCCGCGCCAAGTACGAAGCCTATAACGGTAGCAATCCCAACTTCAGCACCGCCATCAAGCTGCCCAACGGCACCTCGGACCCCACCTTGGCCGCGCAGGATGTCACCCTGCGTTTTCCGAAAGCGCCCAAGGTGGCGACCAATCACGCCGGCACTGGGCTTGGCGCCAAGTGGCAATTGCTGACCGGCCCACGGCAGGCCATCTACGCCCTGGCGCGCAAGTCCTACTTTGCCGAAAAGTCGCTCGGGCTGCGCAAGGGCAGCGGAGAGTTCCTGCACACCGAGAACGTTATGCTCGTCGACGGCCAGGGTCGGCTGCGCGGGGTGTACAACGCGACGCTGCCGGCGGACATCGGTCGCGCCATGGCTGACATCACAGTGCTGCTGCGCGAGCGCTATACAGAATCGCCTTGAGGTGAGATCAAGCCTACCGCAAGGAAGGAGCGACGAGTCGGCTTGCAAAGCCGCGAGTTTGCGACCCACTGAGCCAGCAAGAACAGCAATCGCCGATGACCTCGGGTCATCGCGATCCTGT
>SXGU01414414.1_pt1 | contig 12688 bp, 6 predicted proteins | sample 3174531 | NCBI WGS metagenome assembly SXGU01 (sample SAMN11356863, study PRJNA531348) | freshwater metagenome | isolation source: freshwater sample F1-140 | place: China: Fuxian Lake, Yuxi | collected 2017-12-25 | reverse complement strand
GTGGTCATGAACACCACTGCCAACGCGTTGCTGGCCATCGGTGCTTCGCCGGTGATGGCCCATGCCATCGACGAGGCCGAGGATATGGCACGCATTGCGCAGGCGCTCGTCATCAACATTGGTACCCTGAGCGCGCCCTGGGTCGAGTCCATGTTCAAGGCCGGGCGCGTGGCCCGCGAACGCGGCATCGGCATTGTGCTCGATCCGGTCGGCTGCGGCGCAACGGCCTATCGCACCGAGACGTCTCAGCGGCTGGTGCGTGAGGTTCGGCCTTCGGTAATCCGCGGCAATGCTTCCGAAATCCGCGCCCTGGTGCGTTCGGGTGGCAATACCAAGGGCGTCGATTCGCGGGATTCCCCCGACGATGTGGTGGCCGATGCCAAGGCATTGGCCTTGTCCGCCAACTGCGTGGTCTCGGTCAGTGGTCCGGTGGATCTGATCACCGACGGCATCCGCGTGGCACGGGTGGCCAACGGCCATGCCCTGATGCCCAGGGTCACCGGCATGGGCTGCACTGCCAGTGCGATCACCGGTGCCTTTGTGGCGGTGAATCCGGAGCCGTTTTCAGCCGCGACCAACGCGATGGCCGTAATGGGCGTCACCGGCGAGATCGCCGGTGTCGGGGTGGCCGGGCCGGGCAGCTTCCAGCTGAATTTCCTCGATGCCCTGTACAACCTGGATCAGGCGCAGCTGTCGGAGCGCCTGAATATGAGCGGGATCTGAGCCCGTAGGCGGCGTATCAGCGTCTTGATCTGCCTGCCTGCGTGCTGCTTGCCGAGTCGGTGCGCTGGATGGGCGGTTTGACATTCGTCAATGTGTCTAGGGTTAACCTGGACTAAAATCCCGCATCGAAATTTCCGTGGCTTTTCGCAATGCTTCCGATCGGGGTCGTTGCCAGGCAGACTGGCATTGACATCAGCACGCTGCGCAAGTGGGAAACCAGGTATGGATTTCCCCGGCCGGTACGCGGCGCGTCTGGGCAGCGCAAGTATTCCGCCAGCGAGTTGCAGACCTTGGTGCATATTGCCCGACGTATTGCGGCGGGCGAGCGGGTGGGGGGCATCATGCAGGAGCTCTCGGCCGACCGTCAGCCCCCTGTCGTGTTGCATGCCGAAAACCTTACCGGACCCGAGCATTCACCATTTGTCGCTACCGCGCTGGCCTCTGTCCGTGCCTGCGATTTGCCCTCGCTACGCATCCTTCTCGAGAAGGTGCGCAGGCAGGGGACGCTGCTTGAGTTCGTCGAGGCCTTCGCGGCGCCACTGACTGTTGCCGTAGGAGATGCCTGGGCCTGCGGCGACGTGTCGGTGTATGCCGAGCACCTGTTCTCTGCCCTACTCGAAAACATGCTGCTACGCGAACCCGGCGTATCCGGTCTGGATGCCGACCCTGTAGTGTTGCTGACCACGCTCTCGGGCGAAAGGCACACTCAGGGTTTGTCGATGATCCACGCCGTGCTTGGCGATGCCGGGGTAGCCTGCCTTCGACTGTCCAGCGATTTGCCGATCACCGAGATCATCGCCGCCTGTGAGGTCAACCGGTTTCGCGCCGTCGGCATTTCGGTCAGTGCGCGTTACCCGCCGCGACTGTTGCGTAGCGAGGTTTTCGAACTGCGCGAACGTTTGGATGGGGATGTTGCATTGTGGTTGGGCGGTGGCGGTGTTGATTGCCTGCGTCTGTTGCCGCCCGGGACGCGCGCATTTGCATCACTCCGGGAATTGATCGACGCCGCGCGTGCGCTCCTTCCCATATCGGGCGCTGGAAGCCCTGGACGAAAGCGCACTCGATGAAAGAAACCTTACCGCAGACCACCAAGGTCGCTGCAGCCAGCACGGAATTCGACGGCTATGTCGTCTGCATCGGCGCCTCCGCAGGCGGGCTGGACGCGCTGGAAAAGTTCTTCAAGAACTGTCCGGGAGACACGGGTGCCGCCTTTGTGGTCATTCAGCACCTGTCCCCCGACCACAAGAGCATGATGAACAACCTGCTCGCCCGCCATACAGCGATGCCGGTGATCATGGTGGAAGACGAAATGGCAATCGAGGGCAATCGCCTCTACCTGATTCCTGCGGGATCAATCATGCACGTCACGGCGGGACGTCTGCACCTGACACCGAAGAACCCGCGCGGCCTGACCTTGCCGATCGACATCTTCTTCAATTCCCTGGCCAATGTTTATGGCAAGCGAGCCGTGGGGATCATCCTTTCCGGCACCGGAACCGACGGCACGCGTGGTGCCATGGCCATCAATGCCGCCGGCGGCATGCTGATGGTGCAGGCGCCGGAATCTGCCAGTTTCGACGGGATGCCGCGCAGCGCGATTTCGATCGGCGTCGTGGATGCGATCCTGCCTCCGGAGGAACTCCCGGCACGCCTGCTGGCGCACATCCGCAATCTGCCCTATCCGGCGGCCGACGTCGAGGCACGCGTCATTCCCTATGCCAGGATGAGCGGCGATGAGGTGTTCGCGGCCATCATGCAGATCCTGCATCAGGTTGGCGGCATCGACTTCTCCGACTACAAGCCGACCACGGTGATGCGGCGAATCGAGCGTCGCCAGCAGGTGCGCCATGCACCGGAACTGTACGAATATCTCGACCTGCTGGAAAACGATCGGGGCGAAATCATTACCCTCAGGCGTGAACTCCTGATTTCGGTGACCAGCTTCTTCCGCGACCCGGAAACCTTTGCACTGCTGTCCGAAAAAGTCATCTCGCCGATGGTGGCCGAAAAGCAGGCCGGCGACACGATACGCGTCTGGATTGCCGGGGTCGCCACGGGCGAGGAGGCCTACACCCTCGGGATGCTTTTCATCGAAGCCTTCGAGCGCGAACGGCGCTGGCCCAACCTAAAGATATTCGCCACCGACGTCGACCAGCAGTGCGTCGAGACTGCCGGTATCGGCCAGTACCCCGAGTCAGCCGCAGCCGAACTGTCGCCGGAGCGTCTGGAGCGATTCTTCGTGCGCAAGGGCGACAACTTCCTGGTGAAAAACGATCTGCGGCAATGCATCGTGTTTGCGCGTCACAACCTGCTGGCCGATCCCCCGTTCACCAAGATGGACCTGGTTGCCTGTCGAAATACGCTGATCTACTTCAAGGCGCCGGCGCAGGATCGCGCCTTGCGGTCGCTGCAATACGCGATTAACGAAGGCGGCGCGATGTTGCTTGGTTCGAGCGAGTCTTTGACTGCCAGTACGCAAGGCCTGGAACTCATCAGTGCCAAACACAAACTGTTCCGGCGCAAGGGAGGCATGGCCCCGCTTTTCCTTGACCGGAAGCTCACGGCAACCATGCCGCGCTCAGGTTTCGGCGGGGCCGCAGCGCTGGCCCGCGGGCGCAAGACCGTCAGTACCGCGAATGCTTCCGACGCCGGTCTGGCGACCTTGATCAGTCACTATGCGCCGCCGGCGATCCTGGTCAATGAGAACCACGAAGCGCTGCATATGTATGGGGACGTTGCCAGCTATTTTCGCGTCAAGGAGGGTGCGGCCAGTCTCGAAATCAATCGCCTGTTGCCCGACGCGATCAGCCCTATTGCTTCGGCCTTGCTGTACAAGGCGTCGCGCGACCGTTCTTCGCTGATCTCCGACCGTATCGAGTTCACCTTGCCCGGCGGCGAGATCCGCTCGCTGCGAATTGCGGCGCATCCCGTGGGGGATGGCGATGACGAGCGCCTGACATTGCTGAGTTTCGAGCAGGACGCCGTGCGTATCGTCATGGATGTCGAGCCGGTGAATGTGGATTCGGAAACCGTGGCCCGTCTGACCATCCTCGAGCGCGAACTCGCCGCCACGCGCGAGAGTTTGCAGGCGACTATCGAAGAACTCGAAACATCGAACGAGGAACTGCAGGCCACGAATGAAGAATTGATGGCCTCGAACGAAGAATTGCAAAGTTCGAACGAGGAACTGCAGTCGGTGAACGAGGAGATGAGCACGGTCAATTCCGAGTTCCAGGAAAAGATGCTGCTGCTCAATCGCGTGAACGCGGACCTGGACAGCATGGCAAAGGCCGCCGGCGTGGCCACGGTATTTGTCGATGGACAGTTTCGAATCACGCGTTTCAGCCCCGATGCGACACAGGTTTTCAAGTTGCGCGATTCCGACCTGGGCCGTCCGCTCGACGATATCGCGCATATGCTCGTCTATCCCGAGTTGATGGCTGATCTGGAGCGCACCCTGGGGATGCAGCACACCTGCGAGCGCGAGGTGGTATCCATCGATGAGAAGCGAACCTTCCTGGTGCGAATGCTGCCTTATCTGGTGCCATCGACCACCGAGCGCGGCGCCGTTGCAACCTTTGTCGACGTCACCGCCTTCCACGATGCGCGACGCCTGCAGGCGGTCATGGATGCCCTGCCGGAGCACATCGCGGTGGTCGATCAGGCTGGCGTCATCGTCATGATCAATGCGGCGTGGCGGCGTTTCGCCCGTGCCAACGGCGATTCCGAGCTCGAGCGTTCAGGCGTCGGTGTCAACTATCTGGAGGCCTGCCAGGCCGACAATCATCCGGATAGCGATGCCGCCGTGGCGGCGGCGCGGGGATTACGCGGCGTGCTCGAGGGTAGCCTGCCGAGCTTCTCCATCGAATATCCCTGTCATTCACCCGCCGAGCAACGCTGGTTCGTGATGAATGTGGCGCCGATTCTCGGGGTCGAGTTGGGCGCCGTGATCAGTCACGTCAATATTTCCTCCTGGCACTTGCGGAAATCCTAATGAATACGCGACAAGTCAATCTTGCAATCCTGAGGGACCGTGCCGAGCAGGCGCTTGCCGAAGGCCGAAGCCGACATCTGGCCCTGAGCACGGACGAAGCCGATTCGCCGGCCGATCGGCTGGTGCAGGAACTCAGGATTTACCAGACCGAACTGGAAATTCAGAACCAGGAACTCGTCGGTGCGCAGGCCGAGATATCGGCAAGCCTGAGCAAGTACCGGAATCTATTCGAGCAACTTCCGCTGCCGGGTGTGGTGGTCGACGACAGAGGGTTTATCGTTGATGCAAACCATCAGGCGCAGGCGATATTCAAACTGAAGTCCAGCGCCGGCCTGCAGCATCGATCGGCGTTTCAGCTGTTCGGCAGTGGCGATCGCGACAGGATCCACGCGGTGCTCAACCATCGCAGCGACGCGGAGCCGCAGGTGCTTGCGCTGCTCACGCTCAAGACCGATGCTGAAGTGCCAATCGTTGTCGATGTGCACGTCATTCATCTGGCACAGGAGAGTCACGCCGGGGATCGTACGCTGCTGATCCTGGTAGACAAAACGGCCGATCTGGCGTTGCGTGAGCGCGACGAACGCCTGCGCAAGCTCGCCGCCCATATACCGGGCATGGCGTTCCAGTTTCAGCTTTGGCCGGACGGGCGCGCGACCCTACCCTATGCCAGCGAAGCAATACGGGATATTTTCGGGCTCAGTCCGGAGGACGTTCGCGCCGATGCTTCGCCCTTGTTTGAGCGCCTGCATCCCGCGGATCTGAAACGCGTTTCGGCTTCGATCGAGGCTTCGGTGAACCGATTGTCGTTATGGGTCATCAGCTACCGTGTGCTGCTGCGCAACGGCGGCACGATATGGGTCGAAAGCGAAGCCACGCCAGAGAAGCAGGCGGATGGCAGCGTGCTCTGGAACGGCTATGTTCGGGACATCACGGATCGCAAGCAGATTGAATCCCAACTCAGCCATTCGCGGGAAGACCTGGTCCGCGCTCAGCGCGTGGCACATATCGGCAGTTGGACGATCGACCTTGATAGCCAGACGCTCACGTGGTCGGACGAGACCTATCGTATCTTCGGCATCGCGCAGGACACGCCGGTTGATTTCAAGTTGTTCACGGCCTTGGTTCATCCCGATGACCGCGATGCCGTCTCCTTGGCCTGGCAGGCGGCTCTGAGCGGCGAGCCGTATGAAATCGAGCACCGGATCCTTGCGGGGCGCCGAGGCATTGTCTGGGTCAAGGAACTAGCTCATTTCGCCAGGAATGCCGATGGACGAATAATTAGTGCCTTCGGCACGGTTCAGGACATCAGCGAGCGCAAGCAGACTGAGGAGGAACTCGACCACTATCGTTTCCATCTGGAACAACTCGTCGAGGAACGCACGCTTTCGCTTTCCATCGCCAAAGAGGCCGCGGAGGCCGCGAATCGCGCCAAAAATACCTTCCTCGCGACCATGAGCCACGAGTTGCGCACGTCCTTGAATGCCATCATCGGCATGACCGGGCTGGCCTTGCGCCGGGCCGAAGATCCGCGTTTGCGCGACCATTTGCGCAAGGTCGAGCAGGCATCCGATCGCCTGCTGGGCCTGATCAGCGATGTGCTCGATATCACCAAGATCGAGGCCGAGCGACTGACGCTGGAGCAGATCGACTTCCGTCCCAGCGATGTTCTCGACAATCTTTCGGCGCTGGTTGGACAAAAGGCCAGAGAAAAGGGCCTCACGATTACGTTCGAGCTGTCTCCAGCCTTATCCGGCCTGGTTGTTCGTGGCGATCCGATGCGTCTCGGCCAAATCCTGTTGAATCTGGTGTCGAATGCCATCAAGTTTACCGAGCACGGCAGCGTGACCTTGCGTGCCTCGGAAATCGGCCGAGAGGCCGAGTCGGTCCGGTTGCGGTTCGATGTCGACGATTCCGGAATCGGTATTGCCGCGGAAGCCGTGGAACGCCTGTTTCTGGCCTTCGAGCAGGCCGACGGATCGATGACCCGTCGCTACGGTGGCACCGGCCTTGGCTTGGCGATCAGCAAGCGCCTGGTGGGTCTGATGGGCGGCCAGATCGGAGTGGATAGCTTGCCGGGAGTGGGAAGCAATTTCTGGTTTACGGTGAATCTGGGCATCTCCGCCGGGCACCTTGCCGAGCCGAAGTTGGTGAAACTGGCGGATATTGAACGGCGCCTGCGAGATAGTTTCGCGGGTTGCCGCATTCTTCTGGTGGAGGATGAACCCGTCAGCGCCGAGGTGGCGAAATTGCAATTGGAGCACCTGGAAATGGTGGTCGACCATGCCGAAGACGGCGAAGCGGCGGTCGCCATGGCGCAGACCGGGTGTTACGCGCTGATTCTGATGGATATGCAGATGCCGAAGCTGAACGGGCTGGACGCGACGCGGCTGATCCGACAGCTTCCCGGCTATGTACTGAGGCCGATTTTGGCAATGACGGCCAATGCTTTTGGCGAGGATCGCCAGGCCTGTCTTGAAGCCGGCATGAACGACCACATCAGCAAGCCTGTCAGTCCGGAAGAGTTGTATGACGGCGTTTTCCGCTGGCTATCATGGTCGCGGGAAATGGGACACTGACGTCCAGGCTGCTATGTCAGGGCCCCGTCGTAGATCAGCTTGCTGCCTGCGACCAGCAGGGTCCAGGCCGTGACCAGATTGAAACCGCGCATATCCACGGCCTTGAGCAGGCGATAGCCGGTGTAGTAGCCGAGCGGGATCACCGGCGCCAGCAGTAGTGAAACGCCGAGGAAGGACAGGTCCACCAGGCCGAGCTGCGCATAAGGTCCGAGCTTGGCGAAATTCACCACGGTAAAAAATATCACCGTGGTGCCCACCAGGCGCATCTTGTCCATGTTCTGCGGCATCAGGTATTGCATGATGGGCGGCCCACCGGCGTGGGAGACGAAGCTGGTGAAGCCGGATACTGTGCTCCAGAATATGCCGGGGCCAAGAGTCGGCGCTGACGCCACGGCGATTCCGCTGCTGCGCGCGGCGCGAAAGCGGTCAAGGGCGAAGAGCACGGCCTCGATGCCGATCAGCAGCTTGATCCAGCGTGCGTCGACATGGCCGAAGGTCAGCCAGCCGACGCCGATGCCAAGCATCGCGCCGGGCAGGATGATGCGCAGGTTGGCGGTGTCGGCGCGACCGCGGAACACCACCACGCCGATGATGTCGATCACCAGCAGGATAGGCAGCATCACGGCGGCGGCAAAGACGGGCGAGACCGCCAGCGCCATCAAGGGTACGCCGAGGCTGCCGGCGGCCCCGCCAAAGCCGGCTTTGGACATGCCGAACAGGAATGTGGCGGCGACTGCCAGGGCCCAGAACACGGGGGGCTGCGCCGCCGCGTGCTCAAACACGGCTCAGGTACGTGACTGCAGCAGCCAGTGCAGCACGGTGAGGAACAGCGTTTCGGCTTCGACCGGTTTGCCGACGTGGTCGTTCATGCCTGCCGCAAGGCAGGCCCGGCGATCCTCCTCGAAGGCATTCGCCGTCATCGCGACAATCGGGGTCGTCACATTCATCGAGTCGGCGCGGATCGCCTGCGTGGCTTCGATGCCGTTCATGTTTGGCATCTGCATGTCCATCAGGATCAGGTCATAGCGCTGGCGGCGGGCATGATCCAATGCCTTGGCTCCGTCATCCGCCAGGTCGATGGCGAGCCCGATGTCCGTCAGCAGGATCTGAATGATTTCGCGTCCCATCGGCTCATCATCGGCCAGCAGCACGCGGGCGCCGCTGAAGTCGCGCCGCAGCCGGTACTCGGCGGTTTCGGCTGGTTTGGGCAAATCCACCGGAGCCATTTCGGTGCCGCCGAACCATGCCGTGAACCAGAAGGTGCTGCCCTGGCCCGGCCGGCTATCGACGCCGATCTCGCCCGCCATCATCTGCACCAGGCGTTTGCTGATGGCCAGCCCCAGACCGGTCCCGCCGAACTTGCGGGTCATCGAGCCATCCGCCTGTTCAAAGGCGAGGAACAGGCGCTCCTGTTTCTCAGCGTCTATGCCGATGCCCTGGTCCTCGACTTCAAAGCGCAGCCGCACACCATCGATGGCCGCTTCATCACGACGAATGCGGACGACGATGGCGCCGTGATCGGAGAACTTGATCGCGTTGCCGACGATGTTGAGCAGAATCTGGCCCAGGCGCAACGGATCGCCCCGCAAGTTATCGCCCGAGCCATCGAGGTTCTTGTCGATCAGCAGCTTGATGCCCTTTTCCGCGGCACGATTGCCGACCAAGTTGACCAGATTGCGCAACACATCATCGAGGCTGAAATTGAGCTGTTCCAGTTCCAGCCCCCCGGCTTCTATTTTCGAGATGTCGAGGATGTCGTTGATGACGGACAGCAGGTGGTCGGCGGCGGTCTTGGCCTTGTCGAGCTGCTCCAGGCCTTGCGAGTCCAGCATGCGCCGGCGCGCCAGCGTCATCATGCCCATGATGGCGTGCATCGGCGTACGCAGTTCGTGGCTCATGCGCGAGAGGAACTCGCTCTTCGCTGCATTGGCGCGCTGTGCTTCGTCGCGGCTGGCCTGCAACTCGGCCTTGCTGCGCTCCTCGGCGGTGATGTCGCGAAAACTCCAGACCCGTGATACCTGGCTGCCATCCAGCAGCGGGATGCTGCGGCGGAAGAGAATGCGTCCATCGTTGAGCGGTACCGTGTCTTCATGCACCACGCTCATGGCGAGGATGTCGCTGATGCGCTGTGCGCTGGCGTCGGGATCGACGAAGAGCTTGCGGGCGGCGGCGATGATTTCGGCACGCCCGGTGTTCGGCGCCTCCTCGGGCGGAATGTTCCAGATCTTGAAAAAGCGCTCGTTGGCGAACAGCAGTTTGCCGCTGGGGTCACTGCCGTCATAGCCGAAAATGCCGTCGCCGGTGGCTTCCAGGGTGCGTTGCAGGTTGTTCAGGCTTTGCTTGAGCGCCTGGGCGGCTTCGCGTTGCTCGCTGATGTCCTGGAAGGCGCCGCTGATGCGCACTACGTGATCGCCTTCGAACTGCGGCTCGCCCAGTGCGCGGACCCAGATCTGGCGGCCGCTGGCGGTGATCAGCGGGAGCTCGAGATCGAAGGGGATGCCTTCCTTGATGACTCTGGCCACGGCAGCTTCGACGGTCTGTCGGACCTCGGGGGAATAGAAGGCCACCGCTTGGTCGATGCTGGGCATGTTGCCCGGCTCGAGATCATGGAGGCGGAAGGTTTCTGCCGTCCAGCTCAACTTGCCGGTGGCAACTTCGATTTCCCAGCCGCCGACCCGTGCCAGCCGACCGGTGCGGTCGAGCAGGTCCTGGTTGCGGAGCAATGTTTCCGCGGCGGCCGCCTCGGCGCGCTGACGCGCCAGTTCGGCCGTGAGTGTGCGGACTTCCTCGATCTGCAGGGCGTGGCTGTTGCGCAGGTGGATGATGGCCGCGGCGGCGATGACATTGATGGTGACCTGGACCAGCCAGTGCATGAATGGTGGCGTTGGCGGCACGGGCGGCAACATGCCGAGATACTCCGCCACGGCAATCATCAGGAAGCCGCTGATGCTGAGGGCGGTGAGGATGATTGCGGTACGGGGTCCGAGCAGCCAGCCGGAAAAGAAGATGACCACGGGAAGGCAGAAGACTACCGGCGTGCTGACTCCCCCGGAGGATATTGCGATGCCTGTTACCACGGCCCATGTGCCATAGGTGAGCACATGGAGTCCGGCCCGGGTATGGCCCTGACGAAGGAGCAGCATGGTAAGCAGGGCGATGCCTATCCCCGCCACCGGATTGGCCATTCGCCTCGTCTGATCCGGCGTGTAAATCAGGATTACGGCGATGAACGCCAGGCCGCATCCAATGATGGCGATGATCGCCAGGCGCAGGAAAGTTCGGGTGAAGTCATCGAGCGCCGGTTCCCCGGTCTGCCCGATAGGCTGGTTTTCTGAAAGTTCCGGGGTCATCGAACAATCAATTCGCGTTTGGTGCAGGCAGTCGTGATGGCGAGCAAGGATCTCGAAAATTTCCAGCGGCGCTGTCAGGGGGTATCGGCGGGCTGTTTTGTATTGGTTGTCCCCGCCTTATTGGGACGGCCAGTATTCTACTCTGCGGGCTGGGAACGGATCCAGTCGGCAGCCGTCAGCAGAGCGGCCTGCAGTCGCTGCTGTGCAGCATCGCTCAGCGGCTCGCCAAGTTCGTAAGCTTCGCCGCGTATCGCCAGCAGCCAGCACGGCGGGGGCTCGCCGTCGTCGATATCGGCAAAGACCTTGAGCACGGCCTGCGGGCTCATGGCGTGGGTGGTGAAACTGTTGTCACGGGCCGCTTCGATGCGCATCAGGCTGAACGGCGCCGGCGCCTCCAGACTGGCATCGACGAACAGCACGCGCTGCCGGCCTTGCAGGTCGAGCGCGTGTTCCACTTGCAACTGGAAATCGGTCAGGCAGTCGACCGCGCCCCATTCCGGATGGCGCGAGGCGAGTTCGATGAAATGTTCGACGAACATCGGGCCCAGCGCGTCGTCGCCGCGGCTGGGATTGCCCCAGCCGAAAATCAGCGTCGGCGCGCTCAAGCGTAGTCCGGCAGTTCGCGAGTCAGCCCGCGATGATCGCGCATGGCCTCATCGATCACCGTGCCGTCAGCGCCGACTATCGACACTTCCAGCGGCATCTGTCCCAGTGCATGCGTGGCGCAGGAAAGGCAGGGATCGAAGGCGCGGATGGCGATCTCGATGTGGTTGAGCAGGCCCTCCGTGATTTCGACACCATCCAGGTATTGCATGGCCACTTCGCGCACGGCCGTGTTCATGGCCTGGTTGTTGTGCGTGGTGGAGACGATCAGGTTGGCGCGGATCACCTGGTCGTGCTCATCGACGCGGTAATGGTGGATCAGCGTGCCGCGCGGTGCCTCGATGACGCCGACACCGCGTTCCTGGCGCTGGCCGGTGGCCATCAGGTCGTGGCCGACGATGTCATCATCGTGCAGCAGGTCCTTGATGGTTTCGGCGGAGTGCAGCATTTCGATCATGCGCGCCCAGTGGTAGCCCAGCGTGGCGCCGGCGGCGCTGCCGCCGTCAAAGGCGAGAAAGGCTTCGCGCTCCTTGTCCGCCAGCGGGGTGGGAATGTGGTCACACATCGTCACACGCGACAGCGGGCCGACGCGATAGGAGCCGTCTTCGGTGCCGAGCGACTTGAAGAAGGGGAACTTCATGTAGGACCAGGGCTTGACGTCCTCGCCGATCACATCCCAATAGCGGCTGTAGTCGAAGTGGTCGAACAGGGTCTTGCCGTCGATGTCGCGCGCTCGCAGGCCGCCGTGATACAGGTCCATGGCGCCGTCGGGAGCGACCAGGCACATGCCGGCCGAGCGGAAGCGGCCGAAGGCGTTGTACTGCGTGAGGTTCTGCTCGAACAGGCCGCGGATGATTGCCACCGCGTCGCGGCTCCAGGCCACCATCTGGTAGGCATCCTTTTGCAACTCGGCGCGTTCTTCGGGCGAGAGAGATTTGTTCACGCCGCCGGGTACCGAGCCGGTGCCATGCACGCGCTTGCCTGAAGTCATGCGGATCACCTCCTGGCCGTACTTGCGCAACAGCACGCCTTTCTTGGCGACTTCGGGGTGCGCGGCAACGACACCGACGATGTTGCGCGTGGCCATGTCCGAGCCGAAGCCGAACAGCAGGTCGGGTGATGCGAGGTGAAAGAAGTGCAGGGCATGCGACTGCAGCATCTGGCCGGCGTGCATCAGGCGGCGGATCTTCTCGGCGGTGGGCGTCAGCTGCTTGATGCCGAGCATCATGTCCAGCGCCTTGGAGGCGGCGAGGTGGTGGGAGACCGGGCAGATGCCGCACAGGCGCTGCACCATCACCGGCACTTCCCAGTAGGGGCGGCCCTGGATGAATTTTTCGAAGCCGCGGAACTCGACGATGTGCAGGCGCACCTGGTGCACCTTGTTGTTGTCATCGAGCAGGATGGTGACCTTGCCGTGGCCTTCGACCCGCGATACGGGATCG
>SXGU01185351.1_pt1 | contig 12688 bp, 12 predicted proteins | sample 3174531 | NCBI WGS metagenome assembly SXGU01 (sample SAMN11356863, study PRJNA531348) | freshwater metagenome | isolation source: freshwater sample F1-140 | place: China: Fuxian Lake, Yuxi | collected 2017-12-25 | reverse complement strand
GGGCCGCGCGGGCCGCGATGGTTTGCACGGTGATTTGTTATCGCTCGCGCATGGCGATTCGCGAAGTCGCGAAAGTTCTGGGAGTTCCGCTTCCACAAATCGACAGCCTCGTGAAGTTCATGGGGCGTGAGGGGATCTCCCGCCTCGTCGAAACCCTGATGGGTCCACAATCGTCCACCGGGCCGCGCACACCGCTTGACGGCTCACGTGCTCCAGAGCCTTCAAATCACGACCAGCATGGATTGATCGTGACCACGACCCAAGCGCCCGCGCTGGATCTCACGCAACTCGGTCTCGATGAGGAGAAGTTTCGGAAGCTCCTGCAGCTCTCGATGGAGATGCAGGGGTTTCCGAGACATCTCGGCATCCATAGCGGGGGGTTCGTGATCTCGCACGAGCCCGTGGTCGATATTGTTCCCGTCGAGAGCGCCACGATGGAAGGACGCTACGTCATTCAATGGAACAAAGATGACATCAATCTTTTAGGACTCATGAAGGTCGACGTCCTCTCGCTCGGCATGCTCACGGCCGTTCGCAAGACTCTCGATCTCTTGAAATCCCACAAGAACATCGACTGGAACCTCGCGCAGATTCCGCCCGAAGATCGCGACACCTACGCGATGATTCAGAAAGCCGATACCGTTGGCGTCTTTCAGATCGAATCGCGCGCGCAGATGTCGCTTCTACCGCGGCTAAAACCGAAGACGTTCTACGACCTCGTGGTCTCGGTCGCGATCGTGAGACCCGGCCCCATTCAGGGCGGAATGGTTCACCCTTACCTGCGAAGGCGCGCGGGTCGTGAGAAAATCACGTACGCGCATCCGGCGCTCGTTCCGATTCTCAATAAGACTCTGGGCATTCCGCTCTTTCAGGAGCAAATCATGCAGATCGCGGTTGCGGTCGCAGGCTTTACGCCGGGTGAATCCGACGAACTTCGCCGTGTGGTTTCATCGGCCTGGAAGCGAAAGACGATCATGGAAGGACTCCGCCAACGCGTGATCAGCGGCATGCTCAGTAACGGCGTCATGCGCGAGTACGCCGATCAGATTTATAAAACGATCGAGGGTTTCTCGTCGTACGGATTTCCGGAAAGTCACGCGGCGAGCTTCGCGCTCATCACGTACGCGAGTTGTTATCTTAAGCAACATCATCAGGATGCGTTTGCGTGCTCGCTCCTCAACAGTCAGCCGATGGGTTTCTACTCTCCCCGACAGCTCATCGCGGATGCGCAGAGGCGCGGCGTTCAGTTTTTACCCCTCGATATTCAGCGCTCGCAGTGGGATTACACGCTTGAAGAAGAGAGTCCCCAAGCCGTGCGCAAACTCACGTCGACGGGACTGAAGCTGCAATCCACCACCCCCGCGCAAGCGGTCCCCATGAACAAACGCCGTTACGCGGTTCGCACGGGTTTACGTTCCATCTACGGCTTACGCGAAGAACAAATCACGAGCCTCGTTCGCGAGCGTGAGGAGCGAGGCCCCTTTCGTGATCTTGGAGATCTCGTGCGCAGAACGAAACTTCCGCGCGCCTCACTCGTGCGGCTGGGCGCGGCCGGAGCGCTCAGCTCCTTCGGCTTGGACGCAAGGCAGGTCATTTGGAAGATTCAAGGCATGAGCTTTGATCAACAAAGTTTGTTTTTCGGCTCGTCGTTGGGTCTTGATGACGCGCGGGCGACCTCTGAAAATGACCTCATCCCGCGAGAAAATGATTGGGAGGAAGTGCGTCGCGAGTATCAAACCAAAGGTTTCTCGGTCGAAACGCATCCGCTCGCCGTTTTGCGGCCGCAGTTATTACGATCTTCAAAAAGGTACATCACGGCTCAGCAGCTCGAAACTCTGCGCGATCGCACACCGCTTGTCGTCGCGGGGCTGATGAGCCTCATGCAAAAACCTCCGACGGCGAAAGGAATGTGCTTTGTCAGCATCGAGGACGAAACGGGCCTCATGAATATCGTGATCACGCCCGACATTTACCAGAAGTGTCGGCTCACGCTCTCTCACGCGGCCCTGCTAGAAGTCGAAGGCCATCTCGAGAGCCGCGAGGGCGTCCGCAACGTGAAGGCGCGAGTCGTGCGGGCTCTCGAGGGGGTGGTGGGAAGATGAAAGGTCCCGGGACCCTTCCTGAGACACCCCGTCCCGATGAAGGCCCGCGTCTTTACAGCTGAGCTTCCATCGGTGCAATTTGGCCGCATGAAAAATTGCGCTCTCCTCATCGTTAGTCTCTTTCTTCTCACCTCTTGTGGCGGTGGCTCGACCGGATCAAACGGCGACGGCCGCGGAGGCGCGCGGACGACATCGTTCACCCCGCTCATGGGTAAATGGAAAGTCGCCGCAAAAATCTGCGGGGGCGCCGAATTCAACGCCGCAAAAGAAACCATCATGATCGACAAAAACGCGAGCAACTTCGCTCACGTGAAGATCACCGAAGACAGCGCCACCCAACTCTGTAAACAAGTGGATGGCTACACGGTTCTCGCGATTTCGACGGGAAGGACCGAACAAGAAGGCCGTACGACCTACACGGTGAGCGGCGAATTCATGCCATCGGCGGTGCGCAAGGCTTGTTGGAAGAAAAACGGAACCATTCTTGAAGCCAAGCCCTACCCTGACGACACGACTTCCGTCAGCGGTCCCTCGTTCGTAGGCACACTCACCCAGTCGCAGGCAAACCGACTCAAATTCGAGAGTGCGGCGAGTCCCCTCTGTCAGGGCCAAGCCACGACGATGATTTTGACGGATTGAGTAAGCACCGCATCAGGCCATCGGCGAGTCGCAGCCCTGTTGTCAATGCCAGCGGGTTGGGCAATAATCAGTTCTTCTAGATCCGTCCGAAATTCCAAAGGATGTCATGGACATAAGAACTGATAGTACGCTCCGCGCTGTCCTCGCCGCGGTCGCCGGCAATGCCCTCGTCACGACGGCAAAATTCGTCGGATGGTTTATCTCCCTCAGCCCCTCGATGCTCGCGGAAGCGGTTCACTCGCTGGCCGATACGCTCAATCAAGTGCTTTTGTTTGTTGGCATTCGTCACGGCGCGGGAAAGCCCACTCCCGCCTATCCCTTCGGGAAAGGACGGGCCCGTTACATTTGGAACCTCGTCTCGGCGATGGGGATCTTCTTTGTAGGTTTCGGATTTACGACCTACCACGGGGTCTCCGAACTCCTCATGCTCACCCCGCACGACGCAGTTGGCGACAACAGTACGGCGATCCTCATTCTGATCTTCGCCTTTGTCGTCGAGACCTACACGCTCCTCCTCGCTTATAAGGCCGTGCAGGAAGCCCGGGGTGATCGTGCCTTCTGGGATTACGTCCGCACGGGAGACGATCCGACCGGAGTCGCGGTCCTCCTTGAGGATGCCATCGCGGTGATCGGCGTTCTCACGGCGCTCACGGGCCTCTGGCTCTCCAATATTTTTCAAAGTCCCGTGCCCGACGCGATCTGCTCGATCATCATCGGTTGCCTTCTCGGGATCATGGCGGTGATTCTCGCGATCTCAAACGGCCGCATCCTCATGGGGATCTCGGCGACCGCCGACGAAGAAACCGAAATTCGCGAATTTATCGAATCGTATCCGACGGTCGAGAGAGTCGCGAGTTTGAAGACGGCGGTTCTTGCGCCAGGCTCACTCAGGCTCGCCGTTGAAATTGAATTTCACGGGGGCATCCTGATTCAACGTGAGCAAATTGAGCGCGACGCCGAGCGCATTCGCGACGGAGAGGACCCCGCCTATATTCTCTTTGAGACGGCCGAGAGGATGGTTCGCGTGGTGGGACGCGAAATTAACAAACTCGAGTCGGATGTCGTGGCGCGATTTCCGCAGGTGCACGTCATCGATCTTGAAGTGAATTAAGAGAAGTGGCAAAAATAGAACCTTCCTCTCGTCTGGAGGGTTCTTTGCCATCATACGCCGGTCCTGCCTGGAACAATTTCATCGAATATCCGAGTCTTGCGTCTAACGAGTACGCGCATGATCGCGCCGACGCGAAGGCACTCATCGCGAAAATCACGGCCACGACGAACGCCGCCAAACCCCTGATGGATCGTGCACTCGGAGAAAACGGTGCGCCGCTTTCCGCGATCGAGCGCGACTCCCTCATCCTGCAACTCCAGGCGATCTCGGAGCTGCGGGAACAAGCGAACGTCTTAGTACAAAATTTGTTTACGTTCGTCTCGTGCGAACGCTCCATTGACGCCAGTGATGATGAGGCGACGAAGGCGGAGAGCCAGGTCGTCGAACTCATGACGGATCTGCAGACGGCAACGAAACCTTCGAGCCTCTTTCTCGACCGCGCGCCGGAGGAGATCTTTGAACTCTATCTGAAGCACCCGCACACGGTTCACGAGGAGTTCGCCTACCGACAGTCCCGCAAGATGCGGGAGACGCTTCTATCGGAAAAAGAAGAAGTCCTGCTCGCAAAATTCCGCTTAAACGGACCGAGCGCCTTCGGTGAGCTCTACGATCAAATTGCGGGATCGCTCAAATGCCGTGTCCAGCAGCGTGACGGAAGCGTTACCGAAATGGGTCTCGCGCAAGCTTCGGGGCTTGTCCGCGATGGCCATGAGCCCACTCGCAAAGCCGCATGGCACGCGATTCAAGAAAGCTGGAAGACGCAAGAGATCCCGTGCGCGGCGATTTTAAACGCCCTCGCCGGTTGGCGCCTCGAAGAAGCGCGTGGACGCTCCCACACGAGACCCGTCGACTTTCTCGAATTCCCGCTCTTCCAAGCGCGCATTCAGCGCGAAACGCTTCATGCGATGCTCGATGCGGTAAAATCGCGCCAAGAAATTTCCGTGCGCGCCAACCTCGCGATCGCGCACGCACTCGGAAAAGATCAGCTCGACCCGTGGGATATCGTCTCTTCGGCACCTTCCAAGGGCGAGGGCGGAAGAAGAACATTCAAGCAGGGGCTGACTCTCATCCACGATGCCCTCGCCGCGATTGATCCTTCGATGGGCGACTTCGTCAAGACGATGGAGAAAAACCAGTGGATCGACGGGCGCGTCCTGCCGACGAAAAAGCATGGGGCCTACTGCACGGAGTTCATCAAGTCTCGCACCCCGCGCGTCTTTCAAACGTACATGGGGTCGATCTCCGACATCCGCACGCTCGCGCACGAGCTCGGGCACGCCTATCATTCGTGGGCGATTCGCGATCTTCCGCTGATGATCCGCGACTACCCGATGACGCTTGCCGAAACCGCCAGCATCTTCGCCGAGACGGCCTTCTCGGATCAACTCTTCGCGCACGGAAGCAATGAGGAGAAGTTTGAAATCTCTTGGCAGAACGTGACGTCGGCCTCCGCCTTCCTCGCGAACATCCCCGCCCGCTTCGAGTTCGAAAAGAACTTCTACGAAAAGCGAGCCGGCGGTTTTGTTTCGGCAACCGAGCTCTCTGATCTTACGGATGCGGCCTGGAGGAAATGGTACGGCGACGCCATCTCGCTTCCGGAGCGCCAGTACTGGATGACGAAACTTCACTTCTCAATCTCGACGGTGAGTTTCTATAACTTCCCATACACTTTCGGCTATCTCTTCAGCCTCGGAATTTACGCGAAGAAAGCTGAGCTCGGGCGCGAGTTCCTGCCGTTTTACGTGAATCTCCTCAGAGACACGGGTCGAATGACGGCGGAAGATCTCGTGCGCAAACACCTTGGCGAAGACATCACCCAACCTGACTTCTGGCTCAAGGGTCTCTCCACCGTCGAGCGCCAGGTGACGGAGTTCGAGGGTCTCCTCAAAGGGCGGACATGAAGGATCAGGCTTCGCCGACTCTCTTCGTTCGCCTCGATCGCATCGGCGATCTCGTGCTCTCGCTTCCGGTCGATGAGTCATTTGATCGCGCGAGCTGGTGGATCCCGAAGGGTCTGAAGTTCGTGACCGACAATGCCGAGCCAAAGAGAAACGCGAAAGAGGTCGCACGTAAAATCTCGGCGCGAAACTTCTGGAAGCTTTTTCGTGAAACGAAACGCGAGAACTTTCAAACCGCGGTCGTCTTTCACGCGCCTTGGTGGGTGGGACTTCTTCTTTTCCTCGCACGTATTCCGGTGCGGGTGGGTGTGCGCAGTCAGTGGCATTCGTTTTTGTTCTTCAACCGCGGCGTCAGGCAAAAACGCAGCCGCGCGGAGCATAGCGAACTTGAATACAATTTCTTGCTCGCCGAAGCGGGTCTCGGGCATTCGCTTCCGAGAACATCGCTTCAACTCCGCTCAGCGGAAAACGAAGTGCTTCCGCGATATGACCTCGCGCCCGGCACCTACTCCGTCGTTCATCCCGGGATGGGCGGCTCGGCTCTCAACTGGCCGATTGAAAACTATGAGGGACTCGTTCGTGAACTCGTGAGCCGCGAAAAAGTCGCGATCACCGGTACTCCGGCGGATGAGCCTTACGTTGCTCCATTAAGAGAGCGCCTCCGAGATCTTCCGAATGTCGTTTGGCTTGACGGAAAATTAAAAGGCCCCGAGTTAATCTCGGTTCTCGCGAACGCGCGCACGGTGACCGCACCGAGCACCGGTGTTTTGCACTTGGCGGCATCCACCGGCGTTCCCACACTCGGCTTGTTTAGTCCCGTTCGCGTGCAACAACCGAAGAGATGGGGACCTCAGGGAGCCCGAACAAAAACGCTCATGCCGCAGGTCGAATGCCCCGGCGAAATGAGCTGCCTCGGGCCCGCGTGTCCCCTCTTTGACTGCATGAAAAGAATCACCGTGAGCGATGCAGTTCAAGCTCTCGATGAGCTCGCATTTATGAAAGGTCCTGCGATTTGAATACCTGGTTTATTTTGATCTTTGCTTTTTTGAGTTCCGTGGCCCAGGCAGAAACCGAGTTTCGCGCGCGCTTTTCGCTCCTCGCCGCAAATCCTTCCGCGGTGAACGAAGCCCTGGCTCCTTACCCCGAAACAAAAACGCTTCGCTCCTACGGCGCGGATCTCATCTTCACCCTTCCCTCGATGCCCGTGGGTTTGGGAGGACGGTACGAAAAATTCTTCGCCCAACAGTCGAATTCGATCGGCGAGAGCGCGGCCGATTGGACCCGCGTCTCTATTTTGATCAACTCACGGATCGTTGATGAGGATTATTATCTGGGCCCGATCGCGACGATCGGCGTGAGCAATCAATTCCGGTACACGACGACGCCGACCGGAAGCCCCTCGCTCGAATACAAATCAGACGGCAATCTCTCGGGCACTCTCGCCGCCGAAGCTGGCTACAAATTCAGTAACTGGATTTTAGGGGGCGAGCTCGGCTACATGTACGCGCCGCTCGGAGATCTGAAGGACAGCTCTGGCCAATCCGTACAAAACTCCGGGGGCGGCGGCGTCACCACCGACCTCGGCGGTTTTTATTTAAGCTTGAGCGCTGGACTGACTTTTTAATTGGTCTTTTCACTCTTCGTACGGGCGACCGTAGACGGCGCTGATTTTCGCGTGAGCTTCTTCGGCCAAGCCGTGACGGGTCGTTTCGCTCGTCACCGGGATCGGATCGAGGAAGTGCAGTTCCGCCTTTAAACTCGTCGTATTGAGAATCCCCATGAAATGCGGTCCGAAGGTCATATCGCCGTACCAGCAGATGCGGTCCCGGTTTTCGGGCGAGAGCGGCTTGCCGTCGACTTCCGTGTACTTGATGACGATCGGAAGGATATCCTTCTGCGCATCAACGGCCGACATGAGGAGCGATTTTTTAAAGGGAAGTACTCCCGCGCCGTTTGAGCTCGTCCCTTCGGGAAAGATCACGACGTTGTGCCCGGCTCTCAATGTATCCGCCATGACTCCGAGATCGCGGCCGATCTGAGCGCGGTTGCGGCGTTCAACGAAAATACTTCCACCAAGCTCCGCCATGGGACCAAGAAACTTAGTCTCGCCCATGTCGACCGACGTCACGAAAATCGCCGGGCGCACCGACGAGAAGACGAGAATGTCGACGTATGAGAGATGATTTCCGACGATGAGGTAGTTCTTGTTCTCGAAGATTTCGGGCTTATAGCCGATGACCTTGGTCTCGACATTCATCGCCTTCAAACAACGGCGGCACCATTTGCCGACATTCTCGGTGTAGAACTTGAGTCGCTCGTCTCGATTGCGAAAGCGAAGTTTGCCCAAAGAAGCTTGAGCCGCATAACCACCCATCAGGGCGCCCACGCGAACCCCGGCCGCGAGTTGACTCGGAACAGGAATCATACTTTGTATTTGCCTTTCATCACGGGATTCATCTCGTCGAGACGAAGAACAGTCAAGAAATCGATGCACCCGAATTCGCGATCGATCGCGGGTTCCGCGCAGACTTTGGCGCCGAGATTCAGATAGGACGTAAAGAGAGTCGGAATCATGCCCTCGATGGATTCTCGGTCGTACTCATATGGATTTGCCTCGATGTACTCGAGCACCGTCTTAAGACTCTTCACCTTGTGTTTTTTCACCGGGCGCACGCGAAGCTCATCCACGGGGAGCGTGTCACGCACGTGCTTAGTGACGAGCCCGATCTGCAGAGGCTCCATCGTCTTGATGCTCGTGCAGCCGAAGAGGAGCTGCGTCTCCGTGAGCCGCGCGTATTCAAAGATTCCGCGCCAGAGGAGTGAGATCACCGTGCCATTTCGAAATTCACGATCGATGCACGCGCGGCCGAGCTCGAGCTTATTTCCGGGAGCTCTGAGGAGTTCCTCGATGTTGAACTCGGTTGCTGTGTAAAACTCCTCGGTGAATCGGCTCGAGTTCAAACGGTAGGTTCCGATCACCCGATTCGATTCTTTCTCAATGATGACGAGGTGATCGCAGATGTCATCAAGCCGATCAACGTCGACGCCGTAAGTGCGCTTCTTTTTCATGTACTCGCGGTGAAAAACTTCGAAGCGAAGCTGAAGGCAAGCCGCGAGCTCCGCGCCGTTTTGCGCGGTCTTGAGGATGAACTTTCCGCGTTCGAACTCAAACGAAACGTGAGGTCTGAAATTGCGAATATTGTAATGATGAAGCTTCATCCGCCGATCGATCTTCTCGATGGCCGATTTCACTGAGCGAATCTTCCTGAAGGCCCGTGCCGCTACTCGCATTTTGATCCCGCTAAGTTTTTTGAACGTTTTTGAACGTTTTTTGATCCCGTCATCTTAATCCGAAAAAATGACGCTCCGGGATCAAGATTGCGTGCGCCGTGGACCCAGCGCGGCAAACCTATCAATGATCGACCCAAGTTCCCTGGCCGGACGTTCCGCCGAGTTGAAGGACTCCCATTCCCTGAACGAACGAAACGTTCGGAATTTCGATCGTCGTGTCGGCCGTTGTGGGACTGTCGCTCGAATCCATGTCGATATACCCACAGACCGTGTAGGTGCCGCTGGGCACTTGCGTGGTCGTCTCGTGGGACGTTCCCGAAATCCAGCTCGTCATCGTCACCCGGCAGCCGGTAGCACCACCGCAAGTCGCCTGAGCCGAGGAAGACGCCGCCGCTCCCCCGAGGAAACCGATGGAGCAGTTCGCGTCGGTGATGTAGACGAAAGCGATTTGCGAAGGACCGGCCTGACAATCCGCCGTCGTGCAATCAACGACGACCGTCGGAATCGCGACGGGCGTGCCCGACCCCGCGATTTCCGCGCAAGAAACCGCGGCACCCGCCAGTGCGAGAATGAAAAATAATTTGAGGGTTTTCATAGGTGGGCACCCTACCACGAGAGGTCCCGGGTAGACCAGCGACGCTTATTTGCGGTGGTAAACTTTGAAGCCAGCTCCACCCGTGTGGGCTTTCACGAGACGCCCGGAGCTATCGAGATAGATGGTGATCGTCTCGCGAAAGGTGGAACCATCGGTATTCTCGACTTCACGATTGCACATCGCAAAATTCTTAACGGGTAAGAGGCCGGAGGAGAGAAGGCGGCAGCGGCTGGTATCCCGGGAGGACGTGGGATCATTGAAGGTCGGATGAGGTCTGCCATCAAAATAAATCGTGGAAATCGGGTGGGGCGTCACCAAGCTCGAGTACTCGTCGAGCCGCTCGCAACCTGTCTGCACGAAGTCTGTGGATGCGAGAGTGTGCGAGGGATAGAGGGAATACGAGCCTGAGAAATTCGCGCATTCCTCAGCCTGAACGTGCGCCGCCTGCGCTAAGAACCCCAACAGGAAAACCATCATGATTTTCATCGATACCTCCAGAGACGGCGGAAGAATTAGTCGCCCGTGCCTACCCGAGTCAAGCCGCCCCGGGTTCTATGACAACATCTCGACACTTCAACCAACGCTCGACGCGTGCCCGGGTCTCCCGTTAACGTTTGGAGGGGGGTTTACCATGCCAAAATTTCTAATTTTCGCGGGCGTACTTCTTTCACTCTCAGGCGCCGGCGCCGCGGATGAATGCGGCACCCGCAGATATTGCTCCGTCGAAACCGAAGTCAACTCCACCACGCGTTGCCCGAATTTCCGCACCTATCGCGTTCGCCTCCATATCCTGGATGCCACCGGCTACGAGATCGGCGACCGGATTATTCGCGACGGCCTCTGCGCCGATCAGGCCGACGAGTTACTGCAGTCTTCGGCCTGTCATTGAACCACCTCTCCCGGACCTTGATCCAGGTAAACCAATCTTGTCTCTGCCTGTACCCGCTCTCGGTGTCACAATAAAGGAGTGAAGCGTCCCGTTCCCGTAACCAAGTCACAGGAGCGAATACGATGATCCGTCCCAAGCAGGCCAAGAAGATCTTGCCCAAGTCCGAGTTCGAGCAATTCGAAGCCATCATCGAGAACCAAGCGAGAAGAATCAGCGACTCGCGACTCAAACAGAAAGCCACTATTTCAAGGAGACTCCGCGACAAGTACCGGGATCTGGCTCGCCACCAAAGTGTCGCCGCTAAACAAAAACTGACGAACGAGACGGACGTGAGTCACAACGAAGCGAGAGCGCAGATCTTCCACGAGTTGATCGGCAGAATCGAGGCGGAGCTGGAGAGGCCAAATCGCTCCCGCCCCGCGGACCCGGTCGCGGTCAAGCGTAAGGCGAAACGCGCGAGACGGGCGCGAAGCCGCGACGAGCGGGACGCGGCCAAGGAAATCCGCGAAGCCAAGAAGAGACAGGTCGCATAAATAAAAAGGGCTCGGTGGTTTATCCCCGAGCCCTTTTTCGTTTCGAGCAGTTAAAACTTAGAATGCGTAAGTCAGGCCCATGTGAACCGAGTAAGAGTTCACTTCGTACTTGCCAGAGCGGAAGTCGTTCGTCGTGTTGCCCGCAGGTGCGGTACCAGCATCTGCGCTCGCCATCGTGTACTCGCCGGCTACGTCAAACTGGAGAGCGTTCTCCATGACGTTGAAGATCTGGCCGGTACCGACTGTCAGAGTGTGAGCCGCCGCCGGAGGAACGAACGTCGCGCGTGCCTTGTCTTTGTTCGTGACTTGGCCGGTGTACGCGTAACCGAAGCGGATCGGCCAAGAAACGCCGAGGTACTCACCACCGAGACGCGCTTGAATTTCGTCTTGCCAATCGAGCGGAACCGCCGAGCGGTCGCGGATGACCGTGTTGTTGTCGGCACGTTGGACTTTTCCTTCGATCTCGATGTCTTTCACGCGAGAGTACTGGGTCCAAGAAACGTCGGCGAGAGCGCGCCATTCCGGGTACTCATGCATGATACCGAGGTTCGCCTGCATCGGGAATGTCGTCTTCACGGAAGCCGAGTTGTTCACGAGCGGGATCGTCGCGGGAGCGCCGTAAGCATTGATCTTGCCGCCGACGTTACCGTCAGCTTTCAAGTTCACTTCCGAGCGGTAATTGAAACCGAGGCGAGTCGTTTCGTTGATCTTGTACTGAGCACCGAGGCGGAAGCCGGTGAAGTCCGTCGCCTTGAGGTCGCTCAACTGAGCGTTAAGGACGTTGCTTGAAGTGGGGTCACGTTGAGCGACCGCGAATTCGGCTTTCGCCATTGTCACGCGCCATGCGAGACCGACTTTCAAATCCTCAGACACCTTGTAGCCCGCACCGAGCGAAGCTTCCGTGACGGCAAGATCGGTCTTTGTCGTGACCGTAGCTGTCGGGTTGTTCAGAAGCGGGAAGCCCACGTTTTCGTAAGTCGCGTTCGAGCCGCCCGAAGCGAAGTATCCGATGCCGACGCCGACTTTGTCGTTGAGCGTGCGCGAGTAGAGCAAGCTTCCGGGGATGAGGGTTGTCGACTTCGAAGTCTCTTGGGTGTTTTCGTTATTGATCGGACCCTTGAACGTCGGGAAAGTCGGCGACAAGTTCAAAGACACATCTTGTCCTTCCTTGTCGTTCGCGAGACCCGCGGGGTTGAAGTAAAGCGCCTGCGCGCCGGTCATGTACGGAGTTGCGATTCCGCCGACACCCGCCGAGCGACCGCCCCACATGATCCCTTTTTCGAAACCCGCCGCGTTTGCGGATCCAACGCTCACCATTTGTGCCGTCGCTGCGAACAACACAAGCTTTCCAAAACGATTGCTGAATTTCATTCGTTGCTCCCTCTCTTTTTGAGCAGTGCTTCGAGCATTTGCCCTAACCTGAACGATCAAATCTCACACCACCCTGCTTCCAAACTCAAATAAAACAATCCATAGATCCTATGAACTTCTCGTCACACCTCCGGAGGTGACTCGATTGATTCAGTTGATGTGAGCACCAGGTTCTCGCAAACCCGCTCCCAGCGCCGGGCTGAGCGGAACTTCGCTGGAGAGCCAAGCTCGAGATGCAACGCACTATCGCCGCGTCTGT
>SXGU01407634.1_pt1 | contig 12690 bp, 14 predicted proteins | sample 3174531 | NCBI WGS metagenome assembly SXGU01 (sample SAMN11356863, study PRJNA531348) | freshwater metagenome | isolation source: freshwater sample F1-140 | place: China: Fuxian Lake, Yuxi | collected 2017-12-25 | reverse complement strand
CGTGCCGCCCCTCTCGCCGATCCAGTCGGCGGCGGACAGCGGCGCGATCGGCCGCAACGGCGAGATTCCCGATGTGCGCTCGCTGCGCATTCCGCTGCGTTACCTCGCCAACCTGCTGACTGCGGGTGACGAAGCCCCGGTGGCTCTGGCGCTGGAACGGATGCTGGCCATGCGGGCGTTTTACCGGCGCCGGCAACTCGACGACGTGAACGATACGGCCCTCCTCGACGGGGTCGGCCTGACCGAGGCGCAGGTTGAGGCGAAGTACCGCTATCTGGCCCTCGCCAATTACGAAGACCGCTTCGTGATTCCCAGCAGTCATCGCGAATACGCCAGCGCCACTTTTGATGCCTATGGCGAGCGCGGCGGTTGCGGCTTCAGCTTCGGCAACGGCTGCGCCGAAGCGCCCGGCAAGCCCAGCCTGTTCGGCGGCAAGTCGCTGACCGAGCGCAAGGCCTTTCCGATCAAGGTCACCACGGAGCGGAAGGAATAAAGCCATGCACATCCTGAAAGCCTTGTCGGCACTGCTGTGCTATCCGACGACCGAACTGATCGAGGTCCTTCCGGAACTGGACGCGCTGATTAGCGCGGAGCACCAGCTCGACCCGACCCGCCGGGCGGCGCTTGGCAAACTGCTTGAAGCCTTGCGCCAGTCCCCCCTCATCGCCAGCCAGCAGCGCCATGTCGAACTGTTCGACCGTGGCCGGTCGCTGTCGCTCCATCTCTTCGAGCACGTGCATGCCGAGTCGCGGGATCGCGGGCAGGCGATGGTGGACCTGGTACAGCTCTACGAGGCCCACGGCTATGAACTGGCCGCCCGGGAATTGCCCGATTACCTGCCGCTGCTGCTGGAATTCCTCGCGCTGATCCCCGCCGAGGCCGCCTTGCCGCAATTACAGGATGCCGCGCCGGTCCTGAGCCTGCTCGGTGCACGCCTCGCGGAGCGGGAAACCCCCTACCGGGCGGTCTTCGACGCCCTCGCCGGTCTGGCCGGTGAACCAGCGGAACTGGCCGCCATCCAGGCCGCCGTCGCCGCTGAAGGACCGGACGACACCCTGGCGCGAATGGACGCCATCTGGGAGGAGGAAGCCGTGGCGTTCATGGCGCAGCCGGATGGCTGCGGGGCCGCGACCGCCGGACCACAGCCCATCACGATCACCCCCCGCCCGACCGCCTTTGTCTAACGGAGCCGCCACCATGTCCTATTTCGATTCCCTGTTCTTCGGCATTTACCCCTATATCGCGGGGACGGTCTTTCTGGTGGGCAGCCTGATCCGCTTCGAGCGCGACCAGTTTTCCTGGAAAAGCAGTTCGAGTCAGTTGCTGCGCGGCCAGGAACTGCGCAAGGGCAGCGTCTATTTCCATGCCGGCATTCTGCTGCTGTTCTTCGGCCATTTATTTGGCCTGCTGACGCCACCCGCCGTGTATCACGCCCTGGGCCTGTCGACCTCGGCCAAGCAAATACTGGCCGTGATCGCTGGCGGTCTGTTCGGCGGCGTGTGTTTTTACGGCCTGCTGATCCTGCTGCGCCGGCGGCTGAACGATCCCCGCATTCGGGCGACCAGCCACCCGATGGACATCGCCCTGCTGTATCTGCTGATGGCGCAACTGGTGCTCGGGCTCATCACCCTGCCGGTCTCGCTGTTCCATCTGGACGGCGGCAACATGCTGCGGCTGGCGGAATGGGCGCAGCGGATCGTCACGTTCCGGGGCGGCGCGGCGGAGCAGGTGGCGAACGTCAGCTGGGTTTTCAAACTGCACCTGATGCTCGGCATGACCCTGTTCGTGGTCTTCCCCTTTAGCCGCCTAGTACATATCTGGAGCGCCCCGCTGGGCTATCTGGGGCGGCCCTATCAGATCATGCGGCAGCGCTGATTCATCCCTCTGGACTCTGGAAACCTTATGAACATCAAGACCCTACTACATACGACGACTTGCGGCGGAATACTGATGGCCGCACTTGCCGCCACGGCGGCCGAACCCACGGAAAAGGCGTACATCGCGCTGGAAGGCGAGGGCAGAATCGCCGTATTCGATACCCATGCCCGGCAGGTCATCCGCCAGATCGACCTGACGGAAACCCAGGCCGGGCAGCCGGTCACGTTTGCCCCACACAATGTCCAGGTGGCACCGGACGGCCAGTCGGTCTGGGTGACCGCCAACCGGCAGGGTCATGACAGTCATCATGCCGAGGCCAGTGCGGATGCGGCGGCGCTGGATCAGGTAATCGTGATCGACCCGGCCACCGACACCATCCGCCACCGTATCGGCATTGCGCCCATGGCCCATCTGTCGCACGTCGTGGTGACGCCCGATGGCCGCACCGCGTTCGTCAATGCCCAAAATCAACAGCGGATTTACCGGATCGACACCGGCAGCCTGGCGATCCAGGGGTTTACCGGCGTGAAGGGGCAGGGACCGCATGGCATCCGGCTGTCGCCGGACGGCAGCCAGGGCTATGTCGCCATGCTGGAGGGCGCGGCGCTGGGCATCCTGGACACGCAGTCGGGCGGCATACGCCATGTGCCGCTGGGTGGCGCGGCGGTCCAGGCCGGCGTGACGCCCGACGGCCGGACGGCGCTGGCCAGCGTCTACAACACACGGCGGTTGGCAATCGTCGATGTGGCCAGCCAGGCGCTGTCATTCGCCGAATTGCCCGCCGCCGCCAAGGGACCATTGCAACTGTACCCGACCCCCGATTCCCGGTATGTCTATCTCGCCGACCAGGGTTTCTACTACGATCAGCCGGTGGGTGACACCGTCTACAAAATCGACCTCGCTGCCCGTCAGGTTATCAAGGCCATCCCCGTCGGTCAGGCTCCCCATGGCGTGGCCGTTGCCGCCGATGGCGGATTGGTCTACATCACCAACCTGGTGAGCAGCGATCTCTCGGTAATCGATACCGCCACCGACCGCGAAGTGGCGCGGATTCCGGTGGGCCGGGAGCCGAACGGCATCAGCCTGTGGTCGGTTACCGCCGGTGGTACGCCCTGAGCACAAGCACTGCGGGTCAGGATGTGCGGGTGAACCCTGCAAGCACTCCACGGCGTGACACCGCCCGTCACTCCTGCTCCCAGCCCGCCGCCCCGCGCACGGCAGCCCGATGCCTCGGCGGTGGCCTGCTGCTGGCGGCGCTGGCGTGCCCGGCCACCGAGCCCGTAAAACCCGAAATCAAGCCCCCGGAGCCCTGGCGGGCCGAACTGGAACCACATGAGGGTCTGAAAATGCGGATGGAACTGAACGAACGCCTGCGCGGCGAGTTCGTCGACTGGTTCGGCGACCCGATCATCCAGGGGCAGGCGCAGGCCAAGGAATCCGGCTACAACTTCGCCGGCAACAAGTTCCAGCTTGGGCTACGCCTAAAAAACGCCTGGTCCGAGACCTTCGCGCAATTCCAGGACAGCACGATCGCCGCTCTGCCCTCGAACGGGGTGGGCCTCGGCGCGGCCTATTACGCCAATACGCCGGAGACGACCCAGAACGCGGCCTTCCTGCGGCAAGGCTGGCTGAAACTTAAGCATGACCAGCTTTATGTCAGCGGCGGCCGCCAGTTTTACTGGGATGCCGCCCAGGGGGGCGCACGGAACGTCAATCTCAAGTGGATTCAGGAAACCCGGCTGGCGCAGCGGCTGATTGGCACCCTGGAATACACCCACACCGGGCGCAGCTTCGATGGCGGCACGCTGGGTTACCTGTCGGACACGATGGAAGTATCGGGGTTTGGCTTCATGCCGACCTTCGGCGGTCTGGAGATCAATGGCATGAACACCATCAGCGCCATCAACGTCGCCGGTGCGGCAGTGAACCTGCGGGACGCCGGATGGCTCAAGGACACCATCGGCCAGTTGTCCTACTACTATTACAGCGACGACCGGGGCCTGGTGGCGACCGACAACCGGCCCGAACCGGCGCGGCTGGCCAGCCGGGGCCAGCCGATCGAGATTCAGACCCTGGGGGCCACCGCCGCCCATGTACTGCCCATAGGCGAGGGGCAGGCCGACGGCACGGTCTACAGCTATGGCCAGTTCGGCGACTGGCAAGGCTTGAGCCACGGCGCCTGGGCCTTCGGCGCCGAAGCGGGCTACCAGTGGTCCGAAGTCTGGAGCCGGCCCTGGCTGCGGGGCGGCATCAATAGCGCCTCGGGTGACGCCAATCCCGATGACCGTGATCACCAGACCTTCTTCCAGATGCTGCCGACCGCCTGGATGTACGCGCAGTTTCCGTTCTACAACATGATGAACAACCGGGATGTGTTTCTGCAGACGATCCTCAAGCCGCATCCGATCGTCATGGTGCGCTGGGATTTCCACTGGCTCAGCGTCAACGATAGCCAGGACCTGGTGTACAACGGCAGCGGCGCGACCAGCAACACCGTCTTTGGCTACAACGGTGCGCCCACCGGGGGCTTCGAGAACCTTGCCTACCTGACGCATGTCATGGTGAACGTGCGGCCGCTGGATCACCTCGCGTTCAATCTTTTCTACGGCCATGCCTTCGGCCAGGACATCATGAACGCCCAGTACACGGGTCAACAGGGGAATTACGGGTTTGTCGAAGCCATCGTCACATTCTGATGCGCCGGTTCGCCCAGGGAGCGGGCGAACCCCATCGACTGTTCATCACCCGCGTTCTCCAGATGCCCTGTCACTGGCTGGAATGGGGTCTCACGGTCTGGGAAGCCAGTTGCTGACGATAGAGCGCGGCGATGAGTCGGGAGGGATACACCATGCCGACCAGCCGCTGCTCGGCATCGACGATGGGTATTTGCCGCAAGCCCTGAAACGCCATGAGCGGGATGAGTTCGGCAATGGAGCAATCGTCCCGCAGTACGGTAACCGGTCTGGTCATGACATGGCCGATGGCTTCCGGTTTGGTTGTGGTGTCACCGGGCGTTCGGCGAAAAAAGGCAAGAAAGCGATCCTTGAAGGTCTGCTCCCCGGTCGGCTTGATGTATTTCAGGAAGTCGTTCCAGGTCACGATGCCGATCACGCGCTGCCTGCTGTCCACTACCGGAACGGACTTGAGCCGATGGCGCTGCATCAGATTCCAGGTGTCCTCCACCTCCGTCGCATATTCCACGCGATGGATCTCCCGATCCATGATATCCCGGCAATACTGATCCCCCAGAAAGCGTTTGAAGCTGTTTTGCTCGGCATCCCCAAGCAACCGGCTCAGGTCTTCCAGGGTAACGTCGACAAAGCTGTCCAGGTTTTTCAGCGCTTGTCGCAAATCGCCTTCGGCAAACACCGCACGTGGATTTTCCACCGTGGGCGCAGGCTGGATGGCCGGCCACACCGGATAGCGCTGACTGAGCAGCCATCGGTTGATGATCAGAGCCATCAGGGCCAGCAGAACAGCGCTCATTCCCACCGGCAGGCCGACGTACTCGAACCCCAGTGCCTGAATCCCCGGCCCGCCGATCACCGGGGTCAAGGCGGTCGCCGCGCCCGGCGGGTGCAGGCAGCGCAGGGCCAGCATGCCCAGCACACAGCCGGACATGGCGGCAGCGCTGGCGGTCACGCTATCGGGCAGGTATTGGGCGCTGGCGACACCGACCGCTGCCGAAAGCAGATGTCCGCCGACCAAGGGCCAGGGCTGCGCCAGTGGACTATGGGGCAAAAAAAAGACCATCACCGCCGATGCCCCCATGGAGGCGACCATCAGTGGATAACCGGCACCCAGGTTCAGGGAATGGCTCAGCGCCGCAATCATCCAGATACTGGCAAGGCAGGCCAGGGCACCCAGCAGCTTGGCCTTGCGGCCAAGATTGACCTGGTCCTGGATGATGAGGGGCAATAACTGATAAATCCGTCTCATGACTGTATTCGCCAATCAAATTTGCTTGTGGGCTGACTTCGATGCCAGACGCTCTGGGACATCTCGTGGCATGGATGCAAAGTGCAGTACTTAGTATTTATCCAACACCGTGTCAATCGATCTTTCGGTTTGCCGCTACAACCCATGCTTGCAGACGGCGAATTCAAATCTGAAGTACAACCACCTGATGCAAGTCACGCAAAGCCTGACCGCCGCAGGATTCGTCATTGTTGCGCAGGTATAAGGCCGGTAGAATCAATGCCTTGCAAGTACATTGAGGTGATACCCGGTCGGACGCTTTGGGGTAGCTCCCCTCCCGCAACAGCCGGTACCCCGTGGCACTGCGGTTTCACTGCCATCCCCCCGCAGCAAGAACATCCATAGCCAGCCCACTGCATGACCATTCTCCTCAGCTACGCCTTCCGTCCCTTCTTCCTGCTTATGGCCAGCCTAGCCATCGTCATGATGACCGCCTGGGGGCTGCACCTCGCCGGTCTTCTGGTCTGGCCCGGCCCCCGGACTGCCCGGATCGTCCACGGCCACGAGATGCTGTTTGGCTATACCGGCGGGGCGATTGCCGGTTTCTTGCTCACGGCGGTCGCCACCTGGACCGGGCGGCCGCCGGTGCATGGCGCCCCCTTGCTGGCGCTGTGCATGGCCTGGCTGTTAGCCCGTGCCGGTGCCTGGCTACCTGTAACCCCGGGTTGGGCGGTATGGGGACTCGGCAATCTGGTGTTCTGGGGCGGCCTGCTGGGCTTGATGGCGCGGGAAGTGGTCGGTTCCCGTAATGTCCGGAATTACAAGGTGCTGGGCGTGCTGACCGGCTTCTGGCTAGTCGAAGCGGTGTTCTTCGCCGCCTCGGGCCATGTCCTGCTTCAGGAGGCCTGCCTGCGCGCGGGTCTTTTCCTGGTGCTGGGCATGATTTCCGTTGTCGCCGGCCGCATCATTCCGGCGTTTACCCAGAACTGGCTGCGGGTCAATCGGCCCGAAATCGCCGTGACGCTGCCCGGATTCGACCGCTTCGATCTGGGCGTGGTGCTGATGACCGCCGCCTTCGCCATCACCTTCGTGCTCTGGCCGCTGACGCCAGCAACCGGCTGGCTGGGCCTGCTGGCCGGTGTGGCGCAAGCGGCACGGCTGGTGCGCTGGCGGGGCTGGCTGACCTGGCGGGAGCCGTTGCTGTGGATTCTGCACACCGGCTATGCCTGGATTTCCATCGGTTTCCTGCTGCTGGGTTTCGGGATACTCGGCGACCCGCCCGGTCTGGACTGCGGGCTACACGCGCTGGCCTATGGCGCAATCGGAACCCTCATCCTGGGGGTCGCCGCCCGCGTGGCCCTGGGCCATACGGGACGGTCCCTACGGTCATCCCTCCCCATGACCGTGGCCTTTATGCTGATCCTGCTGGGCACGCTTAGCCGCCTGCTGGTGACATCAGGCCCTGGCTGGCCATGGCTGTCCGTGGGCTTTTGGGTCGGTGCCCATGCGCTCTTTCTCGGGTGTTACGCGCCGATCCTGCTGCGCCCGCGCGTGAACAGTCCCTGAACCCTCCCCTGCCCGGTATTGATTCATCAGCCCATGACCAACCCCCCAGACATCTTGCTGCACAAGAACGGGCCGTACCTTGCTGCGCTGTACGGCTGCCTGACTGGCGACGGTCCCGGCGTGGAGGGCGCGGCATCATGATCCAGCCCGTTGACCTCAAGGATTTCCTGCTCACTTTCTTCGTGTCCGCCGGAGTCATCCTCAGCGGAGCCTGTTACGCGCTGTTTTACGCCTGGGGCCGGTTGCGCGCCCGACCGGCTTTCCTGCGCGGGGCGTTACTGGCCTACCTGGTGCTGGCAGTGTGCACCCTGACCCTCATGCAAACCGCCCATCTTGAAGGCTACTGGCGGACGATCACCCTGCTGATGCTCGCCGGGTATTACATCGCGCCTCGCGCCATTTTCCGTTTGTGCCACGTCACCCATGCCGACGAACACGAACCCCCCGCTTCCCTCACCATCAAGGAGAAAACCCCGTGAATCCCTCGCCACTCTGGGCTTCCGAGCCCTTCTGGAAAAAAGTCGCCATCTGGGTGACGGCCGGCTCGTTTCTGCTACTGATCATCCTGACTTTCGACACCCTGTCGCAGGTCACCGTCGGCAGCAAGCGAGTCCCCGCTTACAGCGTCATCAATCAGCAGATCGACTACCGCTTCGACCCGGCGGCCAACCGCTATCAGCCGGTGATCGGCACCGAAGCACCGCTATTCGGCAAGAAACTGACTGAAGCCGAAGCCGCGCAGCTGGTGACCCTGGGCAAGAAGACGACTCAAGCCAAAAACTGCATGAACTGCCACACCCTTCTCGGCAACGGTGCCTACTACGCGCCTGACCTGACCAAGGCCTGGCTGGACCCGGGCTGGATCGACGAAGCCAACCGCGAAGCCCAGATGCTGGCCTTCCTCAAAGACCCGCCCAGCCATGCCCGTACCTTCGGCAGCGGCCGCCGCATGCCCAACCTGGGCATCACCGACGAGGAGGCCAAGGGCGTTGTCGCCTTTCTTAAATGGATGTCGACCATCGACACCAACGGCTTTCCCCATAACTTCAAGACCCTGACCGCACAGGAGTGAGCATGAACGCGACAACACCCCCCATGGAAACAGGCCTCGCCGTGTGTGCGCCCCTGAATTCCAGCCACCTTAACGGCGGGCAAAAGCTGGCTGTCAAGTATTTCTCGGCGGCGATGATCCTGTTTATCGCCCAGTTGCTGTTTGGCCTCCTGGCCGCACTGCAATTCATCTGGCCCGACTTCCTGTTCGGTCTCCTCGACTTCAGCGTCAACCGCATGGTCCACATCAATGCCATGGTGGTATGGATGCTTTACGGCTTCATCGGTGCGGTCTACTGGTTTCTGGAAGACGAGAGCGGCATCGGGATTGTTGGCCTCAAACTCGGCAACCTTGCCTTCTGGGTGCTGACCGGTGCCGTCACCATCGTCGTGCTGGTCTACCTTCTGGTGCAAACCGGCCCCGGCAACGACACCACGCGCTGGTTCATCAACGAGGGCCGCGAATATATCGAAGCACCGCGCTGGGCGGATATCGGTATCGTCGCGGTGATGCTGGTGTTCTTCTACAACGTCGCCGGTACCTTCTCGAAAGGCCGCTGGTCGGGCATCTCCGGCGTGCTGACGCTGGATCTCGTCGCACTGGCGGGCCTGTATCTGGCCGGCATGTTCTACTCGACCAACATCACCGTCGACCAGTATTGGTGGTGGTGGGTGATTCACCTCTGGGTGGAAGCGACTTGGGAAGTGCTGGTGGGCTGCATCATGGCCTGGAGCCTGATGAAACTGATTGGCGCACGCCGCCAGATCGTACAGACCTGGCTCTATATCGAAGTCGCGCTGATGTTCGGCTCCGGCATTCTTGGCCTCGGTCATCACTATTTCTGGATCGGCACCCCGGATTACTGGCTCACCATCGGCGGCTTCTTTTCGGCGCTGGAACCAATACCGCTGGTCGCCATGGTCGTGCATTCCGTGTACGACGCAGGTGTCCACAAGTTCCGCAGCACCAACCATCCGGCGCTGGCCTGGATCATCGCCCACACCTTCGGCAACTTCCTCGGTGCCGGTGTCTGGGGCTTCATGCACACGCTGCCGCAGATCAACCTCTACACCCACGGCACCCAGTGGTCCGCCTCCCACGGCCATCTCGCCTTCTTCGGTGCCTACGCCACCATCATCATCGCCTTCTTCTACCTGGCGATTCAGCGCTGGCGCGGCGGCGTATGGATGGGCGGCGGCCTGCCGGGCAACGGCTGGAAGTGGAAATGGTCGATGGGCCTGCTTAATCTCGGTGTCATGGGCATGACCGTGGCCCTGCTGATCGCCGGCTACGAACAGTCCTTCATCGAGCGGGCGGTCGAAGGCTCCACCTGGGGCGGCTACTTCGCCGGCCAGAACCATCCCTGGTTCCAGCAGGCGATGAACTGGCGGCTGGTGTTCGGGGTGATGACCTTCGCCGGTGCCGTGCTGCTGGCCTGGGATCTCCTGACCATCGGTGCCTGCGAGAGCCGCGAGGAACTCGTGATCGAAGAACATTGACGGCCCAGCCCGTTTACTGATCCCGTCGGCCTTCCCCGGATAAGCACAGCAAAAAGCCCGCCGGTTCCTGACGAACCGGCGGGCTTTTTTATCGCGGAAGACTCCCCGGTACTGATCGGCGGCGCTACCCGGGATTACCGCAGAATAGCGTGCCCCTCAGCCGGGTCCGCGCACGGCGGCGGGCGGACTCCATTCCAGCACCTCGCGCAGATCGATGGTCAGACCCTCCAGGACGACCAGGGGTATGACGTCCTCCGGCCCGAACACTTCCGGTTCCCCATACCGGCCCTCGCTGGAGAGCAAAAAGCGCTGGACATAAAGTTCCAGCGGGTCGACAACGAGATACTCCCGCACCCCCGAACGCTGATACAGCCATTTCTTTTCGCGCAGATCCTTGGCGGAGGTGTTTGGCGACAGGACTTCCACCACCAGATCCGGTGCGCCCTCGATATGGCTGGGCGTAATCCTGGCCGGATCGCAGACCACCAGAATATCCGGCTGCACGACGTCGGTTTCGGACAGGCGCACGTCGGTCGGGGCCATGAAGGGCCGGCAGGCTTTGCCAGACAACATCCGATACAAAACACCATGAAAGTTACTAACCATCCGCTGATGTCGGGTGGATGGCGCGGGGGACATGTTATAGGCCACCCCGTCGATAATTTCCCAACGCTCATCGTCCGACCAGGTCCGATATTCGGTCCAGGTGTAACGATGATCGCGAGGCAGAGCAAATGAAGACATGAACTACTCCCGAGGGTTGAGGCTGAAAGCACCATTATGGCATTCCTCGACCGGATACCCCCCTTGCAGGCCAGTCGTTAGCGGGACGTCAGCGACCGGCCTCTCCCGGCAGAGAATACCGGCTGACTTTTTGTTAGGCGCTTGTTCAAGCGCATGGGGGGATTAGGCTGGCTCGCCATGAATCCCCCCATTCTTCAGGCTGGTCTCAGCATGGGTTATTGGCTTGAACCCGGCTGAATGAGCGTGCAAGGCCCCGTGATTGAGCGCGCCTGACCATGTGGACGATACTGGAAGCCATCAAGACCTGTCTGCTGCCCATTCCTGGGGTGGTGAGCTGCAAGATCGGGATCGAGAACGCCATCAGCCCGGATGATTACCCGATGATCCGCATTGTGCCGACGCGGGCGCTGCACGGGGCGGCGTTACCCCGGAAGAAGGTGGAGGTGCTGATTTACTTTGGCGTGCCGCTGAACGAGGCGGAAGCCGGGGGACTGGAGGCCGTCTATGCCGCGCCGTGCAGTCTGGAGACCGCCATCATCACGGCGCTGGAAAGTGGCCGCGAGTTTACCGCAACCTGGCAGGATACCGTCACCGATGAAGACCGGCTGGAGGCGTACAAACTGTTTGCCAGCCGCTTTGAGGTGGTGGCGTAGGAGCGCGAGGGGTTTGCAGCCCAAGCGGGTTGCCTGCCTTAGGTCGGGTCTTTTGACGGCGGATGGCTGCTACGCCCATAACCGTAACCGCCTACGCCGCCAGCGCCCAATAGAATAACGGCTTTGATGATCTCCATGGCAATGTCTTTTTGCCCGGCATGGATGGCGTATCCAATCAAACCAACGATGACCAGCAGGGCGGAAATCCAACCGCCGAATTTTATGATGAGAGCCTTTCTTTCGTGTTCAAACTTGCTGGTCTGGCCGCTTGATTTGGCTTTGAGCGTTTCCATGGCGAACTGGAAGTTGTGGCTGTCCAGTTGCGTTCTAAGTTGATTATCCTGAGCCTTGAGTTCGAGTTCTCTGGTTTGATTATGCAGAAATAGCTCGATCATTTCCTTTTGTGGCTGATCGGACAGGTTTGTCAAAGTTCAACCTCATATCGCGGTTCTTTGATCTGTATTACGAGCGATCCATAGTCGTCGTCGTCATCCAGTGAGGGCGGGATGATCGAAGCCCCGAGCAGGGATCGCGGGTTTTCCTGTCTGGCTTTCAGGTACGCCTCTGGTGTCATCCTGACGGTGGTCACGAGCCTGGCTTCAAGTAGGGCGTTCATGTTTTTCCGCACTGATGTTGGATGGCTGTTTCATGGCGTGCAGTCTGGGGGCTGTAGGCGTGGCGTTCAAGACGTGTTTTCGCAACACAATATGGTGTTGTTTTCGGGGAAGCGGAACACAAGATGTTGAAAGCGGTGACTCGCACCCCGACCGGGGTGGCCAGGCCGGAGCCGAATCACGGGCTGCCCACCAGGACCAGCTCCACCTGAATCCCGGCGTCCTCCTCACGTAGCCAGGCCAGTAGCCGGGTGATCTCTTTCACGGCGGTATCCGGCCATGCCGCTGAACAATTAAAGCAGGCATTCGGTGCCCGCACCGCCCCGACCGGCACCGTCGCCTCGGCCCCGCAACGGCAGCGAACCGTTCGACTCCGCTCACGGCGAATCCGCACCCCGGATGCGGTGGCCAAGGGGATCAGGGTCTCGGGTGGGGATTGGCTCACGAAGGGAAATCAGGCGGCATCCGCGTGGACGGTTCCCGATACGGGCCGCAACGGCCAGGTATCGTAATCGTAATACTCCCCGGCCGCCTTGCGGGCCTCGATGCGCTGCTGCGCCTCAATCCGCTCCTGGGCCTTCTGCTCTGGCGTCAGCGCGTTCCAGTAAGCCTCGAACCTGGCCTGAGCCTCCTCAAGCGATTTGAACGCATCGGGGCCGTCAAAATACACCATGTCGGTTGGCTTCAGTGTTTTGTAATCAATCCTCATGACTTCTCCCTCTCATATTTTATGGCCAGTCGCATGGCGACCCTTGCCCATATCCTGT
>SXGU01133622.1_pt1 | contig 12693 bp, 16 predicted proteins | sample 3174531 | NCBI WGS metagenome assembly SXGU01 (sample SAMN11356863, study PRJNA531348) | freshwater metagenome | isolation source: freshwater sample F1-140 | place: China: Fuxian Lake, Yuxi | collected 2017-12-25 | reverse complement strand
CCGATGTGTTGCTGTTGCAAAACGGTACTGCCAGTTACTTGTTGCATGCCTGGGAACAGTATCGCAAGTTTAATGACGTGTTCATGATTTATTCTCAGGACGACTTGATTTATATGCTGCCCGGCAAGCATCCTTTGCAGGGTAAGTGGCCCAAGGATTTGCGTAAACGCTTGCGTAAATTGCTCGAGCATTCCGATCGTTTAATCGTGGCGACAGAGCCCCTAAAAGAAGAATACAGTCGCTGGATTTCGGATGTAAAAATAGTGCCGAATTATCTTGAAAAAGCCAAGTGGCTGGATTTGACGGTCAATGCTAAACCGCGCGATGGCAAAAAACTTCGGGTCGGTTGGGCGGGGGGCGCTCAGCATCAGGGGGATTTGGAGTTTATCTTGCCGGTGGTGGAAGCCACCAAGAACGAAGTCGACTGGATATTTATGGGCATGTGCCCAGAGCAGATACGTCCTTTTATCAAGGAATATCATGCCGGTGTGCACTTTGATTTGTATCCGCAAAAGTTGGCAGATTTGGATCTGGATTTGGCTATTGCGCCGTTGGAATACAATAATTTCAATATGGCCAAAACCAATCTGCGCTTATTGGAATATGGTGTACTAGGCTGGCCTGTGGTGTGTTCGGATATTACGCCTTATCGCAATGCGCCGGTGACGCGGGTGTCTAATAACGTTAATCATTGGATCAAAGCCATCCGGGAAAAAGTTAACGAGCCCGATGCGTTGGTTAAAGAGGGGCAGGTTTTGAAACAATGGGTTTTGGATCATTACTTGCTGGAAGATCATTTGGATGAATGGATGGCTGCTATAACACCAAGTTAAAAGGTTCTATCAGTTGCATCCAGATCAGTTGCTGTTCAAGTGCAAGGACAGCAGGCTGACTGCTCTTGATCTTCGCTAAGTTTTTATTGCGCTCAGTTTAAGGGGTGGTATTCGACCAAGGTGATTGCGATTTGTAACCATCCGTTAGGGTTTTTAAAAATGCCACTAGGTCTTTGATTTCCCGATTGCTTAGTTTTTAATGATCCCAACTCGGCATGATTCACATTGCTGTTGACTTCGGGGCTTGGCCAGCAATTTTGGGCCAAGGCTTTTGCCTCTGTGGTTAGTGGATTTCGGCATTGACGCTTAATGTCGCGGTTACTGTAAAAACTGACCAGTCCGGTCAGGGTTTTAAAGTAGCCATTGTGCATATACGGTGCAGTGACAGCTATGTTACGTAGGGTTGGTACTTTGATTTTGCCGTCTTCGCTGGGCAAATCCAAAACTTTTCCCAGTCCTGTGTCGACAAAATAACGTCCATCAGGATTGAATTGGCTGTCTAAGCCATAGAATGGATTTGCCGGATTTTTTGGCACACCCAGATTATCGTAACTGTGGTCGGTAAATAATGGTGGTGTGTTGTTCATAGGACGATTGGGATGACAAGCCGCACAATTGCCTTTATCGTCCGCTTCGAAAACGTTCAAGCCGCGCCGCTCCTGTTGGGTCAATTTGGCTCTTCCGAATAGATAAAAATCGTATTTTGACGTAAAGCGATTCAGCACCGGGCTGCGTTCGAAAGCAGCAATGGCATCGGCGATCCTATCATAGGCTTGTGTGGTATTGCTCAAGGCATTGGCACCATAAATCTGGTCGAACAGATTTGAGTAATCCGTATTTCTGACTTTTTCCACCACGGCTGCAGAATCGGGATTTGCCATTTCAATGGGATTGACGAATGGCCCCTTGGCTTGATCGGTTAGCGTGGCGGCTCAACCATCCAAAAATTGTCCGCCGATATACAAGCCTGCGCCTCGATCAAAATGAAAAACTGGGGCAAAGGCCGAGTACATGGCAGTTGGGGTGTTGCGGTTGCCCTGCAAACCAGCAATTACACCTTTTGAGGTGGGTTTGGTTTTATCGGCATCAGTAAAAGCTTGGGTCGGATTATGGCAGGTGCTGCAAGCTTGACCTGCCGGTTCCGACAGGGTCGTGTCAAAGAACAGTTTCTGGCCCAATTGAGCTTTCAGGCTCAGATTGTTACTTCCCGGCAGTTTGGGTACATTGACATCGGCAGTTGCCGATATTGCGGTTAAACCGACAAGGATACTGATAGTCTGTCTGTTTAATTTCATGGAATAAACCTGTCAGAGAGGGATTGCCCGGCTAAACCGGGCGAGTTTTGTTAGTAGATCAAGCCAAAGCCGAGGTTGAATTCGTCACCGGCATTGCCTGACGGTGGCATTTTGCGGTCATCGATATTACGGTAATCGGCTTTGATGACAATATTGTCTATTGGTTTGTAACTTAGACCGGCTTGATAAATCCATCGATCCAGGCCGGTGCTTTTGTCAAAGGCGGCGCCGGTATCGGGATCGGTAGCAACAGCGGCCAAGGTATCGTAGCGCTCGACACGGAAAAATGGTGCCAGATATTGGCTACTGTCGTTCCAGACGAACGGCATGATGTCGTGAGCCGCTTCAACATACCAACCAAAACTTTCCGAGCCCACCGGGCCGTCATTACCCAAGGGCGGGTTGAGGTATTCGGTATCGTCCACTGATCCCCAGGCGCCTAAAGCGCGCAACTCCAGACCTCTATAGCGATATTGAATGTGCCCTTCATAAAGCTGAGTAAATACGTCGACTTTTTGACCTTCATAGTTCACAGTGTCATCTTGTCCGCTATTACCCAGGAAGGTCGAAGCTCCAACCGTCAAGCCAGGTACTGGTTGCGGTGAATAATCCACTCGACCGGTGAAGGCAAAATCTTCAGCTACCGCATTGCTGCCACCTTGGCGACCTTCACGAATGCCTGTGTTGGTAAATCCATCGGCATTCAAGCCATTCATGGCATACATCCGATATTCCAGGCCAGGGAGAATTTCACCAAATAATCCTGCTCCCATTTCCCGCCAGGTGGTAGGAATGATATAGCGCTCTACGTCTGGGCGACGGTTACCATGAAAGGTGGTGGGTTCATGCATTTCGTTGATAAACCCCATGGGTACCAGCATCAAGCCTGCACGGATGTTGTATTTGGGATCAAGCAAGAAATCTAGCTGAGAAAACTCTACCGAGACTTCGCCTTTTGCTTCATCACCTTCGCCTGTGGAGGCGTGTTCAAACTCGATTTCGTTGTTGAGTATGATCCAGTCGTTGAATTTGTAGCCCAGGTAAATAACCGCGCGCTCCAGGTCGGCGCTGTCTTTGTTGTCCTTGTTACCGTTGTCGTCGACGTAATTGGTATACATGGCTTCGCCATAACCGCCTATGGATAAGCCGCGGTTGACTCGGTAAACACCGGATGCTGCGGGTCCCAAGCCGAATTGACTTTTGTACTCACGAGTTTCAGGAATAAACAGTTGAGTTTTCAAGTTTTCAACTTCGGTCGCCAGAACGTCTGTTTTTCTTTCCAGATCACCTTTATTAGTGCTGGTGCTTGTTGTTGCAACGGGCGCTCCAGCTGTTTGCTGAATCGCTTTTTCTTGTTCTTTCTGGGTTTCTTTCAAACTAGTGATTTCTTGTTTGAGGCTCTCATTCTCGGTGGATTTGGCTTTTAGAGCTTCAATTTCCCTTTGCTGTTGCTGAATTATTTTCCACATGTCTTCCATGTTATTTGGCATCGGGGCTGCCGCCTGGCTTTGAGTGCTTAGCATAAAACTAATAGAAGTTGCCAGGCAAACGGATGCCGATTTCAAAGTTGTTTTCATATTTCACTGTCTCAAATAATTAAATCAATGAAAGAAGTCTATCTAAACGAATTAATTAATGCAAACAATTCTTATTAACAATGTGTTTAGCGCTTATAAAATTAAGTCCGGCTTTATTGCGTGATAATCTGTACAATTTGGTACAAATCTTTGGCCTAGTTGAAGCTTTGTAAGAATGTAGGCAAAAGCTCGGCCGGTCTTTATCATAACGACATTGTTTGCTGTGGATGTACTATGAAGCTTTCCAAATACCCTGGATTTATCTTGATTGCCTTATTGTTAGGGTTGGTGATAACACCCTGTTTTGGCAAAGTTTTTTATAGCAAAGAAGAGGCGCTTAAGCTTGCCTTTGGTGATGATGCCAGTATTGAAACGTTGTCGCTTTTTCCCAGTGACGAACAGGTCGCCCAGATAGAGCAATTGGCGAAAGTCAAGCTGGAATCCAAGTTGTTCAGCTTTTATGTGGGTAGAAAACAAAACGCGATTGTTGGCTATGCGGCGATTGAGTCGCACACGGTGAGAACTCAGCCTGAAACCTTGCTGATTTTATTGGATGCCCAAGGTAAGCTCAGTCATGTCTATACCTTGGCTTTTCATGAGCCGCCGGAATATCAAACGCCCGAACGTTGGTTTGCGCAATTGCTCAATCATCCTATCGATTCTTTGAGCTTTGACAAGGATATTCAAGGTGTTGCAGGTGCTACGTTGAGTGCGCGCGCGGCATTAAATAGCACGCGCAAGGTTTTGGCGATGTATCAAATTATGCTGAAGCCTGCAAATAACTAAACAGGGCAATAGACAGGCATGCGTTTTTTTGTAACCGGCGAACAAAATCGCCAACTTTTGATCAATAGCCTGATTTTGATGTTTTTGGTCTATGTTGCGCTGCTGTGGGTGAGTAACGGCTTGATGTATTTTCACAAAATGAATCTTACTGCTGACTCTGTGCTGGCTTATTATTTAGGCTCGGAACAGGATTTTACCCAGCCTAAAAGCTACCAAAGCTTGTTGGAAGTGACACATTTTCATTTGTTTGCCATGGGTATGCTGGTGTTGACGCTCACCCATTTGATGTTGATGACTCATTTACCGACGGTGCTAAAAATCTGGATAAGCGCTATTGTGTACGCCTCGGCTATTGCCGACGAGATAGCCGGTTGGTTGGTGCGTTATGTGCACCCTCACTTTGCTTATTTTAAAATCGGCGCTTTTTTGATGTTGGAAATCTCGCTAGCCGCTTTGATTATCGTCGTGATTATTTCGCTGGTACAGGCTAGGAAGCGCATCAACTAAATTCTGTTTTCCAGTTATGGAGTGTCATCATGAACAAACATTTACAACTTGTCAGACAGTTTCACGAACAGTTTGGCATCCCCCAAGCCAATGCATCGGAAACAACCCATTTGTCGGATATGGATATTGTGATGAGACAGGCGTTGTTGATGGATTGCGGCAGCGAAACCTTTAAAGCCATTACAGCCGGAGATCTAGCCAAAATTCTGGCGGGTTTGGTGGATTTATCCTACAACGCATTGGCGGCCATAGCCTGTCGTGGTGATGATGTTTTGGCAACTTCAGTAACATGGCGGCAGGATGGCTCCGTGCTATCCGTAATGCGCGTGTTGGCGGACAAAATCAATCAATGTACCTCGGGCGAAAGTATTCATTATTCAGCGCTTTACATGCTGTGTGAGCAATTGGCGCGTGGCTTTATTAATGCTGATTTTGATAAAGCCTTTCAGATGGTACACAACAATCTGCTACTGAATAGTCAATTGAGCGTAGTGTCAGGTCGGGATTATGAAAAACGCATCGCTCAGGAAAGCTTGCCGCAAGCGCCGGATTTAAGTGAAGCGCTCTACGAATAGTTGATGATGGAAACTCGTTATACCTTGGGCTTTATTGGTATCGGGCTGATGGGAAAGCCGATGACCTTGCGTTTGCTGGCAGCCGGTTTTCAAGTCAACGTCTGGAATCGCAGTCCTGACAAACTTAGCGAAGTAAAACAAGCTGGCGCTGTTGTTTGCAATACCTTGTCTGAATTGGTGGCTAATTCGGATGTCATCTTGATGTGTTTATCCGATACGCAAGTGGTCGAAAGCGTGGTGACCGAACAGATCTTGCCTCATGGCAAAACTGGCAAACTGCTGATTGATTTATCCAGTATTGACCCGGCAACCACTCGACAATTGGCAGCGCAACTAAAACAATCTTGCGGCATGCATTGGGTGGATGCGCCGGTTTCAGGCGGTACGGCCGGGGCGGAACAGGGTACTTTAGCGATTATGGCCGGGGGCGAAGCCGAACATATTGCCTTGGCGCGCGAAGTGCTAAGGCCATTGTATGCTCGACTGACTCACATGGGTGATGTGGGCAGCGGACAGACCACCAAAATCTGTAATCAAATGATAGTTAGTTGTAACGTACTGGTGATTGCGGAGATGATGGCTTTAGCGCAAAAAGCCGGAGTGGATGCGGCCAAAATTCCCGCAGCTTTGGCAGGCGGCTTTGCTGATTCCAAACCTCTACAAATTGTGGGGCCGGAAATGGCAGTACAGCAGTTTGAGCCGATAAAATGGCGGGTCAAAACCTTGCTTAAAGATTTGAACATGGCTGCGGAACTGGCGTCAGTGCAAGGTTGTGCTGTGCCTATGTCCGGTTTGGCGGCTCAATTGATGCAGTTGCATGGTAGTCAAGGATTTCTTGAGCAAGATCCAGCGACGCTCATCAAACTTTATCAACCCGATTAATGCTGCGTTTTTCGGCCAATCTCAGTCTGTTATTTACCGAATGGCCTTTGCTGGAGCGTTTTGAGCAGGCTAAACGGCAGGGTTTTGATGCAGTGGAAATTCAGTTTCCTTACCAACTCGGTCCAGAGCAAATCCAAAATGCTCTAATCGCGAATGACCTTAAGCTGGTTTTGTTTAATGTCGATGCCGATGATCTGTTGCAGGGTGGCGAAGGCTTGGCGGCCGTGCCGGAAAAACAACGGCAATTCATACAAGCCGTTGAACAGGCCCTAGTTTATGCGCGTCTGATAAAACCAGAAGCGGTCAATATTTTGCCGGGGTGTTGTCATGACCCACAGCGATTGGCTGATTACCTGCAAACCTTTAAACAAAACTTGCGTTATGCCGCAGAGGCTTTTGCCGCTATAGGTGTCAAGACAGTGTTTGAAGCCATTAATAGCTCCGATATGCCAGGTTTTATCGTCGATAGTAGTGAAAAAATGCTATCGATATTTGAAGAGGTTCGGCATCCCAATCTCTGCTTGCAATACGATATCTATCATATGATCCGCATGCAGGAAGATTGCCAGGATTTTTTACTTCATCATCTGGATAAGATTGGGCATATACAGTTTGCAGATTGCCCGGGACGAGGTGAGCCGGGAACAGGAAAGATTGATTTCGCCAATTTTTTTCAAATGTTAACGAAATCTGACTATCCAGGCTGGATTGGTGCCGAATATAAGCCTAAGGAGTCAACTCAGGCTTCTTTGGGGTGGATGAAATCCGCACGGACCTAACTCTCGGGCTGCGTTATAATGCAAAGGCTTAAAATCCAAAGGTTCTCATCATGTCCAAAAATCAATTTACCATCCATCACGCCAGCTTGATTGTCTCGGATACTGAGCAATCTTTGCGTTTTTATCGTGATGTGCTGGGCATGGTTCCCGTTGAGCGACCTGATTTGCCCTTTCCTGGGGCCTGGTTACAAATTGGTGAACAGCAAATACATCTGTTGGAACTAGATAATCCTGATCCCACTACAGGCAGACCTGCTCATGGCGGGCGTGACCGGCATGTCGCTTTACATTGTCAGTCAGTCGAAACCTTAAGGCAGGATCTTGAACAGGCTGGGATAGCCTACACGTTGAGTATCTCCGGGCGCAAAGCGCTGTTTTGTCGGGATCGTGATGGCAACGCGATGGAATTTATCGAGCGGATAGGCTAACAGTGCTTAAAGGCTTGCTATACGGAGTGTTGTTAGCCTCTAGTTTGGCCATGCTGCTGTTTTTCATCGGATTTGTCTGTTGGCAATTGGGTTTGTCCTGGCTGATGGTCGGTAGTTATGGGTTGGCATCAAACATCCTGTTGGCGGCTTTTGCCGCATTATTGTTTGTGGGTTGCGGGCTGTTGCTACTGGCCTTGTATCGCCAAGCGGCCGACTATCTTAGTCGAGAACACCGTGCTTTAAGACGATTGATCATGCTGCATGGCTTTCGCCAACAGGCCAACCAGCGAGTCAATCTAGAAAAGCGCCAGCAGTTTTACCGGGCTCAATTCAAGCGCCAGCGTTTATTGCTAGCAAATAACCAAAAACACTGTCGTGAATTGTTCCAGGCTATCAATGGAGAGCTGAAAGCCAGTTTGGAACCCAGCCTGTACCAGTCTTTTTATCAAAACTTGAAACAACTGCATAAACAATCCAACTCACAAGCCATGCTGGCTTTGCGTGATCAAGCGCTATGTCGGACATCGGTCATTGGTTGAGTCGCGCGCTGAGTTTTTGGCGCGATAAACGAGACGAAAATCTTAATTGGCAATTGGAACGACAACAGGATGTGGCGGCTTTACGGCAGGCAAATGCCTTGACCCAGCAAGCCTTGGTTGCGCAACTGAAAAAACAGGCGCAGCAATTGGCACACGAATTAGCGATCAATGAAGCCAGAAATCAAAATGAACTGGCGATGGTCAAGACCCAATGCAAACAGGATTTAAAAGATTACCAACACTATTTGCAGTCGTTGGATAAACTAAAAGAATCGCTGCGAATTAGTTTTGCACACTTGCCTGAGGCGGTGGCATTTACCATTCATCATCACGCCAAGCAAATTTTGAACAGGATGTGGGATGAGCCGGATCCACAGGAAAAATTGAAACTGGAGATACAGCTCATTCAGTTTATGACCGCTGTGCATGAAGACAGCCAGCTGTGTTTGCAAGCAAAAAACCCAGCCGCTGTGCCGGAAAAAACCCTGGCTTTTATCGATAGCGATAATTAAAGGTATAGGCGGTAATTGTTTGGCTGCGTCAAGATAGTTGCGCAGAATGAAGGCGATATCCAAGAACATGATGGACTAATCTTCCCTGCAGTGGCGCCCGATATGTGGGGAGCCGAAGACGCCCCCTCCGCAGGTATAGATCAGGATGGAGAAGATCAGCCTTGGATGATAGGCATCCTGGTCTTTGACTATGAAGGTTTTTCTGATCGGGCGGTAGCTTGTTGCTCGAAAAGCTTATCTTTTTAACGCCTTCCAACCATCAACTCTATTTCTTCGACAATTTCTTCCTGACGCAGTCGATTTCGTTGCCGCTGTAATTCCTCTCCACCCCGTTCCAAATGACGTAAGGCGGTTTCCATTTGCATCAAGCGCATATGATTCTCGACGCGGATGGATCGCAACAGCAACGCCAGCAAACTATGAAATAAAAACTGCTGGGCAACACCCGAGGCAACTTCAGCCAGTGGCGAGTAAGTGAAGGGCAGGGGGTGCTCCTTGCGACGGGAGCATGCTGACAAAGGCCACAAGCGTTGGCAACGCGCTGCTTGCTCATCACGAATACAAGCCATCAACCCAAATTCTTCATTACCCTGCAACAACTCTATGGCTGCCAAAATTCGTTATATCGTTACGGGTGCATCCAAACCACCGTTGGCACCACTGATTTTTTGGACCGATACACACTCATCAAAAACTAATCCGTGCAGACGCTCGCCTACTAACATTACCGGCCCTGTTTGATGAGATTTGTCTTGCCAGAGTCGGATCACATCTTCGTTAAAACTACCGCAAAAGCCACGTACCGAGCCAATCACTAACCAGATATCTTTGCGGGGGGGGGCTGATTGTTTCTCAGCCTGAATCAGCAAGCTACCCGCTAAATCATCCAGACTTAGCGTTAGTGATCGAACAACTTGCTGCTGCGCAGCTTCACGCTTAGTCACACGGTGCAATTCGGCCACGGCAAAACTGCGCATGGCTGCCAAAATACCGGAAAGGTCATCATATAAAGCCAGTCGCGCTTCAACTTCCCGCCGTTGGCTCATGACTCATTCGCCAACAACTGTTTTAATACCGTTAGCCATTGCTGTTTCGGTGTATCCAGTTTTAATTCGTTCAACGGCAATTGTTTCAATATTTTTTCTAATACCGGTGTCACTTGCGTCGGGTTGGTAGTTTCCAGCATACCTTCACCATAAGCTAATAGCCAAGCCAGATGTGCCTGTTCAGATAAGGGTTGCAAGCGGTCTTGTTTGAGGATTTCCCGCAGCAAACGGCCGCGTTGCAGTTTTTCTTCGACTCCGGCTTCCATACGGCTACCAAAGCGGGCAAACAACTCAAGCTCCAAAAACTGCAAATAATCGAGCCGAATATGCGCGGAAGCGGCTTTGATGGCTGGATGCTGGGCTTTACCGCCTATGCGTGATACCGAACGACCGATGTCGATCGCTGGCAACATGCCTGCTGCAAACAGTTTGCTTTCCAGATAAATCTGACCATCGGTAATTGATATCAAATTCGTCGGAATGTAAGCCGACAATTCACCTTGCCGGGTTTCGATAATTGGTAAAGCCGTCATACTGCCACCGCCAAATGCTGTAGCAAGTACCGTCGAACGCTCCAGTAAGCGGGAATGCAGATAGAAAATATCGCCCGGATAAGCTTCACGGCCGGGCGGCCGCTGCAATAATAGCGACAATTCACGATACGATTGCGCATGTCGGGTCAGATCGTCGTAAACCACCAAAGTGTCCCGGCCCATCCGCATCCAATGTTCCGCCATCGCACATCCCGCAAACGGCGCCAGGTAACGAAACCCCGGCAAGGCGTTGGCTTCGGCAACGACTACTACGGTATACGATAGCGCATCAGCCTGACGCAGTGCTTCAATGGTGCCAGCCACTGCGGAACGCGGCTGCCCGATCAACACCATCACGCACAAAACATTTCGGCCATGCTGATTAATCACCGCATCCAGTGCCAGCGCACTCTTACCGACACCGTCATCACCAATGATCAGTTGGCGTTGGCCTTTGCCGATCGGAATCAAGCTATCAATGATTTTGCAGCCGGTATATAAGGGCTGTGAGACAAAATCACGTTCGATAATGGGCGGTGCAGCACCCTCAAGTGCCCTAAACTGACGCAACTCCGGCGGTGGCGAGCCATCCAACGGATTACCGAGCGGATCAACCACCCGCCCCAGTAAAATATCCCCAACCCCTACTTCCAGTTTTCGCCCAATGTGTTGCACCGACATCCCCGCTGTCACTCCACGGGTTTGCGACAGCAAAATTGCACCCAGCATGTCTTTACCTAACTGAAACACCAAGCCGGTACTACCGTCATCAAAGCCGATCAATTCATCCAGGCGCGCCGACGGTAAACCGCGAATCCAGGCTATGCCATCACCAATACCGGCTACACTGCCGCGTTCGGACAAACGCAAACCAAAGCGATAAGCAGTGTTTGTCTTAGCCATGTTGGGCTTGACGCTTAAAAAATCCGAGTTCATCCGCCAGGTTGGCATGCAACTGACACTCGCCGACCACAGCACGCAGACCGGCTATCAAGCTTGGGTCTTCCATGAATATCAATAGCAAGGATTTACCAGCAGCAGCCGACAATGAAAGGGTCAATTTTTCCCGTTCGTGCGAATCTAGCGGGTGAGCACTTACCACCTCTACTTTGGAGTCAGCAATCAATATTTCAGCCGCCTTTTGCAATGCCGAAAGCTCGGTATCCGGCAATTGCTGCAAGTCCTCGAGCAACATATCCACCAGCCGCTGAGTTAATTGCGGCGTTGCCAGTCTTTGCAACATGGCTGCCGCCTGTGCATAGGCCGCACCAGCAGCTTCTTTAATCAAGGCTGATTCCCGGGTGGCAATCAAGGTTTGATTGCGTATCCGCAGCTTTGCCTCTTCATCAGCCAAGGTTTGTTTGAGATTTTCCTGAGCAGCATTGCGCATCTGCATCAACTCCTCTTCTAGTTGGCGGCGACTACTTTCTTGTAATAATTTCCAATCCGCCAACTGCGATTCATACTGTTGACGTAAAGCATCGGCATCGCTGCGTAACTGTTCGGCCCTGGCGATCTCATCCTTGACTCTTTGTTGACGGGCATCCAGTCTCGCCAGAACCGGTCGATAAAGGAAGCGCTGCAGTATCCAAACCAAAACCAAAAAATTCAGAATTTCCAGGATGAAGGTTGTCCAGTCGAATTGCATCATGGGTTTTACCTAATAGAGTGACGCATCGTTGCCGAATGCTGGATTTTTGATGACAGCAAAGTCAATTCAAAAAATATTCCAGCAATGGATTTCGGAACAGCACAATCAAGGCCACAACCAGGCAATAAATCGCCAATGATTCAATCATGGCCAAACCGATGAACAAGGTACGAGTGATGGTTTTTTCCGCCTCCGGCTGTCTGGCCAAAGCCTCCAAAGCACTGGCAATGGCCTTGCCCATGGCAATAGCTGGCAGCATGGTGCCCAGCGCAATCACCAGCCCGGCCACAATGGTGGAAATGATGCTGAACAGATGGATATCGGTCATGGTTTATTCTCCATTGATAAGGATGGTTCTGAGTCGTTGGTTTCCAGAGCGCCTGCAATATAGATCAGGGCCAACATGCCAAAAATATAGGCTTGCACCACAGCTTCGATGACATGCAGCATCAACAACGGCACCGGTACCAGAAACCCTGCAATCAACACTACCAGCAAAGCGGCCATTTCCAGGCTCATCATGTTGCCGAATAAACGAATTGCCAAGGCTAAGGTACGGGTCAACTCGCTAATGATATGAAACGGTAATAAGATAAAACTGGGCTGAACATAATGACGCAGATGATTGCGCAAGCCATGATCGCGTATGCCAAACCAATGCGTAGAGCCAAACACCAGAACCGCCAGCGCAGAAGTGGCGGATAAATCACGGGTTGGGGCGTGTAACTCCGGTATCAAACCTACCAGATT
>SXGU01243143.1_pt1 | contig 12695 bp, 12 predicted proteins | sample 3174531 | NCBI WGS metagenome assembly SXGU01 (sample SAMN11356863, study PRJNA531348) | freshwater metagenome | isolation source: freshwater sample F1-140 | place: China: Fuxian Lake, Yuxi | collected 2017-12-25 | reverse complement strand
GATGTTTGAACTATCTTATCTTTACCGCGTTTACTTGGTGATGGTATAGGAATAGTTACAACAGGTTCGTCATCCTCATCACAATCTAGATGTTCTGTTTCTGGGTCGGTGGTGTCTATCTCTATACCATACAACTCTCGTATTTTTTGAAGATTGTATATCTTTGTCTTACCATCACGTGTATGTCTACCTTTTTGAATAAGGTCTACTGATATATTGGATAATGACTTACCAAGTTTTAGAGCATTCGTCTTGTATTCAATGCCGTTTACTTGTTGCCATGTGCTATATCGTTGGTATGCTTCTGTTCCCGATAGTTCTAACGTGTTAGATGTGTTTGTAGAGGCAAGATGAATAACCCACTGTAATACAACATCAGTATTAGCAACTTGTATATTACGCTGGTAGTCAGTGGTAGGTTTAGGAATTTCATTGAACTTGGTAACTGTATAGTCGCCAAATCCAACCAATTCTTTAAAGTATGTATAGATGTATGCTATTGCTACAGGGTCATCTAGCATTGCATTGAAATCCGTAAAATATGCCTTGTTGCCAATGAGTTCATCACTACTACGGATAATCCAAAAACGACGGTCGTCTTCCTTTGTGCTTATTGGGTCTGGGTTGTTGGTGGTGATGATAAACCTATGATATGATGTAATGGGATACTGTGATACACCCTTCTCATTGATGTTCATAGACGCATCCGTTATTAATGCTTTGATTTGTCCCATGCTGTCGGTGGTTTCCTTCTGTGAGAGTTCGTTAAGATTTACCAAGAACGAGTCACGCATACGACCGTTGAATGTTCCCCATACATCACGGGATGGTGTGGATGTCTCCATACATTTAGATGTACCCAACAGTTTCATAAGCATCTTCATGAGCGTCCCTTTTCCTGCTCCTTCCTTGGATATCAATATAGGACAGTTGGTCTTCATATCCGGCATCTGTATCATCTGCGCAATCCAACACTCCATAGACTGGGCAACGGTTTCATTATTGCCACATAGGATAAGTATATGTTTTCTCATGCTAGTTACTGATGCGTGTGGTGTGGTTGATGGTGGTGGTGTGGGTAATAATTCTGCTGAGAACGGAGTCCATAAGTTGAATGCTGTTAGCGGACATTTAGATGAGTCTGGGTATATTCCCATGGTTGCATATGCTCTGATGTCCTTGTTAACATTCACCCACTTTTCAATAAATGATGTGTGTGTGATGGTTCCCATAAAAATACTTAGACATGCCATATGGGCATACGATGCCTTTAGTGTTGCCGGTGATAATACCGTCTTGGTTGATTGGTCTGGATGGTGGATATACATACCAGTCAATATCTTACAGTGTGTCTCTTCAAATGTGCGGTGGATTTGTCTGTTTACTATTGCTACTGCTTTCTCTCTGTCAGTTACTCTATTTAACATATGTAGTGGTGTGTCTATGGTATATGATTCATATATGCTCTCAGGAATTTCTTCTGGTGTTGTTGGTGGTGGTGGGATATCCATTTCAGCATAGTGCGATTTGTATGTGTATCTCATGCCAAGACCTGGAAATTTTGCTTCTGTTATTTCTGCTAATCTGTTGAGTAATTCGGTGTTAGCATAATGGTCTCCATAAATAAGCAATCCGTCAAACATTAACACTGCTATATCATACCCTTCATGGTTGAGATAGGATGTAATATTTTGGAGTATCTTATTTTCATAAGAACACAACACACGGTTAAGTAGACTGCCTCTTTCATTCTTCTCCTTCTGTTCTCTAGGTATAAGTTCACACGCTACTTGATATTCCGGGTCATTGAGAAAGTGTTGCTGTATCATCTTCATCTCGGCATCATATTGCTTTAGTTGTTGGTTGCTTGTTCTTAATTTCTTGTTATCATTCATGGAGCGTAGATGGAGTTCCTTGCCTTTCTCACGAGATTCGTATGTTCCTAAAATGGTGTCACGGTTATTCACATAACAATCCAATGATGGGCATAGGATACCTTTCTGTTTACAGATGTATCGCAAGATGGTAGGATGAGCATTTGCCATATCTATGTCTGTGGTGTGGGGCATCAATAGACCTCTGAATTCTCGCTGTAATCCTTGGATACCATGTGGTGAGTAAAACCTACCTCCAATGACATGGTCAGTGTTATCGCTATACTTATACACACGGCGGTTGACTCCTTTGCTCTCAATAACCTCCTTAAGATACTTTCTAAATTTCCCATACTTTACTTCTACAGTGTCATCACATCCAATATACTTGCGGTTGAGGATATCTGTAATAATCTTCTTTGGGAGTTTCCATAAGTAGTTGGCGTTGTGTAAGTTAATTCGTTCTTCAAAGTCCATTCTGTTCTATATCTAGATAATATTATGTGTCTTTATACCAATAATATTAGTCTAATAGTATGTTTAGGAAAATTTGAATCTCTTTCTTGAGAGCATAGCGGTTTGCTTTGTATTGTCTTTGTTTTTCACCATATTTATGACGGTTGGCAATATGATACAAACGTCTATATTCATCATACTCGTCTCTATGAGTTTCACGCCATTTATAGATTGCTTGTTTAGTGGTCTCGGTATATCCTGGCATTTATATATATATACATGTAGACTTTATTTTTGTTGGTCTAGTATATTCGGATAATATTGGGTGTGTGACCAGTGACCAGTGACCAGTGCTTTTTTTTCTCAGTGGTGGGGGGTAATAACTTCCGCCATTTTGCAGTTTTTTGTAAAAATACGGTTGGAGTTGGGGGGTTGCCAACAAAAAAAGTTTTTCACTGGTCACAATGGTCACAAGAGCATAAAAAAGAGAGTATATAACCAACCACCACACCATACATGATAACAAAAGTGTCTGTGACCATTGAAATTGCTCACTGGTCACCAACTGGTCACACACTGGTCACTGGTCACACTTATTTTCATAAAAATACAACATGTTTTTATGGGTTATTATCAATCCCCACACCATTATCATCAGGTTTTTAGCGAGTTGTAAAAAATCATGAGTTTCTCAGTCTCTAACCGGATTTTTACAAAATCGTGCATTTTGGCGGTTTTCACATAATATAACTAAAGAAAGCACTGGTCACACTTATTTTTCATATGTTACCACCCCAACTCACCCGTTGCTAATCTATGCTTGATTGATGTTTCATGCCTAGGTAATTGCGACATCCGTGATAGCGTTGAACCGCAGCAACATAGGAGATGACCATTAGGCAACTTAACCAACCGAGGTATATACGATTGAACCTGCCACGGTGCGATACACTTACGATTACCAGAAATAAACTCATGAGTGAATGTATCCTTGTTCTCTTTCCTATACGGCATTATAAAATAACTACAATGCTTACTATCTAAATGATAAACCTGGGGAAATATAAACTTGGTGTATGTTATCAAATGCCACGCCGTAAGAAAACCAGCGCAAAGACTGTGATGACACAGAAGCAAATAGTTAACATCAACACACGTAGTATTCGCAGAGATAAGTCTATGAACCCATCCCAAGCACCGAAACGAATTCCAATGGTAATGTCTCAATACCCTACATTCTATCCAATATACAACCAAGGTAATCCACTAACTCAACCAATGACCGCAGTCCGCAACATGCCTACTGTAATGCGTAGAGTTGAACAAGATATTCCACAACAATTCACAGCGTTACCACAGAGATTATCACCAGAATTATCCGATGTCGTAGATACTCCAGTGAAAATGGAGTTTGCTAGCAATAATCCACGTGTAGCATATGGGTTTCAGTCACCGTCGTTTGACGAGTCTATGAAAATGTTTACACCCATAAAACAAGAGTCTCCGTTAGCAGACATGAACAAAGGTGGAGGTGGATACTCTCCATATAACCCATCACCGTATGAATCTGCCGAATCTAAAAACGATATTGACTTGGATGATTAGATTGCCTGGGTCGTCTATAACACTCGTAACAGATAGATGGATACACTTGTTTGTAATCAGACGGTTTTCCAGTTAACAGATTCTCTTGCTTGCCATTTTCACGAAGTTTGCGCATAAGTCTTAAAATGTTTGTATGTGTCATATGTATAGATGTCCGAATTTCGTGAAACCTATTTAACTACCTACCGATATTATATGAGGTCGCATTACAATAGTGTGATGGCATCGTTGTTATCATACCACCACTTACACCGGCAACGTATTCGGAGGGTTATCCCGGTTGATGGCATGTAGTTGTTCTTCATCAATCTTCTCTTCACCATGGACATCCCGTTCAATATCTATAAGTCCACAGCATTTTACCCGTGTGCATTTAGACTTGTATAAAATTGTTAGTATAGCACCAATAATACCCGCACCAGTAGCAATTAACATAGCGTAGAAACCTTCTGATAACATATATATAGATACCGATATAATAGGACCGTGAGTTTACTGAGTTGGTTTAAACATTACTATTATCCTATGTAATATTAGATGAGTGAGATAACAACAAAACCGTTGTGTGACTTTTATGTAGGAATATACAAACGTATGCGTAGATGGTTCGGATTCACCACACCTTACTGGTTATGTGAGATGCCTCAAGAGGAACTACTCGCATGTATCCTTCGTATGGTATGTTCACCATCAATGACACTCATCTTCCTCAACGTTGCCATACGCATCAGACTCAAGAATGATTACCCCGTGGATATCCTAGACAAATATAAGAAAGCAAATCCCAACATGGATAGACGCGCAATGAGACGCACATACTATGCTGAAAACATAGACCACATTCGTGAATATAATAGACAGTATCAACAGATGAAACAAACCTGTAATAGTATCAATATCTTTCGGAAATGTCCGTAGTCAATGTAATATGTCCGACAATGAAATTGAACTACCTAAACCAAAACGCACATACCGAAAGAAATCTGCTATTCCTATTGAGCAACCTGTCCCGTCTGATAATTTGGATGTTCTCATTGACAATCCTGTTGCCATTAAACCTAAGCGTGTATATCGCCGAAAGTCTGCTCCTGTTGTTTCTGACCATACCGAATCTTTATCAGAGGATGAGCATGATACCGTTGCCCAGTTATTGGCATCATTGAATATTCCAGAACCGTTACCATCCACTCCCGTAGTTGAAGAACCGGAACCATCTATACCATCCACACCATCAAATAAGAAACCACCACGCACCGAGAAGCAAATTGCTGCCTTTGAAAAGATGAGACTTGCCCGCATTGCCAAATCCGAAGAACTCAATCATCTCAAAGAACTAGAGAAGGAGCGCCAACTACTAGATAAGGAGTCTGCCAAGGTCGCAAAAATGGAGACCAAAATCGTTAAACGCCGTAGCAAAAAAACAGTGGCATCTCCACCCACATCCAGCGATGAAGACATCATTACTCAACCACCCAAAATCGTTAAACAAGTATCAACCATGCCGACAATTCTCTTCGTCTAATATAAATGAACACCGAAGATATTAACATCAACCTTGAAAAGATACACGCATTACATTCATCACTCAATGAGACAAACCCACAGACCTTTATCATATTCCTAGAGACATACCGAAACTCGTTGAATCCGGCACAAATCGCATGGATAGATAACCGTATTGACCAACTTACCGAAAGAACATCATCAACCATTGCGCTGACTATGAACAACCTTGATATAGCAATGGCAATGTCTCCGTTATCTGAAAAATCATGTGACCAAGGTTTTCAAGTTATTCGTGGAGATTCATAGACAGACGCAAAACCATAATATATAATATACGGGCATATCATATGTCCGACATTATAAGAGAGAAACGTCTCATTAGTCTCAACAGCGACAATGCCACCCAATACCTTAATGGAACCACCAAGTTGTCTAACGTGTCGTTTGATTTCCGTAATATTCTTATACCCGATCCATCAATCCTATATATTGAATGCGGTGTTCAATCAGCACAAATCCCGGCATCCTTCTATGCCATTACTGCTAGCAATAATACCTTCAACTACACGGTAAACACCGTTGCGTATAACATTCAAGTAACACCGGGTAATTACAACTACAATACATTAGTGACCGCAATGACCACAGCGTTTACTGTGAATCTACACACATTCACATTCGTCTTAAATAGAGCATCCAATATATTGACGATGACCTTGAGTAGTGGCACATGGAATAATATACTACCGTCGTCTATAGGTGTTGTCCTTGGATTCTTGCCAACAACCACATACACCATCGTTGCTAACACAATAACATACCCTAATCTGTTTGATGTGATGGGACCCAAGAAGTTAAAAATTTTCAGCAGTAACATGGCAATAGACTCGTATGATAGCATCAATAACAGCACAACCAACTTGATAGAAACCATCAGCGTAAACGTCCCAGGATTCTCACTAATACTGTATCAAAACATAGATGGCACATATGGACACTTGAGAACACACTACTTGTCAACGGTTGATATACAAATAACAGACGAGAATGGTAACCTTATAGACTTTAACGGTGTTGGGTGGACACTAACAGTCGTCTTGATACTCTATAAAAGATTAACTAGTCAAACCGTAGATATGCCTCAATTAACTAATGAAATACCTGCCGAAGATGTGGTAACTAAAGGATAAATCTGCCAGCATATTATATAAGCATAACGTATACCATGTCTGTCCTTCCCCGTGAAATTGATTATGCTCCTAAAAACTCGTTGCCACCTGGTTGTCAAGCGTTGTCTGTTGTTACATCCCCAATTAACGGAAGTGTGTTTACCCCATCATCCATCATTCAATTTGATTTAGTCCAACGTGGATATATGGTCCCCGAATCATTGTATATCCGCTATAGACTTACCACCACTCTTCCAGGGACTGCTGGTGCTTCCAATGCTTTACGAGGTTGTCCTGTGTATTCTCCATTCCAACGAAGTGAGATTATCGTCGGTTCTCAAGTGGTTGAATCAATTCAGAACTATGGGCAACTGTGTCATTTCCTAGTCAACAGTAGGGTCAACACTGCCCAGAAAATAGGTCTTGCTGCTTGCTTTGGATACTCTTCTTCTACTGCTGCTAATGCGTATTTGTTTGATTTTACCACTAACTCCCCTAATGGTATCTCGTTTGCTACATCAACCACCGCCAATACCATCGGTGCCAATATTTCCCTGTCTGCCCCTCTAGGAAATCTTTTGTCTAATGCCGAATCGCTTATTCCCTTGAAACACATGCCATCCGTGCGTGTTCAACTGTCACTTGATTCTCTTGCTAACATTTACCGTCTTGATGGCACCAATCCCATCACTAACTTCTCACTGAGTAATCTAGAGTTGTGTTATGATACTATTGATTTTGACGGTAGCGTTGATGCTCAATTGATGGCAAGAGGTGGAGGTATGCTTACTATTAAGTCGCAGTCTTATCTCTCTAGTGGAATCACTCTTGCTATCGGAAGTGCTGGTTCATTGGAATTCTTGTATAACCAGAGACTTGCTTCAATCAAATCGTTGTTTATGTTATGTGCTGGAGCAACTGTTGCCAGTGCCGTTAATCTTTCATTTGATAGTGTGGACCCTACTGGTGTTGCTGCCGGGCAGGGAGGTGACTTCCAATTTTTCATTGGTGGTATGCCATACCCTGCTAGACCTATTTCTACAACTCTAAACAGGTCTTCTGTATTGATGGAATTGAGTGCCGCGTTCGGTCCTGCTCACGATTTACTTACAAGCAACTTTGGATTTAATCCTACTCAGTTCAACTCCCAGAATAATACCGTCACCACCATCCAACAACCTGGATGCTTCTATGTTGGCACCAACACTGAGAAGTTATCCACTTCCAACGCTTTGCTCACGGGTGTGTCGTCACAAGGTAGTCCAATCTCCTTCCGTATTAGCATCAACAATGCCACGACTGCTACTCAAGTATTACAACTCGTGTGTTTGTATGACTCGCTAATCCAAGTAGACATGGCAGCAAGAACATGCGTTGTGATGCAGTAAATGAACAATCCATTAATCCACCAACACCCGTCATTAATCATAAAAATTTTATATATCTCATGTATGATGATACGTATAAAAGAAAATGATGCGCCAACCCTACCAAAGTGCGAGATGAAATGTGATGGTAAATTACACAAGAAATTAGACAACTACGAATTGACATCGTTCCTCAATGCTCACACCATGAACCTGTTGATAGGCAAACCAAAGAGTGGCAAGACATCACTCCTACACAGCATGTTTGAACACCGTGGTCTATTGAGGTATTGCTTTACAAAGGTGTATCTATTCCAACCCGTAGAGAGTGGGGCATCCATTAAGAAGTGTGTGTTTGACATGTTACCAAAAGACCAGATATACCGCGAGTTAACATATGAGTCATTAGCAGAAGTAAAGCACCGTATAGAAGAAGATGCTAGCGAAGGATTAGCATCATGTATAATATTTGATGATGTAACCGCATCGTTGAAAAATAAGCAAACACTTCAGTTGTTCAAGATGTTGGCATTCAACCGTAGACACCTACGTCTATCAATGTATTTCTTGGTTCAGACATGGTTTAGCGTGCCAAAGGAGTTAAGACGCTTATGGACCAACATGTTTATCTTCAAGGTCAGCAAGAATGAGATGGCAAACATATGGGATGAAATCGTAGAGTACAACCCTGAGTATATGGCACCCGTAATGAAGATAGTGTATAACGAACCGTATAAGTTCCTCTTCATCAACACAGACACACAACGTCTATTTGACTCATGGGATGAAATCATTATAGAGGAGGATTAATCACATCAATATCCAAGACAATAATAGTAGTATCAATATATAATGTCTTCCTTATTCAAGAAAATCGGCAAGGGAATCTCCTCCATCACAAAGAAAGCACCAGTAGTCGCACAGAGCATATTCAAGAAGGTCGGTAACGTTGCCGGTCAAGTATCGGGAGGGTTAGCAAAAGTAGGAGATGTCTTAGGTAAGGTGTCAAATGTCGGAAGTCAGATACTAGGTAATCCATTGGTGGAAGCAGGGGTATCGGCATTCCTTGGTCCAGAGGCAGGTGCTGGGATGGCACTCGCTAGTCAAGGTCTTCGCGGTGTATCAAAGTTATCAAACTTGGCAAAAACTGGGTCATCCATCTCAGGGCAATTCGGTAGAGGTGCCGACCAACTATCACAGGGTAATGTCATGGGTGGCGTAGGTGAAATTCGCGGGTCAATCCAACGAGCACGTGATACTGCTCAAACCACTGGACCCATCTTTGCTTAAATCCAAAAAATAAAATATCCCGTGTATGTATATAGATGACCAATTATGAGAAACCATACCGTTTTAACATTGTTTTAAACAGTCAACAATCTGCCTCATTTCCATTCGTAGACACCACTGATGTATTATATGAGTTCAACTGGACCAATATACCACAAGGCAAGTATCAAATGCAATTTTCATGGTTAGGTGAGAACAACAGTGACTATGTAGCAAACGATTGTCCTGCTATTTTTTTAAGTCTGGGAACAGTGCCATCCGTCTATCAAGCAAATGGAACAACCCGCAGTAATGTGTCTACCTACATAGGTTCGTTGAGGGCACAAACCCATAGCACTGGTCAAGTCTCATTTTTCACAAACACAACAGATAACCCAGAAGTATACTATAACAATCTACCAACTAGTGGACCTATCCGTGTCCAAGTGTATCGTTCTGACTTTGTGACACCATTCACCACTGTAACGGGTGGATTAGATATTGCCGATTATGTCATGGTGTTGACATTCAAGAAAGTAGGGGATAATATTTAAGATTTATATCTCAACCACGTATATCAATGTCGTCATTAAGTAACCAACAAGGTAATAGCAAATCACTGACTGGATTATCAGATGATTATTCTAGCAACATCGTAACCAATACACTAGAGGTAATAGATGAGTTCACTGTTGATACTGGAGGTGTTATTAATCTTCCTGCCAATAGCATACAAGACTCGTATCTATCCAGTAATGTCGCATTACTTAATAGAATCACCCAAGTATTTACCGGTCAGAATTACTTCAGCGCAAATACAACACTATCAAATGGAGCATTTTTATATTTGATCGCATCAACAGGTGGTACTCAAACGCGTTTACGGCAAAGCACAACTGGGTTTGATATTATTAATATGAATATTTCGCAATCCATCAATTTCCAAACACGAACCGCGGGTAATGTGTTGGTGATTGGATTCCAATGTCAAAACGGAAACACGGCATTTATGCAAGGAGATTTAAATAATCGTATAACAATAAGCGGAGCACTCACGCCAACGATATCAACCCAAGCACCAGCACTATCTAATGATTTATCAATCGCAAATACATCATGGGTCAACACTAAATTAGGAGCATACGCATTATTAACTCCAACAGCAAACCCACAGGTGTTTACAGGAAACCAGAAATTCCAAAATAGTGGTGCTAATTTACCGATATCTATTGGGTCTACATCAGCAGGTATAACATCAATCGGAGGGTTGTTTGTAAGTGATGGTGCTGGTTCTTATAACGCGTCTGTTGGTTTGAATGACCTTGTATTAATATCAACGGGCACAGGTAACGGCACAGGAACCCTCACATTAACATCATGGAGTAATACACCAGTAGGATTAAAAATATCTCCAACCAGTAGCACATTTGTAGGGTCTGTAAATGTTCCCACTCAATTAACAACGGACAACAGCACACTAGTGGCATCAACAGCATATGTAAAAAATCAAGGTTACGCATCGCTTGCTGGAACACAGACGTTTACAGGAGTTAATACTTTTAGCAATCTCACTGTTCATAACGCAACACTCCGTAATTTCCAATCAACACAGGCAGTATTTCCCGGTGATTTTAGATTACTTGATTCTACACAAACATACTTGACGCAAATGTATCAGGTTGGGACTACTTGTATAATTGATGCTCCTTTTGCTTCATCAAGATTCTCATTATCTACACGAGACGCTCTTAATACTGGTTTGACTAATTTACTTATGGAAAACAAGAATCATGTAGTATTACAAGGGTCTGCCTCAGAAATAGACATCCTGGGTACTGCTGTATCTCTTAATGGCGTATGTAGTTTTACAAACACAACCACCCCCACCATTACGCAAGCAATAGCAACGGCAGATAACAGCACAAAAATACCAACAACGGCATGGGTTCGTCTACAAGGTTATTCATTACTCGCACCAACCACGCAAACGTTTACAGGAAACAATAATTTTCCAACGCAATTAACAACGGACAACAGCACATTAGTCGCAACCACGGCATACGTTAAAAATCAAGGGTATTTAATAGCATCAGACCTAACACCATACGCGTTATTAACTCCAGTAAGCAATCCACAGATATTTACAGGACAGCAACGATTTACATCATCCGGTTCAAATCTACCGATATCCGTAGCATCAACCACTGGAGCGATTACTGGAGGGGGTGGGTTATTTGTAGCAACTACCGCAGGACAATACAATCCGATTGTTAAAGGAAACGACTGCGTTCTCGTTGGAACTGGTTCGGCAATTGATTCTGCTTCAACAAAACTCACACTAACCACATACGCCAGTTCTCCAGTGGGTATACAAATGGATATTGGTAACATGACATTTGACGGTGGAATTATTCGGCAAAATTCTAATTTTAATTGTGGTTATTCATACTTGGCAACACCTGGAACAATCAAGGGATTTTATGACATTGGTTATGTGTGGACAATACCATATGCGTCGTTCACCGGTGGAGCATGGGCAACATCCGCAGTCGTGTATAACATTCTAACATTGCCGTGGGATGGCACTGGTAATAAGCGGTTGGGCGTGTGGAAAGTGGATGTGGTCATTATCAACACGTGTACATCGGCACCATCTTCATCACTATGCTGGAATACTGTGAGCAATGTCTCCAGGACTATAAATGATACGTGTGTGGGTGCTTCCGACTTATTTTTATTTGGTGCTACTGGATGCCAAATTATGCGAATGTCATTCACCATTAATGTAGTCAATCTAACAACAACGTATTATTTGAATTCGCTTACTGGTGGTGGAGCAGGGTTGGCATCTAATACAGCGTCGCAGATAACATTCACAAGAATAGCATGAGAGTGTAATGAAATGGCATATGTTTAGTTAGTATGGTATGTGACCAGTGACCAGTGACCATGTGTTTTTTTTCCTTGTGGTGGAATGGTGGTATATACGTCCGTTGTTTTGCTGTTTTGTGTAAAAATAATGTTGGAGGATTGGACTTTTGACTGACAAGAAAAAACGCATGGTAACTGGTCACATGGTCACATATCACCATAACTAAACATTGGTCAACCGTATTTCTGTATGCGCTAACAATCTGAGTCGTGAAATATTATGGAGGTAAACAGTATTTTTACATTCATGTAATCACATGTAAACTGTGGGCAACGTAGTTGCCCTTTCCTGAGACTGATAACAACCTTACCATATATGCTAACAAACTTATGTAAGTGTAGTAAAAATACCCATGAGCATAATGACTAAATGAGAGATGAAAAAAAACCACAGCATAATGGTAACAAATAAATACAAGACTTGTAAAAACTTGTGAGAGCATAATATACATTACACAACATGAAATAAATGAGAGCATATATGATAAGGAATTATTACAAGATTGTGAAAATATTTG
>SXGU01200444.1_pt1 | contig 12698 bp, 11 predicted proteins | sample 3174531 | NCBI WGS metagenome assembly SXGU01 (sample SAMN11356863, study PRJNA531348) | freshwater metagenome | isolation source: freshwater sample F1-140 | place: China: Fuxian Lake, Yuxi | collected 2017-12-25 | reverse complement strand
TCCAACCCTGGATTATTTGCCCAAGTCGGCGCCCTCCCCGCACCCGACCTATACCGAAGTGTTCGGTAACTGGTTGTGTGATATGGCCGAACAGGATGAGCGCCTGCTCGGCATTACCCCGGCCATGCGCGAAGGCTCCGGACTGGTCAAGTTTTCCGAACGTTTCCCGAAGCGCTATTTTGATGTCGCCATTGCCGAACAGCATGCGGTGACCTTGGCGGCGGGTCAAGCCTGCCAGGGCGCCAAGCCGGTGGTGGAGATTGATTCGACCTGTTTGCAGCGAGCCTATGAACAATTGATTCATGATGTCTCGCTTCAAAATCTGGATGTACTGTTCGCCCTCGACCGGGCCGGGCTGGTCGGCCCGGACGGCCCGACCCATGCCGGCAGTTTTGATTACAGTTACTTAGGCTGCATCCCCAACATGCTGATTATGGCCCCGGCGGATGAAAATGAATGCCGGCAAATGCTCTATACCGGCTTTATCCATGAAGGCCCGGCATCGGTGCGTTACCCGCGCGGCAAAGGCCCGGGCGTCGCCGTCGAAAAGGCCATGACCGCTTTGCCGATCGGCAAGGCCGAAGTGCGCCATCACGGCAGCCGTATTGCCATCCTGGCCTGGGGCAGCATGGTGACGCCGGCCTTGGCCGCCGGCAAACAATTGGGCGCCACCGTGGTCAACATGCGCTTTGTCAAACCCATTGATGAAGCGCTGCTGCTCGAACTCAGCCGCAGTCATGACGTGCTGGTCACCGTTGAAGAAAACGTCCTGTCCGGCGGCGCCGGCGGCGCCGTCAACGCTTTCTTGCAAGCGCAGAAAATCCTCATGCCGGTGTTGAATATCGGCCTGCCCGACTGTTTCGTCGAGCAAGGCACCCGCGAAGAACTCCTGGCGCTGTGCAGCCTCGATACCCAGGGGATTTTCAATCAGGTGCAGGCGTTTTGTGCGAACGGCTAAGCCTCTCCCAAATAATATTATTAAAAGCTAAATAGATATAAAAATGGACAGACTAAGAAATAAAATCCGCGACATTCCCGACTTTCCGAAGCCCGGTATTATTTTTAAGGATGTGACTCCGCTGGTAAAAGACCCTGCCGCGATAAGACTGGCGGTGCATCAATTACTGCATCCTTTTTTAGGCAGAAATATTACCGCCGTTGCCGGGATGGAAGCCCGTGGCTTTATTTTCGGCTCTCTGGTTGCGTGGGAATTAGGACTACCGTTTATTCCGCTAAGAAAACCGGGCAAGCTTCCTTATGATGTACAAAGTGTGGCTTATGATCTGGAATATGGCTCGGCAGCGCTTGAAGCCCATATCGACGCATTTGATAATAATGACCGGGTTTTATTGATTGACGATCTTTTGGCCACTGGAGGCACGGCAAAGGCAAGTTGCGAGCTTGTTGAAAAATTGGGTGCGACGGTAGAAGCTTGCGCTTTTGTTGTAGAGCTGGATTTTTTAGAGGGTAGAAAAAAACTTGGTGATTATGAAGTCCATTCTTTATTGCACTTTTAGAGCGGCATCCATGCTGCTCTAATTTAAAGAAGCTATTTTGCCTTCAAGCCTTCCAATTTATTCCCGGCTTCTTCAAATGATTTGGCCGTTTGACCGAATGATTGAGTAACCCCATCAAATAAACGGGAAACATCTTTAAAGTTTTTAGTATCGGAACTTGAAGACGAAACCTGAAGCGTTTTACCAGCGGAGGTACTAGCAGTTGATGAGCCCTGGTCATTGGAAGCTGCCTCGTCTTCAATCAACTCATCATCAAACTCTGAAGTTGCCTGACCTTTACCGTCAGTAGCTAAACTTTGACGCCACTGTAAAAAAGATTCACGGGTAAAAACGTAAGGATCAAGCGCCGCTTCATCAATAAATTTCAATGCGCCTTCAGCGCTTGCCCGAGTGTTGAGCAGAGACACCAGCTGTACCGGAGCTCCTACATAGCTGGAAGGATTCGCAGCAGTATCAACAACCACACCGGGGATGCCGCGCGCCGTTACCGGTCCTAAAAATGGAATCACCAGATAAGGCCCTCTAGGCACACCCCACACCGCCAGAGTTTGATCAAAATCTTCATCGTTTTGCTCAAGCCCAACTTTTTTGGCGACATCAAACAGGCCAACCAAACCTACCGTAGAATTAATTGCAAAGCGCCCGGTATCTTTGGCGCTTTGCTCAAATTTAGCCTGTAAAACATCGTTAAGAACAACATTAACGTTTTTCAGGTTGTTAAAAAAATTGAAAATCCCTGTTTGCATAAACTGGGGAGTTATCTTTTTATAGACATTTGAAATCGGTTCCGCAACATAGTTATCGACACTGTCATTAAAGCCATAAATCTTTCTATTTACGCTCTCATAAGGGTCGACCTTACTGGCTACAATCGGCTGCGCCTTGCCTTCCTGATCAGCGACTTTTGTTGTTGCACATCCACCTAGCGTAAGCACACTAATAAGTATGTATGAAAAAGTGTGTTGAATTTTACCGTTACGAAGAGGGTTGCGGTGGTTGTTCATTGCCATAAAACCTATAGTTTTGAATAGTTATCAATTTTTTCGTTAATCTTTGCTATTAAGGCATCAAAGCCGTCGCGCTGTAAAATAGTGGTATATTCCGATCTTTTCAATGCCAAATCACTAACGCCATTAGCAATGATATTAATAATGCGCCAGCTTGGACCCTTTTCTTTCAACATATAATCAAATTTAACATCCTTGTCGTCAGGAACGCTAAGCCGGGCATGTACCACAACGCCCCCCAGCTTGGTTTCTTCTTCCGAGTCAATTGTAAATGACTCGCCTGAGTAATCCTTAAAGTTATGCGCATAGGAAGCGACACTCAGTTTGCTAAACACATCAACCAGATTTTGTTGTTGCGCCTCGGATAATTTTTCCCATTCTTTACCGACAACTATCCGGGCAATTTTTGTTAAATCATGGCTGTTGGATACGGAATCATACAGCTTGTTATATCTTCCGGCAAATCCTAATTGCTTGCCATTCTTCATGACTGAGATCAGTTCCGTCTGAAATTTATCAACAACCTGTCTTGCGCTTGCCGCGCTTTCATCCTGAGCAATGGCCGGTATTGTTCCAAATATATAAAACAGAAAAACAACAACCAACCTTATAAATTTTAAATCCATAACCAAAAACCTCGAAATAACATAGTGCATTAATCGACAATCTCGACCCTGATCGGAATACCGGAGAGGGTAGATACCGGCTTATCCATTACATATCGCGGCGTAGGGTCCGGCACCATATCCCCTTCGGTTTTTGGACCTCTAATAGAAGTAAGCAATGCTTTTAACGGATTTTTTAACATATCTTCAACAGCCGTTGCTTCATAGCCGCAATGCGCCATACAGCCTGCGCATTTAGGATTACTGGAGTTTCCGTATTTATCCCAGGGAGTGTCATCCAAAAGCTCTTGAAAACTGGACGCATAACCTTCGTCTACCAGCAGATAACAGGGTTTTTGCCAGCCAAAGACGTTGCGCGTAGGGTTGCCCCAAGGCGTACATTCGTAATTTTGATTACCCGCCAAAAAATCAAGATACAGCGAAGAATGATTCAGTTTCCATTTGCGGTTTTTACCGATTGCAAAAATACCCCTGAATAAATCCTTAACATCCTTGCCTTTAATGAAAACATCTTGTGAAGGCGCGTGCTCATAACTGAATCCGGGTGCGATAGTGACGCCTTCAACCCCAAGCTCCATCGCGTAATCCAGAAATTCAGCCACTTCATGGGAATTTTCACCCTGGAAAAGCGTACAATTGACAGTAACTCTAAATCCCTTGTCCAATGCCAGCTTGATAGCTTCAACCGCACGATCGAAAACCCCTTCCTGGCAAACTGACGCATCATGTCTTTCGCGCATGCCATCGAGGTGAATGGAGAATGTTAAATAAGGCGATGGCGTGTAATCGTTAATTTTCTTTTTTAACAACAACGCATTCGTACATAAGTAAACGTATTTTTTCCGCGCAATAATACCGGCAACGATTTGCGGCATTTCCTTGTGGATCAGCGGTTCACCACCTGGAATAGACACCATCGGCGCATTGCATTCATCGACAGCTTGCATACACTCTTCAAAGGAAAGGCGCTTATCGAGAATATCGTCAGGATAGTCAATCTTACCGCAACCTGCACAAGCCAGATTACAACGGAACAAAGGCTCCAGCATGAGTACCAACGGATATTTTTTTATCCCTTTTAACTTTTGCTTGAGCAAATAACTGCCGACAGTTAACTGTTGACGTAAAGGAACTCCCATGAGCAAATCCTCCAAAATTGTTATAACTGATGGTAGTGCAAGCAACCTTGACCACCCGGAAAATACATAAATGTATAGGAAACAATACGACTGTCGCAATAAAGCAACAAATAACACTCCGACTGAAATACAATCCGCTACTGGATTTTTGTCTGTAGCAAATCAAAGATCTGAACAAGCAAATTATATAATACAACCGCTTACCTATTGTTGACTAGAATACTATTTTTTACGTAATGACTCCAGTTTTTAAGATAATTTATCCATCCATGCCTGTGTCGTGCTTAAATCCACACTGATTAGTGTAAATGCAACATAGACACATAAATTATTGTTTTAATTCCCGTTAAACCACATAGTAGCCGCTTTAATTGTAGGCTTTAGCATTAAAACAACATTACTTTGCAAAATACCAACAAACAGTCTATTATTGCGGCTAACCAACTTAAACAAGACATCTCGGGTCAGCATCAAAATACTATGTGCGAAACTCAAATTTCTCTGGAAAACCCAAAATCACTGAGCCAATTGTCGGATGATGCATTTCAATCGATATTACTTGAAGGCGTTTCCAGAACATTTGCCCTGACTATCCCGCAACTTCCCGGCAAGCTCTACGGTGTAGTCGCCAACGCCTATTTGCTGTGCCGTATCGTCGATACCATAGAAGATGAAGTTTCCCTGTCGCCTGAGCAAAAAAAATATTTTTGTTCCGAATTCATTACCATCGTAAAAACCGGGACAAACTCCGAACCGTTTGCGGTAGAACTGTCTCCACTGCTTTCCGAGCAGACTCTGCCTGCTGAACACACCTTGATTCACGTATTACCCAGGGTCATTCAAATCACGCATACCTTTGACTCCGATCAAATAGAAGCGCTGGCTTGTTGCGTCGAGACGATGGCTGCAGGTATGCCGATTTTCCAGGCGCAAAATCTTCACGACGGACTGGCTACGCTCGCCGATATGGACAGATATTGTTATTACGTTGCCGGTTGTGTCGGTGAAATGCTGGCAAAACTTTTCTGCCATTATTCACCGGAAATTGCCCGACACAGGGAAGAACTGCTGCGCCTGTCCGTGTCTTTTGGGCAGGGTCTGCAAATGACCAACATATTGAAAGATATATGGGACGATGCGGGGCGCGGCGTTTGCTGGCTTCCCCAGGATATTTTTACCGAAACAGGTTTTGATCTTAAAAACCTGAGCCCGGAAAATCACGATGAACGTTTCAAATTGGGCCTGGAACACTTGATCAGCATCGCTCACGGTCATTTGCATAATGCGTTGATTTACACGCAATTACTCCCTGCTCATGAAACCGGCATCCGTAACTTTTGCCTGTGGGCATTGGGTATGGCGGTTTTGACCTTGAAAAAAATTAAGCACAACCTGGATTTCAGTCATTCCAACCAAGTGAAAATTACTCGCAACAGTGTTAAAGCAACCATTGTTGCGACCAAACTATTCGGACGAAGTAATCGCCTGCTCAGTTTATTTTTTTATTTAGCCAGCCGTGAATTGAAAACTGCGGACTGGCGTTATTCAACACCTTCCTCAAAAGCCAATTCAGACCTTTAAGGACGTACCATGTTTACCGACTCAAATACAAGAAATTACACTGGAGATGCACCAAGTTCGTCGACCGCAATCCATTCCAAGGCCTATAACCTGGATAAAGCGATTAGCAGAGCGCAGGAGAAATTATTAAGCCTGCAAGACAAGGACGGTTACTGGGTGTTCGAGCTCGAAGCCGACTGCACCATACCGTCCGAGTACATCATGATGATGCACTATCTCGGTGAAATCGATACGCTACTGCAAGCCAAAATAGCCAATTACTTAAGAGCGCGCCAAGCCGAAGACGGCAGTTACCCGCTGTTTACCGGCGGCGTGGGCGACATCAGTTGCAGTGTCAAGGTTTACTACGCCTTGAAAATGGCGGGCGATTCCATAGACGCACCGCACATGACCCGCTTGAGAAACTACATACTCAGTCAGGGCGGCGCTGCAAAAGCCAATGTCTTTACTCGTATTGCACTGGCGATATTTGAACAATTGCCCTGGCGCGGCGTTCCTTACATTCCTGTAGAAATCATGTTATTCCCTGCCTGGTTTCCCTTCCATCTGGACAAAGTGTCTTATTGGTCACGCACGGTGATGGTACCGCTGTTTATACTTTGCACCTTAAAGGCGACCGCCAAAAATCCAAATCAGGTTGGTATACTCGAGCTTTTCATCACTCATCCCGATCAGGAACAGCATTATTTTCCGGAAAGAACGCTGCTGAATAAAATTTTCCTCGGCCTCGACAAATTGGGTCGCTTAACGCGCCCGCTAATCCCCAAAAAAATGCACGAACGGGCTATTGAAAAAGCCAAAGACTGGATCATCGAACGCCTGAACGGGGAAGACGGCCTGGGCTGTATTTTCCCGGCCATGGTCAATGCTTATGAAGCCTTGCTGCTACTGGATTTTCCTGCCGATCATGAATACGTTGTCACGGCGCGCAGAGCCATCGACAAGTTGCTGGTCATCAATGAGCATGATGCTTACTGCCAACCCTGCGTTTCTCCGGTTTGGGATACCGGACTGACCGCCCTTGCCTTACAGGAAGCCGACAAAACGGCTAATAGCGAAAGCTTGACCCGCGCCTACGAGTGGCTTAAAAGCAAACAGCTGTCCGATGAACCGGGCGACTGGCGAATTTCCAAACCCGATCTGCCCGGTGGCGGCTGGGCGTTTCAATACGCCAACCCGCACTATCCGGATGTCGACGATACAGCGGTCATTGCTTTTGCGATGGCTGATTCAAACTTACCCAACCTTGATGAATCGATACATCGGGCAACCCGCTGGATAGCGGGTATGCAATCCCAAAATGGCGGTTACGGTGCATTTGATGTCGACAACACCTGTTATTATTTAAATGAAATACCCTTTGCCGACCACGGTGCATTATTAGACCCGCCCACATCCGATGTCAGCGCACGCTGCGCCATGCTGATGGCGCGAGTCGCCAAGGATCATGACGAATACTTGGCGCCTTTGGAGCGCACTATTGACTATATTCGTCAGGAGCAGGAAGCCGACGGCTCCTGGTTCGGACGCTGGGGCACCAACTATATATACGGCACATGGTCTGTTCTGATAGCGCTGGAACAAACCGGCTTACCTAAAACCGATCCCATGTACACGAAAGCGGCGCAATGGCTGAAAAGCGTGCAACGGGCCGATGGCGGCTGGGGTGAGGACAACTACAGCTATCACGATACCGCTTATAGCGGGCAATATCGTTTCAGTACGGCTTTTCAAACAGCCTGGGCGCTCTTGGCGTTGATGGCGGCAGGCCACGCGCAATGCGCCGAAGTCAAAGCGGGCATCGACTTCCTGTTGCATACCCAGCAAGCCGATGGCGTATGGAATGATAAATGTTTTACCGCGCCCGGTTTTCCTAAGGTGTTCTACCTGAAATACCACGGTTACGACAAGTTCTTTCCACTTTGGGCATTAGCCCGGTATCGCAACGAACTTAACCGCCGCTCCAGCTCCGCGCAGGATTGCGGCATACACACCGTCCCTGGCGATAGCCGCGCCGGTTCCCTACCGGCTCGCGGCATACACACCGTCCCTGGCGATATAAAGTGATTACCGGTATTGTTGTCGCCTTACCTGAAGAGCTCGGCACCCTGACGACAAAAAAAATTGTTAAAGGGCAATGCGCCTTCATTGCCGACAAATTATTAGTGGCCTATTCAGGCGCCGGCCCTGAAAATGCCCAATCAGCTTCCGAGCTGTTGGTGGCCAAGGGCGTGACCCAATTAATCAGTTGGGGCTCTGCCGCAGCACTCGACGCATCACTAAGGCCGGGTGATTTAACCTTGGCCGATACCCTGATAGATGCTGACGATACCGAGATTTCCATAGACTCGGACTCGGACTGGTACAGGCACAGCAAACATTTATTGTCGCAGTCAGTTGCGGTTCATACCGGCAGGTTGGCTGAAAGCAAGAGCCTTGTCTCATCGAGTCAAGACAAGGCCCGGTTACAATCGATAACGGATGCGGTTGCCCTGGATATGGAGAGTGTCGCTATTGCCAAAGTTGCCGCCAGACATGCTCTGCCGTTTCTGGCAATACGGGCCATTGTCGATCCTGCCGACATGGATTTGCCCGGAGCGATCGGTTATTCGCTTAATGATCAAGGCGATGTGATGCTGGGAAGACTGTTGTTGTTCCTGGCCTTGCATCCCCTTGAACTGCCTGGATTAATCAAGCTGGGCATCTATTTTAATGCCGCCAGGAGCACGCTGAAACGGGTTGCCGACCAACTTGACAGCTTGATTAATTTTAACCATTCAAACACGACCACACTGTAGAACTGCATGACAAAAAGCTGAGAAGCTTGATTTTTGACTCGGGTAGGAAACATCATACCCGCCCAAAACCCAACGCATTCCGGTTTATCGCAACAACAAAGAATACACAACAAAGAGGACTACATGACTTTCAGCATCGCCGAGCTTTTTTTACAACATAGCAATGACAAGTTTGATCTGCATGAGCAGTTTCTAAACAATCAGATGGTTCGGGTATTAAAAACCATAGGCTATGATCGTCATTACAAAAAGGCTGTAGGACAATATCTTTATGACCAGGACGGTACCGAATACCTGGATTTACTCAGTGGTTTCGGTGTTTTCGCCATTGGCAGGAATCACCCGGTCGTCATCAACGCCTTAAAAGAAACATTGACGCTGGAATTACCTAATCTGGTACAGCTCGATGTTTCCGTACTCAGCGGCTTACTGGCGCAGGAGATCTTAAAAACCACGCCGGATAATCTCGATAAAATGTTCTTCTGCAACTCGGGAACCGAAGCAGTGGAAGCGGCTATCAAATTTGCCCGCTACACCACCAAACGGGAAAAAATCGTTTATTGCGAACACGGCTATCATGGTTTGACGATGGGCGCGCTATCCTTAAACGGCGAAGAAATTTTCCGCGAGGGCTTTGGCCCCTTGTTGCCCGGTTGCAGCGCAATTCCCTTTAATGATCTTGCCGCGCTCGAACAAGCCCTGAGCAACAAAGATGTCGCCGCCTTTATAGTCGAACCGATCCAGGGTAAAGGCGTCAACGTCCCGGATGACAATTATTTACCGGAAGTTGAACGCTTGTGTAAAAAATACGGCACGCTGTTTGTCGCCGATGAAGTTCAAACCGGCCTGGGCCGTACCGGTAAATTCTGGGCGGTTGATCACTGGAACGTTAAACCCGACATGATTTGTATGGCTAAAGCTTTGTCGGGCGGCTTTGTCCCGGTCGGTGGCGTAGCCATCACGCAAAAAATCATGGATACCGTTTATAACCGCATGGATAGAGCGGTCGTGCATGGCTCCACATTCTCCAAAAACAATATGGCGATGGCGGCGGGGCTTGCCACGCTGCACGTTATGGAAGAAGAAAAGCTGGTGGAAAACAGTGCGAAAGTCGGCACCGATATCATTAATACATTGAATGCGATGTCCGAAAAATATGAATTCCTGAAAGAAGCGCGCGGCAAAGGCATGATGATAGCGATTGAATTCAAATCACCGAAAAGCCTCACCCTGAAAGCCGCCTGGGCGATGCTGGAAGCGGCCAACAAAGGCTTGTTCTGTCAAATGATCACCATCCCGCTATTTAAAGAACACCACATATTGACACAGGTCGCCGGACACGGCATGAACGTGGTTAAACTGTTGCCGCCGTTAAACCTGACGCAAAAAGACCGCGACACGATCATTAGCGCATTTGATAAAGCCATTGCCGATACGCACGAAGTTCCCGGCTCGATTTGGGATTTGGGAAAAAATTTGGCCAGTCACGCATTGAAAGGCAAAAAAAGTAACTAACATGAAAAGCTTATTCCAATTAATCATCTTGTGCCTGGCGCTTGGTCAGGCAAATACCGTTGCCGCGCATGCGGTGGTGACTGATTATTCTTTAAAAATCAAACCCATCCAGGCGAATCGGCAAGACCAGGTAGAATTGACCTTTAATTCCCAGATAGAGTTGGGGCTGTCGCAGGTGTTTCTGGTAAGAAAAGGCGATAAACATGAACCCCTGCATGTTGTTAACGGCAGCCAACAAGGTCACATCATAGTCGAAATCCCGGCATTGGAGCCGGGTGACTATGCGCTCAGGTTTAAAGTTTTTGCAGCCGACGGACATTTAACCGAAGACGTCATTCATTTTACCGTCAATCCCGCCGCAACCGGTGCTGCACCCTCTGCAACACCGCCACTTAACAGTGGTTTATCAACAGAACCATTACCGACTCTCGACAAGGTTAAGTAACAATGGCCGGTATAGCTGATTTTCTCGATTCCCTGATTGGTGGTTTTGACCTGATTTGTTTTTCACTGGCGATCGGCAGTCTTTTCTGGGGGCTTTTTGTATTGCGCCCGTGGAATAACGATTGTAAAAATACCCTGTTGCTGGAAAAAACCATCACGCTGATTTACAAAGGCGGTTTTTTACTGGCTGCCGCGCAAGTTTTTAAAATAATCCTTAAAATCTGGTTAATGACCGCTGTCCTCGACCGATGGCCATTTCCTGAATTTGCCGACACCACCCAGTTTATCGGCGGTATTGTACGCGCAGTATTGACCGCAGTTCTGGCCGGCTATTGTTACTTGTATCTCAGTAAAAACCCTTTTTCCAGGCAGCATTGGATCACGTCAAGTATCGTCGCCTTGCCGATGATCATTTCAGGCGCCTGGCTGGTCCATGCAGCCGGACGCTTCGACAACCAGTATATCCTGATGTCGTTGACCGTCGTCCATCAAATAGCGGCTGCCGCCTGGATAGGCGGAATTTTTCAGTTGGTCAATCTTTGGCTGTTGAAATCCGACAAACAGATACCGGCGGATTTATGGCCTTTATTATTAAAGCGCTTCTCTGTTTTCGGCATGGCCTCGGTTGGCATGATACTGATTTCAGGCTTGCCTATCGCTCTGCAATATATCGACAGTTGGAACGGCCTTATCGGCACAGGCTACGGCAATTTATTGATGGTGAAAATAATCTTATTAGGCTTGGCGTTGGGATTTGCCTGGTTAAACAAGTCCGCTGTCCAGGAATACGCCGCATACGGCAATAATCATGCGCTAAATAACCGCGTTCCTTATTACATCGAAGCGGAAGCCTTTGTTTTAATTACCTTGTTGTTTACCGCCGCCAGTCTGGCTTCGCAACCTCCGGCCATCGATATTCCGAGCCTGACGGCAACCTGGCAAGAAGTTTTAAATACATTTAACCCGCAAATTCCGCAAACCAGCTCGCCGACACACACCGCACTGATCGCCGGTGAAGCCGGGCGTGTTGCGATTATCGGCCAGGTTCCCTCAGTCGCAGCGACGGAATGGTCAAATTATAATCATAATATTGCCGGTATTTTCCTGACCGTAATGAGCTTTTTCGCAATGCTTTCTTATATGAAGTATTTGCCTGCGCCTTTCTCGGCTTTGGATAAATATGTACACCTGACCAAGTATTGGCCTCTGGGTTTTGTCGGCTTGGGCATCTTTTTGTTTTTCCGCAGTGATGCGGAAACCTGGCCTTTAGGTCCGATAGGATTCTGGGAAAGCACCTTTAACAACGGTGAAGTATTACAACACAGAATTGCAACCCTGCTGGTATTCGTGCTCGGCATCATAGAACTGAGCGCCCGGATAACCCGCAACCCGGAAAGCAAACTACCCTTCGTATTTCCCGTACTGGCCGCTTTCGGCGGTCTAATGCTGCTGACGCATTCACATGTCGGCTTTCAAGCCAAAAGCGCCTTTCTTATTCAGGTCGGTCACACCACAATGGGTATTTTCTCACTCATCCTGGCTTGTGGCCGCTGGCTGGAATTAAAACTGGATAAACCCGGCAAAGATATTGCCGGGTTTGTTTCTGTTGCCGCTTTATTTCAGATTGGGCTCATCCTGATGTTTTACCGCGAACCTCTCTACTAGACTATGAAATCATCCAATAAATACCCGTTGCTGCAAGACATCAACAGCCCCGCCGATGTACGCAAACTGCCCCGAGACCTGTTAAAACCTCTCGCCCGGGAACTGCGCGAGTATTTAACCCAGACCGTCAGTATTTCCGGCGGCCACTTTTCGGCGGGTCTCGGTACCGTTGAGCTGACCGTCGCCCTGCATTATGTCTTCGATACCCCGTCCGACCAACTGGTCTGGGATGTCGGTCACCAGGCTTATCCGCACCAGATCCTCACCGGGCGCAAGGAGTGAACCCGATCGAGGAAGTGTGGGCGATGGCCAAGTCCCACGCGAGAAGGCTGATCACCGAGCTCCGTTATGACATCACCGACCCTCCAGTGGGAGCAGGCGAGACAAAGAAGGACGCCCGCGCCAG
>SXGU01284521.1_pt1 | contig 12708 bp, 16 predicted proteins | sample 3174531 | NCBI WGS metagenome assembly SXGU01 (sample SAMN11356863, study PRJNA531348) | freshwater metagenome | isolation source: freshwater sample F1-140 | place: China: Fuxian Lake, Yuxi | collected 2017-12-25 | reverse complement strand
TTCTAGCCGTGTTCTGTGTTTCTCCGATATATATCATGGCGGGAGTGCTAGGATTCGAACCTAGATACCTGGTTTTGGAGACCAGAGTCTTGCCATTGGACGACACTCCCGTATAGATAAGATAAAGTATAGAGGTAACACCCTGATAAGAAAAGTCCCGCACGCGTCTCTTGGCGGTGCGGGTTTTTGATGTAGAACTAGACAGTAGTCGCTTGCTTTGGTCTCCGTACAAGCTCGAGCCGACGCTCAACATGTCCGTCCGCCGGTGGAGCTGTCGTCAGCTGTTTCGGCTGAAACTCGCAAAAGAACCAATTAAGATCCCTGCCGTAGACAACGGCGATTCTGATGAGAACCGCGATAACGGGTGGGCGACCTCTGAGATAATTATAGACCGCTGACAAACTGATACCCACACGCCAGGCAAACTCCTTTGGCTCGCCAGCAACGAGTATATCGATACGATCAGCCATAAACTTGCGATCAAAAAGAAGTCTCTCGTCCTGCACCGCGCACCTCCATACTGATGTGATGGTACTACTCACGTGCATCGTTGCGCAAAAGAGAAGCTCTGTCAATAAAAAATCTCCGCGCCTGCGGAGATTTTTTATTTTTTATTTCTTCGATTCCTTGTGCTTGGTATGCACTCTACACCACTCGCAATGCTTGCTCGTTTCAATTTTTTTCTCAACTTTGCGAACATTTTTATGCGTGTAGTAGTTGTAGCGCTTGCAAACAGAGCACCGGAGTCGAATGAGATTTGGTTGCGGCATACATACTAGAATATACGATATTGGATAGTTTGTAAAGTGTGGTTTGGCAAACGGTACTCTTTTTGCTATATTAATTAAACTTGCGGGCAGGTGGCGGAGCGGTCAATCGCACCAGACTGTAAATCTGGCGCCCATGCGGCTACGGGGGTTCGAATCCCTCCCTGCCCACACACAGTATGCCAATGTAGCTCAGTGGTAGAGCAACTCCATGGTAAGGAGTAGGTCGCCGGTTCAATCCCGGCCATTGGCTCCAGTTTTGTAGAAAAAAATACAGAAGACCCAAGAGCATGGGACGCGCTTTGCGCGTCCCACTGATTTCCCCCCAATTTTTGCCTGCTCGAATCGTTTATGGCAGGGTTCCGCAGAAAAATATTCTCATCCTTTTAGAAGAAAAATCGGGAGCGCACAAATCGGAAAAGCGGAGAACATTTTTCTTTGGGGTTGTCGAGCGGAGCGAGGCGGTGGCGGGGCTTTTATTGGTTAGGAATTTTTGATAAAGTAAGTTCGAGCGCAGTCGTAAAGACACTCCAGAATTATTTTGAAACGAGTGCTGCTGTTTTTTTCTCTTTACGCTTTGGCGGCGAACTCTTTACTCCACTATCAAAGCAATATGCACCACCCTTATGATCAATGATGATTTTGGCACCATCGGCAATCTTACCACCTACCAACATCTCGGCGAGTGGGTTAAGAATCTTATTTTGAATCACGCGCTTGAGCGGACGAGCACCGTAATGTTTGTCATACCCTTCTTCAATGAGCGCCTCTCGAGCGGATTTTGATACGGTGAATTCGATGCCTTTTTTGGCAAGACGCATTGCAACCAAATCAAGCTGTACATCGACAATGCGCAAGAGGTCTTCTTTTTTGAGTGTGTTGAAAATAATCGTGCCATCGAGACGATTGAGAAACTCGGGGCGAAATCGCTGTTCGAGTGTTTTGCGAATACGGCGCTCGAGCTCTTCGTGATGACGATCTTCCTCACGCACAGCGCCATCGAGCTGGAATCCAACCTTGCCCATCTCAAAGACGAACTCTGATCCGATGTTTGACGTCATAATAATCAATGTATTTTTAAAGTTTACATGCCTTCCCTTCGCATCAGTCAAGCGGCCATTATCAAGAATCTGAAGCATTATGTTAAATACTTCAGGGTGAGCCTTTTCAATCTCATCAAACAGTAATACAGAATACGGACGATGACGCACAAGCTCGGTAAGCTGTCCGCCCTCCTCGTATCCTACATAACCTGGCGGAGAACCGATAAATTTTGAAATCGCATGCTTTTCCATATATTCAGACATATCAACGCGTATAAGTGATTTCTCATCGTTGAACAAAAACTCGGCAAGGGCTCGAGCGAGTTCGGTCTTACCAACGCCTGTTGGACCCAAGAAAATAAACGAGCCGATAGGTCGGTCTTCTTCGCTGATACCCGCGCGTGACCTGCGCACGGCATTGGCTACTTCGATGATCGCTTGATCTTGGCCGATAACACGTCGCTTAAGACCATCTTCCATGGCCGAGAGCTTCGAAGCTTCTTCTTCGAGCATGCGTTCAACAGGAATGCCCGTCCACCGCTGTACCACGCGAGCAATATCTTCGGGTCCCACTTCTTCCTTGAGCATTTTGCGCGAGTTTTGAAGTTTGCGGAGTCTCTGCTCCTCTTCGGCGAGCGCTTGAGTTATCGATGGAATGCGCCCATAGCGAATCTCCGCTACCTTTGCGTAGTCAGCCGATCGTTCAGCCGCGTCCGATTCTTGACGCAGCTGCTCGGCGTCCTTACCGAGCTCGCGAATACGAGCGATGGTTTCTTTCTCGTTCTTCCATTTTTCTTCAAGGGCTCCGCATTTTTCTTTGAGACTAGCAAGATTTTTTTCAAGCGCAGACATCTGACGTTTTGACTTGCCATCATTTTTCATCGCTTCGCGCTCAATCTCAAAACGCATAATCTCGCGTTTGAGATGTTCTAAATCAAGTGGAATTGATTCCATATCAAGACGCAAACTTGATGCTGCCTCGTCCATAAGGTCAACTGCCTTATCAGGTAAAAAGCGATCAGTGATATAGCGGCGCGAAAGATCTACCGCCTGCTTGATAGCGGCATCAGTAATACGCACACCGTGGTGAAGTTCGTACCGATCGCGAAGACCCCGCAAAATACTAATAGCGTCTTCGGATGATGGCTCTTCTACATATACAGGCTGAAAACGGCGCACCAGTGCTGGATCTTTTTCAATATATTTCTGATACTCTTTGAGTGTTGTCGCTCCAATCACATGCAACTCGCCTCTCGCGAGCGCGGGCTTGAGCATGTTTGACGCATCCATCGCACCCTCGGCGGCGCCCGCGCCTACCAAAGTATGAAGCTCATCAATGAACAAAAGTACATTGCCTTCTGATCGCTGGATTTCTTTGATAACCGCCTTAAGACGCTCTTCAAATTCACCACGATATTTGGTGCCAGCGACAAGCGCTCCCAAATCAAGCGCGATCACCTCGCGTCCGCGCAGACTCTCGGGGATATCGCCTGACGCGATACGCTGCGCGAGACCATCAACAATGGCAGTCTTGCCGACACCAGCCTCGCCGATAAGCACAGGAGTATTTTTAGTGCGGCGAGAAAGAATCTGCACCACGCGACGAATTTCTTCTTCACGGCCAACCACGGGGTCAAGTTTTTCCTCGCGCGCCATGCGCGTGAGATTCCGCGCATATTTCTCAAGGACCTGGTATTTTGCCTCGGGCGTCTCATCAGTCACGCGCTGTGAACCGCGGATAGACGCGAGCGCTTTGAGCACGTCTTCTTTGTCGAGTTTAAAACGGTCAATAACCTCTTTTGCTTTTGATGGGACCTCCAAAAGACCGAGAAAGAGGTGTTCCGTAGAAATATATTCGTCTTTGAGTATCGCGGCCACTTTATGCGCCGCTTCAATCACGCGCGCAAGCTCGGGAGTGAGATAGAATTGCTGGTTAGGCGTGAGCACAAAGGTACCGCGGCGTTCGTCAAGAATATCAAACACCACATCGGAGAATTGCATATAATCAATCTCGAGACGCTCAAAAATGGTGGAGATAATACCTTCTTCCTGGAGCAACAAAGAGGCTAGCAGGTGCATGGCTCCCAGCGAATTTTGCCCGCGCTCGACAGCTAAATCATGCGCGCGCTTGAGAGCTTCCTGCGCTTTGATGGTAAAATTATTGAATGGATTATTGAATGGTGGCATGGGATTAGAATTTACGCTCTGTAAGAACAAGGGAGACTGTCTGCTCTTTGCCATCGCGGATAAGTTTTACAGATATCGTCTCTCCTGCCTTATGTTTCTGAATAAGTTCCGCTAGCGGATGCGCGACTGTAGGCTGCTCGCCTCCAAACTCAATGATAACATCACCCATTTTTATGCCCGCCTTGTCTGCGGGAGATCCCGCAATTACCGATAGACCGCCATCAGCACTGTAAACCAGCGCGCCCGTCATTGATGAAAGTTTGCGTTCTTTGACTATCATTTCATCGAGCATAATATAACGAACGCCCATAAACGGATATGAAATCTTACCAAATTTGTCAACGTCGCTTATATCCTTTTTGATAATGTTGACGGGCAAAGCAAAACCGATATTTTCCGCGCCTGACGCAATCGCTGTATTCATACCAACTACTTCACCTGAAAGATTGATCAGCGGCCCTCCAGAATTGCCAAAATTAATAGCAGCATCGGTCTGTATAAGTTGTCGCAACTCTAAACCTCCAGCGACAATGGTGCGACTTAATCCTGAAATAATCCCCACTGAGATAGTATTTTGAAACTCACCAAGCGCGTTTCCGATAGCAATAACCTTTTGACCGAGTTGCGCTAAACTTGAATCGCCGAGCGCGAGCGCAGTAAGCCCCTTTGCTTCGATCTTGAGAACGGCGACATCTTGTAGTGGATCGCGCGCGAGCACTTTTGCCGGATATCTCTTTGCGTCGCTCGTGATGACGGTATAATCTGCCATTGCATCGTGCACGACATGGCGATTTGAAATAATCAAACCATCCTCACGCACGATAAAGCCAGATCCAGCGGAAATCTGCTCACCCTTAGATAAATCTTTTGAAGTGACAATACTCACTACAGCCGACGAGACACGGCTTACCACATCAATGACGCGCTGTTCTTCGGTAACCACATTGACTATTTTCTCCTCACCTTTCTCTATCTTTTTTTCGTCGCTCTTTACCACATCAACAGTCTTTTCAACCACTCGTTGAATTGTTTGCGTAACTGTTTGCGGCGACTGTTCATAGAGCGCGGCCGTAACTATCGCCGTGGTAAATGATACGACGATGCTCATCAATAAAAAAAGTAGTACAAGTTGTGTTTTGGTGAGGTCTTCCATAGAAAAACCAGCTTATATGACTAAGGTGATTATACAATAAAATTGTCTATTTGCAAAGATTATTCGATAGCCTCAACTCGTTCGATACCGTTGAAGTTTTCTTTGAGGATCGCCTCGATGCCTTCCTTCAAGGTGAGTGCCGCGAGCGGGCAGCCCTTGCAGGTCCCCTTCATGCGCAAGTTCACAACGCCATCTTCGTAAGAGACAAATTCTGCGTCTCCACGATGAAACGCGAGCATAGGACTTACCTGCTCTTTGAGAACTTTCTTAATTTCTGATTCCATATTTTTCTATCAAACCGGATACATACGACCAATCAATATTCTTGAAGAACGCCTCAATGTATGCTTTGCGCACGGTAGCATAATCAATGAAATACGCATGCTCATAAACATCCATGACCAAGAGTGCCACCGAGTTCCATACGCCACCTTGATTGTGAGAATCACACACTATATTGCGCAAACGCTTGTCATCGAGGTCATACGCGAGCACTACCCAGCCGCGGGCGCAAAGCCCGAGGGCTTTGAACTCGGCCGTCCAATGTTCTACCGAACCAAAATCACGGATGATAAGGTCAGCAACGGTACCAGCAGGCGCAGAAACACCTTCGAACATATTGTCGAAATAGCCCTCGTGAAGCTTTACGCCGTTTAATGCAAAGGTCTCTTCACTCTTTAACGCACGGAGGTCAGAAAAAGTAGCGTTTGCCGACACAAGATCAGCCGACTTGAGTTTTTCTTCAATCTCATCAACTTTTTTTACATAACCCACATACAGTATGTCATGGTGTTCGATCAGCTGCTTTTCGCTCAAGCCTTCAAGCTTTGTGTATTTTAATGGTTTTGGTGTTTTCATATATATGATATTACGCGAGATAGATATTATGGGTAAATTTGATTGCCCTGTTCATCAAACAAAAGAATAGCGCGCGTAGGACATGATTGCGCCGCCAAGAGAATTGTCTCATCATCAGCGCCCTTTGGATTGATAACCGTTGCTTTGTTTTCATCATCAAGAGAGAAGACTCCAGGCGCGATTGCCACGCATGATGCCGCGCCGATACAAAGATCCCGATCAATGTGAATGCGCGCGATTTTGGGCGTATTAGCCATAATATTTTTCAGCGTAAAAACGGATAAGCTGCTCGATGTCCGTGATAGATTCCTCACTAAGACCTACGCCCACTTTAAGCTTTTTTTGGACTTCTTCCAAGGTTTGCGCGCCCTCAAGTACCGCTTCTTCAATATCTTTGTCGGTGATATTGAGACGATCGTCAATCACGCGCGCGCCTTCTACTACTATTTTTTCGTATTGACCGGTCTTGCGATAATAATCATTTGCCGTTTTTTGAAACGCCTTATCCGCAAGTACCGAGCAATGAATCTTGCGATTAGGCAAGCCGCCCAAGCGCTCCATGATGTGTTGAGGCTTTACTTTGAGCGCCTCATCAACCGTAAGGCCATTATTCTCGGTGAGCATCACTGAATACATTGAAGTCGCAGCAATAGCAGAACCGCAACCAAAAGTTTTCCATTTGAGATCTTTGATACGACCCGTCTTTGGATCAACCTTAATCCACATGTTCATCATGTCGCCGCACGCGGGACTGCCCACCATGCCCGAAGCATCATACTGACCATCGCTGGGCGCATCAAGCAAAATATTGCGTGGCTTAAAAAAATGTTCTTTAACGATATCCGAGTAATACCATTTCTCTCCCGTATAATGGTTTATGACATCAATCTTCGAACCCGTTAATTGCTTGTTGTCTTGAGTATCCATAATTATTTATAATTTTTTGAACTTGCCTTAACCCGCAATCCTTCTCCCGCGAATGCCTCGGGGTGTGACATGCTTGTCGCATCTTCGACGACCGTAATTGGTGAGATGCGTCGAAGAGTTTTGACCACTTCAGGCAATACCATCATAACAATATCGATTTCTTCTTTGGTAGTGCTTCTACCAAGCGTAAAACGAATTGACGCGTGCGCGTATTCGTACGGATGCCCGATAGCAAGTATGACATGCGAAGGATCAAGGCTTTCGGATGTGCACGCTGATCCAGTAGAACACGCAATGTCATGTGCATCGAGGTATAAAATGGTCGCTTCACCTTCTATATCAAGAATGGAAACATTGATATTATTTGGCAGACGGCGCGTAGCGTGTCCGTTGAGTACGGTGCGCGGGATCTCACGCATCAAGCGCGATGTAAAATATTGTCGCAGATCGTCAAGACGTGCCGATTCTCTTTCTCGCACGTCTGATGCGATCTCAAAAGCTCGCGCAAGACCCACGATACCCGCAACATTTTCGGTACCCGCGCGACGCTTGCCTTCTTGCGCGCCACCAAAAATAATCGGGCGCATACGCGTACCACGACGAAGATATAAAACACCGGACCCTTTTGGGCCGTATATTTTTGACCCATTGAACACAAGCATATCGATATTGAGTTTTGTCACATTGAGCTCAAGATAGCCTGCCGCCTGACAGGCATCAGTATGAAAAAAAGGACCGCTCGAAAGATCGGCTTTTGCCGCGCGATACTTGCGTACAATCTTGCCGATCTCGGCAATTGGTTGAATGGTACCAATCTCATTGTTGGCATACATCACTGATACCAAAATAGTGTCGGCACGCAACGCGCGCTCAATCTCTTGTGGATCAACGATGCCATCTTGTCCGACGGGTACCAATGTTATCTCAAAACCTTCTTTTTTAAGCGCATCGAGAGTATGAAGTACAGCATGATGTTCAATGGTGGTCGAGATAATGTGACGACCCTTGTCCGCATAAGCTCGCGCGATACCTGCGAGTGCCATTGTATCGCCCTCGGTGCCGCCGGAAGTAAAAATAATCTCATCAGTATGCGCGCCAAGCACATGAGCAATAGATGCCCGCGCGCCATCAACCGCATCTTTAGCGCGGCGACCTTCGCGATACAGTGAGCCAGCGTTACCAAACTCTTCGGTCAGATACGGCATCATGGCATCACGAACACGCGCGTCAAGCGGGGTTGCCGCCGCGTGGTCCATATATATTCTTTTAATATTTTCTGTTTTCATTAGACCTTAATCTCCGCCGAAAAAACGCCGCAACCTTTGCAAGGGAAAGCTTGATTGAATGCATAGTACGTTTCGCGACCTTTGCGCTCTTTAGTTACAAGCCCCAAATCATCAAGCATTTTAAGATGATACGAGACCGTTGGTTGCGTAACATTCATCGCTTGAGTGATTTCGGCTACATTGGCCTGTTTCGCCTTTATCTCGCGCAAAATACGAAGACGGGTACTATCAGAAAGTACCCGAAAACAATTTGTGCATGAGTGGCCACACGCTTCAGACATATAGACAAGTATCTATATTTTTTAAAAAAAGTCAACCCCACCAGATACTATCAGTCATTGCGTATAAAAAGACGCAATTCATGCGCCGCGTAGCGCAATGATTTACCAAGAGGCAAAATAGTAACAAGATATTTTATAAGCACCAAATATTTAAGCGCCCAAGCAAAAAAACCTGCCCAGCGCAAACCGCTCGCCTCCAAAAGCGCGAACTTACCACCGACAGGAATAATGAATTTTGGGGACTTTGACGTATAGGGCGCGAATGACGCTTTTGGATTTTTTATTAATCGACAAAGAGCGCGCGCGACGTATCCCGCCTCATGAAGCGCCTTTTGCGCGGTCATAGGTATAGATGCGCCAGTGTCTGCGTCAATAGTCGCCGCCGTGTCGCCAACCGTAAAAATATTTTCATAGGGCTGCACGCGGAGATATTGATCAACAATGAGACACATTTTTTTATCAACACCTGCCCAATGAATAATCGAACCTTCACACGCGCCTTTCACGCCAGCAGTCCACACTAAAAGATCAAAGCCAAATGGCCGCTTTTCTTTGCCAAGATATAAAAGATTTGGCCATACATCAGCAATCGCGCTACCCGTAAGCACCGTAACCCCCAACTCTTTGAGGCGATGAGCGGCGCGCGCGCGCACCCACGGCGTCGAGGTGCCGAGCACGCCCGCGCCAGCCTCTACTATGACACACGCCCAATTGCCAATTGGGCGCCCATGCAAAAGCGAAAGTTTTTTCATATAACCCACAAGCTCACCTGCAAGCTCAACACCCGTAAATCCACCGCCACCGATGACAACAGTGATTTTTTTATGCTTTGGTGTTGTCAAAAAGAGCTCATCAATACGGTTGCGAATATTTGCAGCCTCATTTATTGATTTGAGGCCGATAGAGTTTTGCTCAAGATGCGGAATAGAAAAATAATTTGTCTTGCTGCCTAGCGCCGCCACGAGATAGTTATAATAAAGCTTGCGCCCCGTACCAAAGATAACCGCGTGCGCTTCTGGATCTACCGAAGTCACCTCACCCCGCTCTATCTTCACATCAGGAAAGGGCGCGAAAATATCACGCAGAGGAATCGCGGATGATGTAAGAAGTTCATGGTTTTCGATGCGCTGCTGCTTTTTGATCTCGGGCAGCTGTTCAGGACGAAAAAGCGTCGCCATCTCATAAAATTGCGCGTAGAGCATGTGATATGGATTGCGATCAATAAGGATTATTCGCGCAGCTTTTTTCTTTGCCAAATAACGCGCGACGCGAATACCGCCGTATCCGCCACCCAAAATCACGACCAATGGCTTATGATGCATGCGATGAGTATACCATGAGACCATCATCTTCTATACACTATCACCTCCTATCCGCATACCCCTTACCTTGCTATAGCGAAGTAAGGGGTAAAAAATGGATTAAAAACAACAAAATAATCGAGTTGAAAAAAAATGAGCCAGAGAGAGGAGTCGAACCCCCAACCTTCGCTTTACAAAAGCGCTGCTCTGCCATTGAGCTACTCTGGCGACTATATATTTAGAGAGCGTGATTAGAGATATCTTTGCCGTGTGGATCGGCATCACCCAAGATACGGCTTCGCGATACGCCACCTACCTTTTTCCATGCGTGTATTTGCTTCCAATAGCTTGATTCGCGTGGAATCACACGAAAACGCTCTTGGATCATTACGCGCATTTCTTTTGTCTCGCCAGCCATCTTACCAGCGAACCGCTCAAATGATTTGAGTATACGATCGATAAATTTAAAAAACGCTTCTTTCGCGCTTACACGATACCACCGATCAAGACCGTCAAGATAACCAATAACATACGAGCGTACTATGACATGTTGAGACGATTGTTCCAGAGCTATACCCTCTGCTTTAGTGGATACGCGGATTTCATGTAAATGCCTTAAAGGAAGGGCAAGCATACCCGCGACTCCGACAAGAAACGCGACAATGAGTAAAGCCATACTTGCAGTATACCCTTAGAGCTCGAAGCGGACAAACTGCCCAACGATAATGCGCTCGCCAAACGATGCTGACGATGCGCTAATGAGATCAGCGATAGTTTGCGTGGGATTTTTTATAAAAGGCTGAGCAATAAGCTCCTGTACCGATGCTGGATTCATAGCCGCGATATGCATAGCAATTTCATGCGCGAGCTTTGCAAAATCTTCGTTGCGAGAGACAAAATCGGTCTCTGATCGTAACTCGAGCAATACGCCTACACGTGAACCGCCGTGAATATATGCCTCAACGCGCCCCGCCTTGGTCTCGCGTGATTCTTTTTTAGCGGCAGCGTCCGCGCCAAGCTTTGCGAGCGCCTCACGAGCTTTTGATTCATCGTCGCCCGCCTCGATAAGCGCCTTGCGAATAAGCGCCACTGATACGCCAGTTTCTTCGCGAAGTTTTTTAAGAAGATCGTTATTCATGCGCCTCGGCAAGCCCCTTGCGATATGCCTCCGCTATTTTATTGATGACAAAATTGATACTTTTCGATGCATTGTCATTACCTAAAATCGGATACGTTACTGACGCAGGGTCACAATCGCTATTGATGAGCGCGATAATGGGAACATTTTTTACTTTTGCTTCAGCGACAGCAATGCTCTCCTCGCCAGCGTCAATAACAAACATCGCCTTGGGAATGCCACTAAGATTTGCTACGCCATCAAAGTCGCGTGTAAGACGATCAATCTCGCGCTGAATGCGGAGTTGTTCGTGCTTTGTATATTTTTGCAATTCACCTGACTTTTGTTTTGAAATCAAATCCTGCCAATGATTTATACGATCACGGATAATCTTGTAATTAGTGAGCGTGCCGCCGAGCCAGCGAGTCGTAACATAGGGATGACCAAGTGAGAGTGCTGCTGCTTTTACCAATGGAGCCGCAGCGGGTTTGCTGCCAACCCAAAGCATAGGGTGTTTATCACGCCCAAGCTGTTCTATATACGCGAGAGCCGACTCCAAATGATCCCATACCTTATCAAGTTGAAAGATCTCCATATTGCTCTTTACTCCAGCGATAAAAGGGCGCATACGAGGATGACGACGCGTGCGAGCATAACCAAAATGAACCCCTGCCTTGAGAAGTGGCTCAAACTTTGGCTCAAATACCTCGCGCGCGACCGCTGGAGTTGGTTGCATAATGTTTCCTAGTATACGAAAAGACTACTACTTTGGCAAGCCCCTTGCGGAGGAATGGCTTTTCTGGTACTCTGACAGATATTCATATATTTTTATGAAAGCTGAAATCCACCCAACATATTTTATAGACGCAATCATTAGTTGTGCATGCGGCAATAGGATGAAATTTGGATCGACTAAAGAGTCGATCGAGGTTGAAATTTGTTCACAATGCCACCCATACTACACGGGCAAAGAGAAGCTTATTGATACCGCTGGTCGCGTAGATAAGTTTAAGAAACGCCTCACTAAAGTATCGGGCAAACCAGCGCGCCGAGGAAAAGCGCGCAAATAACACCATAATGGATGGAGTCATCCTCGAAGTACGCGCAGGCGTCGGGGGAAATGAGGCCGCGCTTTTTGCCGGTGAACTCGCCTCGATGTATACCAAGTACGCCCAAAAACAAAATTGGCGCGTTGCTTTGGTTGGCGAATCAAAAGCCGAAGTAGGCGGCATAAAAGAAGCTATCTACGAGATCAAAGGTACTGGTACATACGCAGCATTTAAAAACGAATCAGGCGTACACCGCGTACAGCGTATCCCCAAAACCGAAAAGGCGGGGCGCATTCACACCTCCACTATTTCTGTCGCAGTCCTCAAGATGGTTGAGGCGCGCGAAGTCATCATCAACAATGGTGATATTGAGGTCGCTTTTTCGCGCGCGGGCGGACCGGGCGGTCAAAATGTAAACAAAGTAGAGACTGCCGTACGCCTTACTCACAAACCAACGGGCATCGTAGTTTCATCACGCGAAGAAAGATCGCAGCTTGCTAACCGTGAACGCGCGATGAATATTTTGCGCGCAAAACTCTATGAGGCCCAGCACGTTGGTGCTGCTGGCGCACAGCAATCAGAACGCCGCGATCAAATAGGTACCGCTGACAGATCAGAAAAAATCCGTACCTATAACTTTCCCCAAGACCGCATCACCGATCACCGCATCAATAAGAAATGGCACAATATCGAAAAAATCATCGCCGGCGACTTTGACCAAATCGTCAAAGCATTTGAG
>SXGU01486205.1_pt1 | contig 12712 bp, 6 predicted proteins | sample 3174531 | NCBI WGS metagenome assembly SXGU01 (sample SAMN11356863, study PRJNA531348) | freshwater metagenome | isolation source: freshwater sample F1-140 | place: China: Fuxian Lake, Yuxi | collected 2017-12-25 | reverse complement strand
TCCTGCGGCGGAGAGCAACTGCCGCGCTTGAAACTCGTGAATCTTCATGGATCGGTGATCCTATCCGCGCGCGACGCACGGCGCGCCCGCCACCATCCAATCGCGATGGGCAGCACACTGACGAGGACGATGGCGGCGATCACGAGCGAGAAGTTGCGACGTACCGCGGGGAGATCGCCGAAAGCGAATCCAACGGCCGTGAAGATGCCGACCCACAGGGTGGTGCCGAGCATGCTGGCCACAACGAACTTCCGCCACGGCATCTCGCCGACGCCCGCCACGAAGGGGGCACATGTGCGCACGATGGGCACAAATCGCGCGAGGATCACGGCGCGCCCTCCGTGGCGTGCGAAGAACTTGCGCGTCGTCTCGAGGTGGCGCGGATTGAGCAACGCCACTCGACCAGAGAAGGCGCGCGGTCCCACGCGGCGCCCTATCCACCAGTTCATGCTGTCGCCTAAGACGGCCGCAATCCAGAGAAGTGGAGCCGCGATCTCGAGGCGGATCGCCGAGTCGCCGGCACTCAGGGCGCCGACGGCGAACAGCAAACTGTCGCCGGGAAGGAACGGCATGATGACGATCCCCGTCTCAACGAACACGATCGCGAAGAGCCCGGCGTAGATCCACGCCCCGTGGCGGGCTACGACCTCGTTCAGCAGGGCAGGGAGATCGCTGAAGAGCCTCAGAAATTCGTGCAGCAAGCCATCCATGCGACGCCGTCGATACGAGGAAACGGACAGGGCGGGATTCGAACCCGCGTTAGGGGTATAAGCCCCTAAATCGGTTTAGCAAACCGACGCCTTCAGCCTCTCGGCCACCTGTCCAGAGGCGACGCGAGTGTAGCAACCCTCTCAGCGAGGGATCGAGATCGCCGCGATCATGCGGGATCGGTCGGATGGTTCGCGTCGATGGCTCGCGTACGCGGTGTCAGCGATCGTGCAAATCCCTGAAATGTCGATGGAGGCGCGCGGGACTCCCCCGCGCACAAGCATCGTTGCGGCCGCACGGGAGCAGTCGGCAAAGGCCTTCTCCGACCGAGGCGCGGGCGCGAGACTTGAAGAGAGCCCCGCCGTTGTGAAGGCCGAGATCACATCGAGGCCGACTTCATATCGCGCCACACCCGCGCAAGGGCCAAGCGCTGCCCACATTGCTGCGGGGGACGCGCCGAATCGCTTCGCCATCATGGACAGTGTCGATTCGATCACTCCGGCAACGATGCCGCGCCAGCCCGCGTGAACGGCGGCCACACTCCGAGATCGCGGACACCAAAGCAACACGGGGACACAGTCGGCCGTGGCGACTGTCGGGATCAACTCGGGAGAGTTGGAAGCGATGGAGTCGGCCTCGGGTGGCATCGCGCCCAGGCACTCGGCCGCATCCACACAGCGAGCCCCATGCACTTGTCTTGCACGCACACACTGAGCCGTGTCCCCTGAGAGAAGAGTCGCGAGTGCGACGGGGTCAGGAGATCGCTTGAACGAGAACCAGTGCGGCACAGACTCGGCGCTCAAGGACGCTGATCGCCAGCCCCTGCCCGCCAGAGCCTCGCACGAGGACTCAGGGGACATTCCACCCGATGCTGTCCATGACTTTCATCTCGTCGGCAGTGAGATAGTTCGGAAAGAACGTGGTTCCCTGGGGAATGACAGCCTGTCCCATGATCACCACGGCATCGAGAAACCCAGCCGAAGCGTTCGTGTCATCGAGCAACGGGAGCTCGTAGTCAACGCCATCGATCGAGTCGTCGGTTGTCGATCCCCCGAGCCCGGTCACAAAGTTCAGAATGACTTCGCCTGCTGACAGGTTGAGTCCCCGAACCACAAATCGCGCCGAGTACCCAGGGAAAGTCGGATTGTAGTCGATCAGAAAGCAGTAGCCCGACTCCGTCACATATGACGGCATGGTGTAGTCGAGATACCGAGTCCTCTGCACGAGTGGGGGCAATGGCACCAGTTGCTGGTCATCGAAGATCCCTGAGCCGCCGAACTGGTTGCGGATCGCCGTGCCGTACTGGGAGAATCCTGGCAGGGGGGTCCCGAAGTTCGACGATACAAATGCCGCCTGTGTGTCGGTGTCGGGGAATGGCGAGTTCAGCGCGAGCACGGTCCTGACCTTCCTGTAGCCGCCCGGGTTGTAGTCGGGTGCAAAGAGCCCGAGATTCGGATCAGTGAACGCTCCGCCATTGTTCACTGTTGTGGCGAGTGTCGCTGAGACATCTCCGCAGTCGAGCCCCCCGAAGATCGATTGCCATGCGTCGGGTTCCTGAGTGAGATAGCCGAAGGAAGTCGGGGGTGACGCCGGTGCACTCCCGTTTGTGTTCTCCGCAAGGATGTCATTTCGGAAGCGGTACATGTCCAGAATGCAACTGTCTGAGGTCAGGCTGGTCTGGATCGAGGAGAGCCAACCCATGTTGACGAGCGTGAGACGAATGAGCCAGTCTTGATAGGAGATTCCCAGCGGAGGGAACGGCACGACCGACGGATCCCAGACATAGTTGTCGAGCACGCCGGCGGCGGACGAGAAGGTGATCGACCCATCGAGCGCCGAAAGGCTTGGGAGCGCGTAGATCCATGCGGCTCGGAGATTCGCGGCCGTCCAGAAGAGTCGGTTCTCCGAAATGTATCGGTTCTTGCCGTTGGCTTGGAGGTTCGAGTAGTAGGTACGCCAACGCGAGTTGATGACTGGGCCGGTTCCGTAGGGTGCTGGCGGGTCAGAGAAGAACCTAGCGTCATCGAGATTGTCGCCAGACGAACCCGAGGCAATCAGGCTCGCCAGGGTCGGAGACACATCCTGTGCCACGAGGCGCGGGCTCGCCACGGCAATCGTCGATCCCGCAAGATTCTGGAACTGGATCTTGATGTTGACCGTCGTCGAAGTGCCGAACACGGACTCCAAGTAGTTGGCGACGAGCTGCGTCGCCTGAATCACCGGCATCACCACATCCGGCGGTACGGAGGCAAGCGTGAAGATGAATCCGCTCGTGCCGGCGATGCCGCCGTCACCCGCACCGTGGCTCCGGATCACAACCGGTTCGTTGGCACAGTCGATGAGCTCCTGAGCCTTGATGCCCTTGACCATGGCACGGAACTCAGCGTCTCTTGGTTCTGGTTGGCCCGCGCTCATCACCGGAAGCCAGAGCGTGCCCGAAGCCTCTGGCGAAGCGCCGGCTTCGACTGGATCCCAGTCGATGAAGGCTGGCGACGGCCGCGCGGGTGACCCCGGCGCCGCGATGTCGGTGTTGGGGAGGGGATCGGAGTTCACCGCGGTCGCGGCGCAGATCACTGCAAGAGATGCGAGCATTCCTAGAGCCTAGCAGAGCGCGCCGCCACGATGCATCATCGAGGCGGCGCGCTGGGTACCAATGAAGGGATCGCGGGTTAGTCGGCGGTCGCGTCGATCGTGGGGGTGAGCCCGGAAGCCGTGGCTGCCCACCCAAGCGTGTCGAGGATGAGCCACTCGCGGCGCGTGAGGTAGTCGGGAAGTGTCCCCAGTGGCACGGAGTATGCGGGGATCGCAGATGGATCGCGGCTATACCAGGTGACGCCCTTGGAGATCGACTTCCCCATCAAGCAGCGGGTGGACAGCTCGGCAAGTTCGTCCTGAATCACAAAGCAACCACGAACCGGACTTCCGTCGTACATGCTCAGCTCGAAGTCCTCTGCGCCACGGGATGTGTTCTGGAGGAGATTGAGGATTGATCCATCGGAGGGGCTATTGCGGGCCACGAGTCGCGGGCACGGGCCGAGGAAACTGACAGCCTGCATCACTCCACCGATGGAGTAACTATTCCGTCGGTAGTCGACGAAAACGCAGTGAGCGCCATTGTGCACCGACACGACTTCCTGGGTCGCCCCATCAGGGAAGGCGGTGACATCTGCAGGATCGTCGATGGGGAGTCGCGCATCGTCGTACACATTGCCCTGTTCGGCAGACAATGGCTGCCCATCGGCGTCGAGGAGTCCCCGCATCTGGTTCAGCAGGAAGACTGTCGGGACGACCGGAGCCGGCGCGCCAGCAGCCGTCATCAACTGGGTTGCGGTGACCGGTGGAACGAGAGCCGCGGCCGCGGCGATCGTGGCCTTGTCGAGACCGGGGTTGTAGTCGAGTGCGTGTCCGGGGATATGCCCGCCGGTCTCCAGAATGGTGAGGTTTGCCGCGTCGATTTGAGCGCAGGTCGGCACTGGCGGCCCGAGATCGGCTGGGTCCAAGATCGCGATTTGCTGACTCAGCATGTCGCGTTGAAAACGGAAGAGATCCATCACCGTGCAGTCGCGCACGAGAAAGTCGGCGCCGGCAACGAACCCCATGAGTTGCATCACTTCGCGAATGAGTACATCCCGGAACGAGTAGAGGAATGTCGCACCATGCGAGAGTCCGTCGGACGGATCGAAGTCCCACTGAATCGTGTTGTTCAGCGTGATGACGCCGTCGTATCGGAGTACGCCGATACCACCTCCGGCGTAGATGCCCAGAGCCTTCTGGACCGCCTGGGTGACATAAATCCGGTTCTCTGGCGTGACGGCAATGCTGATCCCGCTGTAGCGAACCGGCAGGGTTGTGGCCGACGGCGGGGTCGATTGCACATCGTCGCCGCCTGGTTCGAGCGAACTGTTGGGGTCGTTGAGGGCATCGCAGACTTGTTGGGTTGGCTTGACCGCGTAGCGGCAGGTCGTGGTGCCAAGGCGCCCCGGCGACAACTGCACATAGGCGAGGGAAACTTCGACGGTGGCGTTCGATGTGATCTGGTTTTCGAAGTACTCCTCGACCCCCTCAAGCGCCGCCATGAACTGGCCGAGAATGGAGTTGGGGACGATGCTCGAGGAACTCATGTGAAACACGAGATCGAATCCCTGCGCGACTCCGGCAATGCCACCCTCGCCGTCGCCGCCAAACTTCTCCTTCGCAATGCCCCCGATGGTGCGGTCCACCGTGACACTGAATGCCGGACGGGCCATCGCCGCGTCGCTGATTCGGACGGCGTCACGGAGTTCCGTGAGTGTCGCAAGCGAATGTGTGGCCGAGCCAATCGCGGTCGTCACGCTCGACCGAAGTTCGCCACCCGGGCCCGCAGGATCGGGAACGACGAGGACGGCATCTTGTCGTTGCGAAGCGAGTGCTGGGTCGCGTGGTGCGGACTGGAGCACAAGCGTGTGGGTCGCAATCAGGAGGGAGGTGATCATGGGTGGCTCAGGTTCGGGGTGGTTTCGCGCGAGGGGTTCAGTTGCCGGGGACGCCGCTGCCGGGGCAGGCTCCCCAACCAGCGAGTACCTCGACGAGGTCAAAGGAATCGACGAATCCGTCGTCGGTAATGTCAGCAAGGCCGGTGAGTGGAGCACTCGGATCAACCGCTTGTCCGAATGCGACCAAGACCAAGAGCAGGTCCTCGGCCTGCACGCGCCCGTCCGGAGTCGGGAGACCCTGCGAAGGGATCCCGCCCGCGACATCTGCGTCGCAAGGTGCGAACTCTTGGCCCCTGTCGAAGGCGATGTTGTCGAGCGCCGAGAATGCTCCGGTGATCACGATCTTGTTAAACTCGATCTCGGGTTCACCCGGCTCGGCGCGGATCAGCGTGAACTGGAATCCGTCCTGATCGTTAGGGGTTTGGACATCGCGGAGGTCGTAGAACTTCATTGAGACGAGCGTTTCAGCGCCGGTCGCCGGGTCCACATTGAAGGCTTCGACCAGCGCAAGGTTCTCCTGAAGATAGGGATGATTCGCGAGCCCTGGCAGCGGGGGATCGATCGCGAAGTAGGCCGCGAAGTCAGCAACATTCAGATAGAAGCGCGCTTCCTTCACGGGCCTCGCGAGCCTGAGGATGGTGATGCCGTTCCCTGACGGGAAGTCGCCCGTCTGCGAATGGAACTCAAGCCGCTGGCCGTACGCCCGATTGCCGTATGCCATGCCGAAGCCCTGCCCGAGCACGCCCTGCAAGTTCATGTTGCCGTTCTCCCCCATGGCGTACTGGAACAAACTTGGCACGAAGTCGGTGAAAACGAATCCGCCGTCGTTTGGGTCTGGAGTGAAGTCAGTGGATTCGATCGTCGCAAAGTATTCGGGAAACTCTGGATCCGTGTTGCGAATCTCGGCAAGTGTGGCTGCCGCGACACGGCAGATGGGGAGTTCGCCGTCATGTGATCCGAGCGGCACGTTCTCGAACGACTCTCTGAACAGCATGGTCGAGTCTTCGCACTCGTCAGGGATGCTGTTCGAGTTCACATCCTCGCTCTCGCCGCTGCTGATATCGCAGGAATCTGGGATCTGGTTTTGGTTGCAATCAATCGGGCTCGGGATGCCCGGGTCCTCGACCGCTGTCTCGCACTCGTCGGGGATCCCGTTGGCATCGCAGTCGGGATTGGTCCCGTCGAGCGACTCCACGAAGTCATCGATGAGGTTGTTGTTGCAATCGACCGGGGCGAAGATGCTGCACCGGAACTTTGCGAAGTCGAACTTGACCTGGGAGATGGACCGCGCGTTGTTGGCGGCGTCTTTCGCGTTGTCCTCGATGAATGCATCGGTAGCCACCACCATGGCGGCCGGATCAGCCGGATCGTCATCGCCTTCCACCGAGCATGGAGTGTCCGCCGCAGGCGAAAGCGCTCCGGAGTTCGCGACATAGTTCGCGCCGGTGCCAGTGCCATCAAGCGCCATGCACTTGAAATCGAACTCCTTGCCAGCGAGTTCGGTGGCGTCCTGCCCGGCGCCGTAGTCCGCCCAGCGCTTGTCCGGGTTGGAGAAGCCGGGGAGTCGTGTCCACTGGTCGCCATAGGACATGATCGTTCGGAACCCATCTTGTCCATCTTGGTCACGGAACCCGAAGGAATCGGGGAAGAGGGCGTTCTGAGTCTGTGCGCCATTCTCGTGGTTGTGTTGGCAACCGAAATTGTGTCCGAGCTCATGCGCGTACACCAGATCGCCGAGGATGGTCACATCGAGGAGGCAGTACGGCGTCTCAGAAAACGCTTGCAGCGTCGAGATGCTGCCAGTCGAGCCCACCGTCGTAGCGGCCGGAGCTGCCAGCGGATTCGTCTCGTCGACGATCGGATGCGGATTCGCCGGGATCGAGAGGCCAGCCATGGCCTGGGCGCCGTTGTTCGTGTCGTTCATCACAGAGGCGAGTCCGACGAACGCGCTGTCGGACCCGTAATCCTTCCCGATGAGGGCGACCGCGTCGGCTCCGAGCGCGTTGCGCCACTCCGGCACATAGTCGAGGATCCCATCGGCGGGATCCTCGACACGGGTGAGGTCGACGCCTTGCCCGGTGCTCACAAACGGTTCCTCCGCACCGTAGAACCCATCGCACACGAGGGCACCGACGAGGCGGATTCGTGGCGTGCAGATGTCCGCCTCGGCGGGACTCACTCCAGCCTTCGCGACATGCTCAGCCCGTGTCTGGTCGTCCATCTTGTCGCAGGAGAAGGGGCCGTTGGGTCCGAGTGGATTCAGGACACCGTCGATGTCCGCCCCAGCCGCATACAAACCGCCATACCCACAAGTCTGGTTGAGTTCGTTGTCCGCATCCTGGCCATCGAAGGTCGTGGCGCCTTGGCCGGTTGAGTTCTTGAGCGCTTCGTTGGCTTGCGCAACGGTCAGCACCGCCTGGTCGTAGGCGGTCAATCCGCCGGCGAGAATCTCTTCGTTGGCGTCTACCGAGAAGACGAAGAGCACATCGATGACAATGCCACTGTCCCGCTGGAGGCCAGGCGGTACTTCGAACGGAGTCACTTCAGGTGGGCATGGTGTCACCGCAGCGCCCGCGATTCCGCCCTCTGCCGAGATGGGGTCGCGGAGCTGATTCGGCGACTGGGGTCGCACGCGATCAACGCCACACTCCAAGTCGCCGTAGTCGGGCCGCTTGACCACACGCGACCACCCCTCTTGGGTTGGGACGAGCGCGTACGAGACGCCGTCACGCTGCTGGAAGAATCCCGTGAGCCGGGGTCCGACCTGAGAAATGATGCCGTAGGTCGACTGCGGGGTGAGACCCTGTCGGAGATGCACCTGCTGTTCATCCGCGCCAGTCCACGACCTCGCGCTGACGACAAAGTCAAGAACACCACCGTCGGGGATCGGGACCGCCACATGATCGCCCGTGCGAAGCCTCTTCACCTGATCCGGCGTGAGGTTGGGGGCCCCAACCGACCCGAGATCGACCGAGTGCAGCCGAAGTCCGTTGGCACCGAGGCCGGCAAGCGCGCCCAGAACAGGCGGCTGAGTCGGCACATCGACCAAAGGAACGGACTTCCGAGCGGCGGGAGCGAGTCGCTTATCGATCGAGATGGTCGCGATAGAAAGCGAGGTGACGGCCATCGTGGCCAGCGCAAGGACGGAGAAATGCACAGTCTTCATGGAGTGTTCTCGAAGCTCGTGGAAACCTGCGTGAGAAAACGAAGAGAGGGGCGCTCATGCTGGTCAACGACCGACTTGACCAAATCAAACTCTTTCCCGCGACGCCCCGCAGGTGATGGACTCACCATACGCCTCGCGGCGGTTGTGTCAAGGAGTGGTGGGGTGATTCGAGGCAAGGAAGTTCGGTTCTTGAGCGATCGGTGCGATCACGGGCAGGGAGGCTGCACCGGGATCAGTGGCGAGTTGTAGTTGATGAGCACCTGGTCAAGCCAGATTTGTGCTTGACCGAGGCCGCCGAAGGGAACGCAGATCACGCGGCAGGTCATCTGCACACCGAGCGGTCCGTCGTACGCAAGATTCGCGGGGCTCGCGCACGCGCCGAGCGTGTAGTTGGGAAGCGTCGTGTTGGCGGCCGTGAGGTTCTGCGCGAACGGCTCCATGAACACCCATCGATTCGTCGCCCCGTGGTAGATAAAGCACAGGCACATGGCTGTGCCGATTCCCGAAGTCTGACCCGTGATGCTCACCGCAAGGCGCTCGAGTTCTGAGGGCGCGGCGAGATCCGTTGTGCGCGTCACCTGCACATCGAGGATGCGCTGCGACGGTGGATACATGATCGGCGGCCCGAGGCCGGAACTCGACTGGCTGTTTCGCGGACGGGCGGTCCGTGCCTTCACGAACTTGTTGTCGGCGCTCCGAATGCTGAACGGGGTTCCCGAGAGCAGCGTCCCACAGACAACCTTGAAGTTGGACTGGTTACCGTCGTAGAAGTCGCCGGTGATGACGGAGACGCCCGTCCTTCGCAAGTCCGGGAATCCGCCGACGAGGGCCGCCTCACCTTGCCCAGCCGGAAGCGTGTCGCCAATGGACGCGAAGCCAGCGGCAAAGTTCGTCGGCGCGGTCATGCCGCACTGCGGGAACCTGTTCTCGGGGTCGGCGATGATCTCGACGATGTTCTCCGGTGCGAACGGAAGACCGTCGTACACCTGCTTCGCGAGCGCCTGCACCATGGCGAGCGCGCCGCCGATCTGCGCCGCGGCCGCGCTCGTGCCCCCGAAGACCGCCGTGTAGGTGCGGAGTCGGTTGATCTCGTACTCGGCGAGCGCGGGATCGGTCGAAGCCGGTCCGTTGGCTCCACAGAACAGATCACCGTAGCCAAGCGTGCACACTCCCGATCCCCACGCCGAAATCTGCACCGCATTGGTGTCGGTGAAATTGCTCAGTGGCGATCGGCAGTAGTTCAGTCCGGGGAACACCGTGCTCGTCGCAGGCGCGGTGATGGCCTGGAACCCCGGTCCACATCCGCCGACGACGATCGCCGCTTCCGTACCTTCGATCGGCGCATCTACTTCAACCGCGCGGTTGCCGGCCGCCAACGAGAAGTTGATCCCGAGTGCGAGCCCGGTTGAGATGACCGCTGCGCGCGACTCGCTCACCGTCAGCGGCTGGCCCGCCTCCGCGAAGGTAATCACAATCACATTGCCCGGGTTCGGGTCAGCGGGCGTGCTTGACGAGAGCAACTCGACCGCATTCGTCATCGCGGTGAGCGTGCGGCCCTGCTCTTCGAACGACTCGGTTGGGAAGAAATAGGCATCGGCATCGGGGACAATCCCGGTGACACCAAAATCATTGTCGTTCGCGAAGAGAATGCCCAGATTCGCCGTGCCATGCTGTGGCGCCGTGACGAACGCGCCAGAGAACCCCGGCGGCGGCGAGGTCTGGTCATTGATCACCAGCGGCGTCTGGCCGGGCTCCACCGTCACCTTGCTTCTCGCAGTGGCGCTGTCAACGAGGTCTTCGTGATTGACGAGCGCACTCGGCTCAATCAGCGCGACCTTGATTCTCGGCAATTGCGGTCCGGCGGTGCCAGGGAACTGTCCCATCAACGAAAGCATCGCGCTGAGATCGAGGCCACCGCCTCTGTACCCGGTGACACTCGCGAACTGGGTGAACGGGCCGAGATCAGTCGGCGGGGGATTGGGACCCGTGTACGGATCGGGCGCGCGTTCGGGTGTGGTGAACAGGGAGAGCGGGGCGCTCCCGGGCTGCGCTTCCGGCGGCGGCGGATCCTCGAGCATGTCCGGTCCGTAGTCGGGAGAGCCCGACTGCTTGTTCGGCGTCTGCGGATTGCCACCGCCCCCGCCCCCTGGGAAGGTGTAGCCGACCGTCGAGTAGCAATCGTCGTAGAGGCCCGATGCGATCGCCGCGCAGGACGCGTCCCACGCAACGGTGCAGCAGGTCACATCCTGGAAGCAAACCGCGCGGCAGCAGGTGGCGTTGAGCGATCCGCCGCGCGGACTCTGGAGAAACGGTGACGAGAGGAGCATGACGGACTCATCGGTCGGATCCCAGTCTGGCCAGCCGCCCGTCGGGGGAATCCCCGGGAACTGGAGGCAGGTGTCGTAAATGCCGCCACCACCGAACGCGGAGGGACCAATGATATTCGCCATCGCCGCGCACACCTCGTCCCAGTCGCCGGTGCACGAAGGTCGGATGGTGGTCACGGTTGGACACACCGTCGTGTCGGAGCAAAACCCCGTTCGCTCATTGCACTCAGGGTCGGGCGAGAATGTTGGAAAGTGCGGGAAATAGCACGGGTACGAAATGCAATCGTCCCCGGGACCGCATCCGGTGCACACTGGGCAGGTGGCTTGGCACAACTCTGCCTTCTTTTCGATCTCGACCCACGCCACATCTGGCAGCGCCAGGAATTCCTGCCCCGCTCTGACGAGGGAGTTTGTGGCGATTCCCTCGAGGTACATCATTGACGCGAGGTCGGGCATCCGCTTGCCGCTCTTGCCTTCGGCTCTTCGTCGGAGCGAGTCCAACATCGCAGGATCAGCGTTGATCGCTTGCCGAATCGTTGCCCCGTACTTCATGCAGAGTCCCGCGACGGGGCCGACATCCGCGCCCTTGGTACTGAAGAGATCGGTACCCGCGATCCGCGATGTGCGGAACTCTGCCTCTGGGACGAAGGACACGATGAGTCGACCGGAGTGTTCGGGAGTCCCTCGCGAGGGATGAATCGGGATAAAGAGATCGTCCGGGTTCTTCGTGATCGGCTTGCCAGCGGGAATGCCTGACACTAGCCGTCGAGGCGCCGCCGCTTCGGTGACGCGACTCGGTTTATCACCGAGGGCAGCCGGAGCGGCAAAAAGGGCGTTGAGTACGCAGAGACCGACGATGCAGGAGAGGCGCATGGAAAGCAAAACTCCGTGTAGATCGCACCTAGGGGCGAGGGTGCAATTCTCGGTGACGATTGAACTTCGAAGACAAAGCGAAGTCTAGAGTCGTTCCGAGATCTCGTACGCACGCGTGGCGGCGAATGATTCGGGGTTCGCAGAATTATCGACCAGCGAGCTGGTCCCTGAGCACTCGGTAACCAATGTCGCGACGGAGGAAGGCCCCGTCAAAGCGGACTGCGGCCGCAGAATTGGTGGCGGCCGTTGCGGCCTCTGCGAGGGATGGACCGAGCGCCGTCACCCCCACAACCCGGCCCCCATTGGTGATCACTTCCCGACTCGACGAAAGTGTTGTTCCGGCATGGAAATGGAGGGCTAGGGCGCCATCGTTACTACCGTGTGGTATGGGTGAGAGTCCCGTGATGGGGAGTCCTACCTTCACGCTGCTTGGGTAGCCCGCCGAGCAGACCACCACGCAACATGCACTTCGGGGGTCGAAATCGAATCTGGCCCCATCGAGGGTGCCCGTGGCAGTTCTCCAGAGCACGTCGAGGAGGTCCCCTCTGAATCGAGCCATCAGAACCTGCGTCTCAGGATCGCCGAAACGGCAATTGAACTCCAGAACTTTCGGGCCCGCGTGGGTCAGCATCAGCCCAGCGAAGAGGACGCCTCGGTACTCAATGCCCTGCCGCCTCAAGCCATCGACCGTGGGCACGAAGATGTCCCGGGCGATGGCACTCAGTTGTGCGTCGTCCAGTAGCGGAGTCGGCGAGTAGGCGCCCATCCCCCCCGTGTTGGGTCCAGTGTCGCCCTCACCGACCTGCTTGTGGTCCTGCACCGTGTCCAGAAGCGTGATCGTTTTTCCATCCACGAGCGCGAATACAGAGACCTCTTGCCCGTCGAGGCGTTCCTCGATGACGACCGACGAACCGGCATCCCCAAAATCCCGCGTGTCCATGCATCTCTTCACCGCGGCAACGGCCTCGGCAGTGTCCTTGCACACGGTGACGCCCTTGCCCGCGCAGAGTCCCGATGCTTTCACGACGCACGGCTCGTTCCGTTCAGTGACGTAGGCGAGCGCGGCGGGAAGCGTCGTTAGAGTGCGACCCTCGGCTGTCGGGACTGAAGTCTGCCTCATCACAAGCTTCGCCCATGCCTTGTCCCACTCAAGCCGCGATGCGGCC
>SXGU01475706.1_pt1 | contig 12713 bp, 10 predicted proteins | sample 3174531 | NCBI WGS metagenome assembly SXGU01 (sample SAMN11356863, study PRJNA531348) | freshwater metagenome | isolation source: freshwater sample F1-140 | place: China: Fuxian Lake, Yuxi | collected 2017-12-25 | reverse complement strand
GGCTACACCGTCGTCGACCTCTCGACCATCGTGGCGACCCACCTCACCGAGGTCCTCAAGGCGAACCTCAGCGAGCTCTTCGGGCGGCAGGAACTCGTGCGCATCCTCGACACGTTCAAGGAAGACCATCCGAAGGTCGTCTCCGACCTCGTCCCGGACATCATGCCCCTGGGGACCGTGCTGAAGGTCCTCCAGAACCTCCTCCGGGAAGCGGTCTCCATCCGGGACCTCCGGACGATCCTCGAGGCCCTCGCGGAGTTCGGCCCGGGGACGAAGGACCCGGACGCGCTGACCGAGTACGCCCGTCAGGCGCTGTACCGGACGATCACCGAGCGGATCAAGAGCTCGGCCGGGGACGTCCCGCTCTTCACGCTCGACCGGAGCCTCGAGGAAGCGGTCGCGAGGTCCATCATCCACACGGACCACGGCACCCAGCTCAACCTCGATCCGAAGGTCACGCAGACGATCCTCGCGAGCCTCAACGAGAAGATCGAAGAGGCCACCTCGCAGGGAGAGAAGATGGTCGTGCTCTGCTCGCCGGTGATCCGGCGGCACTTCAAGAAGCTCACGGAGAAATTTATTCCCAACATGATCGTGGTCAGCCATAATGAGTTGAGTCCAGAAGTGAATATCCGATCTCTCGGCACCGTGAGGTTATAAAGAATGTTCGTTAAGAAGTTCGAGGCAGACACTCTAGAGGAAGCCCTGAAGGCCGTGAAGCTCGAGCTCGGGCCCGACGCGATCATCCTGAAGACGATTACAAACAACGGATTGAAGGGCGCCTTCAAGAAGAAGCGCATCGAGATCACAGCGGCCATCTCCGAGCGAAGCTTCGAGAAGAAGGCGAAGGTGGACAAAGTGTTGAACGACGACCAGAAGGAAGCCTTCTACCAGAAGCCCGCTTCCGCCATCAAGGAAACCATCACCCGCTACAACACCGGCGCCGAGGCGCAGGGCCCGGGCGGTGGCTACGGAGGCCTCGGGCTGAACAAGGTGGTGAACACGCTCGCCAAGGGGTCGGCGAGCCTCGCGGACGTGAAGAGCAAGACCTCGTCGATCATCAAGAACAGCCTCGACGACTTCCTCACCGACTCCGACGGGAGAGACACGGACAGCGACTCGGCCGACGTCCCGGTCCGGCGGGCGCCCCCGGCGCCGAAGAACAGCGGGAAGTACGCCGATCCGCCGCCGGCCGCGAAGGCGCCGAAGGCCGCGCAGTTCCAGGCCGCGCAGAAGGACGCGGCTCCCGCGCTGGGGAAGGACCCGGCGGCCAGCTCCCCCGCGGGGGGCACCGTCAGCCGGGAAGCGTACAACGAGCTCAAGCAGGAGCTCCGGACCCAGCACCACCGCATGGAACTCCTCGAGCAGAAGCTCCTCGAGCTCACCCAGGGCCAGCAGCACCCGAAGCACGCCAACGAAGCGAAGGGGATCTTCCAGCTCCGCACGACCCTCAAGACCCTCGACGTGAGCGAGGCCCACGTCCTCGACCTGATCAAGAAGGCGAACTACGAGTTCTCCAAGGAAGACCTCGAGAACCCGGACGTGGTCTTCGAGTTCGCCCTGAAGGAGATGGCGGGCGCGATCCACACGGACATCCCGCTCTTCGCGAAGATCGAAACCGGCGCGCCGGTGATCACGGTGCTCGTCTCCGAGGCGGCCTCGGGCCAGAGCACGATGGGGACGAAGATCGCCGTCCTGAAGAAGGACGTCGTCCTCATCCAGTACTCCCAGGACGCGCAGAACTCCACCTCCTCGGACTTCGCGGCCCAGGTCTTCGGGATCAAGGTCGAGAAGGTCCAGAACCTCTCGGAGGTCGTGGGCCTGTGTCGGAAGGCGACGGAAGCCGGCAAATCTGTCCTCGTGGACGTCCGCCTGAGCGGCCGGGCCACCGAGGACACTAAAAAATTTGTTGAGACCCTCCGCCGTGGTTTCCAGCACGTAGAAGTCCTCTGCACGCTTTCCGCCATCCACTCGGAACTTTATAACAGAAAAATAATTGCCCGATATAAGGACGTCGTAGACGGTGTTATCATTTCTCATGTGGACCTCTGCATGAACTTCGGATCCCTCTTCAACGTTCACAGGGCCTACAACAAGTTACCCCTCAAGTTCTTCGGCACGGGCCCCGTGGTCCCCGACGACCTCGAGGGAGCGACTTCCGAGAGATTGATGTCAGGCCTCTTCCAGTTCTAGGACCCCGGGTTAGTACGCGAGACCAGACAGGACGTCGGGTCTCCCAGAGTAGAGACGTGAGTGCAAAGACAGGAGGTTTATGCACAAGACCAGCGAGTGGCTGCTTTCTTTCAAGTCGGAGACCGGCGCTTCCCAGCTGAAGACCCGCAACCCGTTCAAGCCCTGCACGAAGATCTCCATCACCGGCGGGAAGGGGGGAGTGGGGAAGACCTCCATCGCCCTGAAGATGGCCAAGGAACTCGCCCAGGCCGGCTACCGGACCCTCCTCGTCGACTGCGACTCGAACCTCTCGAACACCGCGATCAAGCTCGGCATCCCCCTCGACGACAAGTTCGAGCGGCTCCTCTCGGCGCAGATCTCCTTCGAGGAGTGCCTGGTCCAGCACGGCCGGCTCCACATCCTCCCGGCCTGCAACGGCTCGCTCGAGATCTTCGAGAACAAGCTCAAGCTCGACGAGATCATCGGAGACATCATCACGTCCCACGAGCACGAGTACGACTACGTCCTCCTCGACTGCCCGGCGGGGCTCTCCCGGGAGGCCCTGACCCTGAACGCCGCCTGCGACTACCGCTTCGTCGTCGTCACCCCGGACAAGTCGTCGATCACCGACTCCTACTCCCTGATCAAGGTCCTGAGCCAGAGGTTCAACGTCAAGGAGAACCACATCCTGGTGAACATGTACACCTCGGACAAGCAGCTCTTCAAGGTGATCTCGACGGTCCGGGAGACCACCCGGACCTTCCTCGGGGTCGAGTCGCACTTCCTCGGCGGGATCAACCGGCTCGAGGTCGCCCCGGAGGGGTTTGATACTTTTTTCCTCTCCGACACCCGGAACGAGGCCCACAGGAACTTCATTAAACTTTTATACGCGTTCACCGAAAAAGTCGGTGGCGCGGCGGCCGGCGAGTTACGGCAGACGCCCGAGACCCACTGAACAGGACGTTCGGCACAACGGTTAAAGCTAAGGAGAGCTTCTCATGTCATCACTAACGGCCAAGCTGAAGAATCTGAAGGACTACCGCTCGACGGTGGATCCGAAAGTCAAAGAAGAGATCATCCTCGAGTACGCTCCCCTGGTCCGCTACATCGCCCAGAAGATCGCCTCCCGGCTGCCGCCGAACATCGAGCTCGACGACATGATCTCCTGCGGGGTCATCGGCCTCATGGACGCCATCGAGAAGTTCGACCCGACCCGGGACAACAAGTTCAAGACCTACGCCGAGTTCCGGATCCGCGGAGCCATCCTCGACGAGCTCCGCTCCCAGGACTGGGTCCCGCGGTCCGTCCGCGAGAAGGCGAAGGTGGTGGAGAAGGCCTACGCCGCTCTCGAGAAGGACCTGGGCCGGCCGGCCACCGACGACGAGATGTGCGAGCACCTGAACTGCACCATGGACGACTTCCACGAACTCGTGAACAAGGCCAAGTCCGTCTCCCTCCTGAACATCGAAGACGCGGCCGCGATGAGCAAGGGCGACAAGAAGCTCATGGTCTCCCTCATGGAGACCTCGCGGTCCGCGAACCCGCAGATGGCCGTGGGCTACAAGCGCGCCCAGGAGATCATCAAGGAGGGGATCAAGACCCTCCCGGAGAAGCAGCGGCTCGTGCTGTCCCTCTACTACTTCGAAGACCTGAACCTCAAGGAGATCGGCCAGGTCCTCGACGTGACCGAGTCCCGCGTCTCCCAGCTCCACACCCAGGCGATCCTGAAGCTCAAGGTGAAGCTCCGGAACCAATTCGAATCGTTCGAAGACCTGGCAAGCTAAGATAGACTTCCAGCTCTCATCCCCGATGCCCGAGCCGCAAGCTCGGGCATTCCATTTTAGTGCTTCCCTTTCCATCCCACATTGTGAAAAATATTAAGTAGCGAAAATTACTTACCAAGGGTGACCTCAATGGACTGGAAAAAGACCTTCAACCGTGGCCAATGGTTCGTGCACAGTATCTTCGTCGTCGCCGTCATCCTCGCCACCCTCGCGACCCTCTTCGCCCTCCGCCTGAACCACCTCCAGAGCACGGAGGAGGAACGGGGCCTCAAGATCAACTCCCTCGTCCACTACCTGAAGAACGACATGAGCTTCGAGAAGACCGGGAAGCTCCTCTCCTGGGCCCAGTCCGACAAGGCCAACGATAAGATGAAGGACCTCGGGAAGAAGATCGCCGAGACGGAGGAGCTCCTCGAGATCCAGGTGAGCAAGGACCTCAGCCGGGGGATCCGGACCTTCAACGGCCTCATCAACAAGACCACGAGCATGTCCGATCCCTCGGACGCCATCAAGGTCCTGCGGTCCAAGGTCGCGGGCCTCCAGGACGTGGCCCGGTCGAACAAGTTCAAGAACGTCGAAGCCATCACCGAGCGGATGACCGAGCGCCTCGACCAGCTCAACCCGAAGAACGTCGGCACCTCGGCCCAGGTGGCCAACCTGCAGGCGGACATCAAGCGGCTCGAGCAGACCGTGGAGAACTCCGCGCTGAGCGAAGCCGACAAGGCGGCCCTCGTCTCGCGGTTCCAGTCCATGGACCACGAGATCAACCAGCTCTCGGGCCTCAACTCCCAGTCGCGGGACCTCAAGGCCCACGTCACCCAGGCGTCCCTGGCCCTCTCCGAGTGGATGCTCGAGGTGGAGAAGAAGGCGAAGGACCTCCAGGGGATGCGCTTCCAGAAGCACAACAAGCTCATCCAGCTCCTCGCCGGCATCGTCGGCTTCCTCGTGGTGGCGTGGATGGGCCTGGCCTACCTCTTCCGCTGGCAGAAGGGGAAGCTGGCCAGCCAGGTGGAAGCCGAGGTGAAGAGCGTGATCAAGAACGGGATCCTCGGCGACGAGCGCTTCCTCATGGAGCACTACTCGGAGGAGACCCGCACCGACATCATCCGCCTCCTCGACGAGATCAAGATCAAGCTCAACCTCGGATCCATGCTCCACAACGGCCTGCCCTTCGCCGGGTGCCTCATCGACAACAACTTCAAGCTCACCTGGCACAACCACCTCTTCCTCGAGCAGTTCTACCTGAGCGAAGAGGAGATCAAGAGCGACGCCTTCAACTGGGACTACCTCCGCGACTACCTGAACCTCGACGAGGACCCGGTGTACCAGGCCCTGGTGAACAAGATCGCCGGGATCTACCCGATCAAGGTGAAGCAGGACGAGTTCGCCATGTCCCAGCCCTACGAGATGTACGTCACGCCGATCCAGGTCAACCGCGAGGACCGGGTGATGGTGTTCTTCTACCCGCTGGTCTCCGCGAAGGAAGCGATCAACGAACAGGTGAACCTCTCCCGGCAGACGCTCCAGCGCTTCACGAGCCTCTGGCGGGCGGAGAAGCTCGACGACAACCAGCTGAAGCTCCTCGAGAAGGACTTCCGCGGCAACGACCTCCACGACCTCTACCAGGACCTCGTCGACCTGCACCAGGGCCTGAGCGGCGAGCTCACCGAGTGCTACGAGGCGATCCGGTCGCTCGAGAAGGAAAACCAGCAGCTCCAGGATGGCTTGCGGAAGGTCTCGGACCTCGAAGAGGAGAAGAAGGAGATCATCCGGCAGGAGTTCCAGCTCGCGAGCACCCTGCGGGATTCGTTCCTCACCACCGTCGACCGGATCGAGTCCCTCCTGCACATCAACCGGTCCATCCTCCAGCAGAGCGACGACCTAAAGACCGACGCGCTCAAGATCCAGGGCACGAACCACAACCTCATCAAGAAGAACAAGGAGACCGTGGAGACCATGGCCCAGCTCGACGCCGTCCGGGCCGACGCCAAGAAGCTCAAGGCCGAGCTGGTCGAGGTGAAGGGCCGCCTCGTCTCCCTGAACTCGAACCTCTTCGGCCAGCTCCCGGCCCTGGACGAGCACCATCAGCGGCTCGCGAGCCGCTACAAGGACGAGCTCTCCCGCCTGGACGTGAGCGTGACCACCTTCGAGAAGAAGCTCACCCAGATCGACATGCTCCTGAGCAAGCTCAACGTGATGAACGACAAGGTCTCCACCGAGCAGACCAACTTCAAGTTCCAGCCCCCGCAGTCCGAGCAGGACCTGGCCCGGGCCCTCCGGGAGATCCAGGAGGCCCAGGGCCAGGATGAGACCGCGATCATCGAGAGCTTCAAGGCCCTGCACGCGCTCATGAAGAAGGACCTCGGGAAGTCCAACGAGGTGAAGGACCTCTCCAAGGAGTCGCTGGGGAACTTCCTGTCCTGATGCGAGTCTACAAGTCGGAGGTCCAACGGCTCTTCCCCACGGGGGCGACCCTCGGGGAGCTGCTCGGGAAGCTCTCGGGCCTCCCGGAGGCCGCGGTCGCCGAGGCGGCCCGGAAGGGGTCCGTCTGGCTCCAGCGGGCCGGCCGGGGAAAGATCCTCCGCTGCCGGAGCACCGAGGAACCCCTCTCCCCCCGGGACGTGGTCCAGTTCTTCTACGACCCGCGCGTGCTAAAGCTCCCGGAGCTCGAAGACGCCGAGTGCGTCTACGAGAATAAGAACTACGGCGTCTGGATCAAGGCACCCGGCGTGGTCCCCCAGGGCACGCAGACGGGGGACCACGCCTCCCTCCTCCGCTGCGTGGAACTCAAGACGGGCCACGAGGTCTTCCTCGTCCACCGCCTCGACCGGGAAACCACGGGCCTCATGCTCATCGCCTACACCTCGAGGGCCGCCGCTCTCCTGGGGGAGCTCTTCCAGAAAAACCTCATTAAGAAGGAGTACCTCGCCGTGGTCCGCGGCTCCCTCCCGAAGGGACACACGGAGACCATCCGGGCGTCCCTGGACCAGAAGGAGGCCACCACGCACGTCGAAGTCCTCGAAACCGCTAGGGACACGAGCCTCCTGCGCGTCCACATCGAAACCGGCCGGCTCCACCAGATCCGCCGGCACCTTGATTTCATTGGCCATCCGGTGCTGGGGGATCCGAAGTACGGTAAAGGGAATAAAAACCGCAGTGGCCTCCAGCTCTACGCCGTTTCTCTGGGCTTCGTCGACCCGTGGGACGGGGAAACCAAAGCCTGGAGAATGGAACCCGAAGTAACCCCCTAGATTCTTAAGCAAGCTTAAAAATTGTAAGTATTACCTGTTCTACTGATTCTTTCCCATTTAGATTTCCGCTTACTTATAATCACTACATCTAGAAGGAGCCCTTATGAAGATATTGAATGCGATCATCCTCGCGAGCCTCTGTTCCACCACCGCCTTCGCGGCCGTGTCGCTGGAGCAGAAGCAGGAGAAGCTCAAGTACCTCGAGCTCATGAGTGCGAAGGCCCAGAACCTGAACATCGATTCGTACCGCCGGGCCTTCAACTACGAGAAGCTTGGCCTCTCCCCGAAGCTCCGGGCACAGAACGAAGCCCGACTCATGGCCGAGCAGATCAGCGCCAACCTCTCTACCCAGTTCGCCCAGTCCCTGAAGGAAACCCAGGACGCGCAGGCGTCGGTGACCGAGCTCAAGGCCGTCATCGAGAACGACCTCTCCCTCGCCGCTCCGGAGCTCAAGGACGAACTGAAAGAAATCTCGGAGACCACTCTCGAGCAGTTAGCGAAGGGCACGCAGACCTTCGAGGTCGACACCACCGAGCTCGAGCAGGCTCTCCTCGCCCGCGTGCAGGAGACGGCGAAGTTCTTCAATGAAGACTCCGGCCTCAACACCGCCGCCGCCCCGGCGCAGGCGACGGACCCCAAGCTCGACTACGAATCGAAGGAAGAGCTCCTGAAGGTCCTGACCTCCGAAGGCCCGAACTCCCCGTACCCGGGGGGCGTCGCCCACATGAGCATGAACTCCGGTGCGATCACCACCAACGACACCGCCATCAGCCTCTACGTGAAGCTCGAGTTCATGGGATCCTTCATCGACGCCGGTCCCTCCGTGACCTTCAGTCGCGAGTGGAGCTCCTACGTCACCGTCCTCGGCGAGGGCCTCGATCCGATCCTCGACAGCAACGGCTACTTCGACTTCTTCATCAAGAAGAACGGCAAGCAGGTCCGGCGCCTCATGGTCTTCAACTGTAACGCCGGGATGTTCTTCCAGACGCGGACCGGGGTCTTCATCGGCGGCACCGTGGGCGGAGGGACGACGGTCCTGGCTCCGGTGGGCGGCTACGGGTCGGCCCGGGTTTCGAACGACACCGCGAAGAAGTACTCGAACTCCGTGAACCTCAACAGCCGGCAGATCTTCGTCCCCGGTCACATCGGCACCACGCCGGTGACCCTCGAGATCCTGAACAAGATCTGCCACCGCGACTTCCTGAACGCCCGGACCCAGAAGGGGATCACGGTGAAGAACTCGCTGGACATCATGATGAAGAACGTGGTCGCCAGCCTTCGCTACAGACACCCGAAGACGAGATGCGTCTACGACACCCACTGCGTGGGTGAGCGGAAGCCGAACACCCAGCCTCGCTGCATCCTCGACGAAGCCAACGGCGAGTACGCGTACTGTGAGAACCGGGGCCTCCGGGGCCAGGCCTGCGCCGCCTACATTAACGGGAAGCTCGCCTCCGAAGGGCCGGTCTACCGGTGTGACTCCGGCCTTTCCTGCAAGATCGTCAAGCAGGGCGGCTGGCTCCAGGAAGGCCTCCTCGGACGGCTCTGGTCTCCGCCGAAAGCCGAGTGCCACTAACCAAACTACTCTAGGATCTGCAGCAGGAGTTGGTCGACTTCTGCTGCGAGTTCCGTCATGCTCCCGCCGTTGTTGATGACGAAATCCGCCTTCTCCTTCTTCACTTCGATGTCGAGCTGGCTCGAGAGGATCGCCGAGGCCATGTCTTCCAGATGCCCGTCGCGGTCGAGGAGCCGTGCCTTCTGGACCTTCTGGGGAGCGTAGACCACCACCGAGAGGTCAACCTTCCCCTGCAGGTTCTTCTCGTAGAGGAGGGGGACGTCGTAGACCACGAAGCTCTGCTTCGCGGAGAACTTCTTCAGCGCCGTGAGGAACGCCTCCGGCAGCTGCTGGTAGATGAACGCTTCGATCTGCGCCTTGACCGCCGGGTCCTTGAAGAAGAGCTCCCGCAGCGCCGGGAAGTTGATCTCGTCCTCCTGCCAGGCGGAGGGGAAGTTCCCCCGGATGAAGCTCCTCGTTCCCTCTTCTCGGTAGATGGTCTTCACCAGCCGGTCGGCGTCGATGACGTCGATCCCTCGCATGGTGAGGATCTTGCTGACCGTGCTCTTCCCCGTCGCGATCCCCCCGGTGAGGCCGAGGATGGGCCTTTGCATGCCGTAGAGGCGCTCGGCGGGGGAGAGGCGGACGAACTTCGCCCTCAGCGTCTTCATTGCTTCTTGACCCTCACCCAGAGCTCCTCGAGCTCGCTCTGTGGCGTCTTCTGCAGCGTCTTCCCCTGGCCCCGCACCAGGTCTTCCACTTTCTGGAAGCGGCCGATGAATTTCTTGTTGGCCTCCCGGAGGCACTCCTCCGGGTTGAGCCCGAGGTGCCGGGCGAGCTGGGCGACGCTGAAGAGGAGGTCACCGACCTCTTCCTTCACCCGCGCTCGGTTGTACTGGCCCCCGGGAGGGAGCTCCTCCTTGACCTCCTGCCACTCCTCTTCGACCTTGAACACCACCTGCTGGTAGTCGCTCCAGTCGAAGTTCACGGTCCGGGAGACCTCACCGATGCGGAAGGCGGACTCGAGGGCCGGGGCCTGCAGGAGCTTCGTATCAACAGCGTACTTCTTCTCACCCTTTTCCTTAAGCTTGATGCCCTTCCAGTTCTCGACGACCTCCTCGGTGGAGATCTGGGAACCTCTCCGGTCGAAGACGTGGGGATGCCGGCGCACGATCTTGTCCGCGAGCTTCCGGGCCACCGACTCGAGGGTGAAGGCCCCGTGTTCCTCGGCGATGGTCGAGTGGAGGAGGACCTGGAGGAGGACGTCGCCGATCTCCTCTTCCATGAGCTTCGGGTCCCCCGCCTCGGTGGCTTCGATGAACTCGTAGGATTCTTCGACGAGGTAGCGCAGTAAGGTCCGGTGGGTCTGCTCCAGGTCCCAGGGACAGCCCTCGGTCGGATGGCGTAACTGCTTTATGACTTCGATGCATCTCTCTAGCTCGGGATGGGCCACGTCCGTCTCCTTCTATTGCGGAAAAAACGCTTAAAGGATAACATGGCCTTGATGAAGAAACACCCCTTACTCAAAGTAGATTTTCTCGCGACGGTGCGCTGGAGCGCGCAGGACCAGAAGCACCTCCTGCGGTGGCTCGACCTGTCGGGTGAGGTCCTCGCCGACCTCACCCGAAGAGGCCTCCTACCTTCCGCGGCCCTGAAGGACCTCAAGGTGATCCACGTCTCGCTCCTCCTGTGCGGCGACGCACGCATGCGAAGGCTCAACCGGGACTTCCGGAAGAAGGACAAGGTCACCGACGTCCTCTCCTTTCCGTCCCACGGTAACCTGCGGAGCTCGACGTCCTCCGGAGAGGAAATCTTCCTCGGCGACCTGGCGATCTGCCATCCACAGATTCTCAGGCAGGCCAATGAATTCTCCATCGGCTACTGGGACGAGTTCGTCCACCTCTTCTTCCACGGCCTCTTCCATCTCCTGGGCTACGACCACGAAGCCTCGAGGAAGGAGGAACTCGTGATGCAGGAGTGGGAGGACCGGGCCATCGAACTGCTGGGCAAAAAAAAAGGGGCCCGAAGGCCCCCGAGGTAGGTTCTTATTTTCCGAAGCGCATCTTCGTCGCGCGGAGGAGTGCTGCCTTGAGGTTCACCCGTCCACCAGAAGACATCTTGTCGGCGTAGGCCGGAGCCTTCGTCACCGAAGAGGTGAGGGCTTCCTTCAGGCCCGCCGGTGTGAAGCGAGGGAAGTAGCCGAGGACCATGGCCGCTACCCCGGAGGTGTTCGGAGCTGCCATGGAAGTTCCGGAGGCCATCCCGTACTTGCCGCCGTTGAGGGTCGAGAAGACGTTCGAGCCCGGAGCCGCGACGTCGACGGACCCCTTCCCGACGTTCGAGAAGGAAGAGAGCGCGCCGGTGCTCGTGGTGGAGGCGACGACCAGGAGGTTCGGACTGTCGAACGACGCCGGGAACTTCGGTCGCTCGTCGATGTTTCTCCAGGAGAACGGGCCAGAGGAATCGTTCCCGGCGGAGGCGATCACGAGGACCCCGCGCTTGCCGATCTCGTTGATCATGTCCCGGACCACCATCCCGCCTTCGTTCTTCTCTTTCCCGAAGGAGCAGTTGATGATGCGAGCGCCGTTTTCAGTTGCGTACTTGAAGGCTTCGACGATGTTCGAATCGAGCTCGTCCGCGTCGTCTGGGACAGTCCGGATCGCCATGATCCTTGCGTTCGCGGCGACACCGGCGATCCCGATGCCGTTGTTCTGAGTGGCGGCGATGGTGCCCGCGACGTGCGTCCCGTGCCAGTGAGAAGCCATGGTGTTCATGGTCGCGCGGCCCTGGGCATCTCTCACGAGCGTGTTGATCCCGTGGATGTCATCGATGTACCCGTTCCGGTCGTTGTCCACGCCGTCACCGGGGATTTCGTTTCTGTTGACCCACATGATGTCCTTGAGGTCTTCGTGCGTGTGATCCACGCCCGTATCGACGACCGCGACGACCACGTCCACGGGCCTTACGTTCGGAAGCATGTCGTAGGCCGCGAGCACGTCCATCCCCTGTGGCCCGAAAGCCCAGAGCCGGGTCACTTCCGGATCGTTGAACTTGAAGACATCGGTAGGGAAGAGTCTCTTCATCACTAGATCCGCTGGTTCACGGACTTCAAGCTTTGGCATCTTCTGCTTACCGGCGTAGTAGTCCTTTTGAACGTATTCGATACTCTCAGATCCGGACAATTGCTCAGCTAAAGCATCAACATTTTTTGTTTTCACGAGGTAGACATTTCCGAACATTTTTTTAGAACTGCTAATAAGTTCAGTCTTCGGTAGGTCATGGCCTGACTTCATTTTGATGAAGAGGTTATTCGGGTGATATCGGTCAGCTGCTTGGGCCGCAGTAATGGCCGAAAGTAGAACGAAAATTCCAGTAGTTACAAATTTCATAGCATCCCCTAGTTGAGAAAAATACTCCGGGCGAGATTCTAGAAGCATCCTGAGGGTAGGGAAACAGTTTTTTCGAATCTGACAGACGATGTAAGCTTTTGAAATCGACACCCTATGTAAGGTTTACAGGGGGTCCCTGAGTGAACGTTCTTGCCCTGATACAATGCGTAATAAAGAATATCGGGGCTTAGATGATAATTGGATATGTTGATCGATTCATTAAGACAGCAAAGGATCAGATGACTGACCCTGCACTTAAGTTTCCTAAGTTAAGTCTGCTGCTATTAACGTGCGCCCTTTCCTCCGCGCACGCCGCAACCGATTACATCCAAGGCCACATCGGAACCGTGAGTAACCAGGCCCATTCGAACGTGGGGAACGTCCCCGGCAACAGGTACAACGGGAACTTCTTCTTCGACTACTCGAAGAACGGCGACCGGGATCTGGTGAACCGACTCGAGAGCCGGTTCACGGCGGCGGCCCTGGTGAACGACCAGTCCCTCGGCATGTACTCTCTCCAGGAAGCCTACCTCGCGACGAACCTCTCGAAAAACGACCGCCT
>SXGU01293618.1_pt1 | contig 12716 bp, 6 predicted proteins | sample 3174531 | NCBI WGS metagenome assembly SXGU01 (sample SAMN11356863, study PRJNA531348) | freshwater metagenome | isolation source: freshwater sample F1-140 | place: China: Fuxian Lake, Yuxi | collected 2017-12-25 | reverse complement strand
GCGGCGTCTGTCGTAGAATTTGCCCGATCAACGTCTGTTTCCACTAAATTCGTAAATCCGTCCGTTGTTTTGATCGGTTCTGACAATGTAATCGGTGCCAGTGAAAAACTCGCTTTTTTTGTTCCTTTTTTGTTCGGCATAATTTATTTTCTCTTAAACCATTTAATCACATCATTTGCCATTGTTGCGTAATCTTCCGCCGCGCGGCTTTTCCGGTCGTATTCAAAAATCGTCTGCCGGTGTCCGCGCGCGTGTCCGAGATTGGTGTCAGTTCTAATCTGCGCGAAAAATTTCCCTTCAAATGATGTTCGGCAGTGCGCGAGAATCGTTTCCGTCAGCGTCAAACGCCGATCTACTTTCGTCATTACGGCTCCCATCAGACGCGTTTCTATTTCGAGTTTTTGGCAGATCGCTTCTTTCGCTTTGATAAAATCTTCGACTCCTTCGACCGAATCAACGCCGATTTCAATCGGCATCAGCACGTCGGTCGCGTAAACGAGCGCGTTCACGTTGACAATCGTCGAACCCGGTCCGCAGTCGAGAATAACGTACTCAAAGTTTTTAATTTCTTTCATCGCTCGCGAAAGCGCTTTTTCGCGTCCGACTTCGCTCGCCAGTTCCGTTTCGAGCAACGCCGTTGTCCGATTTGAGGGAAGCAGAAAAAGATTTTCTCGCACTTGCCCGATGCTTTCCTCCGCTCGGCTGATTCCCTTCATCACGGTGTAAACCGTCGGCGTCAATTCGGTAACTTCATATCCCAAACTGCGTGTCGCATTTCCCTGCGGATCGAGATCAACAATCAGAACTTCTTTTTTTCTGAGAGCTAAAGCGTGCGCCAAATTTATCGAAGTCGTCGTTTTCCCCACTCCGCCTTTGAAAACTCCGATCATAACAATTTTTGTTTCTTGATTTTTCATAATGCCCACAAATCTTTAATTTTATAAGTCATTTATGTGTATTATGCAAGTAAAAATACAATTCTGATAATTGATACAGTCTATAAAACTCTAAATGCTTTATTTATTATTATTACTATCAGTATTATCACTATCATTATCTTTTTTGATATGTAACTGAACATCATCAGAATAGCAACTGAATGATTACAATTCAAAAATTTATTAAATGCAACGTATAATGAACAGATAGAAAATTCGGTTGATAACCAATTTGAAACTGTTGCAATTTCAGAAACGAAAATTATTCTGAAAAGTGCGTTTCCGATCAAGGACCCACAATTTTCAGTTTGACAAAGACATTCGACAGAAACATTTTGAAAATAACAGATTTCTTTTTGAGAAATTTGGCAATTTATTCGATTCAGCGGTTAAAAGAGAATTTTTTGAGATTAGTTGAAGAAATATCATCAGTAATTGACATAGATATAGTGTTAAATCAAAAAATAACGTCTGTTCTGACTCGTTTTGAGCAAATTGCTTAATTCCGACTATTACTGTAGATTCAAAGCCGCCACAACGCATTATTCTAACTGAATCATAAATCGAACTTGCCTGAATTCATGCCGTGAGCGCGCGAAAACCAAAAAGTGACTCGATTTAATGAAGAAAATCTTTGTCAAAAGATAGTCTGTAAGAGAAATTACATTCAAATACGGTAATTATTTATCTTCACTTGCACCAAAATTCTTCGCTTGAGAAATTTTAATTACCGTTTCTGGATGATTATTTTGAGTCCGCTGAGTTATTTGGATTCTCAATTACAAAATTTCGGTTTCTAATTTGACGCCTTTTTTACTCGAAACGATTATTACAGTTTCATCCGAAAATCATCCAATATTGGTCAGTTATGAAATCGGTGACGTTGCTGCGCTTGGATTTCTTATGTATTAGGTTAAAATAAGAGGTTAAAAAGGATAAGCCGAAAAAAAACTTTTAAGCTCAGTGTTCTCAATTATTTGCAGAGACGATGCGGAAGTCAGAACTACCTTTTTGGGTGGTTTTTAAAATTTGCGGGAGTCAGAACTACCATTTTTTGCCTTTGCGGGAGTCAGAACTACCATAAAAATGCACAAATGTAAGTCAGAACTACCGCTCGTGTAAGTCAGAACTACCATTTTGCCTGTGGAAAACTTACTTTGCGGGAGTCAGAACTACCTTTTGCCTGTGGAAAACTCACCTTGCGGAAGTCAGAACTACCTTTTTGTGTAAGTCAGAACTACCTTTTCGCGAAATTGCGGAAGTCAGAACTACCTTTTGGACAAATTCTGGTCTGAAGGCAAAAAAGTGAACTGGTAATCTCGAATCAAAGACTTGATGGTAGTTCTGACTTACACTTTGAATCGAAAAGTTTTAATCGTCGGATTCGACAGGGAACTCGGCGAGAGCGGAAAGCCGTTTGTTGCCCTGCATCACTTCTCCGGCAAATTTGGGATGCGGCGTGATCGTGATTTTCGCTTCGATCATTTTGTTGCGCTGTTCGGAATCAACCGTTTTATCAATTTTATAATTGAGAATGACATCTTTGCTCTGCATTTCTTCAAGCGCCACTTCGACATCGCGCAAATTATGCGAAAGCCGCTCGTATGCGGTCAGACCGAAATCACGAATGATCGTTGAAAGATTAATGCTGTACGGCTGCGTCACGCTCGCCTGCGTGTAGTGATGACTCATTCTTTTGTGCAGCTGGCGGGCGATGACGTTTTTGTAGCTCATGCTCGTTTCGTAGTTGAACTGACGAAACTTGCGCGCCTTGATGCCCTGCGTAACGAGCGGATTAAACCGGACGAAAGCTTTCGATTTCTGTCCTTTGCTTTCCCAGTCTTCTCTCGTTTGCAAACCGAGCGTTTCAAACAAACCGGAAACCAGAATCGCGTTTCCGTCGTCGCTCGTTACCGTGATATTCGTTTTCGCGCAGACGAGCAGGGCATCTTTGATTTGATCTTTACTGTAAGTGTGTCCGTTGGTCATCAATTCCTGCTGAAGCTGATGCAGCGTAAACGTAACGCCGGCGGCGTCATCCAAAAATAATCCCTGACCTTCGACGGCGAATTTCCGGAGCGCATCTTCGACGAGTTCTTCGCGTTTCGACGGGTAATAATATTTTTCCTCGCCGTTTTTATCTTTGAGCGAAGCCGGTTGGATGGAAACTCGGTAACGCACGCCGCGACATTCAAATTCGCGGTCGAGCGACTTGAGAAACATTCCGTTGACGCGCTCGACTTTTCCCCAGTGATATTTGGGAATAAAGTCATACAGCTCGACCGTGTTTGAATAAGGCTTTTCGCTCGGCAGCAACAGCTCGAACAAAGTCATCTGAATCGGCTTTTCCTGCCGATATTCTGCCAGCTTTTTAGTTTTCGGAGCCGCCGCCGTTTTCACTTTGACAGAATTTTTTGCCGCGACCTTTGCCTTTCTTTTCGTATTTTTGCCGGTTTCGCTCATATTTAACAGAAATTATAAACGGCTTTCTTTCGCTCGCATAAATTATTTAATTTATGCGTCTGATAAGATAAGTGTTGTTTTAGTATTAACCGGAATTTTGAATGTCCAATGAGTTCCGATTAATACTTGTCATTTATTTTTTATTTCATTCATACAGGTAAATATATGATCTCAAAATGAATTACCACGAACAAAAAATATTATGTACTTATTTTATCAGACGCATTTACTAATAATTTTTAATCTGACCACGGCGCCGGTTTGCGCACCCAGCGATGGTTTTTCAACTCTGCAATCAAAGATTCGTCGAGTTTTCCAGCATCGCTCGCGGCGATATTGGCTTCGACGTTCTTAATTTTGCGCATTCCGGGAATAATCGTCGAAACGGTTTTATTGTTTAGAATAAACCGCAGCGCCATTTCCGCCATCGTCGAATTTTCCGGCACCAGCGGTTTCAGTGCATCGGCGCGTTCGACGCTCGGAATCAGATTTTCCGGGGCGAAATAACCTTTGCGCCAATCGCCTTCGGGAAAAGTCGTCTCTTTCGTGATAGTTCCGGTTAAGGTTCCTTCGTCAAACGGCACGCGCGCGATCACGGCGACATCCATTTCTTCGCAGGCGGGAAACAGTTGATCTTCCGGGTTCTGATCGAAAATATTATAAATCACCTGTACCGAATCAATTTTGCCGCTTCGCACGGCTTTGAGAGCATTCCACGGTTCCCAGCGGTTGATCGAAATGCCGCACGCGCCGATTAAATTCTGCCGTTTCAGCGAATCGAGCATATCAGACCAGCCGTTTTCTTCCGTCCAATCATCGTTCCAAGTGTGAATTTGGAGCAGATCGAATTTTTCCAGCCCGGCATTTTTCAAACTTTTGTGCAGAAACTCTTCGATGTGATCCGGCGGATAACAATCTTCGAGCGAATATTCGGGCAGCGTCGGATATTTCATATTTTTCGGCGGAATTTTCGTCGCCGTGTACAATTTTTTGTCCGGATTATTTTTAATCAGCTGACCGAGCAGATTTTCGCTGCGCCCGTCGCCGTAAACATACGCCGTATCATAAAAATTGCAGCCCAAATCCGCCGCTTTTTGTAGCGAGCGCATTGATTCTTCATCGTCCGATCCGCTCCAGCCGCCCATTCCCCACATTCCGTAACCGATTTCGCTCACTTGCCAATCAGTTCGCCCGAATCTTCTGTATTGCATTTTTACTCCTTCATTCTCAAAATCAAACAAAAACTGCCTCAAAACATTTTTCAAATCGCGCCGCGCAATTTTCCGGTGCGCGAACTTATTTTTTCGATCTGATTTCTACTCAAAACCTTGGTGCGCAGTTTATCAAATATGCTGAAATAAGTCCGCGTCGAATCCTTCGGCGCGAATCGTCCACGAACCGTCGTCGGGAAAACCCGGAGCCGAAGTTCGCGCGGCGTTTTTCCAGCCGTTCGCCATCAGCGCAACGGCGTATAAAAGTCCGCCGTTCCCCGGCAAATAAAGCGGCAGATTCGGGCGTTGGTAATTGTGACCGTTGGCGGCGTAATGATTTTTTTCCGTTTTCATCAGCAGCGCATCAATCGCCAGCTTTCCTTCGCCGAGACGCGCCGCCGTCATCGCCGTCATCGGATAATCCCAACCCCAGGTTTCGTCCCACTGCCATTCCTTAAATGCTTTGTACAGCGTGCGTCGCATCGTTTCGCGGTCAGCTTTTTCGCCCGCCAGTATTCCGAGCGCGCCGAGCATCGAAGGATGATCGCGATTGCGTTCGGTGTAAGTTTGCGGGCAGTTTTCGTGCGCCAAATAAACGCCGTCTTTGACCGGCAGCGGCGACAATTTAGCGACGACATCATCCCATTTCGCCACGCGTTTTAACCCTATTCGTTCGCGCCATTCGTTCGCTTTTTTCAAACCGAAATTCCAGTATTCCAGCTCGAAAGTCGGATTCCAGGTTTCCGTCGCCGGATGATTTTCCTGCGCCGGAATCACCGGCGGACCCAAAATATAACGCTTTGTTTTTTCATCGTAATGAGCGAACGACGCCATAAAATTCGCCGTTTCTTCGACGACTTGTTTGAATTTCAAAAGCGTCGCGCGCGTCGGTTTGAGCCGGTAACACAATTCGGCGTAAAAAATCGGATGCGGCTGCTGCCAGATCAGCAACGCGCCGATTCCCGACGGCGAATCGCGCCCGGTTTCATCGGTCATTTTCGCCCAGCGCGCGCCCGCGTAACCTTGCTGTTCGGCGCGCCCGCGCGCCGACGGCAGAACTTTGTTGTACCAATCGAGACTTTTTTCAAGCAGCGGCAAACGATTCCACAACGCGAACTGCGCCGCGTGCCACCAGTGCATCTCCAGATGAAATTTTCCGTACCAACTGTTCGTCGTCAAACCGGTTTCCTGCGGCGGCAGCGAACCGGAACAATTGATCGCCGTCAAATACTGCGATAAAACGATGCGCCGTTCGAGTTCGGGCGCTCGTTTGTCGCGGCTTTCGGCTAATTCGATAGCCGCGCCGGTTGTCCAGAATTTTTTCCAGTGCGCGGCGCTCGCAGTAAAAGTCGCGACGGCGTTCGGCAAAGTTTTAAGCGCGGCATTTTTCGTGAACGAAACGACGAATTCGAGTTTTTGATTTTTAGAATTTTTTTGATTTTTCGCCGGATTCAATAAAAAATAATGCGTTTTTTCCGCTTCAAATTTAGCGTTTCCCGTCCAGGAAACGTTTGTAAAATATTCATCTTTGTCCAGCATTCGCTGAATTTGCACTTGATTCGCTGTTTGACCGACGATTTTCGATTGATGTTTTTCCGGCTGTTTCCAATCCGCCGCCTGCATCGTCTGCGAGCCGTAAGGAAACGCTAATCGAACCGCCAATTTTCCCTGGTCAACCAAATTCGACTCGACGGAAACCGCGAGCAAATCAAGCGCCGGATGCGCCGCCGTGCGAACGGTAACTTCGGCGCCTTCAAAAACGAATCGGCTCTCGATCTGTCCTTTCCACAAATCGAGTTTTTGCTCGATCCCGGAAATATCGCTCGGCTCGGCTTCGCTGCCGTCCGCTTTTGTCAGCCGCAAACCGATTCGTCCGAGATGCAAACGGTGCGGATTTTCGCGCAGATAATCGTACATTTCCTGCTGTCCGGCGCGTCCGGTTTGATAGGCGACTTTGCGCCCGTAAGCGTCGTATTCAGTTAGTTTATAAGTCTTTCCGACCAAGCTCGGCGGCATCGGTTTCGTGTGCCAGCCCCATTGCGACATCGTGCACAAAGGCATTTTTTCCGCGTATTCGTCGGCAAAAGTCTGCAAACCGGTCGCGTCCGCCGTAAACGCGAATTCGCCGTTGCCGACCGAAAGCGGCGAAAGCGTCTCGAAATTGCGCAAAACCGGATTGTGCCGCGCAACCAGCGCAAAACGATCAATCTTTTTCTCGCTTTTGCCGTTTTGCCCGAATCCGGTTTTCGCCAGTCCGCCCGAAATCGCCATCGTGCCGAGAAAGTTTCGTCGTGATATTTTTTCTTTACTCATTTTTTTAATTTCCGCAACAATTTTCCACGTTTTCAAATCAAATCTCAGCTTCAAATCTGAAGATTTTTCAATTTCCCAAAGGTTTCGCTGCGTTTGCCGTCGGACTCGGCGGGATTTTAACGCTGTCCGGCGCGTCCGGCTTTCGCGCATCGAAATTTGCACTTTTTTTCAAATGTCGGGCAATCGCCATTTTGTTAATTTTAATACCTTCGACGATCATTTTCGCCAGCTCGTAAGCGCCGTAATTATTGTGGTGCGTGCCGTCGCCGTCTTTAAAAGCGATCTTGGAATTTTCCGCGCCGAGTGCTTCGTAAAAATCCTTGCTCATCTGCGTCAGCTCGATCAGTGCAACTTTTTCTTCCGTCGCCGCGAGTCGGACGGCTTCCGGGTAATCGCCGTGCGAATTGGTAATTTTGCCGTCTGCGCCGAACGTGCGCCGGTGCATCGGCGTAATTAAAACCGGAATTCCGCCTTTCGCGCGCACGTCAGCGACGTATCTTTTCAAACTTGCTTTATAAGTCGTCATCGCGCCGACACCTTCGCCTTTTTCCTTTTCGTCGTTATGCGCGAATTGAATAAAAACGTAATCGCCTTTCTGCAATAAACTCAACACTTTATCGAGCCGTTTCGCGCCGAGCGAACTTCGCAAAGATTCGCCCGATTCCGCGTGATTGGCAACGGCGATTTCCGGTTTGAAAAACGCCGTCATCATTTGTCCCCAGCTCGCGTAAGGTTCGCCGGGCTGATCGCAGACGGTCGAATCGCCGAGCAGATAAACTGTCGGCACGTTCACTTTTTCAATCGTAATTTCGCCGACTGCCGGACGCGCGCCGTTAAATTCGATCGTTAGTTTTTCGTCCCACGCCCACCACTCCATTGTTTTTTCGCGGTCTTTCAATTTCACTTCGCCGCCCGGAAACTGCGCGGTGCGAACGTTGACGATAAACGATTCGGTTGCGTATCTTCCTTTTTTCGTTTCGACTTTTTCAATCATCAAACGCCGCAATTCAGCCTTGACGGTCGTCTTGGTCGCCGCCGTTTGATCGCCGAAAGTGATTGTCACTTTGTAATTGCCTTCCGGCACGGCGGCGGAAAAATAAAACGGTCTGTCGGATGAGCAAACGCCCGCCGCAGTTTTGCCGCCGGTTGCTGAACAGTTGACGTTTGCGCCCGGCTCGAACCCGTAACCTTTTTCTTTGCTGTAAATATCCGTCGCCTGAACCTTTGCGTAACTGCTCGAAACTTTGCCCGCGCCGAACGCGAATTTCTTCGCGGAATTTTGCGCCTGCGTCACTGCTGAAAATGCGGCTGACGCGATTAACGCTGCCGAAAATATTTGTAATTTCACGTCGTTTTACCTGCTCGTCGAAATTGAAATCTGCGCCGTTTTTAAATTGTCCGAAACGGCTTTAAGCGTGATTTTTCCGCTTTTGCCTTTGATTGAACGAACGATGACGAGCGCCATTCCGTTGTAAGCGCGGCGCGATTTGTTTTGAAACGCTTCGTGTTCGGTCGCGTCGCCGTTGTCGGTCGCCACGATTTCGCCCGCGCCGGAAATCTCGAAATTGATGCGGTTTTTTGAACGCGGAACGGTCAAACCGTTTTTGTCGGCGATTTTGACCGTAATAAAAGATAAATCCGCGCCGTCAGCCGTGATTTTCGCGCGGTCGGCTTGCATCGAAATCTGCGCCGCTTCGCCGGTTGTTTTGATTGTCTCTTCCGCCCATTTTTGTCCGTTTTTGTAGGCGATAACTTTTAATTCGCCCGGTTGATAGACGACATCATCCCAGCGAAGACGATATTGAAATTCGCCTTTTTTCTTTCTGCCCAAAGATTTTCCGTTGAGAAAAAGTTCGGCTTCGTCGCCCGAAGTGTAAACGTGAACGGGCGTGATTTGCCCGATTCGTTCCGCCCAATTCCAGTGCGGCAAAATATGCGCCATCGGCAAATCCGGTCGCCAGCGCGCTTGGTAAATATAAAAACGATCTTTCTTAAACCCTGCCAAATCAACAATTCCGAAATACGAACTGCGCGACGGAACTTTGATTTTGCCAAGCGCCTTTAATTCCGCCTCCATTTTCGCGCGTTCCGCCGGATCGCTGAAATTCAGCAGATTCGTCACGTCTGCGTTATACGGAGTCGGCTCGCCCAAATAGTCGAAACCCGTCCAGACGTATTCGCCGGCGACGAATTTATTTCTGTCCTGTCCTTCAAATTCCGTGTCGGGCGTGGTCGCCCAGCGCGGCGCGTAAAGATCATACGAGCTCATCTGAAAATCGGATAATCCTTTGCTTTTATCTTCGACGACCGGGAAAAAATACTCGCCGCGCGAGCTGATCGTCGAAGCCGTTTCGCTGCCTAAAAGCGGCATCTGCGGATTAGCGGCGCGGAATTTCTGGTATTCCTGCGGTTTGTAGTTGTAGCCGAAAACGTCGATGGTTTTCTGAAAACCGTTGTAACCGGCGTCCGCGTAGTTTGCGCCGACGATCACTTTTCGCGTCGGGTCTTCTTCGTGCGCGATTTTCGTTAAGTTAACGGAAATAAAATGTTTGTCAACGTTGCGCTGTTCGCTGATTTCGTTGCCGGTTGACCATAAAATAATCGACGGATGATTGCGGTCGCGCCTGATTTGCGAACGCCAATCTTTCTCGTGCCAATCGGCAAAAATCAAATGATAATCGTTGATTTTTTTCCGTCCAGCCCAAGCGTCAAACGCTTCATCCATTATCAAAATGCCCATTTTATCAGCCAAATCGAGCAATTCCGGCGCGGGCGGATTGTGCGACGTGCGAATCGAATTGACGCCCATTTCTTTTAAGATCTCGATCTGCCGTTCGAGCGCCCGAACATTTATCGCCGAACCGAGCGCGCCCAAATCGTGATGCTGGCATACGCCTTTCAAATAAACTTTTTCGCCGTTTAGAAAAAATCCTTGTTCGGCATCGAATTTAACCGTGCGAATGCCGAACGGTGTTTCGTAAACGTCAATCGTTTTTCCGTTCTGCTGAATTTCCGTGACGGCATCGTAGCGATTCGGCGCGGTCGTGTTCCACAGTTTCGGACTTTTAATTTTGAGATTCGTTTCACTGACGACGTTAGTTTTGGTCGCTAAATTCAGCGGTGTTTTTTCCGAAACTGAAATTGCTTTGCCGATCTTTTTGTCATTTGCGCCGAGTTCGTAAACGGAAGTTTGAATCTGAACGTTCGCCGTTTGCGCGGAATCATTGCTGATCGTTGTTTTTAGATTAACCGTTGCCGATTCCTTGGAAATTTGCGGCGTGGTCACAAAAGTTCCCCAATGCGCGACGTGAATTTTCGGGGTTTTCACAAGCCAGACGTTGCGGTAAATTCCCGCGCCCGGATACCAGCGCGACGATTCCGGCAGATTTTCGAGCCGCACCGACAATATATTTTCGCCGCTGAAATTCAAATACGGCGTTAAATCAAGCCGGAACGATGAATAACCGTAAGTCCAGCCGCCGACGAATTTACCGTTCAGCCAAACGGTTGGATATGCCATCGCGCCGTCAAAATCGAGATAAATCTGTTTGCCCTGATCAGCGTTTGAAACGGTAAAATGCTTGCGATACCAGCCGATTCCGGCGTATGGACGCTTGCCCGTTTCGCCCGGCAATTCCTGCACGAAATCGCCTTCAATCGCCCAATCGTGCGGCAAATTCAATGCGCGCCAACCGGAATCATTAAAATTCGCGTGGGTGTAAACGACATCTTCGCCTAAGTTTCCGGCAGGACGCGCGGATTTGACGGCGGCGGAAGTCAGAACGTATTCATTGCCGCTTGAGCGCACCCAATCCTTGATTTTTCCATACGCCAAAACGCCTTCCGCACCTTGCGGATCGCCTTTTTGAAATCGCCAGTCGTCATTAAACGAACTGCGTTGAGCGGCGCAGACAGCCGTTAAAAAGAAAGCGAATAACATCGTCGAGAAACACATTTTGGCAATAGACGAAAATAATTTCGGCTGAATTTTCATAGTTGTAATTTTGCAATCACCTTTAGAGTTCAAACTTCCGGTTTGGGGCAAATCGCCAGCAAAGCGTAACGACTGCCGCCGCTTGTCAATGCGCTATTTGCTCACATATTCGAGTTGTCCGCCTGGCAGTTTTTTCCAAACTTTCGCGGTAGAAGACGGCAAACTAAAATTTGGACTGTAAACGCAAATGATTCGATTATCCTTTGCCAATCCAAACGGAGTGCATTCTGGAAACTTCATAAACGGAATTTTCAAACGATTTACCGAGGCTTTTTCGGCGTTGGTTTCGGTTTTTTATCGTCGGCATTGATGCCTTCGTCAATATCAGTCGAAGCGGATTTGACGCGTTTGTATTCCAAATCTTCCGCATTGTCGGGAAGTTTTGCGCCCGTGTAAACTACTGCCAAATCAGCGATTGCGGTCGTTTTGTCCGCGCCGAAACCGGACAGGGAAACGAGTTTTATGTATTTCGCCGAAATGTTACGACCGAAATCAATTTTTTGCGGATCGAAAGTCGAAACAAACGCGCCGCGTTTTAAATCTTCCCAGTTTGCGCCGTCGTCGCTCGTCTGAAGCAGATAATCGCGCACGTCGCCTTCGTGGTCGCGGTGATTCTGGCGCGGCATCATTACAAGACCGCTGAACGAAACTTGGCTTGGAAATTCAATCGTCAATTCCTGATTCTGGCGGCTCGCGTCTTTCTGCGTTCCGGCAATCCAGAAAGTGTTCGGATCGCCGTCAACCGCATTTGCGGCATCGTTTCCGGCGGCATTTGCTTTTGCGCCGAGTTTTTTCATCACGCGCGTGTCGAATAAAACGGCGCGAAAATTTTCGGGCGTGAGCGAAACTTGCGGATTGAATTTTCCGCTCGCCATATAATTCAAAATTGACTGGCGAAGCTGGCGCGCGACGATTCGCGTCTCAAGATCGTTTTCCAAATCCGCGCTCGAAACAAGCAGTTTTCCGCGCCCGACTTTCGCCTCGAAAATCATTCCGAGTTTGTAATTTCTGTTCCAGTCGTCAATCGGCTGGACAATCGGCTGCAAGTTTACCGGCAGTTTGTCGAGATTGATAACTCGTGCATTTTTAACAAGTTCCGTCCATTGCCAATCGAAAAATGAAGCGGTCGGAAAATCTTTCAGCGCGGGCGAATTTTTATCAATCCAAAGTCCGAGCATTCTGCCCCACGCCGGATTCATCAGGCGCGTCCAAAAAACCGGCAAAGTGTCGAGCGGCGGCGAAGTCCAATCCAAATCAGCCTTTCGCGGCATATATAAAACTTTTGCGCCCGCATTTAATTTCGTTTCGGCTTCATTCCAATCGTGAGTGATGAAAACATCTTTCGGTTCGTTTCCATCGGCTTTCGGCGGATAAACCCAAAAATTCCAGTCGTTTTCAAACGTCGTGTTCTTGATGCCGACGATCAATTTGTATTCGTTCGGCGCATTTAATTTCGACAAATCCGCCGTTATTTTTCCCAGTGGAATATTTTTGCCGATTTCGATGTTTTTTGCTGGAAATTGACCGTTCGCGTAAGTTTTCCCGTTTGCGTCGGCGAGTTTCCAGTAAGCATTTGCGTTAATCAACGGTTTTTCGCCGAAATGTGCGATTTCTGTATCAACTTCAAACTTCTCATCAGCCGTAAAAGTACGTTTATAAAGTCTGGCGAGCGGAACGGTTTCGCCGTTAAATCGCTTAAATTCTCTGGCATTGACGTAGCCTTTTTCTTCCCAAAAAGTATCGAGCAGACCGACGAGCGCCGTGCCTTGTCCGAGATAATCGTGCAGATCGAGCATT
>SXGU01141420.1_pt1 | contig 12716 bp, 10 predicted proteins | sample 3174531 | NCBI WGS metagenome assembly SXGU01 (sample SAMN11356863, study PRJNA531348) | freshwater metagenome | isolation source: freshwater sample F1-140 | place: China: Fuxian Lake, Yuxi | collected 2017-12-25 | reverse complement strand
CGAAGACGAGCCGAGCTTCAGCACCATCGCGGTGAGCATCGCCGTGATCCGCAAGAGGAGGGCTCGCACAGCCACCAAGCGTTGCGCATCAGCGATGCCCGAGCACGGCCACCTCGATGTGCGCACCGAGTTGGTCACCGTGGCCGCTGCGAACCGGGCACCCAACGCCGAGGCCCGCCCCGGCCGGTTCATTTGCCTCATCGTCACCGACACCGGCTGCGGCATGGACGCCGCCACGCAGGCCCGTATCTTCGAGCCATTCTTCACCACCAAAGAAGTCGGCAAAGGCACGGGCCTCGGTCTCGCTACCGTGTATGGCATCGTGAAACAGCACGAAGGCTGGGTCGAATGCATCAGCGCGCCCGGGCAGGGCACCACCTTCAAGGTTTTTCTTCCACAGCACACCACCGGGGCGGCGGTCCCCTTAGCCCCTCCCGAGGACGACGCTGCGCTACGCGGGACGGAGACGCTTCTGCTCGTCGAGGACGAACTTGCCGTGCGCGAAATCAACCGCCGCGCCCTCACGCGTCTGGGCTACCGCGTCCTCGTCGCCGCCAGCGGTGCCGAGGCGCTGCCCATCTGGCAAGCCCACCGGGAGGAAATCCGACTGCTTGTCACGGACATGGTAATGCCCGGCGGGATGTCCGGACTGGAACTCGCTATCCGCCTCCACCAAGACCGGCCCGACCTGAGAGTCATTTGCTCCAGCGGCTACAGCCCGGACCTGTTCGCCGGCAAAGTGGAGCTACACCCCGGCCTGAACTACCTGGCCAAGCCCTACTCCCTCGCCGCGCTGGGGAAGGCCGTGCGCGCTGCGCTGGATATGCAGTAGCAGGGAATGGGGAATAGCGGATGGGGGATAGGGATGAAGCGCAAGTCATCGTTCAGGCCCCGCTCCGGCCGCCACCACCCAAGCCGCACGAACTGATACCAATTCTCGATGAAAGCCGGTGGAATGCTAACCGGACGCCCCGGCGCGCGCCTTCTCCCTTCCTCGGAGGGGGGAGAAGGTGGCCGCAGGCCGGATGAGGGGTGGGTCGCCAACGCCGACGCACGTAACCCCTCACCCCGACCCTCTCCCCGAGGAAGGGAGAGGGAGCCGGAGCGCGTCGCGGTCACAAAGCAATTCCACCAAATGTCATTCGGAATTGGTATGACCCCTATCCCCCATCTCCTATCCGCTATCCCCTTCTCCGGCCCCTCACATCACCATCCCGCCATCCACCGCGAGCACCTGGCCCGTGATGTAGCGCGCCGCATGGCTGGCAAGGAAGACGGCGGCGTTCGCGATGTCGTCGGGCTGGCCTAGCGTGCCGAGGGGAATCTGCTTCAAGACCTCGGCCTTCATATCGTCCTTGAGCACGGCGGTCATGTCCGTGTCAATGAAACCGGGGGCGAGGACGTTGGCCGTGATGCCGCGCGAGGCGAGTTCCTTTGCCACGGACTTGGTGAAGCCGATGAGTCCCGCCTTGCTCGCCGCGTAGTTCGCCTGTCCGGCGTTGCCAATGAGGCCGATGACGCTGGCGACGTTGATGATCCGGCCGGAGCGCTGCTTGAGAAACGCGCGGGTGAAGGCCTTGGTGAAGAGGAACGCTCCCTTGAGGTTCGTGTTGATCACGGCGTCCCAGTCCGCATCGCTCATGCGCATAAGCAGGCCGTCGCGCGTGACGCCGGCGTTGTTGACGAGGATGTCCACCCTGCCCGCGTCCGTGAGGATCGTCGCGGCGGCGGCGGTCACGGCGGCGCTGTCGGCCACGTCCACGGCGAGCGCCCAAGCGCGACGGCCCACGGCGCGCACCTCGGCGGCGACCTTCTCGGAATTCTCCGCCGTGCGCGACACGCACACCACGTCCGCGCCCTCGGCGGCGAACTTCAACGCGATGGCACGGCCGATCCCGCGACCCGCACCCGTGACAACTGCGACTTGCCCAGCCAATGAACTCATAAGGCGGGATTTGTCGTCGGGGGCGGAGGTGAAGTCAATTCGTGAGTGGTCGGGACGGCCAGCGCGCGATACTCCGGATTCGCGCCGGTGATCTCCGCCCACAACTCCGCGAAGGAAATGCGCCGGTCACGCGTGCGGTTCACCCACTCCACCTCCGTTGGCGCGCCGGGCGCGGTGAAGCGGATGCCCCAGATCGGATCGAAGGCCCTGCCCGAAAGCGAGTATCTCATGTCGCCGATGACGGTCGGGTCGCCCGGCGCGCGGGCGATCCAGCCGTCGGAGAAGTGAGCGAACCGCTCGAAGGACCGCAACGGCCCGTTGCGTGCGGCCTCGGCGGGCGAGAGATCACGCCGCGTCACCAGCGGCAGGGAGTTTCCCTCACGCACGGTCACCGTGCCGAGCCAACGAACGCGCAACCGGTCGCTGTAGATGTGTCCTTCGTGCAAGTAGAGCGAGCGCCAGACGATGTGGTTGGCCATCGTGGGCATCGCCTCCGCGCGCTCAATGCGATGGCCGCGCGCACGGGCAAGCTCTGACTGCGCCGCGTGCGCACGCGACTTCTGCACTGCGCCCAGCATCATGTAAGCCGCGCAGAAACCCAGCGCGGACCACATCCAGCGATACGTAGCAGCCGACGTAAGGAGGCTCTGACTTCCTGTTCCGCGTTCGGAGTTCCGCGTTCCGCGTTCAGTTAGAGCATCCGCACCTCGGCTGCTACGGGACGCGCTGGCGTTCACCACCAAGCCCGCCAGCAGCGCGAGGGTGAAGATTGGGTCAATGATCGAAATGAAATCCCAGCCGAAGCGGTGCTGGCTGAACGGCACGAGAAACTGCGTTCCGTAGCTTGTGCAGGCGTCCAGCAGGATGTGCGACCAGCAGCCGAGCAGTCCGCAGAGAAAAAGCGCGAGCCGTTGCTCGCGAAACGCGGCGCGGAAGAACCACGGCAGCGCGGCCGACAGCGCAATCACCGGCGAGAAGGCGAACGAGTGCGTGAAGTGCCGGTGCAGCTCGATGTTCAGCAACGGGTCAGTCGCGCTGTGGATGAAGAAGTCCAGGTCCGGCAGTTCGGTAGCCACCACGCCCACCACCGACGCGCGCCAGCCGAGCTTGTGACCGAAGGCGACTTGTCCGAGCGCCGCGCCGAGCAGCGCGTGTGTGAGCGTGTCCATGCGCAGGGATTTCAGCCGATTGGCCCAACGGACGGAAGCCGGAAGGAAGAGTGATTAGTAATTAGTGAGCAGTCCCGAGCGGCGTCCACGCACCTGACCAATCACTAATCACCAATTTCTTCCCCAACTTCCCAAAGTCGCCCTTCCCGGTCCCGGCGCACTCCGCTACCCTCCGCGCACCGATGGGCTTCTACACGCTTATCCACTGGGTGTCGCTCGCGCTGGCAGGGGCCACGCTCGCAATCCTGCTCGTGGTCGTCGTGCGCCAGTCGTTCCGCAACCGCCGCACGAAGCGCGACGCGTTGCGCCGGCAGTCGCTCATGGCGCTGGCGCTGGAATACATCGAGGAGCCGGAGTTTTTCCCCGCGTTCAAGGCCCAGCTCAAGCCCGAGGACCAGCGGCTGCTCGTCGAGCTTTTCGCCGAGCTGCTGCCCAAGGTGCGTGGCGATTACGCGGAGAAGGTCGTGCAACTCATGCGCGAGATGGGCCTGCGCGACCGCTGCCTCGCGCAGATGCACTCGCACAAGTGGTGGAAGCGCGCGGACGCCGCCGCCGTGCTGGGATGGTTCCAGGACCCCGAGGTCATCACCGCGCTCGAACGCGCGCTGGACGATCCGCAGGTCGAAGTCCGCCTCGAAGCCGCGCGCGCGCTGACGCAGCTCAAGGCCGTGCAATCGGTCGCCGGTCTCGTCGCGCGGCTCGCGGTGGTGGATGCCACGCACTCGCTCGGCGTGAAGGAGATCTTCCGCTCGCTCGGTTCAGGCGCGGTCTCCGAGCTGCTCGGCGTGATCGAGAGCGACGTGCCCGAGCACGTGAAGATCCTCGCCACCGACGCGCTCGGCCACATTGGCGATCCGCGGGCCGTGCCTGCGTTGCTGAAGCTCTTTCACAAGCCTGGCCGCTCGGGTGGCGACACCATTCACGAGCACAAGGCCCGCCGTGGTCGGGCTTACTCCGAGCGCAGCCAGCCGACGAACTCGTCCGTCGCGCTGCGGCTCGCCGTGATGCAGGCGCTCAGTGTCCTAGTGGACCCGCGCTCGCTCGACGCCATCCTCGCCGCGCTCGAGGACCCCGTCTGGGAAGTCCGCGCGCAGGCCGCTCACTGCGCCAGCCAGCTCGGCTCGGATGCGGCGATCCCGCGCTTGGAAACGCTTCTGCACGACGAGCATTGGTGGGTGCGCTTCCACGCGGCGGAGGCGCTCTTCAAGCTCGGCGAAGCGGGTGTGCAGAGCTTGCTCAAGGCCGCGCGCAGCACATCCGCGCGCGCGGCGGACATCGCGGGCGGTCTGCTGAGGGAGAAGGGAGTGGCGGTGTGAAATTCCCAATGCCCAATGCCCGGACCACTCGGCAGGCCGAGTCCTCGCATTGGTCATTCGCCATTGGTCATTCATTGGACATTGGACATTGGACATTGGTCATTCCCGCCGCATGACCCTCCTCTGGTCCATCGTGCGATTCCTGAACGGCTGCGTGCTCGCGCTGCTGCTGGTGCAGAGCGTCATCTACCTCTGGCAGCTCGTCGTCGCGTTCATCGAGCTGCGCCATCACCGGCGCGGAGCCTCGCGCGCGGACCCTTGGTGGATGCTCACCAGCGGCGTCGCGCTGCCCATTTCCATCCTCGTGCCGGCGCACAACGAGGAGGAAACCATCGTCGAGAACGTCCGCTCGATGCTCGCGCTGCACTACCCGGACTTCGAGGTCATCGTCATCAACGACGGCTCCAAGGACCGCACGCTCGCGGTGCTCGTCGAAGCGCTGGGCTTGCAGAAGATCGAGCGCGTCTGGCACGCGGACGTGGAGCACCAGGAAATCCGCGCGCTCTACGGCAGCCCGCGCCACCCACGTCTGCTCGTCGTGGACAAGGTCAACGGCGGCAAGTCCGACGCGCTCAACGCCGGCATCAACCTCTCTCGCTTCCCGCTCTTCTGCGCCGTGGACGCCGACTCGCTGCTCGATCACGACTCGCTGCTGCAAGTGATGCGGCCCTTCATCGAGGAGCCGGAGGAGATGGTCGCGGTGGGCGGGCGCATTTGCATCGTCAACGGCTGCACGGTCCGCGCCGGGCAGGTCACGGACATCGCATTGCCCGCGCGACCGCTGCCGCTGCTCCAGAGCATAGAATACATCCGCGCCTTCCTCATCGCGCGCCTCGCGTGGAGCCGGCTGGACGCGATGCTCATCATCTCCGGCGCGTTCGGCCTCTTCAAACGCAGCGCAGCAGTGAAGGTCGGCGGCTACAGCCACGACACTGTCGGCGAGGACATGGAAATCGTCGTGAAGCTCCACCGGCATTTCCGCGAGCGGGACCAGAAGTATCAGATGCGCTTCGTCGCCGACTCTGTCTGCTGGACGCAGGCCCCGGAGACGCTCGGCGTGCTGCGCCGCCAGCGCACCCGCTGGCAGCGCGGCATGATGCAGACCTTGGCGAAGCACCGCTTGATGGTCTTCAACCCCAAGTATGGCCCCGCCGGCACGCTGGGCATGGGCTACTTCTTCCTCTTCGACATCATCGGCCCCGTCGTCGAGCTGGCGGGCCTGCTGCTCGTGCCGTTCTCCTTCTACATGGGCGAGGTGACGCCGCACTTCTTCCTCGCGTGGGTGGCGCTGACGTTCACCTACGGCGTCTTCCTCAGCGCCAGCTCGCTGCTGCTGGAGATGATGGTCACGCGCACCACGCGCCCACGCGACCTTGCCTTGCTGGCGATGAGCGCCGTGCTGGAGAACTTTGGCTACCGGCAGCTCAACAACCTCTGGCGGCTGGAAGGCATCTGGCAGTTCCTCACCGGCAAGCAAGGCTGGGGCGCGATGCAGCGCACGAAGTTCCGCAAGTCCGCCGGCACGTAGCGTTCACCTCCCGAAGATGCCTCGGAACAGCCTCTCCAGGCCGCGCGACTTCTCCGGGCCGACCTCCGGCTCCGGCGCCTTCTTCCGGGTGCGCCGCGCTTCGAGATCGTATTGCGCGACGAAGCCGATGGTGTGTGCGCCGCGTCCGCCGGTGCGAATCGCGTCCACGCCATACGCGTAGCCGAGCGTGACCTCCCAGACCTTGTCCGCCGCCGCATAGCCCAGCCCGCCGCCCACGCCCGAGTGCCAGTCGCCCGGCTGCGACATCCCTCCCACGTAGTCCACCACCGCAGTCGCCGCGAAGCCCGTCACGCTCCAGCGCTTCCGCGCATCGAGCGGCAGCGTGTAAAGCCCGCCCATCAGCCCAAACTGCCGCGCCGTGATCTCCTGGAAGTAATAGCCGGGGAGACTCAACGGAAACTCCGCCGACATCGGCAGCGCCGCGCCCAGCTTGTAGCCGCTCAACCGGTCCGCGTTCAGGCTCGTGCCGCCCGTGAAGCTCACGGAGAAATAATCTTCCCGCTCCGGCATCTTGTAGGCGAAGAGCGCCCGCCCCCAGAACAAGTGCGACTGCGCCTCCGTCACACGGTCGCCAGCCAGCCCGTAGCGCCCGCCGTTCGAGCGGAAGTCGCCTTCATACCACGCGGACAACTCCAGCGCCGCGTTGGGCGTCAGCAACGGCTCGCGCCCTCCAAAGCGCAGGCCCGCGCGCGTGCGCAATGTGCCCGTGTCCGCCGGCAGCGTGAAGCCCGCCGCCGTGAGGCTCGACCGCTGGTAATCCGAGTAATGCCCCGCGAGCCGCAGCACCGCGTTGAGCGGTATCTGCGCCTCCGGATTGAACCGGTGATAAACGCTCGCGGACACCTCGCCGCCGTGGCCGTTGTAGGACTCCTCCTTGATGAACTTCCCGCCGCGCACCTCCGACTGGCCGTCCGCAAACCCGCCTCCCGCCGCGCCGAACGCCAGATGCGTCTGCGGCCCGAGCGCCTCGCGGAACGCCAGCTCGCTGTCCAGATACACCGGCGCAACCGCCAGCCGCAGCGTCTGCCCCTCGCGCGGCCAGTCCGGGATGTTCAGGTAGTAAAACGCATACGCAGCCACCGGCCCGAGACCCTGGAGCGACTGGTTGTAGCCGAGGTGAAAGAGCTGGCGCTTCTCCGGGTCCACCTGCGCATGGGAACAAGCGGGAACAACGAAGCCCGCGCAGAGGAGAAGCTGAACCACTTGCCTTGGGAAGTTCATGCGCCTTGGTGTAGGGCAACGCGGGCGGACGCGGCAAGTTGAATTGCGGAGCGCCTACTTCGCCCGCCGCTCCACCACTTCCACCGCCGACTTGTTCTTCACAATGCGGTTGGGGCCGGCGACACCACGCCAGTTGGTGAGCGGATACATCAGCGTGCCGCGACCGATGACGCTGCCGGGGTTGAGCACGGAGTTGCAGCCGATGTCAGCCTTGTCCCCGAGCATCGCGCCGAACTTGCGCAGGCCCGTGTCGTGCGGCGCGCCGTTGACCTCGACGGTGACGTTGCCGGGGAGGGACTTGAGGTTCGAGAGGATGACGCCCGCGCCGAGGTGCGCCTTGTGGCCGAGGATGGAGTCGCCCACGTAGTTGAAGTGCGGCACCTGGCAGCCGTTGAAGAGGAGCGAGTGCTTCAGCTCGGAGGAGTTCCCGATGACGCAGCCATCGCCAACGATGACGTGGTCGCGGATGTAGGCGCCGTGGCGGATCTCGCAGTTGCGCCCGATGATGGCCGGGCCTTTGATCATCGCGCCGTCCTCGATGACCGTGCCCTCGCCGATGAGGACGTTCGGCCCGATGAAAACCTGCGCGCCGAAGGAGGTATGCGTCGGGGCGTTCTTCGCATGCGCCTCGACGTAGGCCTTGAGCGCCTTGAGCGCGTCCCACGCAAACTCGCAGCCGTCGAAGAGCGCTGCGTGCGCCGTCTGCGAGAGGTCGAAGAGATCGGTCGGCTTGAACATGGGCGCAGGCTAGGCAAAAGCGGCGGGATGGAAAAACACTTTTCCGGCCAATCGACGCGGGACGCGGCTGACGGGCGCATCGAAGCAGACCAGGGCAACGGCCAGCTTCGCGATTTGCAAATCCACACGCGCCCGCTCAGCGCGGCATATTTGCCCGCGCGGATGAGGTAGTCGGCAGCCTTCTCAAAATCCAGCAGCGGCGGAGCATAGAGGTGGAGGAACCCAATCTGGCGCAGGACGTAGTAGTCCTCCGGCATCGCGGCTTTCGCCTGGAGCAGATACTTGAGCGCGTCGTGATACAGGTCCGTATCGCGGCTGGCGTCCTTGAAGAACTTCAACCCCCATTCGCTGTCCGCATGGCGCTTCTTTTCGCTGTCGGGAATGCGGAGCAGCTCCGCAATGTTCTCCTGCAGCTCATTGCCGAGGCGTTGCTCCTCAAGCTGGAGGGCGAGGCGGACATTGATGCCCACGAGCAATTCGTTGGCCTGCTGCACGCCCTGGTTGAGTTGCTGCACGCCTTGGTTAAGCGCGCCGAGTTGCTCGTTGGCGAGAGCCAGCAGACGGTTGCCTTGGGCCTGCTGCACGGCCAGCCCGCGCACTTCATCGGCCACGGCCAGCAAGCCGCCCTGCACGCCGGCAAAGCCGTGGGCCAGAGTGCCATTGAGGCTGCGGGTGGCATTGTCCAAGGCCTGCAGTTGCTGGCGGTTGGTGCGCTCCAGGAAGCAGCCGACGGAGTCAGCGGCGTATTTGGCCAGCGAGGCGTTGCTGAGGTAGTTGAGCCAGTGTTCCCGCGAGCGGACGGCATCGCCACTGTAGGGGTTGTAGTAATACCAACTCCGTTAATTATATGGTATAAGTTAAGAGGCCGGGATAGCCTTTGGCCATGGCAAGACCCCGAGCAAAACTAGATCGTTGCGGCGAGGCTGACTTGGTCGCCCGCCGCCTCAACACGGAACCTCCCGGTGCGCGACGCGAGCGACTGCTGGCCGTGCAACTGGGACTCAAAGGCGAACTGGGACTGGATGCGATCGCGCAGGCGGTGGGCCGCTCCCGCGCCACCATCCAAACCTGGTTTGACACCTATCGCAAAGGCGGCGTGGACGCGCTGCTCTATGACGCCCGGAGTGACAACCCCGGCCGGCCCAGCGAACTCTCTGGCCAGGCGCTGGCCGAGTTGCAGAAAGATCTGGAGCGCGGCCGCTGGCGCAGCGTGCCGCAGATGCAACGCTGGCTGGCGCAAACCCACGGGGTGAAGCTGGCCCTGAGCAGCCTCTATGACCGCCTGGGAAAAGCGTGCGCGCGGCTGCGGGTCCCGCGCAAAAGCCACGTCAAAAAAAGACCCCGCCGCCGCTCTTGAGTTCCGCACGCAACTGGCGGCCAAGCTCACGGATATGGCGCTGCCGCCAGGCCGGCCGGTGCGGTTGTGGGTGCTGGACAAAATGCGCTATGGACTGCATGGCTTCACCCGGCGCGTCTGGGGCTTGCCCGGTCACCGGCCCGTCGTGCCCACCCAGCAGAAGTATCAGTGGGGGTTTATCTATGGCGCGGCAGGCGTGGGCTTGAGCCGCACCGAGTTCCTGCTGACCGAAACGATGGATCAAGCCCACAGCGTGGAGTTCTACCGGCAGATCAGCCGCGGCGATCCTGCGGCGGTGCATGTGCTCATCCAAGACGGGGCCGGTTTCCATCTGCGGGATGGCGCCCCCGGCCTGCCGGACAATGTGCGCGTGGTCACGCTGCCCGCCTATAGCCCGGAGCTCAACCCGATCGAGGGACTGTGGGACCAGGTCAAGGACAGCCTCTGCAACCGGGTGTTCAACACGCTGCCTGAACTCGAAGCGGTGTTGCAGAGCGAACTGCAATGCTTTTGACAGGATGCGAGGCCACGTGCACTCTCTATTCTTATTCTGGCTGTTGGCTCAAGCAAACGCTTCCTCCAGACCCATTACACTACTCAATTAACGTAGTTGGTATGAGTGAAGTTTCCTAAAATCGGCTTGGCACAGAAATACCTCAATGAAGCTCCATATTTCCTGCCTAGCCGTGCTGCTCTCCCTCAACGCGGCCGCCGCGCCTGCCGCGCATACTTGGGCGCGCGTGGAACAACCGCTGGTCATCCTCGCTGACCGGGCGCCGAAGCTCGGCACCGGCGACTTCTCCATCTCCGTCTGGGCCAAGGCGGATGTCACGGACCGGGTGACGGGTGACTTGGTGAGCCAATACGATGCGCAGAAGCGGCGGGGCTTTCAGCTCACGCTGAAGTGCAATCCCGGCAACACCTCGAATCAGGCGAACTGGCGGCATCTGCAGTTCGGCATTGATGACGACAAACCCGGCGCGTGGCGTGATTGTGGCCGCCCGGGCAAGGCCCTGTTTGCCTTCGCTCTGGCGGCGCACGAGGGCGCCTTGTATGCGGGCACCTGTGAGCCTGACGCGGGCGAAAGCGGGCGGGTCTATCGCTACGACGGCGGCGAACGCTGGACGGACCTCGGGACCTTGGACGGCTGCAACTCCGTGACCGCGCTCGCGACGCATGGAGGCGCGCTGTATGCCGGAACGGGCAAGTATCGCGTGGCCGGCTCGAGTTTGCCGGAGTCGCCGAACACCAAGCTCGGCGGTCGCATCTTTCGCCATGAAGGCGGCGCGAAGTGGGCGGATTGCGGGCAGTTGCCGGACACGGAAGCCGTCGGCGGGCTGGTCACGTTTCAAGGGCGGCTGTTTGCCTCGTCACTCTACAAGCCCGCGGGCTTCTTCCGCCATGAGGGCGGCACGCGGTGGACGCGGCTGCCGGACGCCATCGGTCCGGACCCCAAGACGGGCGAACTGGGGCCCAAGCGCGTCGAGTCGCTCACCGTGCATGACGGTTTCCTTTACGCCACCAGCTACGATGGCGGGCGCGTGTATCGCTTCGATGGCAAGGCCTGGACCGATTGTGGCCAGCTCGGCGACAACACGCAGACCTACGCCTTCACCAGCTACGAGGGCAAATTGCAGGTCGCCACGTGGCCCAGCGGTCGCGTGTTCCGCTTCGAGGACGTGGGCCGCTGGACGGACACCGGCCGGCTCGGCGAGGAACTGGAAGTCATGGGCATGCTCGTGCACAACGGGCGCTTCATCGCCGGCACGCTGCCGCTCGCGCAGACCTACGCCTACGATGGCGGTGGTAAATGGTCGCTCTGGCAGCGCCTCGACCACACGCCCGATGTGAAATATCGCCGCGCCTGGACGATGGCCGAGCATGCGGGCGAGGTGTTTTGCAGCACGCTGCCCTCCGGTAAAATCTGGGCCGCAAGGCACGGTCGCCAAGTCGCCTGGGACCACACGCTGCCCGCCGGTTGGCATCACATCGCCGCCGTGAAGACCGCCACGCGGCTCACGCTGCACGTGGATGGCAAGCCGGTCGCCGAGAGCACTGGTTTCACCGCCGCCACCTGGAATCTCTCCAGCGAAGCCCCGCTCCGTCTCGGCACCGGCATGAACGGCCCCTTCAACGGCCAGCTTCGTGATTTGCAAATCCACCCGCGCCCGCTCAGCGCGGCAGAAATCCAGAATCTGGCTGCGAAGCAACCCGCCCCGTGACCCTGGTGCCGTCGTCGGCCCGACATTCTTCGCGGCTACAGAACGGTGCGCCTGACCTCGGCGATCTTGCGCACCGACAACCAACCACGCAACAGGTAGCCGCTGTTCTTTAAGTTGTCGCTGGTCGGGGCGGACGCTGGCGTGGTGCCCGCGTGCGACGCACTGGGATGCACGTCGCCTTTGTTCATGAGCGTGCCGTTCCAGTCATCCGGCCGCCGTGTGAGGATTTCCTGCTCGTAGTCGATCAGGGGCAGTTGCTTCTCTTTCGCGACGGCGCGAATCGCCGTGCTCACCGCCCGCCCGAGTTCCGGTTTGCCAACATGCGGCGGGATCGTGGAGACAATCGGGATCACGCCCGCGTTGATCAACAGCTCGATGGCTTGTTCGAGGTCACGGCGCACGTCCTCGACTTTTCGCCCCGCCGAGGTGTCGTTGGTCCCGAGCATCAGGACGACAATCTGTGGCCGGTGCTGCTCGATGATTCGGGCCAGCGACGGCATCTGGCTCTTGCCGCCGGCGAGCATCTGATCGAATCGAATGCCGCTGCAGGCCGTGTGCGACCGGCCACCGGGCAGATCGACGCGGCACAGCCACCAGCTATCGGAGTCGTTGTCCTTTCCCGCGTGCATCCAGCCGAGCGCAGCCTTGTCGTCGTCCGTCTTGCCGGCTCCGTAGCGGGCCCAAGCTCCGTAGGGACTGGCATACGTGATCGAGTCACCGATATGCAGCACGACGCCGGGCCGCCCCTTGAATTTCACGCTCACCCGCTTCATTGCTGCCGCATAGTCGTGCGCCTGCGGCAGTGGTTGTGGCGGTTCGGCCGCTGAGAGGACGCACGCGGCGAGAAGGCCGAGTGCCAATGCGGAGCGGAAGCAGCGTTTCATGGGGCCTGTAGTGGATGGAGGATTACAAAGGTGGGTTGGTGACGAACATGATGGCAGTAAAGCAACCGGGTGGTTCGCACGCAACCCCGCCGTTTCAAGTGGGGGCAATGACGCCGCCGTTGGCTTGCCGGACAAGCCTCAGCTCAACAGCTCCCGCAGCGGACCAGTCAGGCTGGGATTCTTCTGGTCCGCGCCGATCAGGTTGAAGTGATCACGCGGAGCGCCGATGGCGTGCAGGAGCGTGTTGTAGAGCGCGTTGATCGTGGGGTTGTCTGCGGCCGCGGTCATGATGCGGTTCGGAGTTCCGCTGTAGGT
>SXGU01310739.1_pt1 | contig 12726 bp, 8 predicted proteins | sample 3174531 | NCBI WGS metagenome assembly SXGU01 (sample SAMN11356863, study PRJNA531348) | freshwater metagenome | isolation source: freshwater sample F1-140 | place: China: Fuxian Lake, Yuxi | collected 2017-12-25 | reverse complement strand
GCGCTTTGCGATGGCACAACGTGAAATCGGACTTTCTACCGGTGAGCCGCCTGCCTCTAAAGGATATACGCCCAGCGTTTTTTCAGCGCTACCGAAAGTCTTGGAGCGCGTGGGCTCGTTTGAGCATAAAGGTTCGATCACCGGATTATATACAGTTCTGGTCGAAGGCGATGACATGGATGACCCGATCGGTGACGCTGTTCGCTCCATTGTCGACGGTCACATTGTGCTCGATCGAAAACTTGCCAGTCGTGGACATTTCCCGGCGATAGATGTTTTGGCAAGTACCAGTCGGGTTATGCGAAACGTCGTTAGTCGGGATTTTGTGCAGTTGAGTCGGCAGATGCGCTCGCACATGGCAATTTACAAGGAAGCCGAAGATCTTATTAACATCGGCGCCTATAAACAGGGCTCCAATCCGGAGATCGACGAGGCCATTAGGTTGCATCCAGCCATCAATGAATATCTTCGCCAAGAGGTCGACGAGTCGACCGATATCGATAGTTGCGAGCAGTTCATGGCTCGCATCGTCGGCGGAGGGCACTGATGCGTAAAAAGTTTATCTTTAGCTTCGAGCGCCTCCTGAGTCATCGCCACAAACTGGAAGACCTGGCTCGGCGCAACTGGCTCGAAGCTCAAGCTAATGTGGATGCGGCCACCCAAAAACTCACGCAAATGTTTGAGGATATTGATCAAGCCAGATCTCGGGCGGCAAATCTAACCCGCGTCGGCGGCGCCCATGGCCCAGCACTCGCACAAGTGGATGAGTTCATCAACGGGCAAAAGATTTTCATTGAGCGGCAGCGCGGTGAAATCAGGGCGTTGACCGCTGAGGCCGAAAGGTTGCAAGAAATTTTAGTTGAGGCCGCCAAAGAGAAGAAGATTCTTGAGAAACTGCGCGAACGCAAAGTCGAGGAATTCAAGTTGCGAAGGAAAAAGCAGGAACTCAAAGAGGTCGATGAACTCGTGGTCACACGTTTCAGACATTCAGAGGATTGAAATGAAGAGCGGATATGAAAAGTTTTTTCAGGAAGCGCAACGTGCCTCGGGTCTGGATGAGGAGCGTCTCGGTGAAACACGTGCCCCGCAAAAAAATCGCCCGACCCCACGAGAAACAGCGGTCGAAAAACTGCGTCGCAATCAGCGGCGTCGGGCATTGGGACGACGTAAGCCTTTTCCACTTTATCCAGTGCTATCGACAGGAGCTCTTTTCGCTCTGGTAGCCGTCGCCTATCACTATTCGGATCATGTTGACGAGCTTCTGTCGAAAGTCGAGGTCGGTTTTCTTGGCCAGGCCAATGCCAAGACCAATAGCGCTGCCGGTGCCGGCGAGAAAGCTGAACCGGAAGCAAAAGCTGCAGAGAAGGCAGCAGAAAAATCTGCCGGCGAGGAAAAAAAGACGGCAAAAGATGCCGCGACAAATGTCGCCGAGAAGCCAACCGAGACTCTCAACGTCAAGCAGTGGACTCCCGAAGAGCTCAGCTTTTTCAGCAAGTTGAGCGATCGGAAAAAAGAACTCGACCTGCGCGAAGCCGAGCTCGTTAAGTTGGAAGAGGAATTGCAGAAGCGTAAGGTTGAGCTGGATGAGAAGTTGAAGGCTCTCGAGGCCATGCGTGCGGACATTTCCAAAACGCTGAAGTCACGAGTGGCCACTGACCAGGGAAAGGTCGACAAACTCGTCCAGGTCTACTCGAGCATGAAGGCGGCACAAGCCGCAAAAGTGATCGAGACGTTGAACGAGGATTTAGCTGTAGAGGTTTTGGATAAGATGAAGAAGAAAAGCGCGGCGGAAATTCTGGACATGATGAACGCAAAGAAAGCGCGCCGCCTATCCGAACTTCTGACCGGTTATGAAAGAACACCGGCCGCTCAAGAAGCGGAAGAGGCCGGTGCGGACACCGCTGCGGCTGGTCCGGCGATGGACGCGACTAAGCCTGAGGCATTGAAAAAGTAGATTGTTTATTGAGGAGCAGGAAGCTTGATTAACAGTATGATGCCGCAAAATATTTCCGGACCAGTTTCCGGAACAGCACCGCGAAAGCCTGAGAAGGCTTCGTCGGGCATTGCTGCATCAACAAGTTCCTTTGCCGAGGAGCTCGGCGCGGTTAAACGTGGAGTCGAGAAAAAATCAGATCCTACTGCCAGTAAGGTAGCGGGTAAGACACCAAAAAACACGCGCAGTGATCGCGATCCAGTTTTGAGTTCGTTGAATGCGCAGGCCAATAGTTCAGCGCAAATGCCAGCAGAACGCCCCGCGGCCGCTCCGGCCCAAGGTGAGACGCAAGTGGGGTCGACGGAAGTTGAGAGATCGCCTGTAGGCCGGCTCGGAGGGCGAGAAACCCCGAGAATGGCACTGCAAAAAGGGGAGAGCTTCGAGCGCAGTGGTGACGTAGACAATTTGTCGTCGGAAACCTCGAATGAACTGGCCCCCGATGACGTCCGTGGAATGAACGGTGCTCCGAACGGTGCTCCGAACGGTGCCCCGAACGGTGCCCCGAACGGAGCAATGACCGGTGGCGTGGATTCAAGTTCGCAGCCGGTGAGCGGCGCCTCGCAGCAGGCGGCACCAGGTGTAACTGGTCCGGTGCGTCCGCGAAGCCAGGATGAGAAAGAGATTCTTGAGGGAGTCGCAGCTGAAGCGCAGCAGTCGCAAGTTCAGGTGCGTCGCCAGGCCATGCAGGACTTCATGACAAGAATGCAGAATGAATTCGGCATTCCTCCTGAAAAAATCGTTGATGCCTTCGTGCGCATGGATGACGCGACTCTTCAGAAGCCGCCGGGCGAAGCGACCAAACAATTTTTAACTAATCTTGAGGTGCCGCCTACTCATGAAGGTCGAGTCGCGGAACTCTATAATCAAATGGTCAACACCACGGGTGAGGCCGCCCTGAATGAGAAACTGATTGGCCGCGAGGCCGGCCTGCAGATGAAAGTTCTCAGTCCGCGAGACGAGGCTTTGCGTAAGCTCAACGAATCAATCGATAAATTGAACAATGCATTTGCTCTTCGCGATCCGAAAGTCATGGTTTCGCCGTCGGCGCCGATGGATTCGACGATGAAAGCACAGCTCGCCGTTGAACAGATGAATGGCGAGTTGCTACGGATGGAGCGAGGTGCCCGGCAAGGTGACGGTCTCACTCCGCGTGAGAAAACTGAAAAATCTTCGACCGCCTTCGCGACGCTCGACGCAGACAACGTGGCAGATGAAGCATCGACGGAATCGTCAGCTTCCTTGTTGGGTCTGGGTGCATTGACTGGCGGCGCCGGTGCGGCCGGCTTTGAATCTACAAGCAGTGGCAGTGGCGGGAACGATTGGCAGGGACCTTCGGCTCGGCAGTCAGCTCAGCAGGCGGCAATGCCTCAGGCAGACCTAGCTTCGATCATGAACACGCCCGCACAATTCCGCATGCCGGAAATGGGTGAGAGCGTAAAGGCCAGCTCACGTAAAGTCGCGAGTGAAGAGAGCATCTTGACCACCGGATCCGAGGCGTCGGCAACGAGCGGTGACCCGGCAGCCCTTTCTGGTGCCGCGAATCCGGCTCTTGGACAGAGCAAAGATGCCTTTGCTGGTGGCCCGGCGGCTATGTTGGCGAATCGCCCGGCACCTACCGCGCAAGATGAGAAAGACAACGTCAAAGAGTTGATTCATCAGGCCCAACTCGCTCTGAAAAAGGGCGGCGGCGAGATCAAGATGGATCTGAAGCCAGAGGGAATGGGGCAAATCAAACTTAAAGTGAGTGTCGAAAACGGTCAGGTTAATGTCCAGATGCTCACCGAGAGCGATGCGGCCAAACGCTTACTTGAGCGCGGCTTGCACGAACTCAAGTCAGACCTGGCGGCTCATCAGTTAAAAGTAGAGAACATGAAAGTAGATGTCGGCCAAGAGCTGCAAAAACACATGGATAATGGCTCTGAGCAAGGGCGAGAGCAAACACGGCAATTCGCGAGTGATGTGATGTCACAGATGCGCGATCAGCGGCAGGCCTTCCAACAAGGATTCATGGAAAATCGCGGATGGCGGCAATATCCGCGCGGTGGCGGCGATATCGAGACAGGCGTTGAACAATCAACGCAGTCGAGTGCCGCAAAAATGGCAGCGACTTCGCGCGCCCGCCGAAATGATGCTGGCCGCCTGAACTTAGTGGCTTAGAAATAGAAGTAAAAGAGGACAGAGATTAAATGTCAGTCATGAACGTTAAGAGAAGTACGCAATCGTTTTCGAAAGCCGAACAGGGCAATGGCTTTCGCAACGATGGTGCACAGGCGAACTCGGCCACCGACATGCAGAAGGCGTTCGGTGAGCAGAACGTTGGCGACGTCCTTAATAAACTCGCGGATCCGAACTGGGTCGATCCCTCGAAAAAGGTACGGACGACGGGTGATCCGAGTTTGAGTAAAGATGCCTTTATGAAACTGATGTTGACGCAGATGAAGCATCAAGATCCTTCGAACCCGATGCAGTCACATGAAATGGCCGCGCAGTTGGCACAGTTCAGTTCGTTGGAACAATTAAGCAATATCAATGGCACACTCGAGATGATGAAAACCCAGTCAGCACCGCAGACCAACTATCAGGCGTTGGCGTTGATTGGTAAGCATGTGAGCGGCGATTCGTCGAAGTTGACCCGAGCTGCGGGTGATACCAAGCACGGTGTTAGTTTTGACTTGTTAGGTGACGCGGCCAACGTCAAAATTTCGGTCAGAGATTCGGGCGGAAATATCGTGCGTAAAATCGAGTTTGGTGCGATGAAAAAAGGTCGCAACTCCATTGAATGGAACGGCCTTAAGGACGACGGCATGGCCGCTCGCCCAGGTGAATACAAAATAGCAGTCGAGGGAATGAACACCAGCGGCGGAAAGATCTACGCCAAGACCGATTTCGGCGGTCGCATCACCGGCTTGAACTTCACTAATGAAGGTCCGGTGTTGATGGTCGGTAATCAGACGATCAAGCTCTCGGATGTGAAGAAGATCGAAGACAACGCTCCTGAACAGGTACCTGCGGGCGTATCAGCGACGCCTTTGAAAGTGATGTCGCCACCCGCTAAAGGTGGCCAGAATATTAAAACTGACGACAATCTACCGCCGGCAGAGGAAGAGACTAATCAAGGAAACATTTCGAGTATTCCGATGTCGCGTGAATTGATGACCAAGTTGGAGAAGCAGACGAGCTAATGGCGATAGGTACGGGTCCCGGAGCGATCTCCGGTCTCAATTCAAAGGGTTCTTTGGCTTCGCCTAGCGGAGTTGGCGGTGGAATCACCGGAATCAGTGGTGGAACCCAGCAGAACTCACCGCTTGGTAAAGCGGATGGAGCTGAGTTTAAGCGCGCCTTGGAGCAGGCGACAACGGTCGCGCGTCCGGCAACGGCCGGAACGACGGCGGCAAGTGAACTTAAGTTCTCGAATCACGCGATCGAACGCATGCGCTCGCGCGGGATAAATTTTCAGCCTGAGGAAATGAAAAACATCGCCGCGGCCGTAGCCAAGGCGTCTGCAAAAGGAGCAAAAGACACGTTGGTACTGGCGGGCGAAAATGCCCTGATTGTCAGCGTGAAGAACCAAACGGTCGTGACGGTAATGGATCGTCAGGCCATGAAAGACAACGTTTTCACGAATATCGATTCGACCGTTGTCATTTGATTTTAGATGTAAAAGCCCGCGAGCCATGATGGCGAGCGAGCGAAATTAAACAAACGGGCCGGTCCCATGTGTTGAATATGCATGGGGGGCCTCCATCGCCACCGAATGACTGACGTGGCGAGAACCTAGGAGGGGTTTCATGGGTATTCTTTCGTCTCTTTACACCGGTGTGTCGGGTTTGGCCGCGCAAGGTGAAGCACTCGGCGTCATTTCCGACAACATCGCCAACGCCAATACCACAGGCTACAAAGGCAGTCGCGCTGAGTTTCAGGACATCATTGCGAAGTCCCTCAATGGCGTTCCGGGTGGTAACCAGGTTGGTCGCGGTGTGAAGATCGGTGCCGTGAACCCGATTCTCACGCAGGGTAACGTTGATAACACCGAAAAAGCGACTGACCTTGCGATTTCCGGTGACGGATACTTCGTCGCCCGCGGAACCGACGGTGAATCCTTTACTCGCGATGGATCTTTCCATTTCGATAAAGAGGGTTATCTGGTGACAAACGATAACCAACGTATTCAAGGTTTCGAAGCCGATGAGAAAGGAAATATCGTCAACAAGCTCTCGGATATTAAGTTTCCTCGTGCTTTGATTCCGGCAAAGGCCACGAATAAGGTCAATATGGACCTGAACCTCGACTCGCGCATCGAAGTCGGCAAGCAATTTAAGATCGAAGATCCTCACACCACCTCGCACTATTCAAACGGTATCGAAGTCTTCGACTCACAAGGTAACAAGCATCTGGTGACTTTGTTCTTCAACAAAACCGCCGATCGTCAATGGGAAATTCATGGTTTGGCGGATGGCAAAGACATCAGCGGCGGTAAGCCAGGCGTGTGGTCAGAGGTTTGGGCGGGAAAGATCAGCTTCACTGTCGATGGTAAACTTGATACTGAAACAACTTCGAAAGAAGCGTTTAACTTCAACAATGGTGCCCTTCAGAATCAGAAGATCTCCTTCGACTTCGGTGATTCGATCACGACCGACAAGGGCAAAGGCCTTGCAGGATCCAAACAGTACGGTAAGGATTCTGATTTAATCACTTGGAAGCAGGACGGTTCCGCTGCAGGTACGATCACTAACCTCTCATTCAGTGACGAGGGCGTTTTGACGGCGCTGTACTCGAACGGTCAAGCGCAGGATCTTAGCCAGATCGGTCTTGCGAAGTTCGAAAACCCCGAAGCTTTGTACAAGGTCGGTAACAACCGTTTCAAAGAAGCGCGTGACTCCGGCACGGCGGCGGTGGGTAAAGCCGGTTCTTCCGGACGCGGTCGCTTGATCACGAAGTCTCTCGAACGCTCGACTGTCGACCTTGCGATGGAATTCGTGAACCTGATTCAGAACCAGCGAAATTTCCAAGCGAACGCCAAGACTATCACCACGAGCGATGAACTCTTGAACGAGATCATCCAGTTGAAACGCTAATTCTAGTTGAGTAGTTAGGTAGACTAAGCGCCCTTGCTAATGTGAGGGCGTTTTTTATTGGCCGAAGAGAAGGGTAATGCCGAGGTAGTGGCCGCTGAGTTGAATGGTATTGTCGCCGGCGGTAGAATCAATACTTTGGAAAGCGCCGCTTTCCACCTTATAAGTGTAACCGAACATGCCGACGAGCCAGTCCCGAAGTCGCATACTTCCTTGTAAGCCAAAATTATATGAATGCCTGACCCGTTGCGGAAGACCATTAGGCGTCTTTACCGAGGCCATCGCGCCATAGTAGGCAGCAAAAATGTGGTAGCCGTAAATTCCACCAAATTCATCAAGGAATGAAAAGCGTAGATCGGGTCCGTAGTTTTGCATTTTGTCGATCGTGATCTCTGTTGCAGAGATAGGTTTTAGAAAAGGCAGCTCGCGGTAACCGAGTCCGGCCCAAAGGCGCAAGCGTTGACCGCCGATAAAGCCGATCTTCGTGCCTAAGAGAAGACTGCCGCCTTCGTAGAAAAATGTCGTGCGATCAATGATGAAACCGGCCATGGAGAGAGCTGCGAGCATGCCGAGACCGCGTCCCGGAAACCAATAACCGCCGGCAAGCTCACTTGTGCCGCCGAAGATTTGCTGATCGACTTTACCGCCAACGTCGTTGGCTTGCGATTGGTAGGACTCAACCGAAGTGATCTGTTTCGCCCATCCGTAAAATTCGAAGGGTTCTTCAGCCGCGGTGATTTTCACCTGACTGTAGGCACCGGTCGCGAATTCTTGCGTCGGTGGAGCGTCAAAAGCAGGTTTTCGATCGGGTTCGTCTTCATAGTAGGCGGCGACTTGCCAGCGAAAACGACTGCGATCAGGAACGTAGATTTTTGTCCGTGGTTCGATGGTGAATTGATCGAGCACAGCTTTACCTTCTTGATCGAGTACGCGAACATGGTAACGCTCGGCCTCAGGGGATGTTTCCCACTTGAGCGTCACCTCGCTCTTGAACTCGTCGGTAGCGGTGAATTCTTCGCCTGGCTGCGGACTAAGGAGCTTGGGCGCGGCACCGAGGATGAAGAGCCGTTGCGGGGCACTCCATTCGGTGGTTTCGATCTTGTGAGTGAAGCGACCGGTCACACCGCGAGTTCGAACCCGGTAGGCGCCGACCGGTAGGCGCGCTTGAACCATCGGTGCTTTATCTTCGAAAATTCTGGCGCGACCCGATTCGTTTCTGGTGTAAACACGCACGACCTCGGCTTGATAGGCAATCACGTTGGCCTGGGTCTGAGCTAGGATCGGCGTTACTTTGAGTGAATTGTCGGTCGGGTCGATTTCAAAGGCGCGCCACTTGGCTTCAAGCAACGAAAGCGGGGGCGTCTTCGGCGCGTCGCTCGGAGAAGCACTGGAACTCTTGTCGTCTGTCGTCATCACCGGCATGACAGTCCACTTGAACCGTTGCGGAGAATCGAAAGTCATGGTGAAGGTCGGAAGAATAACCATCGTATCGCGTACGGTGCGTGCCCACATGTCACGTAGAACAAAATAGTATCGTTTGGCGCCAGGAACCTTCGGCCATTGAAAGCGCACCGTCAGCGGGGCGTTGCCGGCACGTTTGATGAATTCATCTTCACCCGGCCACCACTGGTCAGGGCTGATCTTGGCGCTGGCGCGGGGACCCGATTCGGGCTTCAAAGACTTGGTGTTTGTCGTACCGCGTGTCTGGTTGTGGTTCTGGCTAGGCGTCTCAGCAAAGGCGACTTGTGCTGTTGCGACCAAAGTCGAGAGGAAAGCTATAATGATTCTCTGGTGTGTCACACTTTATATTAACTCAACAAAAGGCGCGAATCTCACCTCGACCAAGGGCTATTAAAAGTCTGGTTCTGGACCCAAAAGACTAGGCAGGAGACTAAGCACGACTTAGTCAGCTCTCACTTGAGGGGATTGCAGTTTCACTTCAGCTGCGAAAGTAAAAGTCTCATTGAAAAGTACATAGGTGCGGCAGTTGGAGGCGACGGTCCCGCCCCAGCAGGTGAGTGCCGTTCGGCTCGCGACACCCATTGTTTGACCAGCTGAATTTGTTAACAAGAGATCGATGATGATTCGATCACCGGCATTGAAAGTTACGGATGATGTCGGAGTGATATTAACAGTCTGATGAGTTGGAGTTGCGCCAGTACACTCCGGGGTGCTGTTGGTATCGTTGGTGACGGGCGTCCACGAATGTACGGCCTGCGTAATGCCCTTTTGCGGTGTCCAGCGATAGATGTTAACGCTTCGTCCGGAATTGAGATTGTTGTGACTTTGCCCACAGCCGATTTGTAAGGTGAAGGCTCCTGAAATGGTGACGCCCGATTGGAGCGGCGGAGTCGCGAAACGAGTAAAATCACCGTTGGCGGTAGAGGTTTGCAGCAAGCAGGGGTCAGTATTGTTGCCAGGTATAAACGAGTAGTTGGTGGGCGTGGTAACAGTACCGACGGTGGTGTTCGCGACACGAAAGGTGTAATTGTGCGAACCATTCGCGCAATTGATTCCGGCGCCGGCCTTCGAGGTGGTTCCAAGTGGAGAGACAGTGTCATGCAAGTAAACAGTAGTAGCAGCCAGGGCTGGTGCGGTCAGTAGGACTAAAACTCCGCTGAACAAAACTACCTTATTGAGAAAACGGATTAGTTGTTTGAACATGTGTAGCTCATTGTAACCGTAACATCGGCGAGATTGGTACCGACGCTCACCAGATTGACCTGATAAACTTCACCACCTGAAACACTGGCGACGCCTGTTGGCACACCACCAGTAGCCGTGGCGGTGCTGGCGTTCAAGGTGATGGCGGCGGTATAGACATTGGTGGTAGTTCCGCAAGCGGAAGCAGCCGAGGCGGTACATTTCAACACATTGAACGTCGTGCCCGACGAGCCCGTTGCATTGACTGTGATTTGGGTATTCGTGATGGGGCAGCTCGATAAACCCTGGGGTACGGCGGCCAGCGCACTTTGTATTCCAGTGGTTACCAATCCAGGGAAATACCAGGTTAAGCTATGAACCACCGAATGGACATGGTCGCTACGTGCGAGAGTTGTGGCATTACCGGCATTGGCGGCGGCAACTCCCGCGGTGCCAGCGGTAACCACGGAGTAGCCTGAATCGGCAACGCCGCCATTACCTGTGCCTTTGACGAGATTGTTATTAGTAAGTGCAGCTGCGGCCTGTGCGAGATAGTTGGCGACACCATTCACGCCGATGCGCCACTGATTCGCCGTCGAATCATACGCAATCATGCCATTGGCAGTCGGTGCGGCACCCGCCGAAGTCGGTACTTGTAGGCTCGTGGCCGCCGAGAAGTTCTGGGCTCCCGTGCTCCAGGTGTTACCGGCATTGTAGGTATTGGAGCCATTGAAGATAGCGCCTGAGCTAAAGGTATTGGTGTTGCTCCAAGTATTGGCAGCGTTAATGAGCGGCACATTCGCCGACAAGCGGGCGTCAGCGAGTGTACCGGTCGATAGATCCGAGGCGCTGGTCGAACTCAGACTATCCCACGTCGCACCGTTGTCGCGATAAATGATTCTGGTATCAGTAGCAATATAGATGAGTCCCGAAGTTCCGGCTGCAGGTCGCGATGCGAACACGCCCTCTTGTAGTCCTGTGCCGCCGCCGTAGTTTTGCACGCCATCTGTGATGCCGAAGCCGACGAGAGTGGTGGGATTCGTGCCGCCGGTGACACGGCCCTTGGCATCTACCGTCACTGACTTGTAGGTGCCGGCGCCAACGCCGGAATTGGCAAGAGTCAGAGCGGATGAACCCGCTGATGAGGTCGCATCGCCTGTGAAGGCCGGCAGCCGCGCCGCCGCAAGGGTTCCGGTTAAATCTGCGGCGTCGCCCAAGCCGATGATAGCGAGACCACCGCCGGTGTCGAGGTAAATTCGTTTAGTGTCGTTGGCCACGTAGATGCGACCAGCGGTCCAGCCACCTGTGGGTTTCGAAGCGTCGGTACCAGTGGCGAGGCTCGGAGCACTACCGGCGTTCACCACGCCATCAGTGATGCCGTGCCCACTCAAGGTGGTCGGGCTGGTGCCGCCGGTGACTCGTCCTTTGGCATCTACCGTCACGGAGCCGTAAGTGCCGGCTGAGACTCCTGAGTTCGCGAGGGTCAGCGCCGAGGAGCCAGCAGACGAAGTCGCGTCACCCGTGAAGGCAGGAAGACGCGCGGCAGGCAATGAGCCCGAGCCGAGATCACCGGCATCACTTGTTCCGACCACGGCCCAAACTGTGCCAGTGTCGTAGAAAATCTTTGAAGTGTCGTTGGCGATATAGAGTCGCCCAATCGTGCCGGCGCTTGGTTTCGATGCGTCTGCGCCTGTTTGTATGCTTGGCGCATTGCCATTGTTGCGAACCAGCGAATCGGTGATGCCATAACCAGCAAGTGTCGTCGGACTTGTCGCTGCAGTGACGCGTCCTTTGGTGTCGACAGTGACCGAGGTATAGGTGCCGGCACCGACGCCAGTTGTAGACAGAGCAAGTGCCGATGAGCCGGCCGACGAAGTCGCATCTCCTGAGAACGCTGGCAGACGAGCTGCCGGGAGAGTACCAGATGAGAGATCTGTCGCTGAGCTTGTGCCAACAACAACCCAAGCCGTGCCATTGTCGTAGTAAATCTTCTGAGTATCGGTGGCGATGTACAGACGACCTGCGGTGGCTGCAGCTGGAAGCGAGGCATCGACACCTTTGGAGATGCTAGGAATCGCGGTGCCACTAATGGGTGTGTAGCCGAGTGCGGTGGTCACTTGGCCCGAGGTCAAGCTCAGGCTGGTGCATGAAATACTGTCTGTCACTGAGCTGTAGGTGAGTGCTTGTCCAGCCGTGCAACCTGCGCCGGTGAGGAAGTTTCCGGCGACCGACGAGAACAGATCGCTGATGTTGAGATATCTAAAGGTCGGTGCGCCACTGCTGCCAACTGGTGCCGCAAAAATCTTGGCCGCGGTCTGTGATGCAAGCGACATGGTGATCGTGCCACTCGCGGTGACTGGTCCGCCGCTAACAGAGAAGATGCTGGGGGCCGCAAGGTCGACGCTAGTCACCGTGCCGCCAGCACCATTGGTCGCGATCAGCGTCCACGCCGAACCGTTATCTGAGTAAATTTTCTGGGTGTCGGTAGCGACATACATTCGCCCAGCAGTCCATCCAGAGCTTGGCTTCGTAGCATCAGTACCAGTTTGAATGCTCGGCGTGCCGCCGGCATTTTGTACGCCGTCTGTGATGCCGAAGCCGACGAGTGTTGTCGGGCTTGTGCCGCCTGTGACACGACCTTTCACATCGACCGTGACCGACTTATAGGTGCCGGCACTTACACCGGAGTTTGCCAAAGTCAAAGCTGAGGAGCCTGCAGATGAAGTCGCATCGCCTGTGAAAGCGGGTAAACGAGCTGAGGCGAGAGTGCCGGCGCTCAGGTCGCTGGCTGAAGTTGAGGCGATCGTGTCCCAGCTGGTGCCATTGTCGCGTTTGATTTTCTTATTATCGGTAGCAACAGAGAGGCGGCCCGAAGTGCCGGCTGCGGGCTCGGAGCCATCGAGACCAGCAGAAATGCTAGGCACACCTGAACCATTACTCACGGGAGTAAACCCGAGTGCGGTCGTGACCTGACCCGAAGTGGGCGTAAGGGCCGCGCAGTACATGGTGTCGGTGGTG